>Ga0075122_10000107_pt1 | contig 65943 bp, 62 predicted proteins | sample AntAceMetag02UKB_FD_69790 | JGI IMG/M metagenome (GOLD analysis project Ga0075122, IMG submission 69790) | Saline lake microbial communities from Ace Lake, Antarctica - Antarctic Ace Lake Metagenome 02UKB | ecosystem: Environmental > Aquatic > Non-marine Saline and Alkaline > Saline | place... | reverse complement strand
AGATAACCAGATTTATTTAATACAAGAGAAGTTAAATAACAGACCAAGAAAAGGGCTTAATTATCAAACTCCCAATGAAGTTATCCACAAAGTGGTGCATTGAAACCTTGAACTTTTATTTTTGTTATTCAAAAATTAAAATCAAAGATTTTATTTATACAGGGTCAAGTTAATATTCCCAAAAAACTAGTCAGTACAGCATAAATCCTGTATACTAAACCAATGATTAGTAACATCAACCCAATCCTAATTCAAACAGATTTCTTAACCATCCGTTGGTACGGACTATTTTTAGGTATTGGAATAATGATAACAAGTTGGATTATTATTAAACTCTTTAAACGCGAAGGTTTAGAAGAAGACCTAGCTTTATCACTGATAATTTATCTCTTTATCGGTGGAATTATTGGAGCTAGACTCGGACATATCTTATTTTATGAAATTGGATATTATCTAACCTATCCAATAGAAGTATTTTTTATTAACCATGGTGGACTTTCCAGTCATGGATTAACTTTAGGACTTTTAATATCTTTCGCACTTTTTGTAAAAATAAAAAAAATAAATTGGAAGCAAGTTTTAGACCTGGTTGTTATCCCTATTCCAATTTTAATAATTTTTATAAGACTTGGAAATTTCTTTAATTCTGAAATTGTTGGTCGGGCTACCGACCTACCTTGGGCTATATCATATCCACTTTATGAATTAAATCCTATCCCCCGCCACCCCAGTCAAATTTATGAAATTTTATTAGCTCTTTTAATATTTATTATAATTTTCTTAACATATCAAAAAAAGATTCTGAAACAAATTCAGAATGACAACAAAAAAACATTATTCATTTTTCATCTATTTTTACTCCTTTATTTTTCTTCTAGATTTTTAATTGAATTCACCAAAGAATTTCAAACACTTTCTCCTGATTTCATCTTAACAATGGGACAACTCTTAAGTCTTCCTTTTATTATCTGGTCTTCGGTTTGGTTTTTAAAAAATAAATAATTATATTTAAATATATATTAAAATATAACTAAAAAACACTTTGCTAAACAAAGTGTTTTTTTATTTTTTATTATTCTTTATAAACCTTTATTCTATACTTTCTTTTCAAACCATCAGGCGAAACAACTTCTATTTCTATTAACCTATATTTTCCTATACCATACTCAACATAGCTCGTTATTTTACTATCTATAGCTACAATCGCATTACTATTCATAGGATATGCTCTAACTTTAATCACACTCTCACTAGATCTAGCATAAACAGCATAATTAGTGACATCATAATTAAATACTGGTTCCAAACCATTAGCTAAATTTATTTTTATAGACGACAAGCTAGCATCTTTTAAATTTTTATAAGGACTACGATCCACAACTAAATTATAAGTATGAGAAGATCCATCTTGAGCAACAACGTAAATACGATATTTATTTTCTCCATAATCTAGATTGAATGTATAACCACTACTACCTGTACTATATCTTCTTCCATTAATAAAAATCTGAGTATATTTACCATATGTTGAAAATCTCATCTTAAAATAACTTTCACCATAATCAGCTTTTAATTTATAATCATAACGAGTAGAACTAAAACCTGGTTCAAAATTATGTGATTTTAAATTTTCTTCCATTTTTGACAACCTACTATTTGCATCTGCTGACTCTCTATACACTGTAATATTGTAAGTAACAAATTCTTTTCCAGGATCTTTAACCTCTATTTTAATAATATTAATTCCCTCTTGCAGTCTAACGCCTTGAGAAACTCCACTTCTTGCAATTAAACCATCTATTTTAATAACAGTACCTTCACTATATGCCAAAGGCTTTAAACTTAAAATTCTTTCACTATATTTAGATTTTAAACTATAAGAATAAACAAAACTATTAAAACGAGGAGAAAAACTATCTGCAAAATTCTCTTGTATTAATTTTAAACGAGAGAAATTTACAGAATTATCTTCATAAGTTCTACCAGGTCTAGCCACAATTCTTCTTGCTATCAACGAATCATTGATAGAATTAATAGCATTTCTTTGACCTATCGGACTATAATCTTCTGGATCTTCAATATCTTCATGAATAGTATATGAACTAATTAAATTACTTGGCAAAACAATTACTTTTTTATACCAATCTGAACCATAAATACCTCTAGCATCTTCTACGTTAGTAAGTTTTTTTAAATAAGCACCCTGTAATACAACATATACTCCTTTGCTATTATCAAATTTAACCAATTTTGTTCCAGGGCGTACTGTAACGAAACGACTACCGTTTTTAATCTTTTTTAGTGCATCATCACTTATCCTTTTAATATTTTTAAAATCACTATACCAAGTACGATAAGTTTGGGCATTTGGAAAAGGAAATTTTCTTCCATCTGATGAAATATAATAAACGCTATTTCCTGTGGCAGATTTCAAAACTGTTCCTTGAGAATATGTACTTGCATTTGCAAAATTAAATACCACAAAAACCCCTAGCACAAACACTGATGCTAAAAAACCACTAGTAACTAAAACTTTTTTAGAGGATATTCTCATACTTTATATTTAAATTTTACCATAATTGAATAAAAAAAAGAAGGGCTATCCACGAATGTGAATAGCCCTTAAGATTTTAAACCACCTTCGGCAGTACAAAAATCAAAAATTCAAAAAGTTCAAGGACCCAATTCGCCAATGGGCAAATCAAGTTTCAACTCTGGAAGAACAGCCGACGGGGACCCAGAGCGAATCGTGTAATAGCCATTCCATTCATGACTAAGCACAACCCTCCGTTTATTACTAAAATAGAGGTACAAGGTGTGCAAAGATAATTCATTTCCGCTAAGTGAATGCCCATCCCCAGTACAATTAATCCATAGATCGTCGCAATGTTGAAGACGCTCAGGATGGGTCAGAAGCATAATTCCGATTGCAAATATACCAAGACCAAACTCCTTAACCTTAAATACCACCCGAGTCCGACGAACTGATTTTCCAGCATGTTCTATTCCAAACTGAGCAGGAACAATCAGAATGTCAGGATTACCCTGTTCTTCTGAAAGTTTTTTGAAAAAATCTTTTGTCCTTTCTGTCTGACAAAAAGTATCATCTTCAAAATAAACTTTATCACTGACAACAAACTTACCATTTCTGGTTTCGATTAGTTTATCCAAAACCTTTTGCACTGTTAGTACATAGGTTTTACCAAAAAGCTCGGGATTCTTTTCCCAATTTGGAACAGCGAACAAACCTTCGACATGCATCACTTTAGGAAGTTTTATCTCGCCACTTTCAATTTTGGCAAGATATTCTTCGCTAATACCTCCAAGCCCTGGAAAAAGCTCTTGAAGCATTGAAACTTGCATTTCGATACTTTTGGGCTTTTTGTAGCCTGAAAGATAACCATTAGACCAAGAAACTTGTTCATCAGAATATTGATCCGAAATAAAAAACTTTACAATAGTTTCTTTAATATCATCATGAAATACCCCACTTTCAATCAACCTCTGAAAAACATCTTTATTTAAACGCGATTCTCCACCAAGAACATCTTTGGTCTTTCGTAATAAAAGTTCACAATAATGTTCTTCTTGTTTTTTGGTAATAGATGTACTCATCTTATTATCCTCCTAACTTAACTATCTCGAAACACTCGAGTATGCTCAACTTCCTTATGAAGTGAGTATTGTAAAAATCTTACAGATTCCTGCCTTCGCAAGAATGACAAATTAAGTTTTCCACAATACTCACTTCATATTAATTTTAAATTTTAAAGAACTTTACTGATAAGTCAGCATATCAAAGTTTTATAGTTTTGTCAATAAAACAATACACCAAAATAGCACCCTCTATAGGGAGTGCTATAGAGGGTGCTCTTTAAATAAATAAAAACCCTTTGCAAAATTAATTTATTATGTTAAAATATTTATGCTTTTTAAACTAAATAATATGGCAGGACAATTAATAGACGGCAAGAAAATTGCTCAAATTATATCAAAAAGAACTACTGAAAAAGTGGTAGGTCTTAAAAAAGCTGGAAAATCCGTCAAATTGGCGGTTATTTTAGTTGGCGAAGATAAACCGTCACAAACTTATGTAAAACACAAAGGTTTAGCCTCAAAAAAAGTAGGAATTGATTTTGAATTACACGAATTCAAAACTAACATCTCAAAAGAAGACCTAATCAAAAAAGTTAAAGAAATTCAAGAAGATCCAGATTTAACTGGCCTAATTGTCCAACTCCCGCTTCCTGAACCACTTTACACAACTGATGTTTTAAATGCTATTAATCCAGCCATTGATGTAGATTGTTTAACAGATGTAAACTTAGGAAAACTTGTTATGAAAACAAATACAATCGTACCACCTACCCCGGGAGCTGTAATTACTATTTTAAAAGAAATTGGAACAGACTTAAAAGGAAAAGATGTTACAATTATGGGAACTGGTGCACTCGTCGGAAAACCACTAGCAATTATGATGATGAATGAGGGAGCGAGCATTACTACAATTAACAGCCGAACAAAAAACGTAAAAGAAAAATGCTTACAAGCTGATATAATTGTCACTGGAGTTGGTAAAAAAGACTTACTTCGTGGTAATATGGTAAAAGACGGAGCAATTGTAATTGATACTGGAGTAGATTTTGAAGATGGAAAAATGTATGGAGATGTAAATGTAAAAGAAGTACAAGAAAAAGCAAGTTTTGTCACCCCAACCCCCGGAGGAGTTGGACCAAATACTGTTGCTAGACTTTTATGGAATACTGCTGTGTGTGCAGAAAAAAAATAAATTAACTTAGGGTATCCATAGGGTATCGATACCCTATAGATACCCTTTAGACATTAACCTTAAACATAAAATATATGAACTCACAACTAACTGTGATAGTAGGAGGTCAATGGGGAGATGAAGGTAAAGGTAAAATTACTGATTATTTTTCTGGAAATGCAGATTTTGTGGTACGTTTTCAAGGCGGAAACAACGCTGGGCATACTATTATTGTAGGTGAAGAAACCTACAAACTTCACCTGATACCCTCAGGTGTTTTAAATTCTAACGCTACTTCTATTATTGGAAATGGTGTTGTTGTTGATCCAAAAGTACTTCTTGAAGAAATCAAAGGATTAAAAGACCGTGGAGTTCAAGTAAATTTAAAAGTTAGCAACAAAGCTCATACAATAATGCCCTATCATATTGCAATGGATGAAGCTATTACAAAACATCAAGGAAAACTTGCTGCTGGTTCAACAAAAAGAGGAATTGCTCCTGTTTGTGCTGATAAATCATTTAGAAATGGAATTCGTTTAGGAGATTTATTAGAACCAGAAATGTTTAAAGAAAAATTAGAAAAAGCCTATGCTTTTAACAAAGCAGTAATTGAAAAAGTTTTTGAAATGGATTACCACAAAACTCTTGATGAAATTTACAATGAATATATTGAATATGGTCAAAAATTAAAAGAATATATTGATGACACAGATTTAATTTTATACGAAGGATATAAATCAGGAAAAAATATTTTATTTGAAGGAGCTCAAGGAATGTCACTTGATATTGATCATGGTGTTTACCCTCATACAACTAGTACAAATGTAATAGCTGGACATATTTCTGTTGGTACTGGAGTTGGATATAATGAAAAAGCAAAAATAGTTGGACTTGTTAAAGCCTATGTTTCTCGTGTCGGAGCCAGTCCTTTTGTGACAGAGCTTGATGGAGCTGAAGCAGAAGAACTTCGTGAAAAAGGTGGAGAATACGGCACAACAACTGGCAGACCTCGCAGAGTTGGCTGGCTTGATCTTGTACAAGTAAAACAATCGGTAAGATTAAATGGTTTAACAGATGTCGCTTTAACTAAACTTGATATTTTAGCAGGATTTAAAGAAATTAAAGTTTGCACATCTTATGAAATTAATGGAAAAGAAGTCAAAGAAACTCCATCAAGTTTAACTGAGCTTAGAATCGCCAAACCAAATTATCAAACTTTAGAAGGTTGGAAAGAATTTACCAAAGAAGAAATTGATGAAATATTAGAAAAAGGATATGACGCTTTGCCAGAAAATATTAAAAGATATATTGAATTTATTGAAAAAGAAGTTGATTGTTCAATAAGTATAATTTCACTAGGACCAAAAAGAAAAGAAACTATAATTAGATAAAATATGTTTACAAAAGATGTACTAGATTTTAATTCTTTAAATGAACAAGAATTAAAAGAAACTTTAAAAGAATATAAACTTACTCTAACTCCAGAGGAAGCTTTAAAAGTACAAAATGAAATTTTAAAACGACCTCCTTCCGTCACAGAGTGTATTTTATGGTCTATTCAAGGTTCAGAACATAGTTCATACAAATCTAGCCGACCATTCTTACGTCAATTACACACAAAAGGTCCAAATGTAATTTTAGGACCAAGCGAAGATGCAGGAATTGTTGAAATTGCCCGAGATAATAATGGTGATAAATATGGAATTGTAATGAGTCATGAATCACATAATCACCCTTCCCAAATCGTACCTTACGAAGGAGCAGCCACTGGAATTGGTGGAAATGTTCGCGATGTTTGTTGTATGGGATCAAAAGTAATTGCAACAGGCGACCCTCTTCGTTTTGGTGATATAAAAAGAAATAAATCAAAATGGATTCATGAAGGAGTTGTTGCTGGAATTGCTGGTTATGGAAATCCAATTGGTGTTCCTAATCTTTGTGGAGACCTATACTATGATGAAAGTTATAATGATAATTGTCTTGTTAATGTTTTAACTTTAGGAGTTTTAAAGGAAGATGAAATTATTCATTCTTTTGCTCCAGAAGATGCTAAAAACCGCACTCCAGAACAAGAAGAATATGATTTAATTCTGGTCGGTAAACCAACAGACAATTCTGGGTTTAGTGGAGCTTCGTTTGCTAGTCTTGAACTTAAAGAAGAAGAAAAAGAACAAAATAAAGGAGCTGTTCAAGAACCAAATGCATTTTTAAAAAGACATATTTTAAAATCAACTTACGAATTATATAAAATTTTAAAAGAAAAAGGATTATTAGACAAAGTTGGATTTAAAGATCTTGGAGCTGGTGGAATAGCTTGTGCTTCAGTTGAACTTGCTGATCCAGTTGGTTTAGGTGCAGAAGTATATTTAGACAAAATTCATATTGGTATGGAAGGATTACATCCAGGAGTAATTTTATGTTCTGAAACTCAAGAAAGATTTATGTGGACATGCGACCCATCTGTCACCAGTTTAATCGTAGATCATTATAATAAAACTTTTGATATGCCAAATGTTTCCGCGGGTGCAATGGCATCTGTAGTTGGAAAAATCCGTCAAGATGGACAGTATGTTGTTTATGATGGAGATTACGAAATTATTAATGCTAAAGCAACACAGGTAACACAAGGTTTGCAATATGATAGAAAATACACAAAGCCAGAGAAAAACTTAGAAGAACCAGATTTACCAGAACCAGAAAATTACAACGAAACATTCCTAAAAATCCTTGCTCATGAAAACGTTTGTTCTCGTGAAGCAGTTTACGAACAATACGATAAACAAGTTCAAGGAATTAGCGTAATTGAACCAGGAAAAGCTGATGCGGGAGTAATACAACCATTCAAAGATGGAAAATATCCAGAAGAAATAAGAAAAACTGGTATTGCTCTTAAAGCTGACCATAATCCTCGCTATGGTAAAATTTCAGCATATTGGGGAGCAATTAATTCTACTTGTGAATCAATGAGAAATATTGCTTGTGTTGGTGCTACTCCTCACGCTTTAACTGATTGCCTGTGTTATGGAAATCCAGAAAAACCAGAACAAATGTGGGAATTTGTAGAAGGTGTTCGTGGAGTTGCTGAAGCAGGAAAAAATCTACATTTAAAAGACAATCCGGACTCCCCTGTCCCAATTATTTCTGGAAATGTTAGTTTTTATAATGAATCAAAAGGATCTCCAATTTCTCCTAGTGCTGTAATTGGATGTTTAGGAAAATTAGAAGACGTAACAAAAGCTATTACAATGAGTTTTAAAAATACTGATTCTATCATTTTGATGGTTGGTGAACGTAAAGATGAACTTGGTGGAAGTGTTTATTATCAAATAAATGGTGAGCTAGGTGTAAATATTCCAAAACCTGAATTTAAAACAGTTGAAAATGAAATCTTTGCTTTAACCGATGCGATTGATAAAAGATTAATTTTATCAGCTCATGATATTTCTGATGGTGGTATTGCAACTACTTTGGCAGAAATGAGTTTTGAAAGTGAAATTGGTTTGGAAGTTGACCTATCACACTGTCATTCTGAGGAACCGAAGAATCCCTTAAGACAAGATAAAATACTTTGGAGCGAAACTGGAGGTTTTGTATTAGAAATCAAACCAGAAAACCTAGAAAAAGTAAAAGAAATATTTAACAAAAGAAATATTGAAGTTTTTAAAATTGGAAAAACCACAGAAGAAAAAAATATATTAATAAATAATCTAATAGATTGTTCTTTAAATGAAGCCAAAAAAGTTTGGACCAATAGTTTAAGAGAAAAATTGGGATAAAAAATGCGCCAACTAATTATGACGCATGTTTCCCCCTTTTGATTTTTACTTGCTAACTTTGTTAGGATCACAAGTAGTAGTAATTTCCACCTGACGACCATCATGACGAAACTTATTTGATTCATCAATAAGACATTTTACAAGATCCAGTATTGCTTTAGCTTCAGGATCACCCAACCCATGGTCTGAGTGTTCTTCAAAAAAAATCGTTATTAATCCCAACGCTGGTGAAAAAGAAAAATTCAACACTTTACCTTCATCAGTCTTAAGTGTTCCAAGTGCATGTAACATGATAATTCTCCTTTAAAAGATCAAAACCCATTTCTAAAATCATAAACCATAAACAAAAATATGTCAACAAGCTACAAAGATTCAGGCGTTAATATTGAAGCCGGAAATAAAACTATTGACCTAATCAAAAACAAAGTCAAATCAACATTCACTAAAAATGTTCTAACTGGAATTGGTGGTTTTGGTGGACTTTTTGATTTCCATGAAGCTACAAAAGAATACAATCATCCAGTTATGGTTCAAAGTATTGACGGAGTTGGAACAAAATTAATCATTGCTCAAAAAATGAACAAATTTGATACGGTTGGTATTGATATTGTTAATCATTGTTGTGGTGATGTATTAGCTATGGGTGCTCGTCCCCTAACTTTTCTTGATTATGTTGCTAATGAAACTTTAGACCCAGAAGTAATGAACCAAATTGTAACTGGCGTTGTTGAAGCTTGTAAAAAATCTGACGTATCTCTAGTTGGAGGTGAAACTGCAGAAATGCCAGGAGTATATCTTCCGGGTGAACATGATATTGCTGGTTGTATTACTGGAGTTGTAGAAAAAGACAAAATTATTACTGGAGAAAATATTAAAGAAGGAAATATCGTAATTGGATTTGCTTCAGATGGACTTCATACTAACGGATTCTCTTTAGCGAGAAAATTATTCTTTGAAATTGGTAATTTTGATGTAAATGATAAACACGAAAAATTAGACAAAACTATTGGGGAAACACTTCTCACACCTCATAAAAGTTATGTAAACCCTGTGATGGAAATTATGGATTCAGGGATTAAAATTAACGGAATAGCTCATATTACTGGTGGTGGATTTATTGACAATATCCCTCGTGTTTTACCTGAAGGTCTTGATGTTAAAATTGAAAAAGGTACTTGGCCAGTTCTACCAATTTTTAAATTAATGCAAGAATTAGGAGATATAGAAGAATTAGAAATGTATCGAAGTTTTAATATGGGTATTGGATTAACTTTGATTGTTAATAAAGAAGATAAAGAAAAGATTTTTGAAATAGTTAAAAAACACTCAGAACACAAGATTTATGAAATCGGAAAAGTAATTAAAGGAAATAAAAAAGTGATATTAAAATAATATGATCAAAATAGCAATAATACAATTCCCAGGATCAAACTCTGAAACCGAATCATATCGAGCTGTAGAACAAGCAGGAATGAAAGCAGAAGAATTTTTATGGAACAGAAACCCAGAAGATTTAAAAAACTTTGATGGATTTTTTATTGTTGGTGGTTTTTCCTATGAAGACCGGTCTCGTTCTGGAATCATTTCTTCACTTGACCCTTTGATGAATTATTTAAAAAAAGAAAATGAAAAAGGAAAACCAATTTTGGGAGTTTGTAACGGTGCTCAAGTTTTAGTTGAATCAGGAATAGTTCCTGGTCTCCAAGATTATAAAATTGGAATGGCATTAGCTGTAAACAAAAGAATAAAGAATGAAAAAATTTTAGGAACTGGATTTTACAACACATGGATAAATGCTCAATTATCAGCTCCAAATAATTCTTATGCTTTTTCCTCAGATTTTAAAGAAGGTGAATTTATGAATATTCCTCTAGCTCACGCCGAAGGAAGATTTGTAATTCCTGAAAGTCTTTTAAACGAATTAAAAGAAAACAATCAAACTGTTTTTAGATATTGTGATGATAAGGGAGAAATCAAAGAAGACTTCCCTATTAATCCAAATGGAGCGGTATATAATTTAGCTGCAGTTTGCAATGCAGAAGGTAATGCAATGGCAATGATGCCTCATCCAGAAAGAACAGATAACGGACAAAAGATTTTTACTTCAATGAAAAAATATATTGAAGATATGAAAACCGATACCCCCCCTGTCATTCTGAGCGATAGCGAAGAATCTACTAAAAAATTAAATTATCAACCGAAACAATATAAAATAGAAAAATTTCAAAAAGAAGAAAATTCACAAGAACTTTTAATTGATCTGGTAATTACAGATAATGAAGCGGTAACTGTTAAAAATGCTTTAAAAAGAATTGGCGTTAATGTAGAGGTTAAAAAATTGACTCATTGGGAAATAATACCAACCGACAACACACCCCTAGAAATAGAAAAAATAAAATCTTCTGGAGAACTTTATAACTCAAATAAAGAAGTGGTAATTCCAAATGAACATACTAATGAACATACCAAAACAATACTAATCCGCTATCGTGATGATTTCGTTGGGCAATCTAAAAAAACTACCTTAACTGAACGTTTTGAAATAAATGGAATAAAAGATATTAAAAAAGCTGTAATTTGGCAAGTCACAGCTAAAAATGGTAATATAGATGATGTTCTTAATAAAATTATTGAATCAAGAATTTTATTTAATCAATTTAGCCAAGAGGCTTTTTATTATTAAACACACTGTCATCCTGAGCTTGTCGACCGCGTGTCGCCTTAGCTTTAGCGGTGGCACAAGGATCCCTTAAAATTATAAATTAAAATTAATATATGGATTACCTAAAAAAAATCAAAGAAAACCTAAAAAATACTTTAACTGAAACAAACCTAGATTTAGGTAAGAAAAAAATAGGAAAAGTACGTGATTCTTATGAATTAGACGACAAGGTGATTTTAATTACAACAGATAGACAAAGTGCTTTTGACAGGGTTTTAGCTTCTGTTCCTTTTAAAGGACAAGTTTTAAACCAAACAAGTGCTTGGTGGTTTGAAAAAACAAAACATATCATTCCAAATCATGTAATAGAAATTTCAGATCCAAATGTAACAGTTGGTAAAAAATGTGAAGTTTTCCCAGTTGAATTTGTAGTCAGAGGATATATCACTGGTACAACCGACACATCAGCTTGGTTTAACTATGCTAATGGTGTTAGAGAATTTTGTGGACACACCCTTCCTGAAGGTTTGAAGAAAAATCAAAAATTTAATACACCAATTGTAACTCCAACTACAAAAGATGAACATGACAGATCTATTACTCCAAAAGAAATTGTTGACGAAGGCTTGATGAGTCAAGAAGATTGGGATTTTGTTTCAGGAAAAGCTTTAGAACTTTTTAAATTTGGTCAAGAAACTGCTTTAAAAAATGGAATGATTTTAGTTGATACAAAATATGAATTTGGCAAAGATATTGATGGAAATATCTTACTTATTGATGAAATTCATACCCCTGACTCAAGTCGTTATTGGATAGCTAAAAGTTATCAAGAAAAATTTGATAATAATGAAGAACCAGAAAATATTGATAAAGAATTTTTAAGACTTTGGTTTAGAGATAATTGCGACCCATACAAGGACGAAACTTTGCCTGAAGCCCCGGAAGAACTTGTAACTGAATTATCTGCTAGATATATTCAACTTTATGAAACAATTACTGGAGAAACTTTTATTTTTCCTGAAGGAGAAATAAATGAAAGAATAATTAAAAATTTAGAAAAATATAAAAAATAAAATTTATGAAAGCTATACTCATAATGGGATCAGAATCTGATAAAGATTTTGCAAAAAAAATTACTGATAAATTAGATGAATTAAGTGTAGAACACGAAGAACATATTGCTTCAGCCCACAAACAAGCTCCTGAGGCTTTAGAAATTTTAGATAAATACAAAAATGACCAAGTAATTTATATTACAATTGCTGGTCGCTCCAATGCTCTTTCTGGTTTTGTTGCTGGAAATTCTAATAAACCAACTTTTGCTTGTCCTCCATTTTCAAGTAAAGAAGATATGATAGTAAATATTAATTCAACCTTACAAATGCCAAGCAATGTACCAGTAATGACTGTTTTAGACCCAAAAAATTGTGCTTTGGCAGTTAAAAGAATAATGGATTTATAATTATGAACCAATTAACAAATATCACTCCACTTGATGGACGCTATCAAGGTAATGTAAAAGACTTACAAACTTACTTTAGTGAAATGGCTCTACAAAAATTTCGCCTTTTAATTGAGATTGAATATTTTATTGCCTTGTCTCTTGAAAAGCAAATAAAAGAATTACCTGCCGTGTCACAACAAGGTCAAAAACTACTTAGAAAAATTTATGAAGATTTTTCTTTGACTGATTCAAAGAAAATTAAAACCATTGAAAACACCACTAAACATGATGTAAAAGCGGTTGAATACTTTTTAAAAAGTAAACTTCCTAAAAACCTGATTAAACATTCTGAATTTATTCACTTTGGTTTAACTTCAGAAGATATAAATAATCTTTCTTTTAGTTTAATGTTAAAAAATGGAATAAATAATGTAATTATTCCAGAAATTAATCAAAATTTAAAAGAATTAAAAACGCTAGCAAAAAAACAAGCTAACACTCCTCTTTTATCTTTAACCCATGGACAACCTGCCACTCCAACAACTCTAGGAAAAGAGGTTGCTGTTTTTTACAATAGAATTAACCGCGGTTTAAACCATCTAAAAACTATTAAACTTGATGGAAAATTTTCTGGGGCTACTGGTAATTTTGCTGCTATGCAAGTTGCTTATCCTCAAGTTAATTGGATGAATTTTTCTAAAAAATTTATAACATCTCTTGGACTTCAGCCAAATTTATTAACAACCCAAATAGAACCACATGATTCTTTATGTTTAATATATGATGCGGTCGCAAGAATAAATTCTGTGTTCAAGGACTTAGATCAAGATATGTGGATGTATATTTCTCGCAAGATATTTAAATTAAAAAAGAAAAAAGGAGAAGTTGGTTCATCAACAATGCCTCACAAAGTAAATCCAATTAATTTTGAGAACAGTGAGGGAAACCTAGGAATTGCTAATGCTTTGCTTGGGTTTATGTCTGATAAATTACCTATTTCTCGCATGCAAAGAGACTTAACCGATAGCACTACTCTCCGCAACCAAGGTGTTGCACTTGGGTATTCACTTTTGGCTTACAAAAATACTCTAACTGGTTTACAAAAACTAGAGGTGAATAAAAATGGTATTCATGAAGAATTAAATGGTCACTGGGAAGTAATAGCCGAACCTATCCAAACTGTGCTTAGAAAACTAGGAGTTGACAAACCTTATGAAAAATTAAAAGCACTGACTCAAGGTGAAGAAATAACAAAAGAAACAATTGCTAATTTTATTAAAAATCTAGATATAGCCGAAACAGAAAAAGAAAAATTATTAAAATTAACACCTGCCAATTACATTGGATTGTCAAAAGAGCTAACTCAATTAATATAAAATTATGTGTGGAGTTGTCGGAATTTTTTCCCAAAAACCAGTTGCCCAAGAACTTTATGACAGTCTAATCCATTTGCAACATCGTGGACAAGATGCTGCTGGAATCATGACATATAACAAACAATTTCATGTTAAAAAAGGCATGGGTCTTGTTCGAGATGTGTTCGATCAAAATAATATGCCAAGACTTCAAGGTAATTGGGGTTTGGGTCATACTCGTTATCCTACTGTTGGATCTTCAAACGGAGGAATAGAAGACGCTCAACCTTTTATTGTAAATTCTCCTTACGGTATTGCAATGGCTCACAATGGAAATTTAACAAATTATACAGAACTTAAACAAGAGCTTTTTGAAAAAGACCGTTACCATTGTAATTCTGGCAGTGATTTAGAAGTAATTTTAAAAGTTTTTGCTTCAAAAATGCACGAACTTAATTCTAATAATAATATATTTGATAATATTTGTGAATCAGTAGAAAGCGTTTTTAAAAGAGCAACTGGTGCCTACTCAGTAGTTGGAATGATTGCTGAAAAAGGTATGATTGCTTTTCGTGATCCACATGGTATTAGACCTCTTGTTTGTGGTATGAGAACAGATAAAAATGGTAAAAAAGATTATATCGTTGCATCAGAAACTACTATGTTTTATCCCCTTGGTTTTAAACTAATGGGCAATGTTCAACCAGGAGAGGTTGTTTATATAAATGAAAAGGGAGAAATGCAAAGTAAAATTTTAGCAAATGAAAAATTTACTCCTTGTGTTTTTGAACAAGTTTATCTAGCTCGTCCTGATTCAACAATTGATAATGTTAATGTTTACCGTGCTCGCCTTCGTCAAGGTCAAAACCTAGCTCATGCTTGGAAAGAAAAATATCCAGATGTAACACCAGATGTTGTTGTACCTATTCCTTTTTCTTCTAACACTGCCGCCCTTTCTATGGCTCACGAACTTGGAGTAAGATATTCGGAAGGAATTTACAAAAATTCTTTTATTGGTAGAACTTTTATAATGCCAAATCAAGAACTACGTAAAAAATCTGTTTTACAAAAATTATCTCCTCAAGAGTTTGAACTAAAAGATAAAAATGTGATGTTGCTTGATGATTCGATTGTCAGAGGAACAACAAGTAAACAAATTGTAAAACTTGTTAAAGATATTGGAGCAAAGAAAGTATATTTTGTATCAGCTTGTCCACCTGTTAAGTTTCCTTGTTTTTATGGAGTTGATATGCCAACTAAAAATGACTTAATCGCTGGAAGAATGACTGAAAAAGAAGTAGAAGAATACATTGAAGCCGATATTTTAATGTACCAAAAAATTGAAGATCTAGAAGAGGCTGTAACCAGAAGAGGAAAACATAACATTGACCATCCTTGCATGGCATGCTTAAACTGTAAGTATATTACAGGAGATATTGATGAAGTTAAAATGAAATCAATGGAAGAAGAAAGAATTGAAGAAAGAGGTGAATAAAATAAAAATATGAACATATTACTCGTTGGCTCAGGAGCTCGTGAACATGCAGTAGCTCGAGCATTTAAAAAATCAAGGCTTGTCCCGAGTAAAATCGAGGGATCAAATCCAAAACTTTTTTGTTTTGCATCAAATAACAATCCAGGAATATCAAAAATTTCAGATGGATTTTTAGTTGGAAAAATTGATAATAAAGAAGAAATTTTAAACTTTGCTAAAGAAAACCATGTTGAACTTGCGTTTATAGGACCAGAAGCTCCTCTTGAAGCTGGTGTAGCAGATTTATTATGGGAAAATGATATTAAAGTTGTAGGACCAAAAAAATTACATGCTCAACTTGAGACTAGCAAAGCTTTTACCCGTGATCTATTTGATGAATTTAATATTTCAGGTGGAGCAAAACACCAAAACTTTAATTCTATCCAAGGTGTTGAAGAATTTTTAAATAAATTAGGTGAAGAAGGTTATGTGGTTAAAGCTGACGGTTTAATGGGTGGTAAAGGTGTAAAAGTTGCTGGTGATCATTTAAAAAATATCAATGAAGCGGTTGAATATTGTGAAGAACTAATTGAGAAAAAAAGTGATTTTATTATTGAAGAAAAGTTTATTGGTCAAGAATTTTCTCTAATGAGCTTCTGTGATGGTGATAGTCTTGCCCATATGCCAGTTGTACAAGATCACAAAAGAGCTTTTGAAGGTGATTGCGGCCCAAACACCGGTGGAATGGGAACATATTCTGATGCTAACCACTCTCTTCCATTTTTAACCCTGGATGATATTAAACAAGCTCAAGAAATTAATACCGCCACTGCCAAAGCTTTAAAAGAAAAATTTGGGACTGGTTACCTAGGAGTATTGTATGGTGGATTTATAGCCACTGAAACTGGGGTTAGTTTAATCGAATATAATGCTCGCCTCGGTGACCCAGAAGCAATGAATGTTATGGCAATTTTAGAAAGTGATTTTGTTGAGTTATGTCTTGCAATTACAAATAGTGATTTAACCCAAGAACATGCAAAGTTCGCAAATAAAGCAACTGTTTGTAAATATGTTGTACCAGAGGGCTACCCAGATTCCCCTATCAAAAATAAAAAGATTGATATTTCAGAAGTTGAGAATCAAGATCAATTATACTTAGCATCAGTTGAAGAAAAAGATGGTGAACTTTATGAATTAGGATCTCGCACTGCTGCGGTTGTTGGAATAGCCGATACCATTGAAGAAGCAGAACAGGCTGCTGAAGCAGAAATTTTAAAAATAAAAGGACCACTATTTCATAGAAAAGATATTGGAACAAAGGAATTAATCCAAAAAAGAATTGATATGATGAAAGATTTAAGAAAATAATATGATTCATTTAGCAATACTAGGTTCTACAAACGGAACCGATATGATCGCAATTCACGAAGCGATAAAATCAGGGAGTTTAAATGCTCAGATTGATATTGTAATTTCTAATAAAAAAGATGCTGGTATTCTACAAAAAGCAAAAGATTGGAAAGTAAACTACCTATTTATTGAACAAGTAAAGGATAGGGCGGAATATGATAGTAAAATTTTAGAAGAACTCAAGAAATACCAAATTGATTTAATTCTACTGATTGGTTATATGAGAATTCTCTCCCCTATTTTAATAAATGCTTTTAAAGGTAAAATTTTAAATGTTCACCCATCGCTTTTACCCAAATTTGCTGGTGGAATGGATACAAACGTACACGAAGAAGTATTAAAAGCAGGAGAAAAAGAAACAGGATGTACAATTCACCTCGTAGATGAAGGGGTTGATACCGGAAAAATAATATTACAAAAAAAATGCAAAGTTGAACTAGACGACACAACAGAAACATTAAAACAAAAAGTACAAAAATTAGAAGGAGAGGCTTTTATAGAAGTAATTAAAAATAATTAATATATGAACACAAATACTATTCAACCAAAGAGAGCTTTAATTTCAGTATCAGACAAAACAGGAATCGTAGAATTAGCACAAGAATTACATTCATTTGGAGTAGAAATCATTTCAACAGGAGGAACTGCTAAAACAATAAGTGAAGCAGGAATCCCAGTTGTTGGAATTTCTGAATATACAGGTTTCCCAGAAATAATGGATGGTCGAGTTAAAACATTAAACCCACTTGTTCATGGCGGAATCTTAGGACTTCGTGATGAACATGCTCAAATTGCTCAAGAACAAGGTATAAAATGGATTGACCTAGTAATCTGTAATCTTTATCCATTCGCGGAAACTATTCAAAAAGAAAATGTAAAAGAAGAAGATGTAATAGAAAACATAGATATCGGCGGACCTTCTATGATTCGTTCAGCTGCCAAAAATATTGGTTGGGTTGGTGTTGTGGTAAATCCAGATGATTATCAAGATATTTTACAAGAATTAAAAGAACAAAATGGATTAAGCTATGCGACTCGCAAAAGATTATCTGCCAAAGCTTTTTCTCACACCGCTGAATACGATACAATTATTGCTAATCATTTTAAACAAGAAAAATATCCAGAGGAGCTAAATTTTACTTACAAAAAATCATACGATTTAAGATATGGCGAAAACCCACATCAAAGTGCTTGTGTTTATAAAGATGCTTTAGATAAATCTCCAAATATTTTAAATGCAGAAATTTTACAAGGTAAAAAATTATCTTATAATAACTTAGGCGACACTCAAGGAGCATTAGATGTAATTATGGAATTTGATTCCCCTGCTTGCTCAGTTATTAAACATGCTAATCCCTGCGGAGTAGCTGTAGGCGGAGATGATATTACAGAAATTTTCATTCGTGCTTATGAAGCTGATAGCTTATCTGCCTTTGGCGGAGTTGTAGCCTTAAACAGAACTTGCACCAAAGAAATTGCTGAGTACCTAGACAAAGTTTTTGCAGAAATTGTTCTTGCACCTAAATTTGAAAATGAAGCTTTAGAAATTTTTGCTAAGAAAAAAAACTTAAGAATTTTAAAATTAGGTAGCATTCCAGAACTTAAAGAAAGACAAACTATCAAACAAATTAATGGCGGGCTTTTAGTTCAAGACCTTGATACAAAAACCATCACAAAAGAAGACTTAAAATTTGTCACAGATAAAAAACCAAGTAAGGAAGAAATCGATACAATGCTTTTCGCTTGGAAAGTTTTAAAATACGTAAAATCTAACGGAATTTTAATTGCCAAAGAAAATACCACTCTAGGAATTGGTACTGGACAAGTTTCTCGCGTTGACGCTGTTGATATTGCAATTTCAAAAACAGGAGATCGCATCAATGAATCCATTCTTGCTTCTGATGCATTTTTTCCATTCCGTGATAGTATTGATAAAATTGCAAAGTCTGGTATAAAAACTATTATTCAACCAGGTGGATCTATGCGTGATGAAGAAGTTATAAAAGCCTGTGATGAACATGGAATTGCTATGATCTTTACAGGTAATAGATGCTTTAGACATTAAATTATGTATTGGAAAAAATTAAATTCAGTATACATATTTACATTCTTATTTATTGTTATTTTATTACTTTATTATCCAACCATATTTAACACATTCGTACTTGATGATTATGTATGGATAGAACCACTTACGATTGATAAAATCAAAAATATATTTACCGGAACATGGGAACACGGAAACACACTCAGACCAATAATGAGATTATTTTGGGGGTTAGAGAGGATACTTTTTGGAGAAAATCCAACACTGTGGCACCTAACAAATATACTACTACACACATCAATATCTTTTAGTTTATATTTAATAATAAAAAAGATAATTAAAAATAAATGGCTAGCAATAATTGGTGCTTTTATTTTTGCCATTTTCCCAATTCACCATGAAAATGTAGCCTGGATATCAGGGCAAACACACCCCCTTGGTTTACTATTAACATTGTTAGCTGGATATTTATTATATAAAGGAATAATAAAAAATAAAAAATATATTATTTTAGGGTACGTTTTGATGCTTTTATCATTTTTAACATATGAAATATCCTTCACCATACCAATTGCGTTACTATTAACAATTTTAATAATTGGACCAAAAAATAAAACTGCTTATTTGGTAACAACTGGATCATTCGCATTATTATTTTCTTTATTATTTTATAGATATATAGTATTAGATGGGAGTATAGGCAGTGTAGGATCACAACATAATAATATATTATTAGCCCCTTTTTTAAATATATATGAACTTAAAAACCTATATTGGTACTGTAAAGAAGTAAAACTTCCGATGATTCTAATTTCAATATTATTATTTTGCACTGGTATTAAAAATAAAATTTGGAAAAATCGTGATAAAGAATTATATCTAACTATATTACTTTTCTTTTTTTCTATTTTGTCATACTTGCCTTTTAGTATAGTAGATGGGGTTGCGGTTCGTTTTTTATATACTACAACTTTTTTCTCTACAATAACTTTGGTGGTATTTTACGATTATCTATCAAAAATAAAAACTTCTAAAATTATAAACACAACTTTAGTAATATTACTACTTTTAGTGACAACTTTCTCTTTAAACAGAACATGGAAAGTGTCTAATATTTACAAAGAAATTGCTGATTCATATTCAAAAATACAACAAACGGTTATTGCAGATTTTCCTATGTGGCCAGAAGGTAAACATATGTTATTTTATAACATACCAGATGGAATTCCAGATGGGAAAAAAGATATACTGGCTTATTTAACCTACTTTGGAAAAGCGGTAAAATATAATTACCAAGATCAACAAACTGGCCATGTTTATCGTGCAGAAAGATTGTCTGAAGAAAGGTTAAATAAAATACTAAATAATGACCCTATAATATATAAATTTGAAAATTTAAATAGTGGAATAAGAAAAATATCAAAAGAAAGCTTGTAAACAAAATCTTAAACTTAAAAACTCTAAATATAATTTTAGCTATAGTTTTTTTAACTTTGGTATTATTTTTTACTCGTTTTGAAACTACATCTTGGAATGACAGGAGCAGACTCTCTACGATTAAATCTTTAGTAGATCATCATAGTTTAAAAATTGATTCTCCTTTCTTTAAAACGGGAGATAAGGTTTTTGTTGATGGGCATTTTTATTCTGATAAACCACCTGTACTTTCTGTGATAGCAAGTACTCCTTACGCTATTGCCAAACAATTTGGTATTTTATTTGAATATCGACCCTATTTACTTATTTACTTAACAAATATTTTTACTTTAAGCATTCCGCTCCTAATCTATTTATTTCTACTTTACAAAAATTTAATCAAAAAAGAAAAAAAGAAACAAGTAATATTTTTTTATACTCTATTAGTAATAGCTAGCACAGCATTATTACCTTATACATCTCAATTAAATAACCACCTGCCAGCAACTCTTTTCATTGGAATAGCAACTATCTTAATTCTATATAATAAACTTTCTCTAACAAACTCATTTTTAATAGGAATTTTTTTAGGATTTGCTTCTACTTTTGATCTTTCTGCTAGTTTTATTACTTTTTTTACCTGTATTTTTTATTTCGCACTGATTGTTAAAAATAATAAAATAACCATCAAAGAAAAAAAACTTCTACTCATAAGCATCATAATCGGATTATTAATCCCTTTTTTCATTCACTTTTTTATAAACAAACAGGTAACTGGAGATATTTTACCGGGTTCAATGCACTCAGAATATTTTCAATACGAAGGGTCTCATTTTACAACAGAAAATCTAACCGGAGCAAACTTTGCTGTAGGTTCTTTTAAAGATTGGCTTGGTGAATTATTTTATATGACTTTTGGAAAAAGAGGATTTCTACTCCATAATCCAACCATACTCTTTGGAATGATACTTGCTTTTTTTTACGCCATAAAAGAAAAAAACTTTAAATGGAAATATTACTCAATCACAGTTTTACTATCTACTTTATCAATTATCCTGTATTATTCTTTATATGGCAAAGACGCAGGAGGCGGAGGTTATTTAATAAGATGGTTTGTAGTTTTTACCAGTTTATATATTCCGATAATTTTACGATGGATTTTTAATACTAAAAAAAGAAACTTGAAATTCTTTAATATAATTCTTGTTATATCTATTTTTATAAATACCGTGGCACTGGGTAGCGTCTATAGTAGTATAAATAATGTAAAGAACTTTCATTTTATTAATATGTATCATAAATTTCCAGATCGCATACATTCACAATGGATAGGATACCCGAAATTATTTTTAAGTGATTATGAAAACAATTATAATAATCCCAACTTATAACGAAGCAGAGAATATAGAAAAACTTCTAAAGGAAATTTTTGGTTTAAACATTCCTGAACTTGAAGTTATTGTGGTTGATGATAATTCACCCGATGGCACTTCAGAAATAGTAGAAAAATTAAAAGATATCTTCCCTATTTATTTAATAAAAAGAAGATCTAAATCAGGTCTTGGGAGTGCTTATATTGCTGGATTTAAAAAAGCCCTTGCTTTAAACGCAGATTATATCTTTGAAATGGATGCGGATTTTTCACACGACCCAAAAGACCTACCTAAAATGCTTGCTAACACTATAGGTTGTGACCTAGTAATTGGTTCTAGAAAAATAAAAGGTGGTAAAATTATTGGTTGGAATTTAAAAAGAAAATTAATGAGTAACGGTGCGATGTTTATTTCTCGCTTGTTATTAAAACTTAAACCAAAAGATGTTACCGCTGGTTTTAGATGTTATAAAAAAGAAGTACTTCAAAAAATCAATCTAGATATGGTAAAAAGCAACGGCTATGCTTTTCAAGAAGAGATGTTGTACCAAACTCAAAAATTAGGTTTTAAAATATGTGAAGTACCGGTTGCATTTATTGACCGTAAATTTGGTAAAAGTAAATTATCTAATAAAGATATTTTAGAATTCTTTGTAGTACTCTTCAAACTTCGTTTTAAAAAGTAAGAGTTGTGTAAGAGCAAACTCTTACATAAAATAAATAAAAAAGTCTGTGTTTAAACACAGACTTTTTTATTTTATAATTTTTACCTAGTCCGCTCTATAATTCGGAGCAGAATCAATTTCTCCCAAATCATGTGGGTGATTTTCTCTAACACTCGCAGCAGAAATTTTTACAAACTTAGCCCGTTTTTGCAAAACATCAATTGTTTTTGCACCGTTATAACCCATACCACTACGAAGGCCTCCTGCCATTTGATAAATTATTCTATCAATCGGTCCTTTGTATGGTACTTTACCACTCACTCCTTCTGGTACATATTTTTGTTTATCTTTTACATCAGCTTGTCCATATCGGTCTTTACTTCCTTTATCCATTGCATCAAGACTTCCCATTCCTCGATATGTTTTATACATTCTTCCATCCATAAATTGAACTCTACCAGGACTTTCATCTGTTCCAGCAAACATATTACCCATCATCACAGCTGACGCACCCGCTGCCAAAGCTTTAACAATATCGCCTGAACTTTTTATACCTCCATCAGCGATAACAGGGATATTTTTTTTCATAGATTTCACAGCTTTTGCCACTTCCATAACAGCTGATAACTGAGGAACACCAATACCAGCAATAATTCTAGTTGTACAAATTGATCCAGGACCAATTCCAACTTTAATCGCATCAGCTCCAGCCAAAATCAATTCTTTTGCAGCCTCACCTGTTGCAATATTACCAACTATAATTTGTTGTTGTTTATGTTTCTTTTTAATGGTTTTTAAAGTATCTATCACTCCTTTAGAATGACCATGAGCAGTATCAATTACCAAAACGTCCACTCCAGCTTTAATTAATTCTTCTGCTCGCTCAATTGCCAAAGCACCAGCTCCAATCGCTGCTCCAACACACAATTGCTTTTTAATATTTTTTGTAGATGCAGGATAATCATCATTTTTTTCCAAATCTTTTCTAGTCACAATACTTACTAATTTACCGGCATTATCAATCAAAAGCAAGGTTCTAAGCTTACTGTCTTTAATTATTTTATTTGCTTTATCTAAGCTAATACCCTTTTTAGCAATTATTAATTTATCTAATTTTTCCATTTTATTTTTAACCGATTTACCTTGATCAAATGGCATTAAATAATCCGTATCTCCGACTAAACCAACTAATTTCCCATTCTTATCAACTACTGGCACTTTCTTATAACCATATTTTTTTCTAATTTCTACAACTTTATCTAAATTATCATTTATACTTACAGTAATAGGATTTTCAATAAAACCATTTTTAAACCTTTTCACAAGTTTCACTTCTTCTACTTGCTCTTCAATAGTTAAATTCTTATGAATTATACCAATTCCCCCTGACAAAGCCATTATTATAGCGGTTTTATGCTCTGTCACAGTATCCATCGGAGCTGAGATAAAAGGAATATTAAGCTCAATCCCACTAGTTAATTTAGTTTTTAAAATTGCATCTTTTGGTAAAATACTAGATTTTTGCGGCACTAAAAGTACATCATCAAAAGTAAAAGTTTCATCAAATTGTTTAAACATATGTTTAATTGATATTAATTGATAAATTTGATATATTATATACTATATTAAACAAAAAATCAACTATGCAAAGTAAAAATGAAATTGCCATCTTAGACTTTGGCTCACAATACACACACTTAATCGCAAGACGCATTCGTGAACTAGGAGTGGTTTCTCGAATTTATCCAAATGATATTTCTGCTGAAAAACTTAAAAATACTGTTGGAATAATTTTATCTGGTGGTCCAAAAAGCCTAGTGAATGATCCAAAAATTCCTTATGATAAAAATCTATTTAATTTAGATATTCCGGTGCTTGGGCTTTGTTATGGACATTATTTGTTAACTCATTTTTTTGGTGGAGAACTTGGCACTGGAGAATCTCGTGAATATGGATTGGCAAAAATGAACACTACTAATTCCCCTATTTTTAAAAATACTGCAAATGAACTAAACGTTTGGATGAGCCATGGGGATCATGTAAAAAAATTACCAAACGGTTTTGAACAAATCGCATCAACTGAGAATGGATCTATAACTGCAATGCATAATTTAGAAAAACAAGTTTTTGGTTTTCAATTTCATCCCGAAGTAAATCACACCAACTTTGGTAAAAAAATGATTGAAAATTTTGTATTTGATATTTGTAAAGCAGAAAAAAACTGGAATACTAATGCACAGCTTGAACAAATTCAAAAAGAAATAAAAGAACAAGCAGGAGATAAAAATGTTTTTCTCTTAATCTCTGGTGGAGTTGATTCTACGGTTTGCTTTGCCTTACTTGAAAAAACTTTAGGTAAGTCTAAAGTTTACGGACTTCATGTTGATCATGGCATGATGAGAGAAAATGAATCAAATCTGGTTGTAGAATCTTTAAAACAAATTGGACTTGATGACCTACACGTTTACAATGCCGAAGATGAATACTTAGAAAAATTAAAGAATAAATTTGAACCAGAAGAAAAAAGAAAAATAATTGGAGATCTGTTTTTAGAAATTACAGATAAAGTAATGGCAGAAAACCAAATGAATTCAAGCGAATGGCTAATAGGACAAGGAACAATTTATCCAGACACAATTGAATCAGGTGGTACAAAAAATGCTGATGTAATTAAAACACATCATAATAGAGTGCCAAAAATTCAAGAAATGATTAAACAAGGAAAAATTATTGAACCAATTAAAGACTTGTACAAAGATGAGGTACGGGCTATCGGAGAAAAACTAGGCTTACCAAAAGAATTATTATATCGTCATCCATTTCCAGGACCAGGACTTGGAATCAGATGTCTTTGTTCAGATGGTAAAAATAATGACCCAACTGTCATCCCGACCAACACACCTGTCATCCCGACCGTCCCGCCTGTCATCCTGAGCTTGTCGAAGGATCCCTCTTTAAAAAAAATTTACAAGCTCCCAATCAAATCCGTCGGAGTCCAAGGAGACGAACGCTCTTACGAACATCCAGCTGTTATAACCGAAGAAAAAACTTGGGAAGAATTAGAAACACTCTCCCCTGCTATTACAAACTATAATAAAGATATTAATAGAGTATTGTATTTATTATCTGGTGAAAAAGAAGATCTTGAAAATTCAATTGTAAACAAAGCCTATATCATAAAAGACCGGCTTGAAACTTTAAGAAAAATTGATGAAATTGTTAATAAACATATTTTAAACAATGATCTTTGTTCACATATCTGGCAAATGCCAGTGGTATTGATACCCTATGGATACCATAAAAAAGAAAGTATAGTTTTACGACCTGTTGAATCAGAAGAAGCAATGACAGTTAATTTTGCCAAAATTCCAAAAAATATCTTAGACAAGATTATTAAAGAAATTAAAGATTTAAAATTAGTTGATTTTATCTTTTTTGATTTAACAAACAAACCACCGGGAACTATTGAGTGGGAATAGAACACCATCCTCAATTACCACCTGTCATCCCGACCGAAGCAATAGTGAAGTGGAGGGATCCCTTAAACATAAAAGATTACGTAATCAATTACGTAATCTTTTTAATCACCTGTCATCCTGAACTTGATTCAGGATCTTTCTTACTACGAATGTATTTTTTTAAGTATTTTTTTCAAATCTTTTAAAGTCTCTATTTTTACCAACTGCATACGCAATTTTTTTAATTCTAAAATTTGAACTCTTGTTCCCTTAAAATACCACATCAAATGTTTTCGAAAAGAAACTAAAGTTCCATATCTCTTTTGATGCAACTTCGCATGATACAAAATCGCTCGCACTCGTTCTTTCAAACTCACACACTTGTCATTGCGAGGAGCTTGCGACGCGGCAATCTCTTTAAACACCCACGGATTACCCAAAGCCCCTCTCCCAATCATCAACCCATCCGCTCCAGTAATTTTCAAACACTCTTTAAAATTTTCTAATGTTATATCTCCATTAGCAATTATTGGAATATTTACTTTTTCTTTAACCCTACCAATCATTTCCCAATCTGCCTTGCCAGAATATCCCTGCATTTTTGTTCTTCCATGAATTGTAATTAAATCAGCCCCTGCTTTTTCTAATTTAGGAGCAAAATCTAAAATATCTTCTGAATTAGACCAACCCAAACGAGTTTTAACTGAAAGTGGAATTTGTTTATTAAAGTATCTACTGCGATATCTCAGTAGATAACTTTTTTTCTGATTATCTAAAACTTTTTTAACTTCTCTTATAATTTCACAAGCTCGATCTTGGTCTTTCATTAATGCCGCTCCACTCTCCCCTTTTCTCGCAATTTTAGAAACGGGACACCCCATATTAATATCTATTCCATCAGGTTTAAATTTTTTTACAATTATTTTAACAGCCTCAACCATAACTTTTGGTTTACCTCCGAAAATCTGAATAACTATTGGTCTCTCTTTTCTTTTAAATTTACACATTTTTAAAGTTTTCTCACTTCCCCGAACAATCGCCTCAGCACTCACCATTTCACGAAATATCACAAACCCCATTTTGTCATCCTGAACTTGATTCAGGATCTTTCTTATTACTGACTTTTTATCAAAAACCTTCCGACAAACATTACAAAAAGGACTATCTGTATGATCAGCTAGCGGTGCAAGTGCTAATATTGGTTGTTGTCCCTTCCCTGTTTTGTCATCCTGAGTCAGAGCGAAGAATCCCTTTTTTGTCCAATTCATATTTTTATTTATTATTATACCCCCTTGTCATCCTAAATTCATTTCAGGATCTTTTTTCTATAGATCCAACGGGCTTTTAATTTTACTCAAATTATTACTTGCCACATGAGTATAAATTTGAGTTGTTTTTAAATTTGCATGACCTAATAATTCTTGTATATATCTAATATCCGTACCATTTTCAAGTAAGTGTGTCGCAAAACTATGTCTAAATGTATGCGGTGATACATTTTTACTTATTCCAACTCTAACTACCGCTTGTTTAACTATTTTCTGAATTGTGGCAGTTGTTAATCTACCACCACGATTATTAGTAAATAAAAAATCTTTTGAATTTTTCAAAGTTTGTTGAATTTTTAATATTTCGAATAATTTTTTTGGTAAAAATACTACCCTGTCTTTTTTACCTTTAGCCTGTTTAATATAAATCAAATTTCTATCAAAATCAATATCTCTTATTTTTACTTTTACAACTTCACTAACACGTAAACCACAACCATAAAGCAAACTCAAAATACAATGATGTTTAGGATTTTTAGTTTGATTAATTATCTTTCCAACTTCTTGTTTAGATAAAATGATAGGTAATCTCTTTTCTTTTTTAACTCGTGGTAAATTTACGAAAAACTTCCGATGTAATATATTGTTAAAATAAAATAATAATGCACTATATGCAGTATTAATGGTAGATGCTGATAAATTTCTATCAGCTAAATATTCTAAATAAGCCCTTACATCTTTTTGAGTAGTATTACGAGGATTAGTCTTAGAAAATCTCAAACATTTATCTATGTAATATAAATAACTTTTAACTGTTTTATTGCTAAATCCCCTTAATTTCATCTCTTGTTTTAATAAAATTAATGGATCTCTACTAGGTCTATAATGTGTATTCATAACTTGATTGTGTTTTCGCATTTATGCTATAATAATAGCATAAATAAAAGAAAAATTAAACAAGTTATGATATAACTTGTTATCCAAAATCTCATTCCGCAATATTTTAAAATATGACCAAAAAAGATAATTCAATTATATTATTTCACGAAAAACAAGTTCGTCGTCATTGGGATGAAGAAAAAGAACTTTGGTATTTTTCTATTATTGATATTATTGAAATTTTAACTGACTCAACTATTCCAAGAAGATATTGGAGCGATATTAAGGGAAAGTTAAAAAAAGAAGGAAGTGAAGTGTACGAAAAAATCGTACAGTTGAAAATGTTTGCTCCAGATGGAAAAAGGAGAGATACTGATTGTTTTTCTACTGAAAATTTACTTCGTGTTATCCAATCAATCCCCTCACCAAAAGCAGAGCCTTTTAAGCTTTGGTTAGCAAAAGTTGGCTATGAAAGAATCGAGGAAACAGAAGATCCTGAATTAGCTATTAATAGAGCTATGAAAACGTATTTGAAAAAAGGATATTCAAAAGACTGGATAAATCAAAGACTTAAAACAATTGAGGTTCGCAAAGAACTCACAGACGAATGGGATAAAAGCGGTGTAAAAGAAGGGTTAGAATTTGCAATTTTAACTGATGAAATTTCTAAAGCTTGGTCTGGAAAATCCATTAAAGAGTATAAGAAATTTAAAAACCTAAAAAAAGAAAACTTACGGGATAATATGACTAATCTTGAACTTATCCTAAATACACTAGCAGAAGCAACTACAACCGAAATTTCTAAAGTAAAAAAACCTAAAACTTTTTCAGAAAGTAAAGAAATCGCAAATAAAGGTGGAGATACTGCTGGAAAAGCAAGAAAAGATATTGAAGAAAAAACAGGTAGAAGTATTCTTACTTCAAAAAATGCAAAACAAATACAAAATAAAAAAATAACTAAAATATGAAAAAACAATCTCTTTATCGTGAGCTAGCACCTTATTATGATTTAATCTACACTTGGAAAGACTACAAAAAAGAAATAGATAAAATCAACAAGCTTATTGTAAAATACAAAAAGTCAAATGCTAAAGACCTGCTTGAAGTCGCATGTGGATCAGGACATCACCTTCAATACTTTAAGCAAAATTTTTCTTGTACAGGAACTGACATAAATCAAGGTATTTTAAATATTGCTAAAAAGAAAATCAAAAACGTTACTTTCAAGAAAGCTGATATGATTAACATGAATCTCAATAAGAAATTTGATGTGATTACTTGTCTTTTTAGCTCAATTGGATATGTTAAAACATATAAAAATCTTCAAAAAACATTGAAAAATTTTGCAAAGCATTTGAAAACAGGTGGTATCGTTATTATCGAGCCTTGGTTTACAAAGTCTGCTTACAAAGCAGGCTCTCCCCACATGACAACTTACGAAAGCAAAGACATCAAAATTGCAAGGTTGGATGTGTCTAAAGTTAAGGGAAATGTTTCAGAGATAGATATGCACTATTTAATTGCTGAGCGAAATAAAAAAGTGAAACGTTTTGTTGATAGACACGAAATTGGTTTATTTGAAATTGATAAAACCATGCAATTTATGAAACAAGCAGGTCTTAAAGCAAAGTTTCTGAAAAATGGTTTGATGAAAGATAGAGGATTATTTATTGGTGTTAAAGAATAAAACCCCAACCCTTTAACGAGTAATTCTAGTCACTCCCGAAAATTTACTTTATACTCCCCTTGCTTCAAAAAAACTTCACACATACCTAAGTAAAAAGACATATTGACTTATTTTTTTAAGTTAGATATAATATTAATATAATATATTTCAAATATATGCGTAATATAAATCTAAAAGCAACAATTTGGAAAGAAGAAAAACATTATGTCTCTCAATGTTTAAATGTTGATGTGGCTAGTTTTGGTAAAACTAAAAAAGAAGCTCTAGCTAATTTAGAAGAAGCAATTGAATTATATTTAGAAGACACCAAACATGTTAATTTAACAAAGGTAGAAAAACCAAATATAGTTTCATTCAATCTACAACATGCCTAAGCCAGTATTACTTAAACATTTATTAGAAGTCCTTAAAAAGAAGGATTTCTTTTTAATTTCACAAAAAGGTAGTCATATTAAATACAGAAAGAAAGGAACACCAACTCTAAATGTAATTGTTCCTCAACATGGCAAAGAAATACCTTATGGTACTTTTAGATCTATCTTACGCCAAGCCAATTTAACAGAAAATAATTTTAAGAAAAAATAGTTTATCCACACCCTAAAATTTGACTACCCCAACATGTAGTGGTAAAGTTAAATCATTAACAACTAAACTCTATATTTACGGAAGTGAGGTTAGATTCCTCCACTGTGCCGCAACGGTAATCCTAAGTTTATTCTTAGGGAGTCCGATCTGTAAATGTAGTAGTATTCTCGAGCAAGAAAATAAAAAGTTTTTTAACCTTTTTATATCTATAATTTCTGCTCGACAGAAATTTTTTAATTTTAACATTCTTATTCACTGTCATTCTGAGCTTGTCGAAGAATCCCTTAAAAAACTTTAAGGGATTCCTCCACTACACTCCACTTCGTTGCGCTTCGGTCGGAATGACAATAGCCTAATAATATGCAAAATTTTATTAAACAACACAAACAGCATCTAATACTATTTACTATTTTATTACTTGTATCAATTTCAAGTTTGATATTTTTAATTAGTGATGGTAATAAAACAAGTGAAATTCCTGCCTCCGCAGGAATGACAGATGAAAGAAATTCTTCGATTCCTCAGAATAACAAAGATATGAACGACTTAATAAACGACGTCGTTTATTCAGTCGAAGATACTACTAAAGAGATCCTGAAACAAGTTCAGGATGACAGTGAAGAAATGCAGAATGACAACAATAAACCAATAATAAACGAAAGGGATCCTTCGATACCTCAGGATGACAACAATGAAGAAGATTATTCCCTACTCTATACTCCCTACTTTCTATCCGTAAATAATGAAGAATATAATCTAAACATTGCAGAAACAAAAGATTTAACAGTTTATGGATTAATGCAACTTCTTACAGCTTCTTCCCAAAAACCTTTTATGTTTAAAACTAAAGAATATGCTGGAATGGGACATTTTGTAACAAGTATTAATGGAATTGAAAATAATCCCAAAGAAAATCAATACTGGATTTACTTTATCAACGAAGAAAGTGCTAAAACTGGAATATCTAATTATATAATAAAAGAAAATGACCAAATTTCTTGGAAATTTGAAGAAAATAAATTTTAAAAAAATATGCTAAATAAACTTATACTACTTGGAGGATTAATTATATGCTTTTGGGGATTGCCTGTTTTTGCGGATGAATCACCTACCAGCACTCCAGATGTAGAAATTCCCACATCCACCCCTGAAATCCCAGAAATACCAACGAGTACTCTTGAGGTAATTATTCCTACATCAACTCCTACAACTACACTCGAAATAATCATACCAACAACCACTCCAACATCTACACCAGAAATAGAGATTCCAACTTCTACTCCTACAACCACTTTAGAATTTATTACAACTACATCTACCCCTACTTCGACACCTGAGATAGAAATCCCTACTTCAACACCGACAACTACTCTAGATACAACTACTACCACAACTACCCCAACTAGTACTCCGGAAAATATAGGATCTGGTGGAGGAAGCACCCCCGAAGAACAAGAAACTATTTCAGTTTCCAAAATCCAAGAAACAATTAATAAAATATTAGATTATCTTAAATCAAATCAAGATGAAACTGGAAAAATAATAGATGGCACGGTAACTGATTGGGCAATAATATCATTTGGTGCAAATGGAGAGTATGCTGATAATATAAATGAAAAAGGAATTTCTTTGTTAGAATATGAAAAAAAATATAACCTAGATGATCCGGAGAGTGATATGAATTCTTGTGCAAGTTATCCTAGACATATTTTGGCTCTTTTATCAGCTGGAGTAAACCCTGATGACGACGCGATATTAGGACTTAAAAATAAAATTTTAAATGAATGTTATTGGAATGGTAATTTTGGTCCTGAACCTAACCAAACAGGAATTAATGATGATATTTTTGGTTTAATAGCACTGTTAACTATAGGAGTTGATATAAATGAAAATATTATTACAGATACAATTACTGACATAATAGCAAATCAACAAGTAGGTGGAGCTTTCACTTGGAATGGATATGCAGGAGCAGATATCACAGGAGCAGTAATTAATGCTCTCCAATATGCTAAAGACAAAGGGGTGCTAGTTAGTGATTCAGTATTAACAAATGCTAAAAATTATTTAAAAACCACTCAACAAACTGATGGTGGTTGGGGTTATGGTTCAAGCGACGTAATGACTACCAGTTGGGTTTTGATGGGAATAAATTCTTTAGGAGAAAATCAAGCTGATTGGTTTACGAGTGAAGGTAAAAATCCTTGGCATCCATTGACGGAAAAATTAAATGAAGAAGGATATTATGAATCTGCTTGGGTTCCTGGAACAGCTGATTGGTTTGCTTTAAAACATGCTGTACCTGCACTCGCCGGAAAGTATTGGCCAATAATATTAGATCCGATCGTAGAAAATTTTTCTGAAGGAGCAACTTTTACATATGGTGGTGGATCAAGTTATGTTGAACCAGAAGTGACTACTACAACTCCGACAACAACTTTGGATATTGTAATTCCAACTTCTACACCAATCACGACACTAGACATTATTATTCCAACGAGTACTCCGACTACTACAATAGATATGGTAAGCTCAACTCCGACAACGACTTTAAGTTCTATAACAAAAACGACTGTAGTAAGAAAGATCTCTCCACAAGGTCGAGATGACAATGGTAGCGGTCGAGATGACAACGAGATTGCTTCGCTCCGACTCGCAATGACAAATGAAAAACAAAAAAATACTACTACTATGCAAACATTATCTGCTAGTAAAAAAAGGGATTCTTCGGCTCCTCAGAATGACAGTGGTTTAGAAAAAATTATAGATGAATTACCTCTTGATTCCCCTACTCGTCGAACAGCTAAAAAAGCATTGGCAGTATCTGGTGGAGGGTCTGTAATGCTCGGACTTTACTTGGGTTTGAAATTTCTGAAAACTATTGTATAATAAACTAACTTAAATAAATAAAAATTTATGAAGCAAAAATCATTAATCGCAATATTACTTTTACTAACCTTAGGCATTGTAACTCGTTTCCTCCCTCATCCTGCTAATTTCACTGCAATTGGAGCTATTGCTCTGTTTGGAGGGCTATACTTACCCAAAAAATGGGCTATTTTAGCTCCTTTAACTGTAATGTTGATATCTGATATATTTATTGGTTTTTACTCATGGCAAATCATGGGAAGCGTATATGCTGGGTTTGTAGTAATGGGATTAATTGGTTTAAAAGTTCGTAAAAATAAAAAATTTAGCACGGTTTTGGGCGGAACTATACTTGGTTCAATTATATTCTTTTTACTAACAAACTTTGCAGTTTGGGTATTTGGAACAATGTATACTCATAACTTATCTGGATTAATGCAAAGTTATTATATGGCTATCCCCTTCTTTAAAAATTCCTTAATGGCAAATTTATTTTATACTGGAATTTTAGTTGGAAGCTATGAATATATTCTTCACAAGCAAAAGAAATTAGTTTTTAATAACTAATAGTGATTATAACAAATTCAAAACAAACGTCTAAAGACGTTTGTTTTTTAATTGTTTAATTACTCTGTATTTGCTCTGAGCAAGCTCCGAGCATGTGTACATTTTAATGTATATTAATTTAATTAAGGGATCCTTGTGCCACCGCTAAAGCTAAGGCGACACGCGGTCGACAAGCTCAGGATGACAATGTGAGGTGGAATGACAATAGCGAGAACCTATTCTTTCCTCAAAGCTGTAATCGGATCTAACCCAGCAGCTTTTTTAGCAGGATACACTCCAAAAAATAATCCGATAAAAGTAGAAAATCCTAATGAAAGTAAAATAGAAAATATTGAAATAGAAAATACCCAATCAAAACTATAAATAATTGCAATTTGATAAACTAAATACGAAACTCCCACACCCAATACTACTCCAAAAATTCCCCCGGCCATAGTCAGCATTATTGCTTCAAACAAAAATTGATATAAAATATCTTCACTTTTTGCTCCCACTGCTTTCCTTAGCCCTATCTCAAAAGTACGCTCTGAAACTGATACATACATTATATTTGTTATTCCAACTCCCGCCACGATAAGAGAAATACAAACAAGAGCTATCAAAAGCAAAGTTATTCCGTCCAACACTGTTGCGGTCATCTCAATTGCCTCTTTCATTGTCATTACCTCAAAATCATCTTTGTCTTCATCTACAATATCATGCTGTTCTCTCATTATATAAATAAAATCTTCTTTAGTAGATTCTAATTTTTCTGAATCAATAACTTTTGCCATTAAGCCCATAACATAATCAGTACCTAACAATCTTTTCTGCAAAGTCTTAGTTGGTATATAAATAACAGAATCCATATCAAACATAAAAGCACTTCCTCTTTCGGTCAACACACCAACAACTTTAAAATTCTTTCCTTTAATACTGACATTCTTACCAACCGCCGTATCGTCGCCAAACAATTCTTCTTTTACTTTAAACCCTAACACCACAACTCTACTTGCTGAATCTTCTTCATCTACCGTATAAAACCGACCGTTTTCTATATCCATTTTCTCTACTTTTACCGCATCAGCTCCATAACCAAAAATCATTGTTGTTTTATTTTCTCCTCTATATTTTAAAATTTCTTGACTGGTTATGTACGAATAAACAGCTGACACGTTAGGATGCTTTCTGATTTTTTCTACATCTTCATTTTTAAAAGTAGTAATCGTCACACCAAGTGCCATAGAGGAAGCACTGCCAGTATTCCCTTTTCCTGGAATTCTAACTTCAATATTAATTGAATCTGAACTATATATTTCCATCTGTTTCATAACCATATACTCCAAACCTTTTCCAGCTGCCATAATCACAACCACTGAAGCAATTCCAATTCCAAGAGCAATCATAGTTAAAACAGTACGACTTCTTTGTCTTTTCAAAGCATCAAATGCTAATTGTATTCCATCTTTTATTTTCATATTACTCGTATCTTAATGCTTCTATTGGATTAAGTTTAGAAGCTCTTCTAGCAGGAATAATACCAAAAATCAATCCAATTCCAATAGATACTCCACAACCAAGAAGAATCGATGAAAAAGTTATTACTAAATCCCATTTATACCCTAAACCTTGAGCAATTTTTGCAACTAAAACTGAAATTAAAATTCCAATAATAATTCCAATAATTCCACCTACAAAAGTAATAACAACAGACTCAATTAAAAATTGATTTGATATATCTTTTGTTTTTGCTCCAAGCGCTTTACGCAAACCTATTTCACGAGTTCTTTCTTGCACATTTGCCAACATAATATTCATTATTCCAAAACCACCTACTACCAAAGCGATAGCTGAAATTGCTACTAGAAAAAATTTAAGAGCATCTGTAATGCTTGATATAACATCTAAACCTTGCGACATTGAACGGGCTGTAAAATCATTTTTATCACCTCTATCTAAATCATGCTTATCACGCAAAATCTCTTTTATTCTTTCAAGACTTTTATCAACATTATCAGGTGAAACCAACTTTGCTCTTATCAAACTAATATGATCAATCCCTAATAATAATTTTTGAGCAGTTTTTAGTGGCACAAAAACCTGATCATCTTGATTTTGAAAACCACTTATTCCTCTTTCTTTCATCGTGCCAATAATTGTAAAACTAACTTTTTTAATTTTAATTCTTCTACCTACTGGATCTTGATCACCAAATAAATTATCTACTACTTCACTACCTAAAACCACTACTTTGGCACTTGACCTTTCTTCATCCTCTGTAAAAAATCTTCCTGTTTTCACTGTTGTATTTTCTACTTCAATATAACTAGCTGTCGTTCCAACAAAATTAGTACTCGTTTTATTAGCACCATAAGTGACAATATCATTACCATTAACATACATTGCTAATTCTGACACATGATCACCAGCTTGTTTTAATATTTCTTCTCCATCTTCATATTTCAAACTTGTCATAACAATACCCATCATTGAGGGTGGAGGTCCATCATCTTCAGAAGCCCCTGGCATTACAGCTACCAAATCAGAACCCATACTTTTAAGTTGATTTAAAATCAAACTTTGAGCACCAGCTCCAACAGACATAACTATTATCACTGACATTACACCAATAATTATTCCTAACATAGTCAAAAAAGACCGCAATTTACTTGCAGATAATATTTTCCAAGCACTAAAAAAGTTTTCAAAAAAATCCATAGAATTACTCTTTCTCAATAGCCCCATCTTTTAACCATATTACCCTGTCCACATATTTTTTATCATCAGGTTCATGTGTAACCATTATTATAGTTTGACCAATTTCTTTATTAAGTTCTCTAAATAATTTTAATATAACTTTTGATGATTCAGTATCTAAATTTGCTGTTGGTTCATCAGCAAATAAAATCATTGGATTGTTTACTAACGCTCTAGCAATAGCAACTCTTTGTTGTTCTCCTCCTGACATTTCTTTTGGCAAATGATGCAATCTTTCAGCTAATCCAACTTTTTTTAACATTTCAGTTGCTTTTTTTATATAAATTTTTTTAGAGACATTCGAAAGCATCAAAGGTAAATAAACAGATTCAAGTGCTGTTAATTCTGGCAAAAGAGCATAAGATTGAAATACATACCCTAATTTTTCTAATCTAAATTTTGATTTTTGTTTTTCAGTTAATGACATTAAATTAATTCCATTCATAATAACTTCTCCTGCGGTTGGTGTATCTAACAATCCAAGCTGGTGTAAGAGTGTAGATTTTCCAGAACCACTTCGTCCCATAAGAGCAATAAATTCACCTTTTTCTACTCCAAAGTTGATTTTTTTTAATGCATAAGTTGGGACTGCCCCTTCATATGTTTTTTTTAAATTTTTTACTTCAATAATCATAATAATGTCTAAATTAAAAGCTATCCCCAAATTGACTTTAGTATACTTTCTTTTGCTCCACGATATGCAGGAAAAAATCCTCCGATTAGAGCAGCTCCTATTAAGCTCAGATTACTTATTTTTATAATATTAAATGTTACTTTTAATGATACCCATCCAACAGGAAAATCTAATGGATTTGATATAAAAAATGGTCGTATAACAAATAAAATTAAAGAAACCCCTAAAACAACTCCAACTACACCATAAAATAATGCTTGTATAACAAAATATAAAATAATTGTATCTTCTTCCATTCCAATAGCCTTTAAAATACCTATTTGTTTTCTTTTATTTACTACACTTACAAAAATTATAATAAATATAGTTACTCCAGCAACAACTGTTCCTATTACTCCAAGTATAATACTAATCATTGTAAAACTTTTACTAGCACCAGAAGTAAAACCCATCAAGTCACTCCATTTTTTAATATCCTCTTTCTTTAATCCTAATTCTCTTATTTGTTCTATATATACATCTTCATTGCCAGTATCTTCTATTTTAACTAATATTTCTGATGCCCAATTATGTACTTTTAAAATAGATTCCATTTCCTTTTTTGTTATAAATAACATCTGATCGGCTTGGGTACTTTTTGTACTAAAAATTCCTTTTACTATGTATGATCTGTTTATTCCATTATTAAAAAAAACATCTATTTCATCACCAACCGAAACACCAAGGCTTAAATGATCTAAATCACCGCCATATCCACCGGCTATTTCTTTACCTATTAATATTTGATTTCGATCTGTTGTTTCCAAAAAAGAACCTTCTATAATTGATTCATGAATTTTGGTAACTTTTTTTTCATCTGGAGGATTTATAGATTTTAAAATCCATCTGCTTGATTTCACATCTTTATTATCTTTATGTTCATCATATTTAACAATAGGATTATCTATATAATGAGAAGAAACGCCGATAATTTTAGGTATCGTCTCTATTTGTCTTATAGCATCTTTGTTATTTATATATTTTTCATCAATAGCTGGCTCTATTACTATATTGCTATATTGATTATCAACAGCTTCTTTATTTATAGCCTCAACTATACCACCGAATATTGAAGCAATAAAAACAAGATTAACATATGCAAGTGTCATAATTAAAATAGTCATTGCCAATGTTCCTTTATTTCCTCTTTTAATTGAGGTTATGGCTAAGAAGAAGGCTGTTTTTATATTCATTTTGTTCTAATATTTAAGTTTGTAAATACTATTTACTTAACTAATTCATCTCCATTTTTTGCTATATTTCTATTATTAACTACAAAGTCTTTTACTACCAAACCATCCTTCAAACGAATTATCCTTTTGGCATATTCTGCGGTTTGTTTTTCATGAGTAACTAAAATAATAGTATGACCTTTTTCATTTAAGTCTTCTAAAATTTTCATTATCTGAATTCCTGATTTAGAATCTAAATTTCCAGTTGGTTCATCAGCAAAAATAATGTGAGGTTCATTTACTAAAGCTCGAGCAATAGCTACTCTTTGTTTTTCACCACCAGATAATTTATTTGGAGTATGACCAAACCTATGCTCCAAACCAACTTCTGTTAAATAATGTTTTGCCTTTTCCATTCGTTCTTTTTTTGTTTTACTAGTATAAATTAAAGGCAACATAACATTTTCAAGAGCACTTACCCGATTCAACAGGTTAAAGGCTTGAAAAACAAAACCAATCTTCTCACTTCTCATTTCTGCCAGTTTATCATCTTCAAGTTTACTCGCATCTTCACCTTCAAAATGATAACTACCACTAGAAGGTTTATCTAAAAAACCTAAAATATGCATTAGAGTAGATTTTCCAGAACCAGAAGGACCCATTATAGAAATAAAATCCCCTTTCTCAATATCAAAACTAATACCATGCAAAACTTTTGTCACTACTTCATCATTAACAAATTCTTTTTTTAAATCTTTTATACTTATTAACATATAATTTAACTATTCTATAACTTTTAATACCACTTCTTGATTTTCTTCTAATCCTTCTAGAATTTCTATTTTTCCATCGTCGCCTTTCAAACCAACTTTTACACTGATTTCTTTTAATTCTCCATCTTCCAAAATTCTAACATAACTCGAGTCGCTTCCATTCTTAGTTAACACCGCTCGATATGGAATAAATAAAGTATCTTCTCTTATTTCCGTACCGATAATAACATCAGCAGTCATACCAGGTCTAATATTTTCTTCTGCATTTTCAATAGCAATTTTAACTTTAAAATAAACTACATCTTGAATATCAGTAGAAGCAGCATCAATATTAATTACATTTCCAACAAACTTTTTATCCTCACCAAAAGCATCTAAAGTAATCTCTACTTTATTATTTATTTGTAATTTGACCAAATCTGTTTCTGGAATATCAACCTCAATCTCAAGGTGTGGACTTAAAACTTCAACCATAATTTCGCTAGACATTGCTAACTCCCCTACTTTTTTATGTATTTTTGTAACCAATCCATCAATCGGAGCAAAGATCATTGCTTTAGCACGACTTGCTTGAGCCTGTGCCAAACTTGCCCTACTATATGCTAAATCAACTTCACGAGGATCTGCTTTTATTTTATCTAAGTTTGCTTTTGATTGAGATAATGATGCTTCTTTAATACCAATCAAACTTTTCATTTGCAATCTTGTATTATCTAAATCATGCAAAGATTTTTCATAAACAATACTGTAAGTAATATAACTATTTTTCGCAGTTTTAATTGATTGAACTTGACTAATTACACTAGTATATTTTGTAGAAACTGCTATCCGAGTTGTTTCAATAGTTGTCTTTTTTGTATTCAAAGCAGTTTGAGTTAAATCTCCAACCGGCGGAGTAGCTACCAAAACTTTTGAAACTGAATCTAACAAAGCATTCATTGAAACTAAAGATAATTCTAAATCAGAAATTGCTATATCAATCTCACCATGTTCACTTAAAGTAGTTAAAACCAAAACTTTTGTTTTTACTTCGTTACGTTTAAGTTTTGCAGATAAATAGTCAGAATTTGCTTTTGACACACTAGAACTATCTAAAACTCCAAGATAATCTTCAAAACTATCATTAGCCAAAGTATTATCAATTCCTAAAATATTATCAGATTGAGTTAAAGCATCATCTAAAACACCCAGCGTACTATGTAATAAAGCAACAGCATTTTGATAAACATCTTCAACAATTTGACTATCGTCGCCACCTTCAGCTAATTTCAAATTATTTTTTGCAGTATCAACTGCTGACTCTGAAGCATAAATAGTACTTTGAGCATCTGCTTTTGTTTTTTCTAAATCTGCTTTTGCAACTTCTACAGCACTTTCATGATATCTAACATCTTCTATCGTAGAACCAGCTAATTTTTGGTTTAAATTAGCTTGAGCTTGACTAACAGCTGAATTCAATTCTGCTAAACGTAAATTTGTTAGCAATTGACCTTTCTGCACAATATCTCCCTCTTTTACTTCAATATTATTAACTGTACCACCAATTTCAAAATGTAGATTAATATGATCAGCAGATTTTACCTCACCAGTGGCATCAACTGTTTGTATTAATTCTCCTTTTTCTACATTGATTAAATCATATTCTGGACCTTGATTAGCGGTTTTAATTTTTCCATAAACAACCCCGCCCACAATCAACACGCCTATCGCAGCAATCCAAAACCATTTATTTCTTAATATTTTCATATGCATTTATATTATAGTTTAATTTTTATTTAATACTTTATTTAATTTTGCAACAAATTTCACCATCATTTTATCTGGTGCTAAAACAATAAAACCTTGTTTTTCAAAAACTAAAAATTTTGAACCTTGTTTTAATTTAAATTCATCTCTAAGTTTTTTTGGTATTACAACTTGACCACGCTCTCCCATAGTTACAGAACCATACATATGATCAAAAATTCCTATTTTTTCTTTCTTCATAATAAATTTATTAAATATGATAAGTATGAATTAACATACTTATCATACCTCCTTTTAATTCAATATTCAAACTACTTATCCACAGCTTCCCAATTTTTCACATTTTTTAAATATCCATCTTTTATTTTATCAAAATATTCCTTAGCTTCCTCATAATTATTACCTATCTTTCCATCCAATATTGCTTCTTCAATATCTTCCTTGATTTTACCAACAGTTGGGCCAGACTTTAAACCACACTCTTTCATTATTTCCTCTCCTCTAACTGGAGATTGAAAAGTACGAAGCTCATCTTTCTCATTAACTTCTTCAATCTTTGCACGAAGTCTAGTATAATTTTCTTGACGTTTTTTTAATTTATTTGGATTACCAGTTGTAATATCACTCACACCCAAAAGAAGTAAGTCATCTAGGTCATCTTCCAGATTAACCACTAATCGTCTAACTGCTGAATCAGTAATACCATCATCCATTAAACTTATCGGATGTTGATGCCAACGAACTAACTTTGCTAAATATAAGTACTCACTTTTAGAAAATTTTAATCTTCGGGAAATATCTCCTACTAATTTTTTACCTAGATGTTCATGAGCATGAAAAGTCCAGCCTACTCCTTTAATAAATTTCTTAGTTCCAGCTTTTCCAATATCATGCAACAAAGCAGCCAAACGAAGCAAAACTTTGTCAGTCCGTTCTGAAATATTATCAACTACTTTAAAAGTATGTACTAGGTTATTTTTATGATTATGTCCATAAATTTCCTCTACCCCGTCTAAAGCAGATATTTCTGGTAAAATTAAATCCATTAAACCAGTTTGAAACATCAAAGCTAGACCTAAAGATGGTTGAGATGTGTCTAAAAGTTTAAACAATTCTTCTTTTACTCTTTCGGCTGAAACTATTTCTATTCTCTTTCTTTCTGTATGTATTGCTTCCAAAGTATTTTTTTCAATCACAAAATTTAATTTAGACGCGAAACGAATTGCTCGAAGCATACGCAGTGGATCATCAGAAAATGTTTGAGCTGGTTCAAGGGGAGTTCTCAAAATCATATCTTTCAGATCTCCAATTCCATCAAACTCATCGATAACAAATTTCTTCCAATTTCTTTTAAAGATTTTATCTATTGGCAAAGCTAACGCATTAACAGTAAAATCTCTACGAGACAGGTCTTCTTTTAAACTAACAGATTCTACTTTTGGTTTTCTTGATTTTTCATCATATTTTTCACTGCGAGCCCCTGCAAATTCTAATTCCAACAATACCTCTGTGTCTTCACCTTCTTTTTTCCTATCTACAAATAGGTAACGAGCTGTATCAAAATCTGGAAATTCTACCAGGCGACCCTCTTCTTTAAATTCCTCATCAACTGCTTTTGCAAATTCTAAGCCTGAACCTTCAACCACAAAATCAACATCTTTAAATTCTTCTGTACCTAATAATTTATCACGCACAAAACCACCAACTGCATAAATTGGGATACCTTGTTTTTTAGAAACTTTTTCAAGTTTTTTTATTACTTTTTTTAGGTTTATTTTCATTCTAAATCTTTTAAACTTTTCTCATCTTCCCTGTTCTTGATTCTAAAACATCTTTTGTAATCCAACCTTCTTTTACTAAATTCTTCAAAGAATTTTCCATGGTCACCATTCCTTCTTTTGCTCCTGTTTGAATAGTTGATTTAATTTGTCCAATATGATTTTCACGAATTAAATTAGCAACAGCAGAATTATTAATTAAAATTTCACGAGCTGGGACACGGCCACCATCTTTAGCAGGAACTAATTGTTGAGCAACTACCACTCGCAAAACCGCAGCTAATTGTATTAAAATCTGTTTTTGTTTTGCTCCTTCAAACACATCTACAATTCTTTCTACCGCTTCAGCGGCTGAATTTGTGTGAAGAGTTGAGAAAACTAAATGTCCTGTCTCCGCTGCTGTCAACGCAGTAGCAATAGTTTCTGGATCTCTCATTTCTCCGATAAAAATCACATCTGGATCTTGGCGCAAAACATGTTTTAAAGCAGAATCAAAACTTTTTGTATCAGTCCCAACTTCACGCTGTTCTATTAAACTTTTTTTATCTTTAAATAAAAACTCTACCGGATCTTCAATCGTAATAATATGACTTCTTCTTTCTTTATTTATTTCTTCAACTAAAGATGCAATTGTAGTTGATTTACCACAACCAGTTGGACCAACTACTAAAACAAGTCCATCTAACAATTTTGGTATTTCCATTAAACTTTCTTCAAAATGAAGGTCTTTTGGACTTGGAATTTCTTCAGGGATTAAACGAGCTGCTAATCCAATTTGACCACTTTGTTGATGTAAGTTTACACGAAAACGAACTCCATCAATCACATAAGCAAAATCTAGATCTTTTGTTTCTTGATAAGCTTCTTGTTGTTCTTTGTTCAAAACAGACATTATGGCTGTTTCTAGACTTTTTCCATCAATTTGTTTTTCATCTATATTTTTAAGTTCACCTTCAAAACGAAGACTGGGCGGTTCTCCACCAATAAGATGTAGGTCGGAAGCCTCTTTTTTAATGGCTTCTTTAAAATATTTATCTATTTCCATAATTATTAAATTATTTAGTTATTAACTATATTATACCGCATATATTAGACTTGAACAAGTTATTTTTTAATGGTAAAATAAGTATATAATATAATAAATATATGGGAGTAAATCAAGATTTATACAAAGTAGGTAAAAACTTTAGGGCAACATACAGTAAAGCTGGTGCTCCTAGTTTAAAAAAAAGACTAGCTAAAGCAGCTCGTATTGGTGGTTATAGAAATTTTAGCAAAGAAGATGTAAATTTTGTTTCAGAAATTTTAAAAGAATCTGAAAAATCTATTCGCAAAAAAGGTTTTATGAGTAAATATGTCACTAAAAAAGCTGGACAAAAAACATACGCAGCTTACAAACGAGGAGATATCACAAAAACTGATTATAATAAAGCAAAGAAAATATATAGAGGTTTAGGAAAAACTAAACAAGAAAAAAATAAATTAAAAAAAATAAAATTTTACCATCGCCATTATTTAAAAAACGAAACATCAACCCATGCTAGCATTGGAGTTTCTAACTTAGGAACAAAACATACTCAAGCACGAGCAACAGGTATCGCTCATGGCAATACCAGCATTGGTCAAATTATAAACAAACCAAAACCAATGAAACCTCTTAGTATTTCATCTCCGAAACCACCAAGTAGTAATTTCAAAATGGCAGCTTAAAAAAACAACCTCTTCTATAGAGGTTGTTTTAAGTTTGTTTGTAGTATTCTTTAAATAACTTTGCAATCTTTTTCGTATTTTTAAAATCTGTTTCTAATATATAATCATCAATCTGTTTAATCGGCATTACATTACGAGTTGTGCTTGATATAAATATCTCATCATATTCCCCTGCTTTAATTTTTTCAAGAGGTATATCTTCTTCTATAATTTTATAATTATCTTTAACTGCTTCTAAAATAAATTTCTTAGTAATCCCACCTAAACTTTTCTCTTTTGGTGGAATTATTATTTTATCATCTTTAATCACATAAAAATTAGTCTGAGTTCCTTCGCGTACATTTCCATCATTGTCAATCATTAAAGCTTCGTGAGCTTCTTCTTTTTTTGCTTTTTTAAAAGCCAAAAATGACAAAAGTAAACTTTTTGTCTTGGCTTGAGGAATTGGTCTCTGACCTTGATAAGTTAACACTTTAATTCCTTCACTATAATCCTGATTTTTATGATAAGTAAGACCGGTTATAGGTAATATATATAATTTTGTATCTCCGCCGTCTGGATCTCCAATCAACACAAAGCGCAAAAGAGCATCTTGAATTTTATTTTTCTTTATTAATTTCTCTGCCCACTTTTGCAGATCTTCTTTTATAAAATCATGTTTTATTTCTAACATCTCTGCAGATTCAAATAATCTATCAATATGATATTTAAGAAAAAATGGTTTTCCTTGAATAACTTTTAAACTTGAATAAACACAAAAATCAAACCAATACCCTTTATCAAGTAGTGATATGTTGGCTTTTTTAGTTTTAATTAATTTTCCATTAAAAATTGAATATTTCACAGACTATTTAATTTCACTATTATCCCCTAGAATTAATTGATTTTTTTCTCGCGATGAAGATAAATCTAAATTAACACCTTTACCTAAAATGCTATTACTAATTTTAATAGAAGAATTTTTTGTATTTATTTTAACATTATCAAAAACCAAACTTTCACTGATCTCAATATTTTCTAAAACACAACCATCCCCGATAGATACATGAGGGCCAATTATGCAATTTTTTATTTTACAATTTTTTCCAATTAGAACCGGATCTTTAATTTCTACTTTTTCTAAGTCCTTAACATTTAAAATACCACTACCTAAAGTTTTTTTCTCATCTAAAAGCAAGTTGTTTGCCAAAATAAGATCTTTTGGTTTCCCTGTATCTTTCCACCACCCCGTTATCTCTTTATACCCTACTTTGTAACCCTTTTTTAAAAGATATGAATGGATACTTGAAATTTCATATTCACCTCTATCACTTGGCTTTATTTTTTTATATGCTTTAAAAAATATCTTTGGACCATAAATATAAATTCCTGTCACAGCAAAATCATTTGGTGGATTTTTTGGTTTTTCTACTACATCTACTAATTTATCTCCTTCAAAAACTGGCACACCAAATCTTTCAGGGTCTTTTACTTTTGAAAGTGCCAACATACAATCATTTTTGTTATTTAAAAATTCTTCTACAAACTCATTTAAATCACCTAAAATTATATTATCTGATAAATAAAAAATAAATGGATCATTTTTAATAAACTTTTTTGCTTGTGACACAACATGAGCTATCCCTTGAGGACCACCTTTTTGCTCAAAAAACTTAATTTTTATCCCCCATCTACTACCATCCCCAATTACTTCCTGTAATTTTTCTTCTCCTGGGTTAGTATTAATAAAAATTTCAGTCACACCAACTTTAACAACTTTTTCAATAGCATGAAAAATCATTGGTTTCCCAGCGAGTTTAATTAAATGTTTGTTAATTGTACTAGTTATCGGACGCAAACGAGTTGCGTGCCCACCACCAGTTAAAATTGCTTTTTTAATTTTCATATATTAAATTTACCAAAAAATTAGTCTTTTTGCAACCCAAAAACCTGCTTTCATAATTGGATTACCTAAGCATTTTAAAATGTAATTATCGATACCTTCAAATTTTATTTCAAAGGTAGCTAATTTTAACAACTCTAAATCTGTAATTCGTCTATTTTTTTGAATTTCTTTTCTTTTTTTCATTACTTTTTTCCAATTTTTAACCATTAACCAATAACCAATAGCTCTAAACTTTTGTTTACCCCAACCATTAACAACTGAATACGGAATCAACCCAACCTCCATCAGTAAAAACATAGGCATGAACAAAAATAGTGTTCGCCATTTATAATACATCAAAACTACCATCCAACGATTTCTTTCCATTAAATAAAATGCATCTAGGTTTTTAGAAAATTCATATTCATGATAAAACCTCGCACTTGATGCTAGCATATTTTTAAAACCTACACTTTTTAAACGCAAACCTAATTCTAGATCTTCATGATACATAAAAAAATCCTCATCTAATAAACCATATTTTTTAAGCAAACTACTACGAATCATCATACCTGCCCCTGAACAATAAGCAACTTCTTTACTATTAGTCTTTAATTTATGATTTTTAATTTCTAGTTTATATTCTCCAGAATAACCAAATCCAAGATAATGAAATTTATTACCACTGGTATTTATTAAATTATGTTCTGGGTATAACATAATTAACGGCTGAACAATTCCAGTGTTCGGCTCCATTTTAAAAACATTAATCACTCTATCCAACATATCCAACCCCATAAACCCATCTTGATTATGTAAAAAGACGTAATCAAAACCATTGTCAATTGCATATTTAATTCCAACATTATTTCCTTTGGCAAAACCTAGGTTTTCTTTATTGGCAATAATTGTAATTTTTGGTAATTCCTTGATTGATAAAGGAAGTAACTTTTCTTTTAAAAATTCTTCAGCTGAGCCAAATTCTGAATGCGGATTATCAACTACAATAAATTCTAACTGTTCTTTTTTATAAGTTGTTTTAGACAAAGACTTAATAACTCGATCAATATATGGTCGAGGGTTGTATGATAGATAAATTATAGCTATTTTAGGATAATCCATAATTAGTTATAAAATTTATAAACTTTTCGCCACTTCCAAACATATTTTAACCAACTAGTTAAATGAATACGAGCTAAACGATTTTTAAAAAGGGCTTTAAAAATTCCTGGAACCTTTGAAGAATCACGATGATGTTTGTGCATCACCTCAACACTATGAAGATAGTAAACAGGAAAACCAGCTTCCCACATTCTCATACACCAATCACAATCCTCTAAATACATAAAATACCTTTCATCAAACCAACCTATTTCTTTAACCACTTCATTGCGAACAACCATTGCTGCTCCCAATACCCAATCTACTGGTCTAGTTTCATCATGTTCAAAATTTTTCATTTCCAATTCTCCAGAATACTTTTTTATTTTCTGATATTTTTTATCCCAATTAACATGCCTAAAAGGCTTAACTAAAATAGAACTTTTATTAAAACGAAAACATGAATGTTGTAAACTTCCATCTGTATTTAAAATTTTAGGACCAACACAACCAACTTTCGGATTCTCATCCATAAATTTTACCATTCTTTCAATTACATTAGAATTTTCTGGTATATAAGCATCAGGATTAAATGAAAAATAGTAACGAGCCTCAGCTGATTTAAAACCTAGGTTATTACCTTTACCAAAACCAATATTTAAACCACTATTAATATATTTAACTTTTGGAAATTTTTCTTTAAGTTCTTCTTCAATTTCATCTTTATTATTAGAATTATCAACTACCGTCATCTGAAAATCTAAATTTGAATTTTTTAAATCATTAAAAATAGACTTCACTGCGTTTACCGTGTCATCTTTATTAAAATAATTAATTGTGACAATATTTATGTCTTTCATAATGTAAACACCTTTCTCATTTGTTTCCAATTTAATTTTCTTATCTTTATTACCTCTTTTCTTTTTTGTTTTAATTCTTTACGCATTTCCCAAATTTCTTTCCAAACTTTTAAAATAGCTCTATCAAATAATAAAAACCAGATAAATTTCTTTAATTCATACCATAAAATAGGTAGAAAGTCAATAGTAAAGTTTTGCCAATACTCATTTTTATAAATAGTCATTAAATGATTACGATAAGAATAATACTTTACTACCTTAGTTTGTTTCTTTTTATTTTCTGCTTGATTAATATCAGTTTTACCTTTTTCACTTCCTGTTCTATCATGCCAAGCTTGAGCATTCAATAAAACACAACTTTTCAAACCTCTTTGTCTTAATCTATATCCTAAATCAACATCTTCTTTATAAGCAAAATAATCATCATCAAAAAGACCTCCAACATCTTGAATGGATTCTCTGCGGTATATTGCACAAGCACCACTTACCCCAAAAACTTCTAAAGCTTTATCGTCATGAATTACCTTATTGCTTGCCCCGTAGCCCGAGATGGTAGTCGAGGTGGTATCGGGGTCATCCTGAGCTTGTCGAAGGATCCCTTTATTTTCAATTACCCTACGATTTTTTAAAACTTTCAAACCTAAAGAATCAATATCCTGGATTCCCGCCTGCGCGGGAATGACAGATGGGTCAACCCACTTATTTAACTTTGGTGCAACTGACGCAATATCTTCATTCTCATCCATAAACTTAACCATTTTTTCTAATACATCTTCCTTTAAAAAAATATCCTGATTTAATACTAAAAAATATTCTGAATCGTTTTTTTCAAATATTTCATTATGTCCGCCAGCAAAACCAGTATTTTTGTCTTTTTTAATTATTTTTAAATTATCAAAAACATCAACACTGTCATCCCCCAATCCAGTTGAGGGCAGGCTCTGAACTTGTTTCAGGATCTCTACAGTCTTATCGCTTGAACCGTTATCAAGTACAACAATATCAAAATCTTGAAAAGTTTGTTTTTTCAAAGAATTAAAAAGTAATGGTAAATATTTTTCACCATTCCAGGTCACTAAACTGATTGTTAATTTTTTATTCCCCATTTTTTAAAATACTTAAAAGCACTAATAAAAAAAGTCCATTGTTTCCAAAATACACTCCTTTGTTTAAAACTTTGCCCTACCATATCAATAGCTTGAACTTTTGGATAATAAATTACTTTTTTACCAAGTTTTTTTATTCCACGACACAAGTCAACATCCTCAAACCAACAAAAATATCTTTCATCAAAACCTTTAATCTCTTGAATAACTTTTTTATCCATCAACATAAAAGCTCCCCGTACAGAATCTACCTCTTGAACACTTTTTTTATTCAAGCCTAAATAATAATACCTATTTAAAACTTTTGGAAATAATTTTGAAATTTTAAAAAATATCATCAATACATCAAAAACTCTTGGAAATCTTCTCGGACCATCACCTAACAGAAAACTTCCATTCTCTTTAATAAGTTTAGGACTAATAACGCCAACATCTGGATTTACTTTTAAATACTCTAAAAGTTCTTTAATACTCCCCTTTTCCAATTTCATATCTGGATTTAAAAATAAAATATATTCTCCAGATGATTCTTGAACACCTATATTATTCGCTTTAGAAAAACCTAGATTCTTATCATTTTCTATTATTTTAATATCACAACTCACATTTGTCATCCCGGACTCCGATCCGGGATCTTTTTTACCACGTTCATCTTTTGAAAGATCCTGATTTCCATCAGGATGACAAAATCGTTTTACTACCTCAATCGTCTTATCTCCCGAATTGTTATCAACAATAACCTGTTCAAATTCCAAATCTCCACAAGCCAAAATTACCGACCTTAATTGATTGGCAATTGTTTTTTCGTTATTCCATGTAACTGTGATTATTGACAACATTTTATTTACTTAATTGTTTCTTAAAATAATCTACAAATGGAATTGCAGTTGGATCAATATTTTGTAAAATTGCAGAATAATAACTTACATAACTTCCAAGTACTAAGACCTCAAACACTTGTTCTAACTTTGTTTTTTCTCCACAGACATATGTAAAATTCTTAATTTTATTTTTATTCAAAACATCAACGGTAATATCAAATCTTTTCTGTACTTTTTTACCGTATAAATTAGAATTGATTAATAAAAATGCTAAATCACTCTTGTTAGACGCAGGATAAATCATTCCTTCTAATAAATGATGATTTAATTCTGGAATTAAGAAATAAGTTGCAAATCTTTTGGCATTCTCATTCATTTGATTTGCTGCAATATGTGCACTGCCAGATAAGTGCTCCGCTCCAACATATAAAACTTTTTTATTTAATAAATCCTTAGCAATAAGTTTAGCAGGGTTATTTGCTATTTTATTATGTACTCCAAAAAATGCTTCATATCTACTAAAAATATTTTTAATTATTTCTAGGTCTTTTTTAGTAAGTTTTATCAAACCTATTTTACTTAAAATAACTAATTGACCAATAATTGAATATCCAAGACCCATTCGTGGACTTCCACAAGGATTGTTGTTTGTTGTAAATTTCAAAACTGGTAGTTTATTTCTTTTACACCAAGAACTAATTTTTCCACCAGAAGTAATTCCAATAATTTTAGCTTTCTTTTTCAAAGCTTCTTTCATTGCATTAACTGGCTCTTCTGTTCCACCAGAATAACTAGAAACAACCACTAAAGTTTTACCATTCGCAAAAGCAGGAATATGGTAATCATTGATAATTTCAACGGGAACTTTTAACTCATCTTTATACAAAGTTTTAAAAACATGAGCTCCCAAAGTTGAACCACCCATTCCCAAAACTAAAATCCTATCTATTTTTTTGTAACTTGTAGGAATTTTTAAATCTTGATCCGCCTCCACAACTTCGTCCACTTGGTTTACAAGCATTTGCAAACTCCCAAGCATATCCTTACTATCCAATTTTTTTATCCCTTTTATGTTATCTAGGTTCATATATTATTTTTATTTTCTTAAAATACATAATTTATTATTTAATTAACTACACATTGTCATCTCGAGCTTGTCGAGAGATCTTTCTTACTACGAATTTACCTTTGAGAGATTCCTCCACTACATTCCACTTCGTTACATTTCGGTCGGAATGACAAGCGAAAGAGATTGCTTCATACCTCGCAATGACAGTAAAACGTCAATTACTAGACCGAGCATTGGAGTCTTTTAGTAAGAACTTACATACGAGCCTGAACGCTTCGCAGAATTGATTCTGGTATGAGCTCTCGCAAGAGCTCAACTCCGGAATTAAAGTGAAAGGTAAGCATGTAAGTTCTCACTATTTTTTTCAGCATTCGTTCGGAAAAGTAAATAAATTTACTTTTCTCTCGCTTCATTTGAAAATAAAAGATGAGACGCTCGGAGTTTTTTGTTACTTTTGTACTCACAAAAGTAATTGAAAAGAATAATACTTTGTTTAACAGTTCATACTAAGAAAGATCTCTCCACTACATTCCACTGCGTTACATTCCGGTCGAGATGACAAGTGGGGGGGGTATCCCTAGGGTATCAATACCATATCAATACCTCCTAGATTCCCGCCTTCGCGGGAATGACAATTGCTCTGTTTTTGCTCAGAGCTTACTCTGAGCATATTCCTTCATCGCCTTCTCCACCGATTCTTTAACATCAGGCATTTCTAAACCATATTCTTTCAAACGAATACTTTGCATAATATTATTTGATCTTTTCTTTGTTGCTAAACCGCAAGCAACTAACTCACCTTCTTCTATCCATTCATTTTTATGTGTTGGATCAACATATTTTTCATACAAAGCCATAATCTCTTTATGAGTAATTGACCCAGGATTTGTTGTGTGAAAAATTCCCTCTGCTTTTTTCTCTAACAATTCATGAAAAATCTTTATCATATCTTCTACAACTGTGATACTATTTTCTACATCAACAACTTTTTCATAACTTGCTAATTTATCAACTAGGTTTGCTCTTGTTTTTCTATTATCAAGTGGCATTCGAATTCTAGCCACCCCAACATTAGATAAAGTTTTTAAAACTATATCAGCTGAATATTTTGCTCGAGTATAAACTGCCACCGGATTAGCATAATCATCTTCTGTCCAAGGTTCTCCACTTGAGCTATCTCCATAAAAAATACAACCTGTTCCCATGTGTAATAAATAAATTTTCTTTTCCTGACAAGCTTCGGCGATTATGAGTGGTAAAATAGTATTTCCTTTTATGGTTTCCATTTGATTAGTCTCACACCAATCAACATTAGGTTTCCCAACTATACCTGCAGCATTTAATATCGCATCTGGTTGATACTCTTCTATTAAATCTAATACATCTTGTTTTGTTTTAACTCTTTTGTTAGACAAAACAGAATCTTCCCAACTTTCGTGACATCTTGTTCCAAGATATCCTGCTCCAATTATTAATATTTTCATAAATTTTATTTACTATATTGCTTATTGTAATACTCCTCATAACTACCATCCTTAACCGCTTCCCACCAAGCTTGATTTTCTTTGTACCATTCAACAGTTTTTTTCATCCCATCTTCAAAATTTATTTCTGGCTCCCAACCTAATTCCTGACTAATTTTTGAAAAATCTATTGCATAACGCACATCATGTCCTAACCGATCTTTTACATATTCAATTTTATCTTCACTTTCACCCATTAATTCCAAAATCTTTTTTGTAATTTCTAAATTTGTTTTTTCAGCATCACCACCAATACAATATGTTTCACCGATTTTTCCTTTGTGAATTATTAAATCAATTGCTTTGCAATGATCTTCTACATATAACCAATCACGAATCTGTAAACCATCTCCATAAACAGGAATTTTTTTACCTTCCAAAAGATTTGTGATAAATAATCCATGTAATTTTTCTGGAAATTGATATGGACCATAATTATTTGAACAATTTGAAATTGTTGCTTTTAAACCATATGTACGAACATACGCTCGGACAAGATGATCAGCCGAAGCTTTTGATGCGGAATATGGACTACTCGGATCATATGGAGTTTTTTCATTAAAAGGCGGATCATTTGGACCAAGATCTCCAAAAACTTCATCTGTTGAAACATGATGAAAACGAATATCATTTTCTTTTGCTGCTTCAAGCAAAATTTGAGTTCCAAGAACATTCGTACGAATAAAATCAGCTGGTGATAGAATAGATCTATCTACGTGAGATTCAGCTGCAAAATTAACAATTAAATCTACTCCATCAATAGCTTTATTAACATCTTCAGGATTAACTATATCCCCTTTTATAAATTGGTAATTTTTATTATCTTCTAGGTCTTTTAGATTTTCTAAATTTCCAGCATAAGTTAAAGAATCAAAATTAACCACTTCATAATCTGGATATTTGTTTAGAATATGTCGAATAAAATTTGACCCAATAAATCCCGCCCCGCCTGTTACTAATAATTTCATATTTTTTTATATTAAATTAACACCTCCCTAACCCTCCTCAAGGAGGGAATACAAAGTATAACTTATTTATTACTAAAACGACTAATATTTACTATAATTCCAACTGCAACCATACTCATCATATATGCCGAACCACCATGACTAACAAATGGAAATGGTACTCCTGTTAAAGGAAGCACCCCAACGATTGCACCAATATTTAAAAATGATTGCCAAACAATCCAAACTACCAATCCTCCCACAAGCAATCTTGAAAAACTATCAGGAGCATCCTTAGCAATTTTTAAACCTCTCCAACTTATTAATAAAATTAACATCACTATTAACGAAGAAACTATAAAACCAACTTCTTCCGCCACAACTGCAAAAATTGAATCTGAGGTCACTTCTGGTAAATACTGATATTTTTGTCTTGAATGACCAAGACCCAAACCCCACGGACCACCTGAACCAATTGCTAGAAATGATTGATTAATCTGATACCCAACCCCAAGTGGATCAATCTCCGGATGTAAAAAAGTAGTAAATCTTTGTAAACGATACGGAGCTATCATAACCATCACCCCAAAAGCAATTATAGCCAATAATCCAAGTACTGACAAATATTTCCAAGAAACTCTAGCCAGATAAAGCATTGCAAAAATTATCACTACTAAAATTGATAAGGTTCCAATATCAGGTTGTAATAAAACTAACAAACAAGCCGGTGACAAAATAACAAGAACTGGTAAAAGTCCAGTTTGCCAATCAGTCATATCTCGCCTACCATCTGATAATAAATTTGCTGCCATCACAATAATAGCAAACTTTGCAAATTCAGAAGGTTGAAAATTAAAAGGACCAAATCCTATCCAACTATGCGCTCCATTTAATTCAAAACCAATACCTGGGATAAAAACTAAAACTAAAAGAGTTATAGCTGCTCCGTAAATTATCCAACTCATTCTTTTAAACCATAGATGATTAAGCTTTGCCACAATTAAAAATAATATCAAACCCGGAATAAATCCTCTAAAAACTTGCCTTTTAAAAAAATGATAAGCATCACCAAACTTTTCATAACCAATAGGAGTACTAGCAGAAGTCAAAGCAACCAGACCAAATACAATTAAGATAAGGATGTAAATCAAAAAAATTCTATCTGCTTTTAATTTTTTTTTACCATATCCAATCATACATTCAACCTCATTATAAGGACAAGCCCAATAGTTAAAAATACCTCAAAAACTAAAACCGTAATCGCCAAAATATATGATAAAAATTTATCCTTATTAAAGAAGTAAAAAGCTAGTGAAAAATTCAAAATAATAATTAACAAATTACTTATTGGCAAAAATAAGAGCTTTACCCAACTACCTACTAAATCTACTCCAAAAATTACATTATAATGCAAAAAATAATTATCTTGCCCAAATTGTAAATTTGCAAACAAATACCAAAAATTAAACAAACAAAGGGCTATAGCAGTTGTTAGAGACAGTCTAATCCAGAAATTTTTAAGGTATATTTTGGCTAAATAAAGCATAGGTTAAATAGTTAAATAACACCTCTATTCTACCAAAAAAACAACCTATTGACAAGTTTGGTTTACTGGTGTATAATTATGATGTTTTAAATATTAATAGCCTTTTGGCTGTACTTAATAAATAAGAATATGTCACATAAGAAAGCTGGTGGTTCTACCAGACTGGGTCGTGATTCCGAGTCTAAACGTCTTGGTGTAAAAATCCATGATGGTCAAACTATCAAAACAGGTCAAATTATTGTTAAACAACGTGGTACTAGTATTCACCCCGGTGTTAATGTAAAGAAAGGTAAAGATGATACTTTATTCTCTCTAACAAATGGAAAAGTTAAATTTACTTCAAAAAAGAGATTGAGATTTGATGGAAATCTAAAAAAAGCTCAATACGCTAATGTAGTAACAGCCTAAACGAATTACAAAATATTTCAAAAATAGTACGTATAAATACGTACTATTTTAAATTTTAATTTCTATTTTTTATATATTCAACTTTTCTGCGTATTCTCCAATCAGTGGTAATGGTTTTTGTTCGCCTTGCAAAGCATTCATAACACCCAAAACCCAAAGTACTAAAACTGCTATAGCTAAAATAGGTCCAAATACCCATCCTATTAATGGCACTATACTAAAAATTGAAATAGCTATCCAAGCAATTAAAAGTCCTAAAGATTGTTTTACATGATATTTAACAAATGGGTCATTTTTAGAATCTGTTAAAAGCGGAATTACGAAAAAGATATAAGCCACAAAAGCCATAGTGGTATTTTTTGAAGAATCTATTTGACCAGATGAAGCCTTGGCTATTTCTGGATTTTCTACTGATTGTTCAACTTTTTCTTTTTCAAAACCATGTTCTGTGGCAATTTGTTTTTTGTATTCATCTTGCTCTTTTACCTCTTCTTGTTTTTGTAAATTTTCTTCTTGCATAAATTATTTAATTAATATTTAAAAACTTATAACTATTTCGTCGCCAAAATACTTCTCTTATAACTCTCTAAATTATCTAAGGCAATTCCTGTACCTTTCGCCACACAAAGTAAAGCCTCATCAGCCACATAAGTTGGCACGCCAGTTTGCCCAGCAATTAATTCATCTAAGTTACGAAGTAAAGATGAACCACCAGACATTATAATTCCTTTATCCATTACATCAGCCGAAAGTTCAGGAGGTGTTTGTTGCAACACTTCTTTAACTGAATCAATTAATTTTTCTAAAACATTTTGCAAAGCTTCAGTTGTATCATCAGATGTGACAGTAACAATTTTTGGTAATCCTGTAATCATATCACGTCCTTTTACTTCCATTGTCAAAGGTTTGTTCATAAACATAGCTGATCCAATTGCTATTTTAACATCTTCAGCAGTTCTCTCTCCAACAGCGATATTATATTTATGACGAATATAATCTGCAATTTCAGCATCAAATTTGTTACCTCCAATTCTAACTGAACCACAAGACACAATTCCACCAAGAGAAATAACAGCAATCTCAGCCGTTCCTCCGCCAATATCAATAATCATATGTCCCGAAGCGGCTCCAATTGGGATATCCGCTCCAATAGCAGCCACTATTGGTTCTTTGATAATATAAGCTGCTTTAGCACCTGAAGCTACCGCCGCATCAATCACAGCTCTTCTTTCGGTAGAGGTAATACCAGCTGGCACTGCAATCATAACTTCCGGTCTAAAAAGTCTAACTCCGCCTAAAGCTTTATTTATAAAATACCTAAGCATCGCTTCTGTTGTATTATAATTTGCTATCACACCATCTTTCAAAGGTCGTTCAGCAATAATAGTATCAGGAGTTCTGCCAATCATATCCTTTGCTTCCAAACCAACTGCTAAAACTTTTCTATCTTCTTTTGAGATAGCAACAACAGAGGGCTCATTAACAATGATTCCTTTTTTTGGTACATATACTAGAACATTCGTCGTACCTAAATCAATTCCAATTTTCTTTATAAACATAGGTTAATTTTCTAACTGCACATTAAACTCTCTATCAATTAATAAGTCTGTTTTTAAATTATATGTGCTATCTCCCCAATCTTTCTCTAATTCTGAAGGTTTAGCACTTACTACATTATTACCAAAATTTAGGTCTAATGTCAAACTATGTTTTAAACTACCTAACTGCTTTTGCACTACTAAACCATATTCACCAGCTTTAACCTGTTTAACGACCTTGTCAGATAGATAAAATCTAAAAACCAATTCCTTATCTGTTTGAGGCTCAATTCTAACCAATGTTCCAAACCATTGTTTATCTAACTCTATTCCAAAATTACTTTCAGCATATTCTTGACTAACAGCCTCTCCACCTACCACCTCTATTAATTCAGATCCAATTGGTAAATACACTCTAGCATAACTCAAATATCTAGAAGTACGCCAATCAAACTTTCCAATATGGTTATAATGCATTCTGACTTCCCCTACATAACGACCACTCTCTGTTGAATCAATTTTGTATTCAAGCTTTCTTTCAATAGAAAAATCTGTTTTCCAAGCTCCTAAATTTGCATCTACCCACATCAAATAATCACCATCTGTTTTTTCAACTTTTGGTAACCATTTTTTTGCCATTAGAAAATCTTGCACTTGATCATCTAAAGAATAAAACATTAACTGCTTTTGTTCTATCACATTTTCAAACAACTCATAATATTTTTGCCAATTTAAAAGTACATCTTTTTTAAATTTAGGTAACATGAGTTCGGCAAACCTACCCATTATTTCTTTTCTCTCGGTAAAATGCTTTCCTTTTTCATCATAACCATACTCTACCTCATACTCTAATTTTTCTGTAAAATTTTTATGATTAAACTCTATTCCATCCACGGTAACCGGACCTAATATTTCTAAGATACCTTCAAAAACAGTTGGGGTAATTCCAATCACTGCATCTATTTCACTTGAAGCCAAACCATTTTCTTTTTCATATAATTCTAAAGCTTTTTCAGTAGAAACACCAAAATCAGGCGACCAATTAGAATCACGGAATTTCCATGTCTTTATTTTTAAATGTTTTGTAAGTTGAATTGGTGGAACAGATACAAACTTAGGAGATTTTCCATCTAAAGTTTCTGTACCTTCTACTTTTAAAATTTCCGCTTGACCTTTTTCTACTTTTAAAACTGCATAAGACCCAATAAATCCACCTCCGGGACGAAGTTCAGTATTGTTTAAAAAAAGCATTAAATAATGTTGAGGTTCTGTAAACCCTAACACCTTTTGTAATATTTCTGATTGCCCTAATAGACCACCATCTGTATCACCGACTCGCTCTACTACTTTGTCTATTACAAATTTTTGTAATTTACCAGATTTATAAGTTAAATAAAAAAACAAACTCAAACCAATAGAGATTATAAATATTAAAGTTAAAATTGATAAAAATATTTTCTTAAACATACCCCGCAGTAGAAAATTAAAAGTTAATTACTGTTTATGTTGTCAGTATTCTAATTAGTATTATACTACTGACATGTTTTACATTTATTCTTTTGCCCGCAAGGCTATTTAATTTTTCACTGCGGGGCATACTTAACCACGTTTTTTAGCTGATACATTAAATCCTAAATACTTTCCAAACATAAGTCTAGTCACAGCATCAATACAAGGAATAGCAGAGAAAACAATTAAAGAAATTGGTAAAAGAATCCACTGTAAAATCATATAAAGATACTTGTGAGGAGGGTGTGATTTTGGACGACGAGGCAGTACAAGTGTTGTCATTATAGCAGATAAGAAAAGACCTGTCATAGCCATAATCATCAAAATCTCCAAGATAAAAGGAGCATTAAAAAAGAATGCACTTTGCCTTACTCCTTCTTCTGCCACATAAAGAGGTAAACGCCCTAAAAGTGTAATTAAAATTGCTACCACTGCCCAACTCCATTTACCTTCCCATTCGTGAAAAATTATTACAAATTTCTTCCATCTAGGAATATTTTTATTCTTTCTAAACTGCCAAAGTAAAAATGGAATATTTTCTGTTCCCCAAGCCCAACGACGCTGTTGCACATATAGGTTTTTTAAACTTTTCCAAATATTTGGATCTCTAACTGTATCCATTGCAACCGGAATATAAAGTGGAGTCACCTCATAATCACTATCATAATGAAGCCAGCACTGATAAAAAATGCGCGAATCTTCCGAAACAATATTTTTAGCATGCCCACCACAATCCATTACCGCTTTAAAACTCATAGAATGAGATGAAAATGTAACTAGATTATCAAGACGAGCTAGAGAAAAAAGCATCCAAAAACTAGTACCAAGAGCTGAAATACGTAAAAGCGACGGAGATTCCCAAAGATTATTATTATAAAGCGTTACAGGCTGAAAAGAACTATGACTTGGATTTGGATGGCTCAAGTACATATAATTCAAATGAGAAAAATATTGAGGATGAACTACAGTATCTATATCAAAAACCGAAACAATAATATCTACATATTCCCAACCTTTTTCGTCTGCATATTTTTTAAATTCCATTTCTGCATAGTGAATATTAGAACCTTTCCCTGGTATCTCATTTTCTAGGTCTTTAGGATGAGTATAAAAAATTAAATCTGCAAATTTACCATCATATAATTCTCTAACCTGTTCTCGTATTTTTGTCCAATGTTTAAGTTGTCTTTCTTCTCCAGAAATAATTATGTAAATTTTATCGGCTGGATATGTTGATTCTAAAATTGCATCAAGCGTAGTTTGCACCACTTCAAGTGATTCGTTGTAAATTGGCAAAAATACAACATTTTTCTTATCTGCCCAACCATCAAATTTATCTTTTAATTTTTGAATCCAGTTTGTTTTGGTTGACCTGTGAAATCTTTTCCATGATAAGATTAAATAAGAAGAAAAATAACCTACTCTAATCACCCAATATACATCAAAAGCAATCACTAGATAAATTACAAATAACGGATGTGTAAAAGATAGAAAAAAAGTTAAAAGCAAAGTAGCCCAGATACTGAGTCCAGGTAAAATTTCATATATTCTATAACGACGATAATCTGATATCATATTCCCCTTTATTTCTTTACTTTTTTAACACCAATATTTGGTTCTCCACTATACTTTGCACTAACATATTGACCAACCTTTGTACTAGTAATTTTTTCTTTTAAATTATCAAATTCTATTTTCTTTACTCCAATCACTGGAATCTCTAAAGCATATGCGAGAGTATTTACTAAAGTAACTGCAATCCGAGTAGATGTAAAACTACCTTCACCAATCAAAACTGCCAACCCTAAAACATCTGTCTTTTTTTTCTTAAGTCCTTTTAATAATTTATCAAAATAAAAAAGCACTGGTAAACCATTCTTTACTTTAAACTTTTTCTCTTTCCAATCTTCTCCTAATAAATAATAGAAAACCACCTCTTCTCTATTAGTATTGTTAATTAAAATAAACATGGTTAAAAACTTGTTGTAATTTTATCTACCACGATAACATGCTCTCCTTCAAAGATATTATATAAAAATTTATCACCTATTTCTTTTCTTTCTCTATATTCCTCTTCAGTCATTATTGTATAGCGCAAAGGTTGGCGCAAAATACCTTCACATTTTTTAACCAAACGTTTCATGGTGACAGGCTTAATTTTACCAACTAAAAGCATATCAATCGTAGCATCTTTATGAGAAGTAAACACACCACTCAACAAAAATATTTTTAAATCCCCCACTTTGTCAGTTATTTCATTTATTATCTCCTGTTCTTCCACTACCTTAACTTTTGATAAAAGAGCTTTAAGCTCATCATAAAGCAAAGAATCTATTCTAACACAATAATATTTTGATTTCTCTGTACCAATTTCTCTTTCTTTTATCTGCTCTTTTACTTGCTCTTTTGACACATGATAAATAATCCCCAAGTTCTCTAAATTAGCTATTTCTCGTCTGACAGCGTTTAATTGTATGCTAACCAAGCGTGAAAGCTCACGAACATAAAAATATTTATCAGGACTATAAAAAAATACCTGTAATAATTTTAATCTTGTCTTTGAACCAAATAAGTGTTCAAGCATATTTTTATCTATTTATTCAATTATTGTTAATCTGTGGGTCTATCATTAAACATTTGGCGATAGACCTATTGTATAGTATAATATTAATAAGGTTAAAAGTCAAAATATGCCCCGTAGTGAAAAATTAAATAGCCCTACGGGCAAAAGACCTACTAACAACAAAATAAATACAAGTAATAGAGATAATAAAATAAACAACACTGTTTATATTAACTTTTAATTTTCTACTACGGGGTATGAGCAGTAATTTACGCTTACATGAATTCTTTGTAGAAGGTGATGATCAAGAGAAATCACACGTCCTTTTACACGTCACTGAACCCTCTAATTCTGAAGAAAGAGATAAGGGTTATTTTTTTGCTGTCTGTGAAATAAGCAATGCAGAGACTAAACATATTTTAAAATTACAAAATATTATAGAAGAGATAGAAAACAGCTATTATGAAACTAAGGATGAGGAAGATAAAACTGCTTTAGAAATAGTATTAGAAAAAATTAATACCGAGAGTTATTCTCTACAAGATGAAGAGATTAATCTAAATTGTATAGTAGGTACAATTTGTCATGATAATATAATTTTTTCACTACATGGAGAACCTCTGATTCTGCTTTTTTATAAACAACCAAATGGAACTTATACTACAATGGATTTAATAGATCAAAATGACGACTCTAATGAAAACAAAAAACAATTATTTTCACAAATTATTCAAGGAAAAATAAAAGAAGGTGATTTTCTTTTTACTGGTACACCCCATATATCAAAATACTTTGATCAAAATAGACTTCTTAAGATTTTAACCACTCGCCCAATCAGACAAGGGGCTGAACATATCGAAAGAGTTTTAAATGAACTTAAAAATGACCTTTCTTTTGGGGGGCTTCTCATTAAATTAGACAAAGATAAAAAAATAAATAAACTTACAAGAAAAGAAAAGAGACAAAACAATCAATCTGTTAATCAATTATTTATTACTGAAAAAAATACCGCTCAAATATTAAACTCTTCTCTAGTACCAAGCATAAACAAACAAGTAAAAAAACTTTTTCATAGTAAAAATACTAAAGTAAACTCTGAACAGATTGAAGAAACTAATTTTAGAGCTTCACAACCAAACAAAAAAAAGATAGATAGAGTAAACAAAACTTATGACCAAGAAATTTGGATTAAAATTTGGGCAGTGCTTAAAAAAATTATAAAATTTACCATTACAGTTTTAATTTGGATATTTACTTTCTTTTATGCAATAATTGGCGGTTTAATTAAACAAATCAGTTTAATTTTCTTTGTTATTACTAATTATCAAAATAGAAGACGTAATATAATAGAAAACTGGTCTCGTAGTCAAAAAAGCTATATTCAAAATTTTAAACAACTATCTAATTCAACGAAACTATTACTTTTTGTTTCTATATTAATATCTTTAATTTTTATAGGAAGTCTAATATTTTTAAATGCTAAACAAAAAACTGAAGTTGCTTTAGAAGAACACAAAACAAACATAACCAATATTCGTTCTAGACTTGATAATATGGAGGGGGCTTTAATATATGGTAATGAAGAGATAGTTTTTGAGGAGATACAAAATGTAAAAAATTTATTAAACACACTTAATTGTGAAAGGTATCCTGAAGATTGCGTAAACCTAAACAAAGAATTAAATATATTTATTAAAAAAGTTAGTAAAATTTCAGCTATTCAAGCAGAAGAAATAACTGATTTAACAAATTATTTTGGTACAAACTCTTTTGATAACATAATACAAATTAAAAATAAAATTATTATTTTTGGAAAAAACACTTCTACTGTTGCTTTTTATGATTTATTAAGCAAAGAGTTGAAGAACTTAAAAACAACAACTAATGGTTTTATTGCAGGGTCTGCTCCAAAAGAGAATGACTATGCTCTTTTATTAACAAACGCTAATGAACTTTATAAATTTGACCCTAAAGAAAATACACTTAAAAAAATTGAAATATATTATCCTCAAGAAAATATAAAAATTAGCAGTCTTGTTGTATATAATAGAAAACTTTATACATTAGATAGTGAAAATCAACAAATTTACAAACATACTCCAATTCAAAGTGGTTTTGGAGCAGGAACAAACTGGACTAAAGAAAGCATAGTAGAATTAACAAATGGAATTGATATGGCAATAGATGGAGATGTTTATACTTTAAAACAAAATGGACAAATTAATAAAATAACTACTGGTCATAAAGTAAATTTCAAAATCTCTAGACTATTTCCTCCTTTACAAAATGCTGATAAAATTTGGACATATAATAATCTAAATTATATTTATATTTTAGACAGTCTTGAAAAACGATTAATCATTCTCAAAAATGATGGTGATTTTTATAAACAATTAACTTCAGAAAGTTTTAATAAACCAACTGGATTAATTGTAGATGAAGGAACTGGAATTGTTTATATTTTAGATCAAGGCATACTTCTTAAATTAAATATTTAAAAAATAATTTAAAAGGCACTGTCGCCAAATACCATTTTCGCTCTAAAATCTTAAATTTCGGTAATTTTTTATAAAAATTTTAAATTTTATAACTGAAAGAGTATTTGACGACAGTACCTAAAAACCTTCCCAACTGAGAAGGTTTTTTTAATTTGTTTTTGATTGCAGTATCCTTTATTTTAAGTTTACTTTTGCACCAGCGCCTTCTAAAGTTTTTTTCATTTCTTCAGCTTCTGCTTTTGCAACACCTTCTTTAATGTTTGAAGGTACGTTATCTGTTAAAGCTTTAGCATCTGCTAAACCTAAACCAGTCATTTCTTTAATAGCTTTAATAACATTAATTTTGCTATCACCTACTTCTGTAAGCTCTACATCAAACTCACTTTTTTCTTCTGCACCACCAGCTTCACCAGCAGGAGCTGCAACTGCAGCAGCTGCAGGAGCAGCAGCAGATACACCAAATTTGTCTTCTAAGATGCTAACTAATTCAGCTAGATCTAATACAGACATTTTTTCAACTTCTTCTACTAAAGATTTGAATTTTGCAGGTACTTCTACCTTCTTTTCTTCTTTAGCTTCTTCTGTTTTTGTTTCTTCTGACATATTATTTTTATATATTAAACTTTAGATTCTTTAACTGCATTTAATACGTAAACTAATTTACGTAAATTTCCAGCTAATACATTTACGAAACCAGAAACTGGAGCATTAATTGAACCAACTAATCTAGCCAATAACTCATCACGAGATGGCAAACTAGCTAGGTTTTTAACAGCGGCTTCATCGATAAAATTACCTTCAAGCACACCACCAAAAATTTTAACTACTTCATGTTTCTTTGCAAAATCATTAAGTGTTCTTGCAGCTGATACCTCATCACCATGACCCATTAAAGTGGCTACACCACCTTCAAAAGTTTTAGGGTCAACATCTTTTAAACCAGCTTTTTCACAAGCTATTTTAACTAATGTTTTTTTAGCAACTAAAATATCAATATCATTTTCTCGGCAAGATTGTCTTAATTCTTCTATTGAAGGAACATCTAAACCTTGAAAATTAGCAAAAACTACAGCTTTTGAATCTTTTATACCTGATTCTAAAACTTCTATAGCTTCTTGTTTTTGTTGTTTTGTCTTTGACATAATCTTTTTTAATCAAAAATCTATGGTTATTAACCATAGAACTTCAGAGCACAAATCGACTTTAATGATTTACTCATTTTGCACCTCGGCAGGTAATTAAGAGGTTTTTAGATCCTCACCTGCTGTCTATGGATTAACAAAAGTATACCTTATCTCTCTAAAAAAGTCAACTATGCAAATGTGGATAAAAAAACGAGGGCCAAATTAATGACCCTCGACTTGAAAACCTTCTCAAATTAGCAATGTCATAACTATAGCAGTAATGATAGGTATTAATAGGTTATCTAAACTTCCTGCCTTCACCTCAACAATGGAGCCAATCACAGTTCCAACACTAATAATCCTCACTTTTTCCCACATTGTAAAATCAACTGGGAAAAAAGGAAGTGAAAGAGAATCGAAGAAGCTAACTAGAAGTATTATAATTATAAAACTACCAGCTACAAAAGAAACAACCCCCTCATAACTCTTTCCATCTAAAGAATCATAAGGAGTACCATAGGCTTTTCCAACAATACTAGCTATGGGATCCCCAAAAGCAAGTATCATTACTGCTATTACTCCAATATAAAATTGAAAAAAACTATAAACAGTAATAATACCAATTAGGTACATACCCATTCCAGAGTATCTCAGTCTTTCTTTTTCTCGAAGAATTTTAATACCAACAAACCACTTCTCCAACAACAATAACAAATTTAGATACTTATTCTTCTCCATCCATTTCCAACGCAAATTACTCCAATACAAAATTGGACGCATTAAATCAACAATTATAGTGATTGGCAACATTACGCCATAGATGAAAATATCAAGTTGTCCAACACTTAGCATACCTTTTTGCAAAAGCAATGCCACAGGAATTGCCAACCAACCCCATCCAGAATGAAAAATTATTCTTTTCCACTGAAACTCAATCTTCCTTGTGTCATTCATCACTCACCTACCTTCTTTATGTTAAAGTTTTTTATTATATTTTCAAGCTACTAACTAATTTTTATCACATTTAACCACAAAAGTCAACCCCGTACTATTTTTAGATACATTCTAAACTAGATGCACCACTAATATGGTAAAATCATTGGTTAACCATAACCAGTGTATATATGTCAAATGAACTAACTTTTTACGATCGGCAAATGCTACAGTATTGGCTTCG
>Ga0075122_10000103_pt1 | contig 66632 bp, 66 predicted proteins | sample AntAceMetag02UKB_FD_69790 | JGI IMG/M metagenome (GOLD analysis project Ga0075122, IMG submission 69790) | Saline lake microbial communities from Ace Lake, Antarctica - Antarctic Ace Lake Metagenome 02UKB | ecosystem: Environmental > Aquatic > Non-marine Saline and Alkaline > Saline | place... | reverse complement strand
GTTACTTAGTAGGTAGGGGGTGAGTTTTTTACCTCCAAAACTTTTTGTTACTTTTTGGCCTGCCCGCCAGGCCTTGCCACGCATGGCAGGCGGGTTACAAAAAGTAAAGGCACAGTATGTCTTTTTGGTAAAAAAATTTCCCAAAAAAACAAAATATGCTATAATACTCTCATATGAAACTATATATTAAAATAGCGAGTTTTGTAATATTAGCTGGTATTGCCCTATCACCTAATTTTGTGTTATCTGAAGATATATTTGATGCTAACTATATTATTTCAGATGAAGAGATGCAAAACTGGTCGAGCATGAATCGAGCCGATATCCAAGCTTTTTTAGATGATTATGACAGCTATCTAGCAAATTTTAGAACTAGCGACAAAGATGGGGTGACTCGCATGACATCGGATATCATTGCCCGCTCAGCCAGAGAACACGAAATTAATCCAAAATATTTACTAGTAAAACTCCAAAAGGAACAAAGCCTGATCACAACAGATAACCCAACACAAAAACAACTAGACGGTGCTGCTGGTTATGGTATCACAGATGGCTGTGGTTGGTCTTGTGAGACTTACAAAAACAACAAAGGTTTTGGTAAACAAGTAGATAGTGCTGCTGGTATTATTCGCTGGTATTATGACAATGTAAAAATCCAACCGTGGATCAAAAAAGCCAACCAAACCAATATTATAGATGGTCAAGTAGTAATTCCAAAAAATTATGCCACTGCTTTCCTCTACACTTATACACCTCATATAGAAGGTAATAAAAATTTTTGGTCACTATGGAACAGGTGGTTTGGACAGGTCTACCCTGATGGAACACTCGTAAAAAATTCTTCTGGATCTAAAATTTATCTAATACAAGATGGAAAGAAAAAATTAATCAAAAACATGAGTGTTCTAGCTAGTCGTTTTGATCCAAAAATGATTATTACCGCTCCAATGAGTGAATTAAATAATTACGAAGACTACGGAGAAATTTCTTTTCCAAATTATTCAATTCTAAAACAAGGCAATAAATATTATTTATTAGACTACGACACACTAAGACCTTTTGCTAATTATGAAGTTGTAAAAAAAATTGGTTATAACCCAGATGAAATAGTGGTAGCAACAGCTGGTGATATTTCTAATTTTAGTATCGGCTCTACAATCTCTATTGAAACAGAAATCAATGATGCTACTGGCAGACTTTTGCGAGTAGAAGAAAATAATAAGTTATACTATTTAAAAGATGGCATTTTCAATCCAATCTCTGATGAAGATATGTCCGGAACAAACTTTCCTGATCTATCTGAAGAAAAAATGACCATAAATGGACTACAAAAATACAAAGTCGGCAATTTATTAAAATTTAGAGATGGCACACTAGTAGGAATAGAAGGTTCTAACAAAATTTATGTAATTGAGAAAGGTAAAAAACGCCACATAGCCAGTGAAGAGGTTTTTAATGGTTTTCGCTATGACTGGAATAATATTGTCTGGACAGACTCTATCACTGGAATAAACCATCCAACAGGACAACCAATTTATCTTCCTTCACGCTTGGCTGTTGCAATGGAAAAAGATAGTATAGAAGCAGATAATAATGTTGATGAAATATACAATGTAGACGAAACTAGTGAAACCATAGAAGAAAATGGGAAAATGTATTCTATTGCGGAAAATCAAACTACTTATGTGGGCAAAGAATTTACCACTAATATAAATACCTATCTAGTTGCAGACTACAAAACTCAAGAAATTTTAGCTGGCAAAAATATAGATGTTATTAGACCCTTAGCTTCTTTTACAAAAGTAATGACCGCTTATAGATTAATGTATGAAGGCTTGTCTTTGTCACATTCATGCACTTACAATCCAGCCGAACACAAAAGTGCTTATCATATCTTCCGCATCGCAGATAGAGAAAAATACCTAAACTCCGACTTACTAAAATCCATGCTAGTCTCCTCACTAAATACACCAGCTAGAATTCTTGTGGATTCTGTAGAAGATAATGAAGCCAATTTCATAACTAGAATGAATGAACAAGCAAAAAATTGGGGCTTAACAAAGACTGTCTTTACTGACGTCTATGGTTATGACTTGGGAAATTTATCTACTGCCCATGAATACCTAACATTGTATACAAAAGCAGAAAAAAATAAAACAATTCGAGACAACCTAAGCATGGCAAGTTATGAATATGACGAACTATCGGACAAAGACAGTATGCCTCACCACTATGATAATCATAGTAACAAACTAATGAATAAATCTGGATTAAAATTTAATATAATTTCCAGCAAAACTGGATACCTACACGAAGCCGGAGCTGGATTAGCAATGCTAATTGAAAGAAAGACTGATAGTAAAAAATTTATTCTAATAACTATGGGTAATCCTGACTTTGCCAATCGTTTTGACGAACCCGAAAGACTAGCAGACTGGGCAATAAATTCATTCTAATACCCGATTACTAAAACCTATCAAGCTAAATTTATGCTCGTATTTTCTGCCATTGTTCCTCATCCCCCGCTTCTTATTCCAAATATTGGGAAAGATGAGATAAAAAAAATAGAAAAAACCAAACAAGCCATGGAACGACTTGAACAAGATTTGTATCTGTCCAAGCCTGACATTATTATAATTATCTCTCCGCACGGTAGCTTGTTTACTGATGCTTTTTCTATCAATGCACATACTCACTTTGTTTCAGATTTTGAACAATTTGGCGATCTAACCACAAAACTAGAGTGGATTGGGGCAGATTCACTGGCTGCAAAAATAAAACAAGAAGTCAAAGACAGTCAGGTACCACTACAGCTTATCAGCCAAGAACGACTAGATCACGGCTCCACCATACCTCTTCACTACTTGACGAATCACCTACCAAATGTTAAGGTCTTACCTGTAGGCTACTCTGAACTAGACAGCAAAACACACTTAAAATTTGGAGAAGCCTTAAAGGAAGTAATTATGGAATCGGACAAACGAATAGCTGTTATTGCTTCTGGAGACCTGTCACACGGTCTTACTACCGAAGCCCCAGCAGGATTTTCCAAGGTTGGACAAAAATTTGATAGTACAATAATTGAACTGTTAGAAAATAGGAATACAGCAGGAATCACAAACATAGAAGCTGAATTTGTAGATCAGGCAGCTGAATGTGGATACCGTTCAATACTTATTTTACTAGGGATTATAAAAAATATGGACTACGACTTTAAAAATTATTCTTACGAAGGACCCTTTGGGGTTGGTTATTTAGTAGGTAATTTTGTACTATAAAACTATGGATGGAATCGGAAAAATTCTAAAACAGGTTGACGATAGCAGTAAACCAAAACCAAACAAAAAAATTCACTCAGAAATTCACTACTGGGCAGATGTTATTTCTACTACTTTTGGTGAAAAAAATAGGTTTGGTATGTATTTGGGAGTAATAAAAAAAATTGGCGCGGATAGAGCCCAGCTGATTTTTAATGAATTGAAAAATTCAAATGTAAAAAATCCAGGTAAACTTTTTATCTGGAAAAGCAATCCCAAAAACTTTATAGACCAAAATAAAAAAAATGATACTAACAAAGCATCCTCCTTCGGAAAAAAATGAAAATATGTTAGAAATTATTACAGTACCAACTGAATCACTAAGAAAAAGATCCGCAGAAGTCGATCGCGATTTTTTGTTATCTGGAGAAACACAGCACTTTATCCAAGGGCTAATTGAAGCCATGCATAATGACGACGGTGCAGGCATAGCATCTCCACAAGTTGGAAAAAATATTCGTATATGTATTATTGGTAAAAGCGGAATCAAACTAGACAAAAAAACTTCAATCAGTCAAAATGAAGATTTGATACTAGTAAATCCGGTCTGGACCAAAACAAGCATCAGAAAAGAGTGGGATACAGAAGGATGCCTGTCTGTCCCAAAAACTTTTGGAAAAGTAAAACGCTACAGACATATTATGGTCAAGGCACTAGATATAAGTGGCAAGGAAATTAATTTTGAAGCCCACAACTTCTTCGCCCGCGTAATCCAACATGAAATTGATCATTTAGACGGTGTGCTTTTTATTGATAAGGCAAAAAATATTTATGAAGTCGATTAAAACAATTTTCTTTGGCACTCACAATTTTGCCACAACTATTTTACAAGGACTAATAGATAGTCCTATTTTTGATATTCAACTTGTTATTACCCAACCCGATAAACCTGTCGGACGAAAAAAAGAACTGACTTCCCCTCCAGTAAAAATTTTAGCTGAGAAACATGGTATCAAAGTAGAACAACCTGATTCTCTCAGAGACTATAACTTACAACCTACAGCCTATCCCCGAAGAGGGATGCCCTGTGGGTACGACCTTGGTGTCACGGCACAGTACGGCCTTCTAATCCCTGAAAATATTCTAAATGCACAGACTCACGGAACGCTCAATACTCACACATCTCTTTTACCAAAATACCGTGGCGCCTCCCCTATCCAATCTGCTTTGATCAACGGTGAGACTGAGACAGGAGTCACAATAATGAAAATGGATAAAGGTCTAGATACTGGCCCAGTAATTCTCCAAAAATCGCTTAAAGTAGAACCGAACGACACTTATCTCGACTTGGACAAAAAACTAGCTAAAATAGGCCTTCTAGCCCTCCTAGAGGCTGTTCCAGCCTACGTTTCAGGTCAATTACAGCCAATTCCACAGGACAATAGCGACGCCACAACCTGCAAGCAATTTACTCGTGAAGATGGAAAAATAGAATGGAACAAAACCGACAAAGAAATTTATAATCTTTATCGTGGATTAACCCCTTGGCCGGGCGCTTGGACTACTTGGCAAGATAAACGTCTGAAGCTTTTAAAAATTAAACCGTCTGATTTAAAATTAAAACCTGGCTTAGTAAAAATAGAAGAAGACAGACTATATATTGGAACTAATAGTAAATCTCTAGAGATTTTGGAATTACAACTAGAAGGAAAACAAAAAATGAATGCTGAACAATTTATAAATGGATATAAAAATATTAATAATTCTAGACTAAACTAGACGACCTGTTTTTAAAATTTAATATGCAAAAATTTCTAACTGAAAAATCAATCTTCTTCCAAAAACAAACTATATTACTTATAGTTTTATTTTTTTTACTCCGATTTGGTTCTTTTTTCTTGAATGGTCATCTAGTACTTCAGGGTATACTAGTTTTTATACTGCTCATGCTTTTGGGAATTCTATATTTCAAAAATCCCGACTGGGCTTGGATGTTGGTATTGGGTGAGATTTTTCTCGGCGGGTCAGGACACTATTTAGAATTTATTGGCCTATCCATCAGAACACTGTTTATTGGCTTTTTTCTATTCCTATGGGCATCTGACAATATAGGCCGGAGTATACTAAAAAAAAGATTAAAAATTCACAAATACACAAACTGGATAATTTCATTTTTATTTTTAACTTTATTTTTTGCTTTTGTAAATGGTATATACCACGGACATGAAGCCCGCCGAGTAATTCAAGACTTTTTGCCATTTACTTTTTTATTTTTAATCTTTCCATCTTATCACCTATTCAAAGAAAAAAATATTCAAAACTATCTAGCCCGCCTGATAATAGTCTTTATTATTGGTACTGCTATTTTTTCCCTTTTTAGTTTTGTACTCTTCTCTTCGGGTATCACTCAAATTCACGAATCTTTTTATAACTGGTATCGAATTATAGATGTAGGAAAAATAACAGATATGGGTACTGGTTTTTTTAGAATAGTAGAATCCACACACCTAATAATAGTCCCGATAATTTTGATAATTTCATCACTATTGATGAAAGACGAAAAACATCACAAAATGTGGCGCCTACTATTAATTTTATCAATTATAATTTTGGTCTTGAATTTATCTCGCGGATATTTTCTCGCATTAGGGGTAGGGCTATTAGTTTTGAAATACAAACATACATGGAAGCAGTGGATCAAAGAAACGCTAGGTGTTCTATTACTCATTATAATAATTTTTTCAAGTATTCACTTTATTGGTAGTGCTGGACAGTCTTTTGGTTGGGAATTGTTTGGTGTAAGACTAAAAAGTATTGCTCAGCCCCAAATAGAAATCAGTAGTAACACTCGCATGATGATTCTACCCAATATAATGCAGGCGATTAGCAAAAATCCTGTCTTAGGTGTGGGTCTAGGAGCTACGATAACCTTTGTAAATTACAACACTTACGAAAGCATAACTACACCTCATTTTGACTGGGGCTATTTAGAGATGTGGACAGAGCTGGGTCTTCCTGGATCTCTTATACTTATATTTTTGTATTGCTTTGTTGCCTATGCTCTCATAAAAAAAATAAAAGCCATTCCAGAGTGGCATGACTTTGATGTAGGATTGTTGGCAGCTATTATTTCACTACTCGTAATGAATATTACCATTGCTGCCATGTTTCATGTGTTTGGAATTTTATTCTTAATCTTCGCTCTCACTATTGCAACCAAATATACTGCTATTTTTGATCGCACTACTGCTTTGTTATATCAAGTTTTTAATCGTGTGAAATAATACATTTTACAAATAAAAAATTCCAGCTTTTGCTGGAGTTTTTTATTCTCATAAATAATCTACTACTAAATCATTTATGGAAGTTGACTTGATCACAGCTCATCAAGTCTCCCCCCTTTTACATGTCAGCCACCTCTATTGAGGTGAAATTGTTCACTGCTGTGCTAGCCTCCTCCTGGCTAGAGTGAAAAGTTTGTTACCCTAGTGAGCGGCTTTTCTACGGTTCAAAACCACCTCACCCGAGATAGGCATCGTACACATCCTCTGGGTAAACCCCCCTTCCTCGGTGTAGCCGTTACGAGCCAGATGAGACAGATTGACCACGATGATAGGTCTCCCCGCCTGCGACTCCGCCAATTGATCCTTGGCCGCTCTCTCGTTCAACACCCACATCACACTGAGTCCGTGCATCCGTCACCTCTTCAGAGAAAAAGTTAAGGATGCATCTTCCCTCGTCTCACGACGAAGAGCTAGTTACCACCTTGCCAGAAAACCCCTGGCAGGTTGGCGGGTTTAGACCAGCTACCACCACCCCTTCTAGATGCAAACACTTGCTGATCACAGCAAGACAAAATAAACTTGAAAATTTACTTTGTCCTACTGTGAACAAAAATATAGTAACAAAAAAAGACTAAAAAGTCAATAGTCTCTAAAATATATTAAGATATATTATGTTTTTCAAAGACAGTCTCTTTGGCTTTATTATATTTTCTGACTCTACTAGAAATAATTGGCAACCACCTGAAAGGCGCCCTATAAGCAATTCTTGGCAACCAACCACTGATAGTACCACCACCCAAAACTGTAAACAAATATCTATCTATCCAAACCCCGGTCTTGCCTTGTTCCGCCATACAGAGCCACAAATCCCAATCCTGAAACCGCTTCAAACTCTCATCCCACCTTATTGCATCTTTTCTTCTTATTAAACTTGTAGAATGTATATAATTATTTTTCTTTAATTCATCTCCGCTAAACTCTCTTGCTGGTATTTTTTTTATTGCCTGTTTCATGATATATGTTTCATGATTACAGTATGCATAACTAGCTTTGGGACTATTACCCAACTGTTTTTTAAGCTTTTCAAGCATTTCTGGCTTTCCAATTATGTCTGCATCCCAAAATATAACATACTCACCCTTAGCTTCTTCCAACCCCCTATTCCTAGCCACTGGCGCCCCCCTATTTTCTTGTCTGATATATTTAATAGGAAAATATTTTTCAAAATTCAAAATTGGAAATTCAAAATTTTCTGTGCTTCCATCGTCTACAATAATTATTTCCAAATTTTTATACGTCTGTTTTTTTATAGATTCCAAAACTCGAGGCAACAGATGCACTCGATTATAGATTGGAATTACGATACTAATTAATTCTTTCATACTACATCCACTTATCAATCACTTTCATCTGACTATCCCACTTAAAGTTTGCTTGGACTCTGGTCTTAGCATTTTCAGATAGCCTCTTAGCATACTCATCATTCTCAAACATTTCTACTATTGATCCTATTACACTTTTGTCACCCTTGTAAATATCCACTAAAACCCCAGTTTGCGTATGGAGTACTGCTTCTTCCACGCCTCCGCTTTTGCCAGCTACGACTGGCAGTCCAGCGGCAGCGGCTTCCAAATAAACCAAACCTAAGCCCTCTTCCTTACCTTCATCTAGATGAGTAAGCAAAACAAACAAATCAGCCAAATGATAGAACTTACTTAACTCATCATGCGAAACTTCACCAATAAAACGAACTACGCTTTGCAAGGATCTTTTTTGAATTTCTTTTAGTAAGAAATCTTTCTTGGGTCCATCACCAACCACAAACCAAACTAAATTGGGTACTTGCTCTAAAATTTTTGGCAGCATCCTGATTAAATGCGTATAACCCTTGCCCTCATCTAGCCTAGCAACAGTCAGCATTACTTTTTTTCCCTCCAGAGCATACTGGGCTTTCAAATTACTGATTTCTTCCTCACTAATTTCTTCATAAAATATTTGGTCTGGACAAGGATACAGAACACTCGCTTTATCTTCATATTCAGGAAGCACTTTCAAAATACGATCTCTCAAATTCTTACTATTAAATACTATCTGTTCACTCTCGTCCAAGACTTTTTGGAAAAAACTGTGTTTTAATTTTGACTTGGCACCTAATTCCAGATCTACTCCATGTGAAAAAATTATATATGGGATTTTCTTTATTTTTTTCAAAAACCAAACTAACCCTCCCAACTCCAGTGCATGTTGCAAATAAATTATTTCAATCTTTTCTTTTTTTATAATTCGTAAAACTTGAAAAAACAACTTAGTCCATCTGGGCCAAATAAAAATTGGAAGAAGCATGCTCTTTCTAACTATCTTAAATTTTTCTTTTTTATCAAAATCCCTAGTATCCTTATGTTGCGAAGCCAAGACCACAACTTCGTCTGGGTTTAATTCAGCTGAAAATTGATAAGTATAGCTCGCTACCCCACCAATCTTTGGTGGATAGTCTAAAGTGATAATTAATTTTTTCATAAAGCAGTTTTTAAAGTTATAAAGTTTTTAAAATTATAGAGTGAACCAAAAATATAGTCTTTCTATTTTTCAGAGGATACTGATGCCCTTTGGGTACTACTTTTATCTTTTTACCAAAACCAAAGCTTCCTTAAGTTGTCTAACTGTAATTGAACGAGTCACAAACAACATCGCAGGATAAATAACAGCTCCGATAAGTATTGCAATTGTATAGTGCGAAATTTGATTTATAAAATAAACTCCTATTCCCATAACCACAGCTGATAAGAAAATTTGCAAAAATGACTTGAACAAAAACCAATGTGAAATTTTTGTGATACTCGGCATTATCGAATATCCAAATACAGTCAGGCATAGATTTCCTATCAGAGCAGAAATAGCTGCCCCAACCACACCAATTCTTGGAATCAAAATTAAATTTAAAATAATATTGATCACCATTACAAAAAACACTATTACAGTCTGAGTTACCTGCCTATTACACGCATTGAGAAAGGCTCCAATTGGAAAACTGACATAAGAAAATACAAGACCCGCAAGCAATATTTGCAAAGGTAAGATTGAATTCATATACTCGGCAGTGTAGAGAGATAGAATAATATCACGTGACAAAATACCAATACCAATGGTAATCGGAAAGACGATAACCATTAAGTATTTAATTGCTCGCTCAAAAACAAAAGCTAAACGTTTTTTATCTGTTATAAAGTACTCACTAAACTTGGGATATAAAGCCGCAACTAATGCCAACGGCATAAATTGAAAAGCATAGGTAATCTTGTAAGGAATACTGTACCAGCCCACTGCGATGTCTCCAGCAAGTTTTGAAAGCAATATAGAATCTATATAAGAATAAACTCGTCCAAATATAGCTGTAAATGCAAATGGAATAGCAACCAAGGCCATAAAACGTAAAACCTGCTTGTCTAGCTTTGCTTGTAATCTAATCTTATATTTCTTATATAGTACAATTGAACTATATAGCACGTTCAAAAAACTAGGGATTGTAAAGGCAGCGATCAAATATATCAAAGGAAACTTGAGATACAAAAAAGTAGTTCCTAGAACCAATGTCACAAGCTGGCTACCAATCACACCAATAGCCTCGTATTTCAGATTTCCAATCGCACGTAAGACTCCGTAGATAGTAAGATGAATAGAATCAAACAACATTGTCACGGCTGATAAATATACCAAATGTTTCGTCTCTACTGGATAACCCATTATATTTATCACCAATAATGCCATTAGATATGTAATAACTCCTAAAAATATTTTTGTAAAAATCACTGATGAAAAATATTTTTGTAACTTTTCCTTACTCTTCGCCCCTTCCCTAATCAAAACTTGAGTAAGACCAAGATCAATAAATACTACAAAAACAGTAGTGAAGGACAGTGCAAAGAAATACTTCCCAGTCCCCTCTGCACCAATATTACGTGCTATCAAAGTGAAGTAAACAAAAGAAATCACCTTCTGTCCCACAGAGGCAATCGTCATAAATGCTGTATTTTTTGCAATAGATTTTCCTTGCATAACAAAATTGTCCCCTCCCCTATGAGGGGAGGGTTAGGGTGGGGTTATTCGAAGCTGTTAACTTTCATTTAATAAAATGAAAGTAATTGCCTCCGATTTAACCCCCTCCTTACCTCCCCCTCATAGGGGGAGGGATCTTTAAATATATCTATATTTTACGCTAAAATTGATATAAAATCAAATTGACAGGTAACTATATATGTGCTAATATAATTTTAGGCAATCAGGCCATCAAAATACAGGTGATAGAATGAAGAAAAAGGAGATAACAAGTGAATTGAACCTAACAAACAGAAGACGGAGCTACAGAAAAAGAACTATCAAATTCATAGGACGTTTCTACCGCTGGAACGGACTAGAAAGAGAATTTGATTGCGTTGTGGCCGGCGACACGCTTACCATCGGACTCACTTGCCCAAATACCCCCCACAAGACTTATGGTAGCTGGAGACTCGAAGTAGCTGATGTTGTACCATGCAAGGATTCCAAGGGCCTTGTCTACATGACCTGCTTTCTACGCCACAACCACAGCTCACACGATCTCTTCAAGGTTCTGTTTATCACCACCTTTGTCTACCCAGACGGAAGAGGCTGGATTCACTCGATCTGCCACATGGAAAGAGGGAAAAGAAGAACCCAATAGATTGCCCCCGACACACACTGCCATCTGATGGTTTTAAGCGGTGAACAACGAATCATCCGTTCACCTGCCTTGGTTCTGGAAATATAATATCCAGACTCAAGGTAGGAGGATTTAACGGATGGTTTTTTGTTTTTTAAAATATACTTGTTACGTAGCATGCTACGTAACAAATGGATTATTATTGAAAAAATGAATCAATAAAAACAAAAATCCCCCATCTCGGGGGATTGTATTTTACTATGTGTATTTTGAATCGTGTCTTATCTCTTTCTCCACTGATGCGCTCTTCTAGCACGATGTAAACCTGGTTTCTTTCTTTCTTTTGCTCTTGGATCACGTGTCATATATCCTTCGGCTTTTAAGGCTGGCTTCCATTCTTCATTCCATTTTACCAATGCACGAGATATACCGTGACGAATAGCTTCTGCTTGTGAATTTACACCACCACCAACTACCTTTACACTCACATCAAAATCTTTTTCTTTTCCCACAGCTTTCAAGGGAGCCAAAATTTTGTCACTCCAAAGAGGTGTTGGAAAGTAATCAAACAAATCCTTACCATTAATAACAATAACTCCTTTTCCTAAAGTAATTCTTACTCTGGCAGCAGATGTTTTTCTTCTTCCGACTGCTTTTACTAAATTTTGATCTTCTTTTACCATATCTTATCTATTTTAATCAATGTTATGCTTTAATAATAAGGCGTTTCATCATCTCATTACGTAATCTATTTTTTGGAAGCATTCCATTAACAGCTCTACGCAAAACTTCAGTCGGATCCTTTTCAAACACTTTTTTCATAGGAGTACGACGCAAACCACCTGGATACATAGTATGATGAAAATAATCTTTTTGTACTAATTTTTTGCCAGTAAATTTCATCTTGCTAGCATTAATTACTCTTACATAGTCTCCACTATCAATATGTGGTGAAAAATCTGGTCTATTTTTGCCACGCAAAGCCATTGCTACCTCAGTAGCAACCCTACCAGCAGCTCTATCTGTGGCGTCTATTTTAGTTTTATTTCTTTTAATTTCCATATTTATTATCGACGTTAAACAAGTTCTATTCTAGCCATTTCAGCAGAATCAGAATCACGAGTGGCCAGTTTAATTATTCTAGTATAACCACCATTTCTATCTTTATACTTAGGACCTAACTCATCCATCAATTTTTTGATAGCCTCATCAGTAAATAAAGCCTTGATTAATTCACGTCTAGCAGCCAATGTACCGGCTTTAGCTTTTGTGATCAAAGGTTCTACTACTGTACGCAAAGCTTTGGCCTTGGCTTTTGTAGTCTTAATTTTGCCATGCAAAATCAAACTCTCAGCCAAATTTTTCATCATAGCATCGCGATGAGCTCTTTCCCTACCTAAAGTAAATTTTTTCTTTTTATGACGCATACCTTTTATTATTCTTACTCGTCTTTCTTTTTAGTAGTTTTCTTAGTAGCTTTTTTAACAACTTTTTTAACAACTTTTTTCTTTGGTTTTTCTTCCACGACCTCTTCTTCCACTTCAACATCTTCGACTTTTTCACTAACTGCAGGAGCTTCTTCTGATGCTTCTAAGACAAGTGTGAAATAATCCATTAAAATCTTAGTTGATTGATTCAAAGCTTCTCTAGGACTTACAGTACCATTAGTTTCTACTTTTAAAACCAATTTTTCGTAGTTGGTAACATCACCAACACGAGTCATTTCTACTCTATAACCAACATCTATAATTGGAGTATAGAAGGAATCAATCAAGATAGTACCTAGGTCTAAATTTCTAACTTCTTTTTCACTAACTGGTACATATCCAGAACCTTTACCAACCGTTACTTCCATATCTATTTGTTTTTTGTCATCAGTTACTGTCATTATTTTTAAATCTGGGTTGAAAATTTCAATATCTGAATTTTTATCAAAATGAGCTGCAGTAACAGCACCCTTACCTTTTTTTGTTAAACTAAGTACAACTGGTTCATCACTATGAGACTTAACAGCCAATTGTTTTAGATTTAAAATAACTTCTACCATATCCTCTTGTATGTCTTCAATAGCAGAAAATTCATGGCTAACACCATTTATTTTTACAGATTCTACTGCTGTACCCGGTAGAGATGAAAGTAATACTCTACGTAAAGAATTACCAAGAGTGGTACCATAACCTTGTTGACAAGGAGTAACAATAACTTTAGCTACATTCTTTTCATCAGTTTCTTGAAAATCTATTGTAGAAGGTAGTAATATATGTTCCATATGGTTTTTTACTCTATCCCGATTATACCGGGATGGGAGGCCCTCCCTAAATAAACACGAAATTTAATTTTTTAAAATTGTTATCTAGCAGAGTAGTACTCAATAATTAACTTGACGTCAAATACTTTGTCGAAATCTCTATCTGTAGGTAGATTTAATACCTTTCCAGATTTCTTAGCAGAATCCACACTAAGCCATGATACAGTATCAACTTTGCTTAATTTGTCTGTTATTGTTTCAAAAATTACTTTTTTTTGTTTGTTTTCTCGAAGCTCTACAACATCACCGACCTTCAAAATATGTGAAGGGATGTTCATCTTCTTTCCAGCAATAGTAAACATATTATGAGAAACGAACTGACGAGCCTGAGCACGTGTGTCAGCAAAACCAAGACGATAGACAATATTATCCATTCTTAGCTCCAAAAGTCTTTGTAAATTAACACCAGAATCGCCATCTTGACGATTGGCTTCAGTCACATAACCTCTAAATTGCTTTTCTCTAAGACCGTAAATATATTTAGCTTTTTGTTTTTCCAAAAGTTGCTTACCATAACTAGAACTAGATGCACGTCTTTTCTTGGGACCATGAACACCAGGCTGTTGACTCAATCTACGAGCAACCTTAGTAGCATTGGTTTTTAAACCTAGGTTTACACCAAATCTTCTGGCAATTTTATTTTTTGGACCAATATATTTTCCCATATCTTATTTAATTCGTAAATTCTAATAATTCGTAATTCGCATGTTAATTAAACACGACGTCTCTTTCTTGGACGACAGCCATTGTGTGGAATTGGAGTAGTATCTTTTACTGATAAAACCTGCAAGCCATTAGCATTGAAAGCACGAATAGCACCTTCACGACCAGCACCAATACCTTTTACAAAAACATTTACTTCTTTTACTCCATGAGGTTCCAAAGCCTCAACTACTTTTTTTACAACTTGTCCAGCTGCATAAGGAGTAGCTTTTTTAGGACCCTTGAAACCGACCATACCGGCACTAGCCCAACCTAAAACATCACCATTTTGATCAGTAACAGAAATAATTGTATTATTGAAGGTAGCCTGAATATAAGCTCGTCCATGACTAACTTTTTTTATAATTTTTTTCTTTTTTTTATTAGCTTTTTTAACTTGCTTTACCATACCTTTTTAATCAATGAAGTCTTTATTAAAATCAATGCTTAGGTTTTTTGTGATGTTGGCTTTTTACCACTAGTAGCCAAATTTCTCTTATTACCTCTCACGGTTCTAGAATTTGTCTTAGTTCTCTGACCTCGAACAGGTAGTCTTTTTGCATGTCTAATACCTCTATAGCACTTGATGTCCTTCATGCGCTTGATATTACTTGATACCTCGCGACGAAGATCACCCTCTGTCTGGTGCTTCTTTTCTATAATATTACGGATTAGATCTTGCTCCTCCTGACTAAGATCTTTTACACGGACGTTCTCATCAATTTTGGCTTCAGCCAAAATCTTGCGGGCAGTAGTAGAACCAATACCGAAAACATAGGTTAAACTAACGCCTACCTTCTTCTCTTTTGGAATTGTTACACCAGAAATTCTCATATATAATCAAATATTTAAGCTGCTTTTTTTCTTATCTTCTTACCCTGACGTTGTTTATGTCTTGGATTTTCACAGATAACATGAAGCACACCTGCACGGCGTACTACCTGACAATTTTTACATCTTTTTTTAACTGAAGACTTTACTTTCATAATTTTTTAACAAAAAATACCAACCACTGCCGCGATATCACAGCTCTGCCAACTAGGGCTGAGCTCCACCGCACTGGTTGATACTCTTTAGAATCTAAAAGTTATCCTACCTTTGGATAAATCATAAGGAGTTAGCTCGACTTTTACTTCGTCGCCTACTCCTAGTCTAATACGATACATTCTCATTTTACCCGAAAGATGGGCAATAATCTCATGATCGTTTTCTAATTTTACACGAAAAGTGGCTCCTGGCAACAATTCTTCAATTGTTCCCTGAATTTCCACTACATCTGAATTTTTAGCCATGATTAGCAAAAAGATTAATCTGGCGATATTTTACTATAATTTAATAAAACTGTCAAGTAAAATATACCCGCCAGGGTGTTAATAACTTTTTTTACCCAGTTTTAAGCCATAAGTCATAAGTCATAAGACCTAGTCTAAAGACCAAATCATATCATCAAATTCCCTACGGCTTATAGCTTAGAACTTACGACTTGTACACCCAGTACTTGTATAAAAAGAAGTTCCAGCTCACAGCTAATGCTATATTACAAACTCTAACAAGTCGGTAATCAAAGCCTAATTTATCACTAAAAACAAACATTAGTAATACTGCCAGAATATAATTAAAGGCAAAAAGAATCATATATCTGACAAATTGATTGTGTGGTAAAGTCTTACTCTTGAATGACCAATATTTATTTAAAGTAAAATTATAAGCAACTGCAATAATTTGATTCAAGACCACGGCTAGTGTAGCTCCCAAAAGAAAAACTTCTTTAAAGAATACCAGAGTGGATATATCCAAAAGCATGCCGGAAAAACCAATTACAAAGTATTTTCCAAATTCAAAACGAACTCGCCAGAAATAAGATACTATATTTTTTATTTTCATGAAAAAATTATTCCAAAATAGCTTTTATTCTTCTCACACCCGCACTAGAACTTTCTTCTTTTTTTATTCTAAAATGTCCCATACCACTCAAATCTTCTACGTGGGGTCCACCACAGATCTCCTTACTAGCCACATCATCACCCGAACCAATAGTATAGACTTTTACTTTCTCACCATATTTATCGCCAAACAAACCAATCGCCCCATTGACTTTGGCTTCCTCTACACTCATTTCTTCCATTGAAACTGGAAGCTTTTTGTCTATTGCCTCGTTGACCAAATCTTCAACCTGCTTTTTTTCTTCATCAGCCATCTTCTCACCATGAGTAAAATCAAAACGAAGTCGTTTGTCTGTAATATTACTCCCCTTTTGTTGTACATGCTCGCCTAACACCTTACGCAAGGCCGAATGCAACAAATGCGTGGCTGTATGATACTTTATACTCATCTCACCATGATCGGCCAAACCGCCTTTAAATTTTTCTTCTGCTCCAGCACGAGAAAGTTCTTGATGTTTTTTCATTTTTTTATCAAAATCGGTCTCATCAATATTTATTCCTTTTTCTTGCGCCAACTCTTTAGTCATTTCAATAGGGAAACCATAAGTTGTAAAAAGTATAAAAGGATCAGTGCCTTTATCAAACTCCTTCAAACCCTGTTCCAAAGTAGTTCTAAACTTATTTTCTTCTTTTTCAAGTTCTGATAGAATCAAATCTTTTTTATCATCAGAAAAATACGTATTATAATACGTATTATAATACGTATTTCCTATTACTGACGCAATAGAATCTTTTATTCCCAAATCACTGGCAAAACGAACTGCTCGACGGATCAAACGACGAGTAAAATAACCTTGATCTTTGTTGGATGGCACAGCTCCGTCGGCAATAAGAAAAGTAGCCGCACGCAAATGATCTAATATAACCCTAAAAGCATAGGTATCTTTTTCGTTTTCACCATATTTTTTACCAGACAATTCTTCTAATTTGGTTTTTGCTTCAGTAAATAAATCAATATTAAAAATATCAGGACTATCAAGCAGGGCTACTGCCAATCGTTCTAATCCTCCACCGAAATCAATATTTTTTTGTTTTAATTCCTCAAATCCATCACCTTTCTTTATGTATTGCATAAATACATTGTTGCCAATCTCCATAAAACGACCGCAATCACAATTTACGTGACATGGTTTATTTTTCCACTCAGTTTTCTCATGTGATCCTAACTCCTCACCAAAATCCCAAAACATCTCGCTGTCAGGTCCACCAGGCTCACCCACTGGCATATTTTCTGGCACCCCTGCTCGACTCCACCAGTTCTTTTTGGCACTATAATAAAAGATTTTAGCACCCTGCATACCCTTTTCCTCAGGTGAATCAGCAATTTCTGCTTTTAATCCTTCTGATTCAAAAAGTTTTTGCCACTGTTTGGCTGATTCTTCATCGCGCGGAATATTATTTTTCTCATCCCCACGAAAACAAGTAATATAAAGTCTATTTAAATCCAGACTAACTTCTTTACTAAGAAACTCAAACATCCAATCAATTTGTTCAGTTTTGAAATAATCACCCAAAGACCAGTTACCAAGCATTTCAAAAAAAGTAGTGTGACTACTATCTCCAACTTCATCCATATCTACTGCTCGAAAACATTTTTGTGAATCCACAATCCGAGTACCTTGAGGATGTTTTTCACCCAAAAGATATGGTACCATCGGTTGCATGCCGGAACCGGTAAATAAAGTCGTGGGATCATTCTCAGGAATAAGAGAAGCCGAAGAAATGACAGTATGTTTTTTTGACTTAAAAAAATCTAAATATTTTTTTCGAAGTTCGTTTGTGTTCATAAAATAATTAACTATAAATAAAATCCAGTTTATCTGGTTCACCCACATATTTAAGAGGAACCTTTACCCACAGACTTTGTGGTTGATCATCTTCGTTAAAAACTATAATTTCTATTTGAAAAGCTACATTATCACTAGCGCCATAAAACTGCATATTCAAATTGTCTGCAGATAACCTATCTACTTTTTCATTTTTTTCGGCCGTATCTACAAAAATAAAATCTTTAACAGAAAAAACTTTTATATTTTCTTGTTCGAACAAACCTATTATATCTTTTTTGATATCTTCCTCTACATCCCGTCCGTTGCGTTTAAGATTGTCGGAAAAATCCTTATTATATTCAATACTATCTGCTACTCGCCAAATCGCTTTTTGCATTTCCACTTTTTTGTTTTCTTCTGCTGTAAGCTCTTTATTTGCAAAGGCTTTTCTTACCATCTGTGACAATTCACTCTTGCCCACCCCACCATAGAACTCTTTTTCCCACAACCTAAACTCTTCAGACTCTTCCACTACTATTTTCATATCTACCAAAAAAGTATGGACATCATGCTTGGTATTAAACCTCTGCACCGCATTATAGACCATAAAATCAAACTGTGAAAACATACTCTCATCATCCGGTTGAGAGACCATTGAAACTGTTGTAAAATTATCTATATCATCACGCTGACCAAACTTAGCTTGTTTTTCTAATCCTTTTTGAGACAAAAGGGCTATCAATTCTGCTACTGATAGATAAGACAAGGGTTCAAATTTTCTTTCTCCTGTTTCCTCGTCTTGCCTATTATATAAATAATCTTGCAGGGAACCAGATGAAACCACAGAAGGCTCGTACTTTACTTTTATTGGAAAACCAATTTCTTCGGAAAATTCTCTAATATCTTCGGACATTTTTACTGATAAATCTACGGATTCTTGCTCTGTTAGGTATGCTGGTTTTATTATATTATAAACTGACAACTCTATACGTTCCTTTTCTTCTTCAGATAGTTCATCTATTAATCTTCTTATATTTTTTTTAAAATAACTAAATCCATATCCTTTTCTATGAACCAAAGCTGAAACAAAATCGTCAGTGGTCTCCAATCCAAAATAGATTTCCAATTTCTGATCAGGACGTAAATTTTCTAGCAGACGCCTAACCTTTAAAGAATTGCAATACTCCGGTCTAGTTTCTATGGCTACCTTTTGCACGCATTCTTTACTCGCCAAACTTTTCATCATGGCATCTTGAGTTTCAATTGGCACTTCATTATTATTTAAAAAAGAACCATCGGGTAAAATTTCAAATACGGTCCGATTATCACCCATCTCAGAGGTCTTTTCCCAGGCATCCTCCAAAGAAGCTACTTGTTGTTCTGAAGTTATATCTTTGGGAACAAATTTATTCATTGCTGAAAGACCACAATATCGGCATCCTTTTTTACCTATTGCCTTGTATTGACACATTTTTTTCCAAAAAGCAAAAGACACTCTACATCCTTCCACATCCAATTGTACTTCTTGTTCCCCATCAATCTCAAAAAACTTAATATCCAAAGCCTCTAATTGTTTTACTTTCTCCTTAAACACTTCTGGTGAGTTAAAAGAAAATCTTGTCGAAGGTGTGGTAGCTACTGTTGCCCACTGTGCCTTTGACGGATCAACGTGCTTACCTCTTCTCTCTCTCCTCTCTTCTTCTTCCACGCTATCACTCCAAGCCTCTGACATATCCAAATTACCCACTAATTCAGTTAAAATCTGCCTCTGACGATCAGCGGATAAATTAGTATCTAAAATATTACTATCGGATTGTCTAACTATTTCGTTATAATAACCAACAAAACCTAACTCTTCTTGACCAGACCCCCTTCTTTCTCTGTCCAGCTCTTCTATATATTCAAGAATATCCTTATCTTTGGACATTTTTTTGCCTTCCTTAACGCCAAAATCAGACATGGAATCGGCGATCTCATAGCCCTTTCTTTCTTTAGGTTCGATTGGACATCCTTTGATCATAACTATTTCAAATACTTAAAAGCAAAAAATACCACAATCCCCACCAAAATTAAGACTGGCAAAGATGAAACAATAAAACGTGTCAAAGTAATTGTTGGTTCCATATTTTTTTATATTACTTAATTCTTTTATATTATACTATCTTTTGGGCTTTAGTCAAACTAGAAAAAAATTGACAAAAATACGAATTAATGATAAATTGTCTGTAGCCGTTCTTTTTGTAATGGGTCTCTATCAGACACTCCTGTGTCATTGACCCAAATGCCTCATGCCCCGGGGAAATCACTTCAAAGACAGCACCTTCCTACCTATACCGACTTGCTAACATCCACCAGATTTAGCAAGGGTGTTGTCGTCGATCATCCGGGGTAACAACATCCTTTTTAACTTCACCTCACAAGAGGTGTTTTTATTTTATAACTCCCCCACCAAGACACTCACCCTTCATACCACGTAAAACTTCGTCACGTGGCGAGTAAAATACACAAAATTGTCCTGATGCTACAGCCCTTTGTTCTTTCTCAAACCTAATAACATAACCACCTTTAGTACTTGTAAACTTGTCAACTTGAGCACTTTGCAATTCTTGCCTATGCCTCAACCTAACATCACACTTCAAAGGCATATCAGGCGCTTGACCTGCGATCCAATTCACATCTTCCACTTCAATCTCACCCTTAAACAATAATAGATCATCATCATACCCAACGACTAATTCATTCGTCTCAAACCTCTTTTCAACCACAAATAATGATTTTGTGTTATTACTTTGAACTCCTAGATGTCTCTGACCCATAGTATAAAAAGCCAAACCATCATGTTCACCGATTTTTTCTCCGCTAGACATAATCACATTTCCTTTTTTTAATTTTATCTTCTTTTGTAAAAACTCTTTCATATCTACCTCACCTACAAAACAAATCCCCATACTCTCTTCCTTTTCTGCAGTCGGCAAATCGAATTTCTTTGCTAATTCCCTTACTTCATCTTTTGTATAATCACAAAGTGGAAATAGAGTTTGAGAAAGCTGTTTTTGATTTAATTGGTGTAAAAAGTATGTTTGATCTTTATTTTCATCTTTGGCTTGTAGTAATTTATAATCTTCTGCTACTTTGGCGTAGTGTCCTGTCGCCATCTTATCAAACCCCAACTCTCTCACCTTATCTAACCAGAACCCAAACTTCACCCATCGGTTGCACATCACATCTGGATTTGGTGTCCTTCCTTTTTTATATTCGTCAAACATGTATTTAAGAACTGTCTCCTCATACTCTTTTTTAAAATCTAATTTCAGAAGTGGAATACCAAGCTTGGCTGCCACACGAGTGGCATCACGATAATCACCTACCCAACACCTCTCTTCTTTTGAATCATTAGAAAATTTACCATCATCATGAGAATCATAGTTTATCATATATGCTCCAGTAACATCATGACCAGAATCAACTAACAAAGCAGCGACTACAGATGAATCCACTCCGCCACTCATTGCAACTAGTATTTTTTCTTTTTTGTTTTTCATAAATCCATTTTGTCTATTTTTGACTTCAGATATATATTAAGTCCTTTTTCAGTTTTGGGCATTAGTTTGTCGGCAATTTGCTTGGCTGTTTTTGTTCTAAAAAAATAATAACAACTAAAGATATTGCGCAGATGTTGATTCCAAGCAACATCATTGTCTTTAAAAAGTTCCCAAGCTCTTTTTAATCCAACCTCACCAAACATATCTAATTTATCGGCATCACGCAAAATCCAAGCAGTCTCATATTTATTAGCCGCGTCATTCCAATGATAGCGGACAGAATAAAGTAATTCTTTCTTTTCTTCTATGGAAAGAGTATCGAAATTACTATCTTCCTTAAACCATTTTTTTAATAGTTCATAAGATAATTCATGATGCTTACGACTGTTTTCTCCAGGAATACCTTCCAGTGTTCTACCGATATCATGCAACCATGCGGACAGTTCACAAAGCAGAAGATTTTTAATTTCTTCTCTTGCAATTATCTTTTTTGTAAAATCAACAACCCTTTTTATATGGTCTATGCCGTGCGCAGGCACTTGATTCTCAACAAACAGCTTCTGAACTTTATTTTTAACATGCTCCAGTAGCTCTTTTTGTTCTTTTGTATATTTTATTTTTTTCATAATAACTACATTTTAGCCCAGAACTAACAAAAAATCAAGTGTAAAATTCCATATAACCATTTTCTTCTGTATGATCTATGTAAAATAAAAAACAAAAACTCCTCGTAATTAACGAGGAGTTTTTTATTTTCCAAGATGTTTAAGCATCATTACGACGAGCCGTCATGCATTCTCTGCAATATACTGGCTTGTCACCTGTAGGTTGGAAAGGAAGCTGTGAGATGTGAGTACCACATCCAGCACAATCCAAATCTACATCATGCAACTGGCGTTCTGGTCTAGGACCATTTTCATCACGTTTATTGCGGAATTCACGATTACAATCTGCACAATAAACTGGACGATCACCAGAAGGTTGGAAAGGCAATTGTGAGATGTGAGTATTGCACTTGGCGCAATTTAAATCCACATCATGCATTTGTCTGTCTCCAAAAGTCATATTTGATATATGTTTTGTGTTCCCAATGTTTTGAGAATTTTTTGTTAAATTCGACCTATTTGGGAACTATTTGTATTTGTTACCCATACATACAGTATAGTACATTTTTACCCTTTTGTCAATATATCCTTAAAAGTTTATCTTGCGTCCTTGTGGTACCAAAATCAAATATTAGACAATTCCACAGCTTTTTCAAAAGCTTTATCTAATACATCTTTCCACAAAACTTGTAGGCCTGCTCCTTGTAAAACTCCAAGCCCAACTTCTGTGGTTCCACCCTTAGAAGTTACCTGCTGACGCAATTCAGATGCATTACCACCTTTTTGCAATAGATCATTAGCACCTTCTATGGTTTGTAATAGTAATAATTTTGCTTCTTCTTCAGAAAATCCAAACTCTTCTGTCGCTTTCAACCACTCTTCCACAACATAAAAGAAAAATCCGGGACCACTACCACTAACTGCTGTGGCTTTGTCTATTTTTTCTTCTGTATCCACATACAATTCTTTACCAATTGAATTTAATAATTTTTTAATCAATTTTTTATCCTCGAAATTAACCTCATCAGAACATATCCAAGCTGTCATCGACTTCCCCACTCTAGCTCCAAGATTTGGCACAGTACGTACAACTTTTCCAACTCCTATTTCGCTTTCAATTTTTTCCAGATTAATTCCAGTCATGACTGACATTACCAAAGCATCTTGCTTCAATAAACCTTTTATTTCTTTTGCGACTTCCAAAAAATCCTGTGGCTTTACTGCCAAAATAATCAAATCAGAATTTTCTACCGCTTGCTTATTATCTTGTGAGACTTCTACATCTAAAAATTCTTGCTTCAGTTTTTGCACAGACTCACCTGAATTAACCGTGGCTATAATTTGTGATTCAGAAAAGACTTTTTGACAAGCATTCAAAAATATTTTTCCCATTGTACCTACCCCTATTATTGTAATTTTTTTCATATTTTATAGAACTTGTTTAATTTTATTCAATGCCCAATCAATCTCTTCTCTGGTAATAACCAAAGGAGGTGCGATACGAATTACATGTTCGTGAGTCTCTTTACAAAGTAGCCCTAATTTCATAAGTTCTTCGCAATAAATTCTTGCACCACCAGCACCCTCTCTTAATTCTACACCAATCCACAATCCCTGTCCACGAATTTCTTTTATTTTATCACTCTTAATCTTTTTTAACTCATTCATCATGTAATCTCCCAACACTCTAGAATTGTCTACTAAGTTTTCCTCTTCAATCACTTCTAGAGCTGCCAATCCAACAGCTGCTGCCACAGGATTACCACCATAAGTAGACCCATGATCACCTGGACTAAACACATCCATGTATTTATCATCTGCCAAAACCGCCGATACAGGATAAACTCCACCAGACAAAGCCTTTCCCACAATCAAGACATCTGGTTTGATATTATCATGCTCATAACAAAATAATTTTCCTGTACGACCCAAACCACTCTGAATTTCATCCAACATTAGTAAAACATTTTCCTCATTACAAACTTTTCTGACTTCTTGCAAATAACCGTTTCCTGGAAAAATAATTCCACCCTCACCCTGAGCAGGCTCAAGTAGTATTCCGACTGTATTTTTATTTATTGCTTTTTTCAAATCTTCCACATCACCAAACTTTACAGTCCTAAATCCAGGCGTAAAAGGACCAAAACCATCTTTGTATTGCTCTTCGGATGAAAAACCAACAATTGTAGTAGTGCGACCGTGAAAATTTCCACCAGCAACTATAATTTCTGCTTGCCCTGAGTTTATCGAATGGGCTTTACCCTTAAATTTTTTCTCATAGCCCCACTTACGAGCCAACTTGATTGCAGTCTCCACTGCCTCGGCCCCGCTATTCATTGGCAGACATTTTTCAAAGCCAGTCATAGTGCAAATCTTTTCATAGAATAGACCTAGCTTGTCATTACGAAAGGCACGTGAAGTTAAAGTTAGTTTTTCTATTTGCTCTTTGGCCGCTAAAATAATTTTTTTATGACAATGGCCTTGATTTACAGCACTATAAGCTGCAAGGAAATCCATATATTTATTACCTTCTGTGTCCCACACCCAAACTCCTTCACCTCTTGAAATTACAACATCGAGAGGCTTGTAATTATGAGCTCCGTATTTGTCTTCTAGTTTTATAAAGTTTTTTGAATTCATAAAATAAAATTAAAAATAAATAATTCTTTTCTTTCTTTTGTACCTCATGGGAAATAAATTTATAAACATATTATTATAAAATAAAAAAACGGCCCCGAATTATTTTCGGGACCGTCTATTGAATAAAGCTAAACTAAGCAAGGGCTAGCTCAATAGGCAGTCCATGCTTGGCGGTACAATTTGTGAATAATTATTTTTCATAACTAGAAATAGTATATACCAGACCTATATAAGTGTCAAATTCACAACCTAGTAAACTTGTCTAAACCCCCCTAAACAAAGGCATGCCGTTACTTGCATTTGTAGGAACGTAAATAGTTCCTTCTCTATCTTTCAAACTATTGATATATAGATACTCCAAGTAACGAGTAGTTAGACTTTGGTTGATAATTTGCTGAGCATCGCGCTGACCTTCGGCTTCAATTATTTTTCTTTCAGCTTCTTTGGTTTCTTTTTGTAAAATAAAATCATATCTCTCGGCCTCTTGTTCTGCTTGAAGTTTTTGTTGGATACTACCGGCCAAATCAGTCGGCAACTCAACATGACGTAATAACACATCTTCCACTTCAATTCCTCTTGGTTCTAATTTTAATGCCAAAGAATCCAAGATACCTTTACTCGCCTCTTGTCGTTTTTCAGAATAAATATCCTTGGCCTCGTACTGAGCAATAACTTCTCTAATGATACTTCTAATTTGGGGACGGATAATTACCTCATCATAATTCAAACCAACATCTCTAAAAATATCAGATGCTTTTTCTTCTAACAAATGGTAGAGAACTGTAATATCTAGATCAACACTCAAACCCTCTTTGGTAAGAGCACTGATAACGTCCGAACCATATTTTTTTCCTTCACCTTGGGCAATACTCATAGTATAGTCCTGAGTTCTCACATTCATCTTGGTAATTTTTACCAAAGGATTTTTCAAATGAAACCCTGAACTAAACTCGTTGTCTTTAACTTTTCCAAAAAAAGATTGGACACCGGTCTCACCAGAATCGACTACAACAAAAAATGCTGTAATAAAACTCAAGAAAACCAAGAGAAATACTCCCAATGTTATCCATATTCCAAGTTTCTTTCCTCCAATTTTCCCTCCCATTGGATTTATTGTTTCCATACGATTTACTGTGTTACGATTTAAATTAAGAAATTTATTTTTAAAATCATTTATTTTATTTTGGTCAAAATTTTTCCATGCCAAAAATATGGCAATTAAAATTAAGAACCCTGATTTACTCATTATACCCAATATAAATAATGCAATTATTATATACCAGATTTTGTCTTGTAGATTATTTAGATTGTTCATAAAAATTAATCAATAAGCTTTATATCTGCACCCACACTCTGCAGTCTCTCTACCAAATTCTCATACCCTCTCTCGATATGCTGAATTTCGTTTACACTTGTGGTATTACCAGCTACGAGACCTGCTAAAACTAGAGCAGCACCAGCTCGCAAATCTGTTGCCGACACTTCTGCCCCGACAAAACTAACCTTACCCTGAATTATTGCTGTGTTACCATCTAGTTTTATATTCGCCCCCATACGCTTTAGTTCCAACACGTGCATAAAACGATTTTCAAAAATTGTTTCTCTCAATTCACTCTTTCCGTCTATCAAACTTAAGAGTACCATTGTCTGAGCTTGTAAATCTGTTGGAAAACCCGGATATGGCTCTGTACTAATTTCTGCTGGTTTTAATTTTTGTAAGTCTGCTTTTACTCTTAATCTATCGTCATTGAAGTCAAACTCTACACCAATTTTTTCTAATTTTTTTATAAAACCTTGCAAATGATTTTCTATTACTCCTTTTATTTCCAAATCGCCCTCAGTTATTATTGACGTAATAATAAAAGTCCCAGCTTCAATTCTATCTGGAATAATAGAGTGTTGACAGGGTGTTAATTTTTCTACACCTTGAATTTTTAATTCATCACTTCCAATCCCTTCAATTTTTGCACCCATTTTATTTAAAAAATTACACAGGTCATCTATCTCTGGCTCACGAGCAGCGTTCAAAATTATTGTTTCACCTTTTGACTTTACTGCCGTCATGAGGATATTCTGTGTAGCCCCAACACTAGGAAATGGTAACTTAACTCTAGCACCCACAAGTTCCTCAGCTTCTGCAGTAACAAAACCATGATCCAAAACAATCTTTGCCCCCAACTTTTCAAAACCAGCCAGATGAAAATCAATTGGTCTAGTACCAATCGCACAACCACCAGGCAAAGACACTCGAGCTTTTTTTACATGAGCCAAAAGTGGACCCATCACAACAAAAGATGCTCTCATTTCTTTTACCAATTCGTATGGAGCCTCAATATCTTTTACACCATTGTTTTTAATTTTATAAGAATGATCACCCGTCTTTTCTATTTCCAAACCAAATGTTTCCAATAATCTTATCATGGTTCTAATATCCTTTAGATCAGGAACATTATCAATTTTATATTCACCTTCGGCTATCAAAGTAGCTGCCAATATTGGTAATGCTGAATTTTTGGCACCATTTACACTCAAAACACCTTTTAGACTAGCCCCACCCTGAATAACAATCTTGTTCATAAAACTTGATTTTTCTACCTATTTACGGTACTATTGTATATGAAAATGCTTTTTTAAGCAAATCAATCAAAACTTTTCACTTTATAGACTTTATAAACTTTCGATTAATCACATGACCTACCCAAAAACAATTTTAACTCGTAAAATACGAATAACTATAATGGTATTTTTATTTATCTTATTTTTTGTTATTTCCCCACTGTTGATAATGTACACCGCAGGCTATCGCTGGGATTCTGAGAATAAAAAAATAATAGAAACTGGTGTATTGAGTGTAAATATAAAACCGGAAAATTCAGAAGTATTTTTGAATGATGTTAAAATACAAAAAAGACTTCCGTTATACCTACCAAACAGAGCCCATGGCAGTTATAAAATAAGACTATCCCTAGCAGGATACAAAACATGGGAAAAAGATATTGAAATTGAAAGCAAAAAAACAACCTATATAAAAGACTTAACACTTTTTAAAGATAATCTACCTGTCAAAGTATCTAAAACAAATGATCTTGAGATAAATAATTTTTATCCTTCTAATGGAGGATACTATCTACTATTACTATCACAAGAAAATAATGTCTATGAGATGGACATATTTGACACCCAAAATCAAAATATCGAAGCAATCTCACGTATCAGATCTGATTTTGAACCAAAAATAAGCTGGTCCCCTTTTGCTAATTATTTAATTTTAGAAACAAAATCTGGCAACCAAACTAATTTACAAATAATAAACGTAGAAAATAATGACTCAGTTTCTTATACATTTTATTATCCAATTGAAAATATAGTTTGGTCAAAAAATACATCTAGACCTTCTGTATTTGTAAAAGATAGGAATACTATTTATGAGCTTGATCTAAATAATAAAACTAGCCTAGGAACCTTGGTAGACAGCAAATGGTTTGTGGGTGATGAAAAAAATATCTGGTCAACTAGTATACAAAATAATTTATTAATAAAAACAAAAGAAAAAATTATAGAATTGGGTAAGTTGCCGGAAAAAATTAAAACGATTATTGATGTCAATAAGGATCGCATAATTTTAAAAAGCGAACAAAATATAATAATTGCAAAATTAGAAAATCTAGAAATAAAAGATATTCAATCCATAAATACACAGGAAATTTTTTATAACCAAAGCACTAAAGAGTGGCTCACCTGGTCACCTTGGGAATTATGGAGTATTTATGAAAGTGGAGAGACAACACTTCTAAATCGCACTAGCAATCGCATAAATCAAGTAATTCCCTTGGATGAACAAGGTGTGGTATTGCTATCATCCGAAAATAAAATAACTGGTTTCAATCCAGGATACTATACAGAACACGAACTATTCAAAAATGGTAGCGTAGAGACAGTCGGAGTTAATATAGATTTAAGAAAAATATTCTTCTTGGGTAAAGTAGCTGGTAATAGAGGGTTATATGAATTGGAATACTAGAACACTTGAACACAGAAGCACAACAAAAAAATTCCGTTAATTGCGGAATTTTTTATTTTACAAATTCTAAATCCGACATTTTACATTCATAATTCTAGTATTGTTTTATCCCCCACTATCATCTTATGTCCTTCGGCTTCTTTGGTCTGTTTTTTAATAATCTTTACGCCCTTTCCAATCAAACTATCGGTAATCTGAATATCGCAATCTATATCGCAGTTTTCCAAAATAATACTATCTCTTAATTTTGCATTTTTAACTTCGGTTCCGGAACCAATCGTAATAAATGGTCCAATCTCACAATTTTCCAAAACACAATTTTCACCAATAATCACAGGTCCCACAATTTTTACATTTTTACCAACTACTGAACCAATGCCAATCTTAACATTGCCTGAGATATCAACATCATCAAACTCCGAACCATGGACCCCAAACTCTAAACTATCCATCCTCTCCAATAACATTTTATTAGCGAGCAATAAATCACCAGCTAGACCTGTATCTTTCCACCAACCAGTGATTTCCTTATGTCCAACTTTATGATTATTTTTTAAAAAGTGAGAATGAATACTGGAAATCTCATATTCACCGCGGGCACTGCGTTCGATACTATCAAAGGCTTTGAAAAATACTTTTGGTCCATACAAATAAATTCCAGTCACAGCAAAATCACTCGGTGGGTTCTCTGGCTTTTCCAATACATCTATTAGTTTGCCCTGATCACAAAAAACCGGCACACCAAACCTATTTGGGTCTGGTACTTTTGATAAAGCTAACATACAGTCATGCTTACCTTCATTAAATTCGTCAACCATATCTTTTATACTTCCAAAGATTATATTGTCTGACAAATAAAATATAAACGGATCATTACCAATAAATTTTTCAGCTTCTTTTACAACATGAGCAATTCCCTGTGGCCCGCCAGTCTGTTCAAAAAATTTAATCTTAATTCCCCAATGCCCCCCATCACCAATAAATTTTTGTAGTTCTGTATCGCCTGGATTGGTATTAATAAAAATCTCTTCCACTCCAGCTTCTACCACTTTTTCTATAGCATGAAAAATCATCGGCTTATTGGCCAGTGGTAATAAGTGCTTATTAATTGTTGTAGTGATAGGATAGAGCCTTGTTGCCCGCCCACCACCAGTTAAAATGGCTTTTTTAATTTTCATAGCCTACCAAAATATTACAAATTTAACAATTACAAAATAAAATTTCATAACCGGATTCCCCACCCAACGAAGTAGCGGATTCTCCATTGACTTCTCTTGAAAATTAATTTCTGCTACAGCATTTTTCAATAAATCCTTATCCTTGATCTTTTTAATTTTTTGAATATTTTTTCTTTTACCCAACCACAATTTCCAACTAGACAATTTCAACCAATACTTATAAACCTTCACTCGCTCTTTCCACCAACCACCTTTAAAAGCAAATAGCCACAGTCCACACTCAAGCACTAGTTCCATTGGAAGTAAAAGAAGTAAAGTTGGCCATTTGAAAAACATCAACATCACACCATATCTATTTCTTTCCATCCAATAAAACTTTTGAATACTTCGACTAAATTGATATTTGTGATAAAAGATAGAATCTTTTACTAGCTTTATGGAATAACCAGCAACTCGCAAGCGAAATGAATATTCCAAATCTTCATGATACAAAAAGAAATCATGATCCCACAAACCTAATTCCCGCAACAAATCAGCTCGCATCATAATAGCCGCGCCACTAGCATAAGCAATATCTTTTACAACTGGCAAGTTTAATTCACTAAATTTTGTACGATATCCTCCACAAAAACCAAAACCTAAATATTGAAATTCATTACCAGTACTATTTACAAATTCGGTATCAGGATGGAGCAACATCAGCGACTGTGTCGCACCAATTGTCTTGTCAGCCTCCATTGTCTCGACTAAAGATTCCAAGGCATTGGCTGCCAAAAAGCCGTCATTATTGTGTAAATAAATATAGTCATATCCATTTTCCAGTGCCCATTTTATTCCCTCGTTATTACCACCAGCAAAACCCAAATTTTCTTTTTGTGGCAAAATTGTAACATGTGGAATCATCTCACCTGACAAAGGCATAACGTTTTCCTCTAAATAGCGTACAGATGAACCATGTTCTGGGTGTGGATTATCTACTACCACAAATTCAACCGATTCCCTAGGATAGGTTAATTTTTTTAATGCCGAAACTACATCATCTATGTATGGTTCACAATGATAGGATAGATAGATTATGGCTATTTTGGGTTTCATTTATTTGTATTTATATTTATAATATTTATTAGTCCCCCTCCACTTCCACAAAAACTTGGACCAGCTGTTCAAATGAATACGAGCTAATTTATTTTTAAACAATGCTTTGAAGATTCCTGGTACCTTGGCTGAGTCCCTAGCGTGAACATGTTTGATTACTATATCATGAACATAATAAACTGGCCAGCCTATATCCCACATACGACGACACCAGTCACAATCTTCCAAATACATAAAATATCTATCATCAAAAAAACCAATCTCATCTACAACTTCTTTTCGCACCAAAATAGCAGCACCCAAAACCCAATCGACTGGACGAGTTTCATTATGATCAAAATCCTTCATTATTAATTTATCAGCATGCTTCTTCACCCACTTATATTTTTTATCAAAATTAATTTGTTTTAAGGGTTTTATCAAAATTGACGGCAAATCAAAACGATAGCATGAATACTGCAAAGTGCCATCCATATTTACAAGTTTGGGACCGATGCAGCCAATCTTTGGATGATTGTCCATAAACTCAATAAGCCTCTCTATCGTGCGAGAATCATCAGGAATAACAGTATCACGGTTTAGTGCAAAATAATATCGCGCTTCGGTTGCCCTAAAGCCGTTATTATTCCCCTTACCAAAACCCACATTACCACGTGAGTCAATATATTTTACTTGTGGATATTTTGTATTGACTTCATTTCTCATGCCATCACGATTTTCAGAATTGTCTACCACTGTCAACTGCACATCGTACTTGCACATTTGCAAATCTTTAACCAAAGAAACGACAGCCTTCATGATGTCGTTTTTGCACTCGTAGTTTAGTAGTACGATATTTAGATCTTTCATAAACTCTGATTATAGTTTCCAATTTTTGTCTTGATATTTTTCTTGGGTAAATAATTTTTCTATTTCTTTTCTTATTTCCAACACATCATTTTCATTTAAAGATTTAAAACCATCATAAAAACCAGTCGATCTATCAGGAAGATGTATTGATTCAGGAAAAACTTGCTTTTCAGCATCTTTACTTCTTCCTAAAATATGTACATGTAAATAAGGTTTTTCACCTCTTTTGAATGCCCAATTTCCCATATCCTGATAATTTATCTTTATCACAGGCACACCCAGCTGATTCATTACTTTCTCAAAAGATTCACCTACGACAATTGTTAGTCTCATTAATTCAATGGCTTGAGAAGAATTTAATTTCGTCCTATCGATAATTTTCAAATCTTTAACTTTTATTCTAATATGCCCACCCTCTCTTCTATCTACAAAAGGTTTTTCATGAGACTCTACAATAAAATTTTCTGTTTCGTATATTAATGCCATATTTTGTTACGTAGCTTGTTACGTAGCATGCTACGTAACAAGCAGAATTGTTATCTATTAACTGATTATTTAAACCAAACTCTCATTTCTCTCCAACTCACTAATCTTAAATCTTTAGTCTTTATTCTTTTCTTTTTTATCTCCTTGCTCATAGAGATTATATCTTTCAACCCTCGCAAAACCTTCCTATCAAATAATAAAAACCATACAAACTTCTTTAATTCATACCATAAAATCCGTGGTAAGTCAAGTAAAAAGTTTTGCCAGTATTCATTTTTATAGAGTGTAGTCAGCTGATTTTTATAACTATGATACCTGACCCAATCGGATTGTTTTTTCTTATTCTTTGATGCAAACCAATCACTTTTCTTTTCTAAACCTTCGGCAGATCTATCATGGTAAGCAACTGCGTCCAACAAAACAAATGATTTGTGCCCCGCACCACGCAATCGAAAAGCCAAATCTACATCTTCTTTATAGCTACCAAAACTCTCGTCAAACAGACCCACTTTATCAATTACTGATTTTCTAAACATTGGTATGGCGCCAGAGACACCGAATACCTCGCATACTTGAGCACTTTTTTCATTCCATTCTTCACCAGTCATCCACTCTGTAACTCTACGACTGCGTGAAACTTTTAATCCCAAGGTGTCAATTTTATTAGTGAAACCATTTTGCAACTTACTGAAGTCCCATTTCATGAGTCGTGGTGAAACAACCGCGCAATCCTTTTTCTCATCCATAAGCCCAACTAGCTTTCCTAAGCAATCCGAATCAAGATACATATCTTGATTTAACAATAAAAAATACTCTGAACTATTTTTCTTATAAAGTTTGTTATGCCCAACAGCAAAACCCAAATTATCCTCACCTTTTATAAATTTGACCTGAACTGGAAAATCTCTAATTTCTTTCTCGATTTTTTCTACAGTCTTATCTGTCGAACCATTATCAAATATAACTAACTCCCAATCAGTAAAGCTCTGTTTTTTAAGAGATTCAAAAAGAAAGGGAATATACTTTTCTCCGTTCCACGTGACCAGATGTACAGATAATTTCATAATCAAAAAAATAAATCAATCAAAAATGCTAACAGGATACCAACTGGTCTAAAAATCGCAATCCAAATCCATTTGTGCACCCCTTCCCATTTTTTGAAATAGGTCAGCATGCTTTTACTAAAGTTCTTTTGTTTCCAATAGGTTTTTTGTTTTTTAAAACTCTGACCAACATAATCAACACAAGAAATAATTGGCGTGTACATTACTTTGTAGCCACTTTTCCAACATTCACGACATAAATCAACATCTTCAAACCAAAAAAAGTACCGTGGATCGAAGCCCCAACCAAGCTTCTGGATTAATTCTCTTCTGACTAACATAAACGAACCACGCACACTATCCACTTCTTGTTCTACTTCCGGATTAAAATCACGCATTAGATATTGATTTAAAAACATTGGAACAAAATGTGGCACCTTTAATAACACTAGAATCTGCTCCCAAACTTTTGGAAATCTTCTTGGACCTGCTTCGGAACTAAACTTGCCATTTTTATCAACTAGTTTACAACTCGCAATCCCAACATCGGTGTGTCTATCCATCCAACTAACAATTTTATCAAGACTTCCCTCTTCTACTCTCATATCGGGATTCAAAAACAAAATATATTTGCCAATTGCAATTTCCACCCCCTTGTTGTTCGCGGCCGCAAAACCGAGATTCGCACCATTTTCAATTAATTTTATTTTAGAAAATTTTTGTTTTATCAAATCTGTTGTTCCGTCTTTTGAACCATTGTCGGATATAATTTCCTCACACTCAATTGTCTTGCAACCAGAAACAACCGAATTAATTTGTTCGGAAATATTTTCTTCTGAATTCCAGGTGACTGTAATGATTGATAAGTCCATATGGATAATGATTCTGTCATTGCGAGGAGTGAGTATACACGACGAAGCAATCCCATTGGATTGGCAACGTCGATAATTCACTGAGATTGCTTCGTCGCCCTGTACTTCGTCAGGACTTCTCGCAATGACGATTTCTATTTACTTCGCCATCTCCTTTTTAAAATAATCAACATAGGGAATGCCAGTCGGATCTATATTTTTGAGTAGTGCTGAATAATAACTTACGTAACTTCCCAAAACTAATAGCTCACAAGCTTCCAATAATTTATCTTTTTCTTGTGTCTTATAACTTGCGTGTAGAATTTTATTTTTATCTAAAACTTTTTTGGTAATACCATAACGCTTTACCACTCTCTTGTGATAGTTACCAGACTCAAACACTATAAACAGTAAACTTTTATTACTAAGAGGATTGACCATTCCTTCCATCAAATGATGATTTAACTCGGGAATTGCAAAATACACTGCCATACGTTTAGCATTTTCATTCATTTGGTTTGCAGCAATATGAGCATTACCCAGCAAATGTCCTGATGCGACATACAAGATACTTTTGCTAATAGTTTTTTTTGCCAACTGCTTTGCAATATTTTCTTTTTCTGGAGTAAGTACTCCAAATAGACTATCGTAGTACGCAAGTGTCTTGATTATTTCCTTTACTTTTTTCCTAGAAAGTTTTAGCAAACCCACTTTGGAAAACAAAATAAGCTGACCAACAATAGAGTAACCAAGTCCCATACGCGGTGAACCACAGGGATTGTTTTCTGTAGTAAAAATTAAAGCTAGTAAATTATTTCTTTTGGCATATGCTTTTAATTTCCCTCCGGCAGAGATAACAACAATTTTTGCTTTTTTAGCTTTTGCTTTCTTTATAGCCTCTACCACCTCCTCGGTACCACCAGAATAACTGGAAGCAATCACCAAAGTTTTGTTATTTACAAATTTTGGCACATCATAGCCATTTATAATTTCAACAGGAACTTTTAACTCATCGGCAAATAAATTCCTGATTAGATCAGCCCCAATAGCAGATCCGCCCATGCCAAGCACTACAACATTTTGAATGCTTTTGTAATTTGTTGGGATTTTTAAATCTTGAGCAGTACTGTAAATCTGTTCCGCTTGTTTTGAAAGTAATTGCAAACTTCCCAACATATTCTGTGAGTCTAGTTTTTTTATTTTGTTTATATCGTCTAGCATAATTTTTAGTTAATCTATTTAGGTTATTTTATTAGTGGTACTATTTTTACCTGATCATCATCCGCATTAAGGATTTCATAAACAGTCTCAAAATAGGCCGCTGCGTTAACTGGATAACTACCATAATCATACTCACACATCCCTAAACCCTCTTTAGAACACCCAGAAACCATATTAATTCCATTATCACGTAAAAAAGTAGGCCAACCACCAGGATATTTTTTTCCAACTTCGTCCACAAAAATTCTTTTTTCCTCGCCAGTTTCTTTATCTTTAATTTTTCTACTCCCAACATCCCATTTTTTAGGTTTTTCTTTTATTTTACCAGCCTCGAAAAGTTTTTCCTGATATTTATACAATCTATGAGCGACTGACGTTCTAAAATTCCCCGGACCAGTGTTATATGCCATTGCAGCCAGTCCATAATTACCAGTATATTTTTCGTTCAAGTAAGCCATATAACCGATACCGACTCTAATATTATCTTCCAAATCATCTATATCTATTTTATCCCATTTTTCACCATTAAATTTAACTCTGGCTAGCTGATCAGCAGCATCTTGTTTTATTTGAAAAATGCCATGTGCATTTTTATGAGAAATCATATCATTATCACCACCCGACTCGACACCTATGATGCCCATAGCTACTGAAATTGGAACACCATATTGTTCACAATATTTTTCCACATAATTTTTTACTTGTTCTCGATATTCTTTATCTTCTATCAAGTGCTTAAAATATTTTTTCATGAAATGAATGGTCGAATCAGTTCCGTTAGCAGGTTTAGAGAACATTTTATGTGAATAAGATTCTACAACCTTTGGAATCACTCGCTTAATCTCAGATCCCATATCAAAACCTAACAAACTTTTACTTTCAAGAGTATTCTCTACTTCTTCCAACAAGTAATTCTCTGGCTTTTTACCACCTTCCACCATCTCAACTTTTTTCTCCTCAACCTCATCTAGAATATCTTTTTTAACCAAATCATTATTAACTTGCACACCTTTATTTACCTCAACCTCATCATCTTGGTTATTCTTATCTTTTTCATCTGGTACCACAAAAACATCATCTTCTTCTACAATGTCTCTTTCTTGCGGATTAAAAACTTCAACATTAGCCGAATCTGGGCTAATATCCTTAATATCTTTTGATTCTGCCTCCTCACCAACACAACCAGCGCTAGCCAAAAATGAACCTAAAAGTGCTTCTTTCAAGCCAAATCTTTTTTTCATAATTTTGCCTTATTAACAGTACTATCTTACCAAAATTAGCTGATTTTGTAAATAAAAACCCGCAACCACAGGTTACAGGTCAAAAGTTATAGATTTTATAGAATATTAACAAGCGAGCACATCATCACTGCTTTCACCCAATTTCTTCGCCTCAGCATACTTTTCCATCGTATTTCGCATAGCCTCATGCACTTCACGCATCTTTATATCAACTTTTTCCAAATTTTCTGATGCTAAGAAATTATTTGATCTGTGTTTTTTTGCCAAACCTTGATCAACCAACTCATCTTCTGAAATCCACTCACAAGTGAAATCCGAATCTACAAATTCTCTGTACAAATCGACAATCTCTCTATGCTTCAAAGTCCCAGGATTGGTCACATGAAAAATTCCTTCAGCTTTTTTATTCATTAATTGATAAAATACATCTACCATATCATCTATAATCGTAACACTATTTTCTACATCAATAACTTTTGGAAATGATGCTAGCTTGTCTATCATATTATTTGGTGAAGGAATATAATCAATTGGCATTCTAATTCTACCTATTCCAATATTTGGCATTGTTCCCAAAGCCAAATCAGCGGCATACTTTGCCTTGGAATAGACTGCTTTTGGATTGGCAAAGTCGCCCTCTCTCCACTTTTTATCTTCGTGCGGTGAATCACCGTAGAAAACACACCCAGAACCAATATGGAGTAAATAAGTTTGTTTTTCCTGGCAAGCTTCGGCAATAATAATTGGTAAGACTGTATTACCTTTTATAGTTTCTACTTGATGTTCTTCACACCAATCTACATTTGGTTTACCGCGAACTCCTGCAGCATTTAGAACTGCATCTGGTTTATGCTCATCAAGCAATCTTAACATATCCTCCTTAGTTTTAATTTTTTTATCAGCTAAAACCGAATCAGACCAAGCATTATGGCAACGTTCACCAATGTAACCTTTTCCAATAATAAGTATTTTCATGTTTTTAAAAATTAATTATTAAAAATTGAATCGAAATTCAAAATTCAAAATTATTTTCCTCCGTACTGTTTATTATAATATTCTTGATATTCACCGCTCTTGCAATTCTTTACCCACTCATCATTATTTTTATACCACTCAACCATTTCTTTTAGTCCATCTTCAAAACTAATTTCTGGCTCCCAACCAAGTTCATTTTTTATCTTACTAAAATCTATTGCATACCTCTTATCATGTCCGGCTCTATCTTCTACATATTCAATCATCTCCTTACCCTTGCCAACGGCTTCTAAAATTTTGTATGTTAAATCTTTATTAGTTAATTCACTGTTTCCACCCAGACAGTATGTCTCACCAATTTTACCTTTATGAATTATCATATCAACTCCACGATTATGATCATTTACATGAATCCAATCACGAATATTCATACCATCACCATAAAGAGGCACTTTTTTATCTTCTAATAAATTGGTAATAAAAAGTGGGATAAGTTTTTCTGGAAACATGTAAGGCCCATAATTATTTGAACAATTGGAAATAGTTATTGACAAATTGTGTGTATGGTAATATGCACGGACCAGGTGATCTGACGCAGCTTTGGAGGCTGAATACGGACTTCTCGGATCATAAGGGGTACTTTCATTAAACCCTGAGTCGCTGGGACCAAGAGAACCAAAAACCTCATCAGTTGAAACATGATGAAAACGAGTTCCAAATTCTTTTGCCACATCCAACAAAACTTGTGTACCAATAACATTGGTACGAACAAAATCAGATGAATCTAGGATAGAACGATCCACATGAGACTCAGCAGCAAAGTGCACAATAATATCCACATCTTTTACCAAATCTTTTACCAAACCACTATCACAGATATCGCCTTTAACGAATTTATAGTTTTGATTATCTTCTAAACCTTTTAAATTTTCCAAATTTCCCGCATACGTCAAGGCATCCAAATTTGTTATCTGGTAATCAGGATATTTGTTTAAAATGTAGCGGATAAAGTTGGAGCCGATAAAGCCTGCTCCTCCGGTTACTAATATGTGCATAAATTTTAATTATTCTTTATGTAAAAAATTATGATGAACCAGAGCCCAACTAGAAAGTGTCTGCCCATCCCAAATTTCATTCTTCCTAATCATTGTGTCAATTTCATCTGGTCGACGATACATTACCTCAATCTCTTCTGTATCGTCAAGTTGTTGTTCTTTTTGTTCTACCACATAAGCGAGAAATACATGACACATATCCTTGACTAGGCCATTCAACCCCTCAAACTCGCCGATTTTGATATATTCATCTGCAATATAACCAGTCTCTTCCAGTAATTCACGCTCAGCCGCTTCTAACGCACTCTGACCTTCCACTAAACCACCGCAAGGAAACTCAATGCTTTGCTTTTCTCGCAAATAACGCTGTTGCAGAATCAAAACAATCCTACCATCGTCTAATACTGGTATGACCATAGCATTGCCAGGTGTCTCACCATAATAATAATCCCCTTCTTCGCCATTGGGCTTTTGATATTTATCATGTTTGTAAGTCCACCAAGGATTTTTATGGATTGTTTCCTCTGATATTTTTTTTAAATGTTTTGGCATATTATTTTAATAACTCTGCAATCTCCTCCACTGATTTATTACCAACATTATTTACAATTGAATGCATACTTCCACCACCATCACCTTTCCAGCGTGGCATAATATGAACATGCAAGTGTGGCACAACCTGCCCGGCTACAACACCATGATTCCAACCTACATTATAGCCGTCAGGATTTAAGACTTTGTCAATTTTTTCCATAGTTCTCTTTACACCCAAAGACAGATGTTCTAACAGATCTTCATTCAAATCAAAATAAGTTTCCGCATGAACTTTTGGAATAACCACTGTATGACCTTTGGCATGTGGATGAATATCCAAAAAAGCCAAAACTTTTTCATCTTCGTAAACAGTGTAATTTGGAATTTCACCTTTTGTTATTTTGCAAAAAATACAATCTTTCATATAATCTATATTTTAATATATATTAAACATCTTACCTTATTCCCCTACTTTTTTCAACCCCTCTTCCCAAATCAATAAATCACCAATTTTCTGTACTTCACTATCCATAATTTCGTTAATTCTATTTATAATCTCAATATCTAAAGCATCTTCATACACTACTATACACTTTTCACTACCAGTTAATTCTTTCATTTTGTCCAAATCCTCTACTGCTGGGTATTTAGCAAATTTGTTAAACATATCGACTCGTTCCTTTTGACCAAAATTATAATCAATAGGAAAACCCCCACCAACAATCTCGCCAGAGCTAACACCTTCTAAAGCAAGCAAAAACCAAGTATCGCCAAGCACACAACTTGACTCCTCTACCCAAACTTTTTTAGCTACTTCATATTCATTCACACCAACAACTCTATCATCTAATCCAGATGCATAAGCAAAGGTTCCAAACCAAGAAAATATAATTAAGCAAGCTACCACTCCAATTCTAACAAACAAATCCCGTGCTCGCCATTTGGTTAATAATTTTTGTAGGGAATAAACAACCAAAACCATCCACAAAAATGCAAAAGTTAACTCTAATCGACGAGTAAATAATTTGTCACCAGATAAAACAAACCAACCGATCACATATCCACCAACTACTGTAGAAGTTAAAAATAAAACAAGCAAATGCATTTGGTTTTTCTTTTTTAATATTTTGAAAACACCAAATTTTGATAATCCAATAATAACTAACATAAAAGGAATCAACCACCAACGCCAACTATTAAAAATATTTGACACAAACGCATAGTCTGGTGTGTGATTAAAGAGCACATTACCACCCAGAATATCGTGAGGTCTTATCATACTAGCATAAAACCAACCACTAAATCTACCAATAATTTGTTTCAGACCAAACCACCATTCTATTTTTTCTGGAATCCAACTTATATTACTAATTAGTTCTATAACTGGAAAAATAAATACTGATAAAAACAATAAACTATATTTTGAAATATTTTTTGGAACCGTAGATTTTGGTAGATATTTAATTATAACTGAAAATAAAACTACTAGCCAAATCAAAATAAAATATAGTGCATAACCAAATAACATCAGAGAGGCAAAAAGTAATGTTAAATTTCTCTGTGATTTATTACCATCACGTAAGTATTGTAGCCATAGCATGAGAGCAAAAAGAAGTGTGATAAAACCCAAACTAACTGGCAAAGTTAGACCGCCCCCAGCTTGAAATGGAAATGCCAAAAACATAAACCATGGCAACCACAGACCACGTCGCACCGAACCAAAAACTAACCAACCAATTCTAAATAAAATAAACGGCATGGTTATTGACCAAAGTATCGGAACAAGCCAACGATTGACCTCTAGCAAATCAACTTGCAGAGTTTGTGAAAGTAAGACTGAACTACCCCAAAGCTGTCCGTAAGTATATTTGTGAGGCTTTGTAAAAACTTCTGGAACATCAGCACCAACAACCTCTACCCACCTAGCATCCTCGCCAATAAGCACTGGTAAAATCTGTTCCTCTTGCGTTAATATCTTTTCATTTGCCAAATGCCTCCAAACATCTCCACCCCAAGGCATCTGATGTGACATTGGAATATATAGATGGAGTAAAATTGATTGAAAAAGAAAAATAAATAAAATTGTCTTAGTCTTATATTTAGAAAATAAAAATATTCCGGAAAACAAAGTTAAGACAAAAAATACCAAAATGTAATATTCACTAATAGCTTGCCAAGGAGAACGTAAAATCTCGCTTGATTTACTAATATACAAAAGATAAAAACCGATTACCCATAAAATAAAATAAGCAACTGGCAAAACAAAAGTCTTTTTAAAAATTACTAAATTTTCATCACTAACATCTCCTAAAGCTGGTTTTATTTTTTTTGAATTCTGGACTAAATAAAAAATTACCAGAGACAGCACAGCAACTATGACATAGGTAAACCAAATCAAAAATAAATTCAAGCGACCAAAAACAATAAAAACAGAACTAACAAAACTTAAGAGTAAAAAAACTGACAGATACGAAAAAACTTTTGTCACCCACAACTTGCGACTAAGCCATAGAACTTTTCTATAGATCATTCGCCAGCACTCACCAACTAAGAGCAAATAACTCGTAAATAAAATCCAACCCAGCCAACCATATGACCAAAAATTTAAATTTAAAAATAACAAAACCAAGACTGATAGTAGCCCGATAACTTTTATTTGTTTCTGAAAAAAACTCATAGTACTTGACTTTATTTATTTTTAATGGTAAAAATTAGTAAACAGCTCTTTGAATATTAACCTTTTTAAGGAAGGAAAGCATACAATGGAAGAATCTAAGACCAACCCTCTCTCGTTTTTGATCAACCTCTTCAACCTTATCTATGTAGGACTTAGGTGGTTCTTTGCCCCCGCAGTTCCATACCTGTTCCCCCGTCGCCGGCTACCTTTCTGGATGACTGGTGGACGACATGTGGAAGCTATTACGGCAAACCAGGTTACCGTGTTTAGAACAATCATGGTGATTCCAATTTCCATGCTAGTCTATCACGGTCACTACAAAACTGCATTCACGACCTTCGTTGTGGCGGCAGTCCTAGACTTTGTTGATGGTCTGGTCGCTACTGTCCACCGTCGGCTCGGCTTCCAAGATGACTCGGACCTAGGAAAATTCCTAGATGCCTTCTGCGACAAAATCTTCTACATCCTTACACTGAGCCTAGTACTGCTCTCTGGCAGATACGAAGAAATGGATAAGTGGACAATCGCAGGGCTGATTACCATCTCACTTCTCAGCATGGGCTGTGAAGTCTGGTTAGCAGTAGTCAGAGTTGAAGACTACTACTACAACAAGCTCAACGGCGCAAGCGGTGCCAGGGAGCTGAAAGCGAAAGGAGCTGGCAAGCTCAAATTCGCACTCGAGATGGTTGGCGTCGGTGGTCTTTACCTCTCGCTACCGTCCTCTGATCATTGGAGTTTCTACGTGGGGTTTACATGCCTCGCCTGCTCCTTCCCATTCGCTGTGGCCAGCTTGAAGCAGAAACTTCAGCAACGCTAGCCCGCCCGCCCCTCCTCCTAACCCCGTTTCGTTCACAGTCGTCCTGACTGAGTCTATCGAAGCGCGGGTTTTCCTTTTCATAGGGATATTATGGCATTTTTGAAATATTAATTCAAGTGACTATATAGATTCCCCTCTCCTCGTAGGAGAGGGGTTAGGGGTGAGGTCTCGCAGAAGCTACGTAGGATATAATACATTATCTTTTGTTATTACACTCATCCCGAGACCTCATCCTGTCCTTCTCCTACAAGGAGAAGGGACGTGCTAAGATATTTTTTATTTAATTTTATTACGTACAAAAAAACCACCTTTTGTTGGTGGTAATCAATATAACAATATAACTATATTCCCTGTGAAAACAAACTCACTACTGCAAACCCAATTGCCAAACCAAATACCCATGCTGCAATAGTAAGCAGATAAGGAATTCCCCAAACCAAAGCAAAAAGTGTCAAACATACCGCCAAAACCTGTAAAATCATTTTTATCTTTCCCCAGCCATTTGCTTTTTGTATAAACTTAAATTTATAACTAGCTATAAGTGCAATAATAATAAATACTATTTCTAAACCTAAAATTAGAAAACCTAACCAAAAATTAAAATACTTAAAAACCAAAAGTAAAACCATTGAACCAATCAAAAGCTTGTCTGCCAATGGATCAAACATCATACCGAATCTAGTGATTTGATTTCTAGTACGAGCCAAAGAACCGTCCATAGCATCTGTAAAAGCAACCAAAACAAAAGCCAGAACCCCTAGTTTATAGTGCCCATACAAAATAATCAAAAAAACTACCGGAGTTGTCAACACACGAAAAGCTGTAACCCAATTGGGAGTAATCGATTTTGGTAGAAATCTCAAAAATGTTCTGGCCAACCAATGATCATGCGGATGCACTTCATCTGCAGGCAGATAAGTGAACAAATCTGGGTGTTTTTTTACAAAGTATTGGATTCTTCCCATAAATCTGGTAAAATAGAACCGTATGAATAATAGACTTCTCTTCAATGGCAAGTATATCATCTTTGGGTCACTTTTGACAGTGTTAGCCCTGCTTTCGTTGTGGAGCGCCGAACCATCTTGGTGGCAAATACCAGCCAGTATTTTTTATTTTGGTTTTTTTGGAATATATTTAGGTGGTTGGTTTTTAAAAAAGGAAAGAAAAATCTGGCAATTACTTTTTGGCATTCTGTCTCTCTTTGGATTATTAACAATAATTCTATCTGGTATATATTGGTTTTATAGGATTGATAGAGAAATAATTACTTTTGTCTTAGCTCTTTTGCCGATACTTATTTCTTTGCAAAAAAATAAAGAACTGGAGATTTTTGACGATATTACAAAAATTGATCTAGAGTCATACAGCTATATAAAATCACATCTAGGAACGAAGTTTCTGGGTCTGATTGTTTTTGGTGGGCAAGCATTACTCTTTTATGTTTTATTTACAAAAAGATTTACCGATACACTAGTCTCCCCATGGACAATTATTGGTCCCAAATTTTTCTTAGTATTTTTTATCACTTCTGTATTATTATTATGGGTGTTACAAAAATCCAAACACACACTATCAAATCTATTACTTTTAGTAATTCACACTTCTTTAATTTTAAATGTTGCACTGATAATTTTTAAAATTGGCTTTGGCTTTGATCCATTCATTCACCAAGCTACTGAAAAATGGATATCTGAAAACGGATTTGTCCTACCCAAGCAACCATACTACATAGGACAATATATGCTAGTAGTTGCTCTAAATTTTATTAGCAAAATTAGCATAACAACACTCGACAAATCACTGGTGCCAATTTTATCTGGAATTATAACTCCACTAGTGGCATATTTTGGCTTATCAAAAATTAATCTGAAACATAAACTCATTTCAGCTCTGGCTTTAATTCCCCTTTTACCTTTATCTTTTTTTATAATCACAACACCAAATAATTTGGCACTACTACTAACTTTTGTTATTGTATTTTGGATCTGGTATGAGACAAAACATAGTACCAAAAAAACTAATTTATTTGGCCTACTAATATCACTCACTACCATCTGTATTCACCCACTAGTCGGACTACCGCTGTTTCTAATATACCTAGGATCTATACTATATAAAAAGACCAAGATAAAATTAATATTCTACTCTATATACACTACTATTTTGACTTTTATACTACCACTAGCTTTTTATTTTAATGCAAAAAGATTAGGACAGGATATTGCAATAAAAAACCCACTAAACAATCTAGAAGGTTTTTGGTCACTGTTTACTCGGCCACACTACTATTGGCTAGACAAAGGTAATTGGTTTTGGCAATCTCTTTATTACTATCGTGATGCTATCAATCTACTATTTATTGTTATCGCTATTTTAGGAATATTTTTTGCCATAAAAAAATACAAGATCAAGCAAACCTATTTCTTTATTGCAACAATTTTAGGATTATTTGCCTCATCTTTTTTACTATCAACAACTTTAAGTTTTGTTGATGTAATTTTTTATGAACAAGGAGGCTACGCCAACCGCCTACTAACAATGATCTTGATAATCCTTCTACCATTTTTTATCATATCACTACGTGAATTATTTATTTATGCAAAAAAACAACCAGCAAAGCAATTTGGCCTAGCCATAATTTTTTCTGTACTAATACTAGTCTCCTGGTATTTTACTTACCCGACCCGCGACCCCGTATCTTTTCATACTGGATATAGTGTACGAGAGGCTGATATCACTACAGTGCATTTTATAGATAATTTAAATGAGAGGAAAAAAGATTATATTGTTTTGACTAATCAACTAGTCTCAGCAGCTGCACTTAGAGAATTTAGTTTTGTAAAATATTTAGAGACTCCAGCCGGTGAACAATATTTTTACTCAGTCCCAACTGGCGGACCGCTATATCAATATTTTCGTAAAATGGTTTATCAACAACCCAAGCGACAGTGGATGGAAGAAGCTATGACTTTTGCCGGAGTAAAAAAAGCCTATTTTGTACATACTAATTACTGGGCACCTGCTGGTGAAATAAGAGACGCTGCCAAACTTGAAGCTGACAACTGGTGGGAGTTGGCAGGTGGCAGAGTTTGGGTCTATGAATATGTTTTGAAATAATACCCACAGGGCATCCCTCTTCGGGGATAAATTAAGAATATGGAATACAGAGACGCGATTTATCGCGTCTTTATTAATATCTATATATGTATCTATATACTTATATAGATATAACACAATACAAAAAAACTTGCGCAATTGGCAAGTTGTTTATATGTTTATCCCGACCAAGTCGGGAGTGTGTTTAAATGTTTAGATGTCTAACTAATTCCTCCACACTTCCCGGCTCCACCAAAATATCTCCTTCATCAGCAATCTCCCCCACTCCACCAGTATCACTCGCAATCACTTTCAAACCATACTCATGTGCTTCATGAATAACAGTTGGATTATTTTCAATACAAATTGATGGAAATATTAATGTATCGCATTTTTTATAAATATTTTCCAAATCTTTGCCTTCCAAACGACCGTACACTTTCACATTTTCTTTTTCACTCGCCCATTTCTCCACTTCCTCTCGCAAAACCCCATCACCCACAATATGCAATTCTTTATCACCACTTACTTTTTCCCACGCCTGCATTAAAATTTTTACTCCTTTATGTTCTACCAAAGACCCGACAAACAAAAACTTATTATTTTCTTTTTTAATTTCAGATTTATTTAACTCAGAACTGAAAACTGTAAACTCCGAACTCTTGAAAAATTCTCTACCCTCATAAAAATACTTCAAAAACTCCGACGGTGAAATCACTTCATCTACATTCCTAAATTTCCTCTTCATAATACCCGAATATATTCTTTGCCAAATACTATCCTTCTCATGATCCCAGGACAACACTCCGCTTGGTTCAACCAACTGGACGTCGTGTAGATAGTGCACTCTCTTAGTCTCGACTCCGAACTGATACCCCACACCCATCAAATTATGCGTCTCGACCACGTCTGGTTTTTCTTCTACCAAAATCTTATTAATAATTCGCGCACCTGCAAAATTAAAAACATCAATAAAATGCCAGATCAATTTCAAAACAAAACCATGTTTATTCAAATCTTTATAGTAAAAGATATTAGGGATCCAAACTTTATATATAACAATACCATTTTCATCACTTTTCTCTACTTTAGGAGTATTGTTGGCTTTGGTAGTAATTATGATAACTTTATCCCCTTTTTTCTTGTATTCCAAAGCTCGAGCTTGAACAACTGTTTCAGCTCCACCAACGGCACTATCCCCGTATAAATTGTTTATTAAGCAGACTTTAGCCATATATTTATATATACAGTATAGACGAACTGACTATTTAATTCAATATCCCCAGTTTCCCCACATCTTATCAAGTTTTTGGTATTGATAAAAAACTGCAAATAAGCTAATATACTTGTACACATCATTCATAATCAGTAGTCATGTCAAACACCAATGAACTACAAAAAATTCCGCCACAAAACCTGGAAGCAGAAATGTCGCTTTTGGGTTCTATTTTGATTGACAAAGACGCAATGATAAAAATTGCTGACGCTGTGGATGAAGATGATTTTTATAAAAGATCTCATACTACTATTTTTGAGACTGTGTCCGAACTTTATAATAAAAACGAACCAGTCGATGTGCTAACATTAGGAAATAGATTAGAAGAAAAAGGAGTTTTAGAAAAAATTGGTGGCAGAAGTTATTTAGTAAGTTTATCAAACACAGTTCCGACTTCTTCTCATATTGAACAGTATGCCAAGATTGTTCGTCGTAAATCTACCTTGAGAAAATTACTATCAGCTGCCACAGAAATTACCAAATTGGGATACAAAGAAGAGGCCGACGATGTAGAAGGCTTACTCGATGAAGCTCAACAGCAATTATATGGCGTAACTGAAAAACATCTAAAACAAAGCTTCACCCCCATTAGAAGTGTCTTGAGCAATGCTTTTGAAAGAATTGACGAGTTACACAGAGAGAAAGGTAAACTACGCGGTGTTTCCACTGGTTTCAAAGAATTGGATAATTTACTAGCTGGGCTTCAAAATTCTGATCTAGTCATCTTGGCAGCCCGCCCTTCGGTTGGTAAAACATCATTAGCACTTGATATTGCTCGTCACGCAGGTGTTAGAGGCAAAGTGCCAGTGGGATTATTCTCACTTGAGATGAGCAAAGAACAATTAGTAGACAGGATGCTTTGTGCAGAAGCCGATGTGGATTTGTGGAAGATGAGAACCGGAAATTTATCTGACAGACCAGATAGTCAAGATTTTCCCCGAATTGGACATGCTATGGGAGTCTTATCAGAAGCTCCAATTTATATTGATGATGGCCCAGGAAACAATGTGATGCAAATAAAAACCAAAGCCCGCCGTTTGAAAGCCGAACATGGCTTGGGTTTAATAATAGTAGACTATCTACAACTGATGGAATCGCATAATAAACGTAATTCTGAAAATCGTGTACAAGAAGTTGCGGAGATGAGTAGAAATTTGAAAGGCATCGCTCGTGAATTAGATGTGCCAGTTTTGGCTTTGTCTCAGTTATCACGTTCTGTTGAGTCTAGAAAGCCAGCAATACCAAAACTATCTGACTTGCGTGATTCTGGTTCTATTGAGCAGGATGCTGATGTGGTTATGTTTATTTATCGAAAATCATCTGATAGAAACTATAGAGAAGAAGACATACCACCAGACGAATTAAACATTGGTGAAATACATATTGCCAAACACAGAAACGGTCCGACTGGCATGGTAAAACTATTCTTTGATGCAAAACGTGCTAGTTACAAAAGTTTAGACAAACAGTTTGGTGACAGCGCACCGCCTCAGCCACCACAATTTCCTACAAAAACAAACCCAACTGAACCAAAAGTTCCAGCATTTTAAACAAAATAATTTAAGCCTTTCAAGCCTTTTTGGCTTCTCAGGCATTTTAAGCCTTTTATTTATGTTCAACAAACTAAAACAGTTCAAAGACATCCGTGACAAAGCCAAAGACATGCAAAGCAAATTAGCAGATGAAAATGCTAACGCCGAAAGTGCTGGTGTATCTCTTACTATGGATGGAAATTTAAAACTTACCAAAGTTAATATCAGTCCTGATCTATTAGACCCAAATAAAAAAGCTAAGTTAGAAAAAGCCTTCAAAGATGCTCACGAAGATGTTAGTAAAAAAATCCAAAAAATCATGGCAACTAAAATGAGAGAGATGGGCGGAATACCAGGACTAAGCTAACTTAGGATCATGTACAGCAAACCAATCCAAAATTTAATACAAGCCTTCTCACGCCTGCCCTCTGTTGGTGAACGCACAGCTGAGAGGTTTGTTTTTTATTTGTTAAAGTCTGGCAAAAAAGATGTAGCAGAAATGACACTGTCATTAAAGAACTTAATTGGGGAAATTAAGAGTTGCGAAATCTGCTGGGACTTCACTGATGAATCACCTTGTTCTACTTGTAGTGATGAAAAAAGAGACAGGTCCACGATTTGTATAGTTCAGGAACCTCAAAACCTACAAGCAATAGAAAAAACTAGGGAATACAAAGGGCTCTATCATGTACTTAGAGGAACACTAAAACCAGGTGATGAAATAATCCCAAGATATTTGAAACTAAATGAATTATTGTCTAGAGTCAAAAAGGATGAGACAAAAGAAGTAATTCTAGCTCTTAACCCAGACCTCAATGGCGAAACTACGATGATGTTTTTGGAAAAGAAAATAAAAGATACAAACCCAGAAGTAAAAGTCTCCCGCCTTGCCCGCGGGCTTGCAATGGGAAGTGATTTACAGTATGCTGATGAGATTACTTTGGGAAGTGCTTTGAAGAATCGCCAATAGTACGACTGAAATTATAATTAAAGAAATCAGTATTTAAATACTGATTTCTTTTTTTATCCACACAAATATATTTACAAAAAACCCGCCTTCTGGCGGGTTTTTTAATCTGTGGAATCAATGCTTATTTTACTTCCTTAATCTTGATCTTAGTCTTGTGTTGACGATGTCCAATAACGCGTTTATAACGAACTTTTCTCTTGAATTTTACAACACGAATCTTTTTATCGCGAGTCTGTTCTTCTACATTAGCAGCGATGCTAACACCTTCTAGGTATGGAGTACCGATTTTGACATCTGTACCATCCTCTTTAGCCAAAAGAAGAACGTTGTCAAAAACAACCTCTTTACCAGCTTCAACGTCTAGTTTTTCTACTTTTAGAGTATCTCCGGTCTTGATAAGATATTGCTTTCCACCGGTTTCAATGACTGCAAACATAATTTTATATTTTATATTTTAGTTATTAGGGTTTGATTCAAAGGGAAGTCGAACCAATCTAAGTGGCAATATTATATAATAAATAACTTTTTTTGTCAAGCACCGACTTGACCTCCCCTTACGAAGGGGAGGAACACACGTAGTGGGGAGGGGTTTTATCGTAGAGGCAATGAGATCCTAAAATCCCAAACTCGAAAACCCCTAATCACTGCGTATCTATTCCCCCTTCGTAAGGGGGAATTAAATATTTCATCTACTCAAGTACTTCAATCCTATCCCCTATTCTAACCCTATTTTCTTTCACCCAACCAGCTGGAAGCTCCAAAACCACATTAGCTTCAAGCCTGGGATAATAACGCCTTAAATTGGCTTCTGAAGAGGCTGTATCGAGCTCTACATCTGGAGCCATATCTACCACCTCACCATTTGACAACCAGACGATATCTATCTTAAACTCCATATCGCGCATAACAATAGCATGTTTTCCCATCTCATTAAAAATAAACAGCATACCATCATACTCTCCCAAATCTTCTCTACCACCTAAACCTTTTATTAAATGATAAGAATCTTTGGCCACCAAGACTTTTAATTCTTGACCTGCAAATTTAATATCAGCATCTGGCCAATGTAACGAATAAAATTTTAAACCAAAAAAAGATATTATTATTAGTAATAAAACTATCCAATGCCAAGATTTTATTTTATTATTTTCATCATCCATACAAATTATATAACCTACTTATTTCTTTCTAGAAAAATAAACCCCTAATAACATCATCAAAACAAATAAAAAAGTCAGAGCAATAAGTTTTTGACTACTCTGTAAAAACAAAGTACTCACACCAAACAAAAATGCAATTGTATAAAATAACAATACTGCTTGCTTTTGAGAAAAACCTGATTTAAGTAGTCTGAAATGCAAATGCTCGCTATCACCAACATAAATTGGCTTACCTTTTTTTATTCTCTCAATAATTACTCGTACCATATCCATGAGAGGTAGCCCCAAAACAAGTAAAGTTGTAGCAATTTTTCCACCAGAAATAACAGCTAGACCACCCAACATAAAACCCATAAACAAACTCCCACCCTCTCCTAAAAATATTTTGGCTGGATGCCAATTCCAAACCAAGAACCCAAGACAACTCCCAGCAAAAATAAACGATAGTAACGCAACGTCTGGCTGAAACCAGAGATCCTGCAAACTAAGGAAACCAATCATCATTGCACCTATCAAAACTATTCCAGTGACAAGACCGTCTAAACCGTCCAAAAGCTTGGTAGTAAACATCATAGCCATAAGCCAAATAAATACAACTAGATCTGCAAGCCAAAACCAATCACCCCAGCTATCCACACCAAACTTAAAAATATTTAAATTAATTACTCCACCAACTGGATTGGTAATAATATCAGGTCCTATACCAAAAGCAATTACAACCAAAGCTGCCAAAATTGGCGCGACAATCTGTTGTTTTGCTTTTAATCTATACTTATCATCAAAAAATCCACCAATCATCAAAATCACTCCGCCGACAAAAAATCCTAATAAATGATTTAGCCCAACATTGGTTTGGAGCTTATCTGTAAAAAATAAGACTAAAAAAACAATTACAAAAAAACCAATAAAAATAGCCAGACCACCGCCCAACGGAATACGTTTCTTGTGAATTTTTCTCTTCTCCAACTTTGGTTCGTCAACAATCTTAAAACGCCGCATTGTTATTCTCACAATCGGCGTTAGAGATAAAGTTAAAATAAATGCTAGTAGGAAATATCCAAAATACATAATTTAAACTATTCCCTTATATTTTACCTAAAAAATGGATAAAAAACAAGCCTTACCACGTATCCTTGCGATACAGGATTGACAAACTCACAAAAATAATGTTAAATATAGATAGTTCATTTGAATTTTAGAATCGTTCGTGCTGAGCACGGACATAAACTGACATGGAGGTAGTACATCATGGAAAGATTATTACCAACTCTTTACATCATCGCCATCTTGACAGTATTCCTTTTTTCTCCAACAGGAGACGATTTTGGAGAAGCCCACGCCGAGGTGGCATGTACATGCCATGATGGCAGGATGCCGTGCGAACCCAAACAGGAGTATCTGGAACTCGCCGGGAGTGAGTATGGAAGTTACATCCTCATGGCTTTTCGCCTCGATGAAAGTATGAAATCTATCATGCAAACCCGCAGAGACGTCCAAGAAGATGACGACCACGCGCAATTCATAGTCGTGAAACTGATAAAGGTCATCCGAAGCTTCGAGACCCAGAACAATGACCTTCTCTACGAGAACATCGCTCTTCGATTGGAGAACCAACAGTTACAAGGGAAGTCTGAAGAATACCTCCAGCAGGCACGCTTCCACCTCTGTCGCTATCGCCAACAAAGAGATTACGGCACCTATGATTCCTCCTGTCTAGAGGAAATGGAAGGGCTCAAGACGGAGAATGAAGATCTCAAAGGTGTTAAGATTACCCCAATCATCGAACCTCCGAAGGAGAAGAAACGTAACCGCCATTTGAGTTCCAGATCCTACGGTAGTTTCTGGAGTGGCGGAGCCTCCAAGTACTAGCCAGACCCACCTCAAAACCCACCCAAGGAGAACCCTAACCCCACGACCGCGAATGACTCGCTTCGTGGGGTCATTCGTTTATAGACACACACTTAATGCTCTCCCCCTACAAGGGGGAGCACACGACGCCAGTCGGTGAGGGGGTCTGGAGAAGCTGGAAGAAAGATTTAAAATTGTAAGCTCTATTTACGTACTAAGAATTAATTTGATACTAAATCAATAATACAAACTCTACAACTCCGGCAGACCCCCACCGTCACTTCGTGTCGACTCCCCCTCGTAGGGGGAGAGCTCCCAAAAAACCACCTCTCGGTGGTTTTGAAAATTGGTAATTGAAAATTTTACCCCGCTACTTTCCTCTTTCAATCTCAACACTCAAATTCTTCCCAAGCACCACAACATCTCTCCTCTCCAACTTTTTTTGCAAAATAAGATCAGCCAATTTATTTTCTACGTGTTCTTGGATAGCTCGTCTCATCGGACGAGCACCAAACTCAGGATCAAAACCAACTTCTGCCAAGGCGACTAAAGCTGACTCTTCCACCCTAAACCCAACTCCGCGCTTTTCTAGATCTTTAGTAACTCTTTTTAGCATGAGTCCTGCGATTTGTTTAATTTCTTCTTTTTCCAAAGACTTGAATAATACTATTCCATCAAAACGATTGAGGAATTCTGGACGATAGTATTTTTTTAATTCTCCACGAACCAAACTATGTCTAATTTCTTCCAAACTCTTTCCAGCGACAATCTGCTCTTGAACATAATTTGTACCCGCATTGGATGTGGCAATAATAATAGAGTTGGTAAAATCAACTACTTTACCAACACTATCAGTCAAACGACCGTCATCAAATACTTGTAAAAATAGATTCAAAACATCTGGATCAGCCTTTTCTAATTCATCGAGCAAGATCAAAGAAAATGGCTGTTGCCTGACAGCTTCAGTCAAAATACCACTACCCTGCTGTCCAGGCTGACCAATCAGACGATAAATTCCTGACTTGTCTTGATACTCACTCATATCAATTCTAATCATACGTTCTTCACCACCAAAATATGTACTAGCAATGGTTTTAGCAAGCTCTGTCTTTCCTACACCAGTCGGACCAAGAAATAAGAAATTAGCAATTGGTTTTTTATCGGATCGCACTTCTGCTCTGGCTCTACGCAAAGCACTAGCAACCAATAAAACCGCCTCGTCTTGACCTATTACACGCTTATGCATCTCTTCTTCTAAGCGCATCAACCTATCTGACTCATCCTCTGTTATGCTAGTAGTAGGAATACCAGTTTTATTTGAAACTATCTGACCAACATCTTCGGCCGTTACCAAATGATTCGCACCTTTTTTATTTTTTGTCAGACTTGCTGCTTCAGTCATTACAGAAATTGCACTCTCTGGTAAATTTTGATCATAGAGAAACTTCTCAGCCAAAGATACAGACTTTTCTAATGCATCATAAGAAAAAAATACATTATTTTTATACTCTACATAACCCGCCTTTGATTCCAAAACTTGAATTGCTTGATTTTTGTCCATTTCTTTTATGTCCACACGGGATAAAACAGAGCCAATCTCAGAATTAACAATATGACGTTTATAACCATCTGATGTGGTAGTGGCAAAAGTCAAAAACTTACCTGGACCTAGATACTCGGCCAAAGTTTCAGAAACATCCAAACCTTCCGACGCTTCACCTGAACTAATTGTAATTAAATCTTGAATATTTTTTATAAACAAAATTATATTTCTCGCTCGAGAAACTTCGTGCATTATTTTTATAAGTCTTTCTTGCGCACCACTTACAGTAGTGCCTGCAAGTAGTGCTGATGTTGAAAGCTGAACCAAACGCTTTTCTTTTAGTCTTTCTGGTACATCTTCCTCTACCATTTTACGGGCTATACCCTCTATAATACTCATCTTTCCAACTCCACGCTCACCAACTAAGATAACACTTTGCCTTCCGCCTTCTACAATTCTAAAAACTTCTTCTATTTCTTTTTCACGAGCCACACAGGCTGATAAATTGCCATATTTGGCAGCCATAGTGAGATCTTCACTATAACTATTGAGAAAAGGTGTAGCTACCGCTGTCATTGCCCTATCTAGACCGTATTTACTACGATGTGATCCAGCTTTTTGTAATTTTCTATACTGTCTACGTAATTTTTCCCTAATTCTCATCCACTCAACTACATTTAATAATTTTTCTTTATCAATTTTTAAATCATAAAGTAATTCTTGAATAGGCTGTGACTGCTGTACTGTAGCAATTAGGAGTTCTGTAACATCTACATACTCTTGTCGGTCAACATAGGCTTTTTCATAAGAATGAAATAATATTTGTTGTAAATCATCAGAAATTACTGGAGGTTTTTTGTCTTCTGATTTTATAAAAAACTTTGCCAAACGCGCTTGTAAAGGATGAACAGGAATTCCTAAACGAATAAATATATTTGATACTCTAGTAGAAGAAAGCAAAGCATGAAAAACATGAGCCGGATCAACAGTTGGACTTTCATTTTTGTATGCTTGATTATATGCCTCTTCTAAAACCTGTCTGGCACTGTAAGAAAAAGTTAGAGCGATATCTTGTCTTTTGCGACGCGATAGTTTGAAAACCTCAGCCCAAGTCTGCATCATTTGTTCCTCTTTTTCTTCTAATAACTTTTTGTCTTCTTTGTATTCATGGTGTTCAACTGTCTTTGGTTCTGGATTCATCACACTAAGACGATAAGCCAAATAACCAAAAGCTATCAAAGCTCCCCAAAAGAAAAATGGTAAAGGATTGCCCTGTAATTGCCAAAAACGAACTGTAAGCACATCAACGAGCATTCCCTTGCTATATGCTAACCAAGTAAATAATCCCAAAAAACCAACACCAAAAACTAACGCACCAATAATACGAAAATGATTGAGCCATCTACGCGCTCGCCTGACACTAATATGGTAATACGTGAGAGGTTCCCCCCAATACAAAAACTGGCCACGCGTAAACCTTCCCATACTCATACCTTTGCACTCTCTACATTTGCGAATACCAGAATAACCCGAACCCTGACAAGTCGGACATGGAAGTAAATTTAATGGTACTTGTTTTTCAAAAAGCATAGATTAATTATTCCTTTATTCCCCTCTCCTTGTAGGAGAGGGGTTAGGGGTGAGGTCTCGGACTACCGCCATACTATCTTAAACAAAATGTATTTTCTTCCACCAAGAAGACCTCATCCCTGCCTGCCGGCAGGCAGGCTGTCCTTCTCCTACCAGGAGAAGGGGCGTTCTAAGTTAATTTAAACTAAAAATAACATATATACTACAAACACTGGCAAAGCTAAATAAACTAAAAATAAAAATAAGACTACTAACATCCATAGTAACAAAAAAATGGAACGAAAAATCACATTCCAAAATCTAACAAATACACTCATCAAAAAACCTTGAATATCGCGTTGACCATACATCGGCACAAAAATATTTTTGATCCATAAAAATGGTACGAACTGAGCATTGCCGTCTTGGATCAAATAATAACAAAACAAACCCGCTCGCTTAACTCCACCAGTATACCACCACAGCGGAAAGTAAAGAAGATCAAAAAAGAATTCCAAAAACATTCGTTGTAATACTAAAATCCACATAAAAATTAAAATATAAGGACACAAGGACACAAGATACAAACAAATTACAAATTCCAACAACAAAACTTGTATCCTTGTGATTTGTATCTTGTTTCTTTGCAATTATTATACCACAAAAAACAAAAAACTCCCATAGCAAAGAAGTCAGAAAAGTGATATTTTACTTACTGTTTTATATTCATTACCATAACTCAAAAGTCCCAAATAAGAATTAAGTACATCTTTTTTTGTCGGATACTGTTGTATCCTCGCAAACATCCGTTTCTTTGTTTTTGTACGCAAAACCCGATGATCAATAAATAATTTCCAACCAAGAAAGTCAACGCCAGAAGCAATAGTTTCTATACTAACCTTATTCGGATGTAATTCCAGCAAAAGTTTGGTTTCTAAAAAATCTTTAATTTGCAAAATCTGTTCTTCAAGCCATTGTTTGTCTTGCGACAAAATAACAAAATCATCAGCATAACGAATATAATTTTTTACTTTGAGTTTATGTCTGATAAATTGATCAAACTTATTCATATAAACATTAGCAAAAAGCTGCGATGTTAGATTGCCGAGTGGTAAACCATAATCAAAACTTTGAATCACATTTTCCAATAACGATATTATATCTTTGTCTGGAATATATTTTCTCAAAATATCTAATAATACATTGTGATCAACACTAGCAAAAAATTTTCTAATATCACACTTCAAAACCCAGCAGGTGTGGGTGTGATTTTGACTGACTTGGTAAGCAAGACGGCGAAAACGATTGATTGCCTTATGTGTTCCTTTGTCTAACCGACAAGAATAAGAATCACCAATAAATGTTCTATCAAAAAATGGATATAATATCCTATAAATAGCGTGATGCAAAAGACGATCACGAACAGAGGCCTTGTGAATATGCCTTCGTTTGGGATCATTGATGTAAAAATCGGCATAACCGCCATGTTGATATGTTTTGTTTACTAAATCCTGATTAAGTGATACTATATTATCCATTAAGTTTCGCGAAAAAATCTGCACATCTTTTCTCCGGCTTTTACCAACGACGAATTCCTGCCAAGCTAATAACAAATTTTCTAAATTAATAATATCAGTATACTTATGGATCAATTGAATTTTCATAATAAAAATTTTGAAACTATCAAGCCCCCCCCCCCGACAACATAACGACAATTTTTCTATTTTATCAGAAATGAAGTCGTGTTATAAACTCTGGTGCGGTTTTTTGAACAAAATACCGCGTAATATCCGTTATACACTGGCAACAAAAATTGATAATTTATTTATAGAAATATTAGAAATTGCCTTACTTGCCAAATTTAAAAAAACAGAAGAAAAGATAGTTAAATTAAAAATATTGGATGAAAAACTTAGTGTCTTAAAATATTTTATCACCATTTTGTGGGAGATAAAAGCGCTGGATACTAACAAATATTCCTTGCTGGCAGACAAATTAGCATTAACCGGCAGAATGATTGGCGGATTTTTTAACAAAAAGAAAAATTCATAAGCAAAGACGGGATAATTCCCGTCTTTTTTGGTTTATTTACATCATCGGGGCGAAGCAACCAAGATTGTCGTTGCCATCGTCGTCCCAGTTCCAGTTATCGCAGTTCAAGCCGTCGCGGTCAAAGTTGCCGAGGTTGAGACGGTTGCCGTCGCGAATGCGGGAACAAATATGCCTATATCCATCAATACCACCGCCCTTGGAATACTCTCGGGGCTGAATCGAATTCGGAGACGTTATCTCCCTAGCTACAGGCACGGGGTGTAAAAAAACCGGTACTGCCGGCCAAAATTCGTAAACTTTGGCTTCTCGCAACACAATACCTATACATTATAACAAAATATCCATAAAAAAAGAAGAACCCTCGCGCGAAGCACGAGGGTCCAAGGGTTCGGGTGTCCGAGGTACCGGATGGTACCAAGGTCACCACATGTCATAGGTCAGTGGACTACCCCAAGTCCACGACCCCCGGGGCGAAGCAACCACGATCGTCGTCGCCATCGACGTCCCAGTACCAGTAAGCGCAGAGCAAGCCGTCGCGGACAAAGTAGCCGAGGCTGAGACGGTCGCCGCCGCGAATGCGGGCATCGGTGCGAGCATACAACTTATCAAACGGAACACGTTCGCCCGTCTGGCGGTAGTTGGTCAGGATGATTCCCGACAGCGTGGACGGATCGCCGAACGACTTGAAAAAGTACGCCGGCAGTCCGAACTTCTCCCGCAGTTTGGCGAGCAGGGCGTTCTGCCTGTCCACGCTCTTGCCCAAACTGTTGGGCAGAAGACGAGGTGGGCAAAAAACGACCGAATCCGTGGTCGGTACATCCCCCTCAATGTCCCAGCTCTGCAGGTAGTGGAAGTCCTGATGACAGGGACCGAGTTTCGGTGCATGCAACTTCAGTGTGAAACCGGCACGCGCCAGCCAAAACGGAGAGCCATGATAGCCGAAATGATCCACGGAACACTTCCAGCTGTTCTCCACCAGTTGTCCGGCCTCCGACTCGGACATCTTGGCCGAGAGAGTTGAGACAATTTCGGCTTCACTGACGAGGCGAGTGAAGTAGGGCACCGACGAATCGTCAGACCCAACGACTTGCAACAGCTTGTCGCCGGAGAGCACTTCCTCCATTGTGGCTCCAGCAATTTTCACTTTTCGCAACAATGCTGCGGACTGTCCATAGGTGTAATCTTTTGCATCTACTAACGGACTTGTCATTGTCATTGTCATTCTCCTCTGGATTTTTTATCACCCAAAAGTTTGTCCCTACCCCCGGGATGGGGTCTCATCTCAAAATGAGAAGAGCTTTTTTTCTGCCTAAGAAAGACAAAAACAAAGCTATTTTCATTCTTATTTTTGAAAATTAACACAAAATATTTGTATTAATTACACCAAATTTTTATTAATCTGTCAAATTGACTAATTTTAGCACATTTTTTGTATTTTATTTGATTTTAATAATAATGTAGTATAGCACATTTTGGGGGTTTTGTCAAGGGGATCCCCTCTTGAGAGGGGTGCACACGAAGTGGCGGGGTGTGTTGGCCAGTATCGACCAACACACCCCAAGCACTCCGTGTCTTGCCCCTCTCAAGAGGGGATTATTTACCACCTCACTTAACGCTTGTCCATCATTAGGCAGACAAAAACAAGTATCAATAATTATTGACTAAAAAACTCCCATCTCGGGAGTGTTCAAGTGCTTAAGTGCTTAAGTGATTTACCTCATCGCCACAGCCGATCCAACCAGCGTCACATATTCCACATTACTACCAGCTTCTACCATATTTAGGCTTGCCAGCCGATTCTGAATACTATTCATGGATCTATTAGAAGCAATTTCCAATCCTAGACGCTGATTTCCTTGTTCCAGGACTTGAATCTGCTTCTCAAGGTCATTTATTTCATAGCCTTTTGTAGAAAGTGAACTAGTTTTGACCACATACATGAACCCAAATGCCAATACCACTGTCAAAAGCACAGCTCTGAATGTGGTTCCCAAAAGCCACTGTCTTACAGCTTGTCTTTTCTGGCGTAAAGTTTGGTGATTTGATGTCATAGTATATTAGTAGTATTAGGGTATTTGTAGATTCGGATAAAAATTCGTAGATTAGGAGATTATATTTTCTCTATCACCCTTAATTTCGCAGATCTGGCTCGAGGATTTTCTTTGCCCTCTTCCTCACTGCAAACTAATGGTTTTTTATTTATTATTTTTAGTATTTTTTCGTTTTGTTTTTTGAAATAAGTTTTTACAATTCTATCCTCACCTGAATGAAAGCTGATTACTGCCAATCGTCCGCCTGAAACCAGAGCTTCTACAGCCTGAGGTAAGGTTTGTTCTAATACTTTTAACTCATCATTTACAGCAATTCGAAGGGCTTGAAAAACTTTTGTCGCTGGATGCATACCACCTATCCAAGGAATTCTTTGTTCGGCCTGTCCCGACTCTTGCGTCGGGATCTTCAATTTTTCCCTATAGACTGTCAAAATTATTTCTACTAACTCCCCGACTGTCTCAATTCTTTTTTCTTTTCGTCTATCAACTATAGCTTTAACAATTTGTTTACTCAAATTTTCTTCACCGTATTTTTTAAATATAATTACTAATCTTCCAAATTCTAAATCATTCACAATATCCTCTGCTGACATATTCATTTTATTACCAGCAAAACGCATGTCTAGCTTCTCTTCTGGACGTAAAAAACTAAATCCTCTTCCTCTTTCTTCAAATTGTGGTGTAGACCATCCCAAATCCATCAAAACTCCATTCACAGGACCAAAACTATTTTCCTCTACAATCTTTTTTAGGTTTACAAAATTATCTCTAGCAAATACCACCCTATCTTCGTACTTGTAAAGAAATTGCTTGGCTCGCAAAACCGCTTCCATATCGGCATCAATTCCCAGCAACTTACCATATGGATCAGTTGCTTCCAAAATCTTTTCTGAGTGTCCTGCATCACCTAATGTACAATCAACTACGTTTGCCCCAGGAAACAGATTCAACGATTCTAAAACTTCTTGTAGTAATACTGGAATATGCTTACTCATATAATTCACCTAATTGTCTAATTTCTAATTCCTAATAAAATTTCCAATTTCTAAATACCAATTTTGGAGATTTGACAGTTAGATATTTTATTAGAAATTAGATAAATTAGGTGAATTAGAAATTTGATAATACTTTCTTAAATTAAATACCGAGTTCAAACATCTGTTCAGAAATAGCAGTACTCTCCTTCTCGGTCTGTGATTTGTATGCTTCCCAATTTTTCTGATCCCAAAGTTCGAGACGGTTGTATAGACCTGCCACGATAACTTGTTTCTTGAGACCAGCAAAACTGCGAAGATACTCTGGCAACATTACTCTACCCTGTTTATCAACACCGACATCCATAGCACCAGCCAACATAAGACGTGCAAAGGCACGGGCTTTGGCTTGTGAAAAAGGCAATGTGGCCAATTTGTCAGCCAACTTTTTCCACTCAATCTTGGTGTACAAAAATAGACAATTGTCCAAACCACGAGTCACAACTGCGCCCTTACTCAAATCAGCCCTAAATTTCTTTGGTACCGCAAGACGTCCCTTCTCATCTAAATTGTGACTATATTCACCTATGAACACAAAGTTGTAATTATTGATAAATAGACAAGCACTTTATTTATCAACTTAATACGTAGGATTAGTAGTCTTCCCCACTTTTCCCCACGTGCTTCCATTATATACCACTTTGAAACACTTAGCAACACCTCAAACCCACACTTATCCACAAGGCTTTGCTACATCCTGACCTGTAAACTTAGTACACAAATAAAAAAATCATGATTTAAATCATGATTTTTTTATTTGTGTACTAATTAGTAGTGTTCTATATTTCCACTTCCTCACCAAACTCCGGCACAAAAGCTTCTATTTTATACTTATCCCGCAAACGATGTGCGAATTCTGTCGCAGCATGTGATTCGCCATGTATACAAAAAATCTTTTTAGGTGTGTTCCCGCTAGAACCTGCCCAATCAATCAATTTTTTCTGATCACCATGAGCTGAGAGAGCTCCTATAGCTTTTATAGTACATCTTACATCTACGTCTTGATTGAAAATCTTAACTTTTTGTTTTCCTTCATACAATTTTCTACCCAGAGTACCATAAGCCTGATAACCAACAATTATAAGTGTGGAATTGGGGTCTGGCAAATAACGAAAAGCGTGATGAATAATTCTACCGCCATTCATCATCCCAGCTCCGGCAATTATCATTTTGGATCCAGAAATGTGATTGATTTGTTTTGACTCTTCACGAGTATGGGTCATTTTGAGTCCAGGAAAATCTAAAAAGTCATCCCCTACCATATGCAAACGCATGGCTTCTTCGTCATAGTATTCTGGATACTTTCCATACACTGCTGTCGCATCAATTGCCAACGGACTATCCAAGAAAATTGGAATCTTTGGCAACTCCTTATCATACTCACTAAGCTTGTTTAGCTCGTACAAAAATTCCTGAGTACGCTCCAAAGAAAAAGCTGGTATCATAATAGCTCCACCTTTTTTTACACCTTCTTTTATTAATTTCAAAATAACTTCACGCCTCACCTCAATTGGTTCGTGAATTCTATCACCATAAGTTGACTCGCAAAGCAGTACATCTATATCATTACTTAATTTTTGTGTATCTCTCAAGATTGGCACGTCTTCATTCCCAATGTCTCCTGAAAAAGCAATTTTCTTTCCATCCACTTCTAGTTCTATAAAAGAGGCACCAAAAATATGTCCTGCATCTTTCCAGATAGCTTTTACTCCTGGTAAAACTTCTGTTTCCTCATTATAATTTATTCCAGTACAATAAGATTTTGCTACCGCAATATCTGCCTCACCAAACAATACTGGAGTGCCATAGCGTTTTAGATTTTCTTTCATAATATGCCAACCATCCACCCAAATAAGTTCGGCAAACTCACATGTAGCTTTTGTCATCCAAATCTTTCCCTTGAAACCATCCTTAATTAATTTTGGTATTCTACCAACATGATCAAGATGCCCATGAGTAACAAGAAGAACATCAATCTCTGCTGGATTAAAAGGAAAGTCTTCATGATTTTTTCCTTCATTAAATTTTCCACCCTGGAACATTCCACAATCTACTAAGATTTTATACTTGTCTGTCTCTAGAAGATGGCAAGATCCTGTCACCCCACCAGCTGCACCACAAAATTTTAATTTCATATATATAAATTAATATTAATAAACTAAGTATATCACGAAAGACAGACCTACACAAAAACAAAAAACTGTGGTATTATATCTATAGTGCTTTTAACAGAAGCCTTTTTAGTCTTTTAAGCATTTCTGGCTTTTCAAGCCTTTCAAGCCTTTAAACTATGCGTCGAAATATCGAACAAATAGAGATTAAAGAACCACCAATTCAAGAATTGGGTAAAAAAAGATCGTGCCTAAAAAGAACCTGCTTCACTGGCTGTGGCTGTATAGTAATTTTTATTATTGCTTCTATTTTGTTATTAAAATTTGCTGCAGGACCAAATACAAAAAAATTAGACAGAGTGTCTGATAATTTTCCCAAGTCAATACCCCTATACGATTCTGATAATATTCAGGAGATCTATTTCACTTCTGGCAAAGAAAAGGGGCGTATATTAGAAATTGTCGCCTTTGTTCCAAAACTTATTTTATCACCAGTCATTCTTGGACTGGACAAAAAAACTGGTACCGAAACAACAGGTAGTTCCTCAAATATCAAAAAAACAAGTAGTTGGAAAAATTTTGTAGAAATAATGAAAGAGCCTGTTGTAGACCATCGTGACATTACTGTAATAGAGTGGACAGAAATGCCAGCCGAACCGTGGTTTGTCCAAAGCTACTACGAGACAGAATTAAAAAAATTCGATTATATAACCGAGAGAGATAATAAGAAAGATGGCACTATACGCAGACTGAATTTTGAATTAGATGAAATAGAGGGTATACTGTATATAGAAGATAATCCCACACAAGGTGGAACTGATTATGTCTCTATGACTATAAAAATTCCTATAAAATAAACAAATAATTTAAATCCTATGTCTATCAAAGTCTTAAAACAAAAAGATCTCACTTGGGTCAACATCGACAAACTCGATGATGAAGCTTTGGCCTACCTAAAAGAAAATTATAACTTCCACCATTTGGATTATGAAGATTTGCAAGGTGAGGTACAGACTCCAAAGATAGATGTATATAAAAATTATCTATTTTTGGTATTTCATTTTCCTCACTGGAATTCTGTTTCACAAAAAGTAAGATCCCATGAGGTAGATGTATTTATGGGAGACGGATATCTTATTACAATTCAGCATACCAAAAGCAAAGAAATAAAAAACTTTTTTTATCGCTGTATAAAAAACAAAAAAATAAAGGCCGATTGGATGCAAACAGGACCAGGCCACCTATTGTATAGACTAACAGAGGCACTATTCCGAAATAGTCAGCCAATTTTGGATACCATTGGGAAGCAAATATCAGAACTAGAAAATGAAATTTATTCCGGAGAACAAGATACCAAGACCGTCAAGGAATTGGCAATCCATCGACGTAATATCCTACAATTCCGACGTATTTTGGATCCACAACGATATTTAATAAGTAATTTATCTAATATCCGCAAACCCTTTCTAGACGAGAGCTTAGTCATTTATTTTGATAATGTCAGCGATTACCTGAGTAAAATTTGGTCTATCACTGATACATATAGAGATACTATTGATGGTCTACACGTAACAGTGGAATCTCTTATAAATCATAGAACAAATAAAGTAATTAGTGCTCTTACAGTTATTTCTGTATCACTACTACCGCTCACACTACTTTCTGGTATATATGGAATGAATATAGCCGGACTACCACACGCACAAAACCCTCTATGGGTCTGGATAATGTTTCTAGGACTATTTTCATTTATACTGATAGTAATAGCTGTGATGAAAAAGAAAAAGTGGCTATAGTACAATTTTAAATTTCTAACTATAGATGATAAAACGCATCCTATCCTCTCAATCAAATTCAATAACAGGCGCTGCCGTAGTTCTCGGTCTAGCGTCTTTTATAAGTCGATTAATTGGCATTGTTCGCGACCGACTTTTTGCTCACCATTTTGGTGCTGGAGATGTGCTAGATGCATACTATGCAGCATTTAGAATTCCTGATCTGGTTTATAATTTAATTAGAGTAGGTGCTTTGTCAGCTGGTTTTATTCCGATCTTTATGAAGTTGCTAGTAAAAGATAGAGAAGAAAGCTGGAAAGTAACCAATAGCATAATAAATATCTTAGGGTTATCACTTATAATCACTTGTGGTATCCTCTTTATCTTTACACCACAACTAATGAAATTGATAGTACCGGGCTTTGACGGAGAAAAGATGCAAATGACCATTACCCTAACTCGCATAATGTTTTTGAGTCCTATCTTACTTGGTATCAGTGGTATCGCTAGCAGTGTCTTGCAATCATTTAAAAACTTTTTGATATACTCTCTCACGCCTATTATGTATAATTTGGGGATTATAATTGGCGTGATTTTTTTTGTGCCTATCTGGGGCGTGAATGGTTTGGCCTACGGCGTGATATTAGGCGCACTACTGCATTTAGTAATTCAAATCCCCTCTTTATATCATCACGGCTTCAAATATCAAGGATTATTTTTATGGAAAAATAAATATGTACGTGAAATTGGTAAATTAATGATTCCACGAACTCTTGGTATGGCTGTTAGTCAAATTAATTTATTAGTCATTACAATTCTAGCTTCAACACTCACGGCTGGCAGTATTGCTATTTTTAATTTGGCTAATAATTTACAATATTTTCCTATTGGGCTTATTGGCATTTCTTTTGCTATTGCAGCCTTCCCCACTTTGGCCAAATTTGTTGCCGAAGATAATAGACAAGAAATGATAAACCAACTATCATCCACCATCCGTCAAATTTTATTTTTTATAATTCCTCTCACTGTTGCATTTTTACTCTTACGTGCCCAGATTGTACGTGTTGTTTTGGGCTCTGGTCAGTTTGACTGGAATGATACGATCCTCACAGCCAATACTTTGGCTCTTTTCTCAATCTCTTTGTTTGCGCAATGCTTGATTCCACTACTCGCTCGTGCATTTTATGCTTTGCATGACACTTGGACACCGTTTTTTGTAGGACTTATCAGTGCCGGAGTAAATGTAGCTGGAGCCTTGTATTTCAGACAGCTTTTGGGGGTTAGTGGTCTAGCACTTGGTTTTTCATTGGCTATGATTGTACAGATGTCCTTGCTCTGGCTGTTATTAAGAGACAAACTCGGAACTCTGCACGAATCAAAAATAATAATGTCACTCTATAAAATTTCTGTAGCCGGAGTAATTATGGCTATATCAGTACAGTTATTAAAGATCCCACTAGCCAACCTAGTAGACATGACTAAGTTTTGGGGAATTTTGACTCAGGGATTTGTGGCTGGCGGAATTGGACTGCTTATTTATGGGTTTATCTGCTGGACTTTAAGACTCGAAGAAATGCATAGGTTCTTTGGAAGCCTAAAACGAAGATGGCTAAAACTGACAAATGTGCAGGGCGAAATTAATCGGGCGGATGAAATATAGGACACGATACAAGATACATAAAAATAAGGTCACAGAAAAAACTTGGGGGTTTGGGGGTAAAACTGTTTGAGCCCCCATTCATATTGCCAATGATTACTTACTTAGTAGCTATGGGGCGAGTTTTTTACCTCCAAAACTTTTTGTTACTTTTTGGCCTGCCCGCCAGGCCTTGCCACGCATGGCAGGC
>Ga0075122_10000102_pt1 | contig 66711 bp, 49 predicted proteins | sample AntAceMetag02UKB_FD_69790 | JGI IMG/M metagenome (GOLD analysis project Ga0075122, IMG submission 69790) | Saline lake microbial communities from Ace Lake, Antarctica - Antarctic Ace Lake Metagenome 02UKB | ecosystem: Environmental > Aquatic > Non-marine Saline and Alkaline > Saline | place... | reverse complement strand
TTTTATCTGTATATAAGATAGAAGTATGGTGTTTTACTAATTTTTCGTTTAAATCATTTATTTCAAGTTTTGCGATTTTAACCATATCAGAAGTATCTAAGTTATTAAAGATACAGATATTTTCAATTCGGTTTATGATCTCTCCTGAAAAATATTTTTTTAAAGAATCAATAACTTGTTTTTTAAGTGTGCTTTTGTTTTTCTCTTTTTCTTCTCCAAAACCAAAATTTATTTTTTCTAGTTCGTCTGAACACGCATTTGTTGTTAGTATTATTATAGCATGTTTAAAAGAAATTTTCTTGCCAGTTGAGTCAGTTATGCAACCATTGTCGAGTATTTGTAAAAGTAGCTTAGTTACGTCTTTGTGGGCTTTGTCTATTTCATCGAACAAAACAATTGAATGGGGGTTTAATTTTATTTTGTCAGTAAATTGATTATTTTCTTTATATCCAACATATCCAGCAGGGGAGCCAAGAAGTTTTGATACTCCAAAGCTTTCGTTAAATTCACTCATGTTTAAATGAATAAGGTTGTCAGTCTTTGGGTAAAGGGTTTTGGCTAAAGTTTTGGCTAGTTCTGTTTTGCCAACTCCGCTTGAACCAACAAACAAAAATGAAGCCAAAGGTTTATCATTTGTTTTTAAATTAAGTTTTGCTCTATTAATTTCATCGGTAATTTTGTCGATTGTTTCATCTTGACCTATTATTTGTTTTTTTATTTTTTTGCCAAGAGTATTAGTTGTATTTTTGCTGGATAATTCCAGATCTTTTTTATCTAGTCCTGTTATTTTTGATATTTGATTTAGAACATCCGAAGTTGTTACTTTTGGTAAATTTATTTTATTTTGTTTTGATATTTTCTTTTTCAGCTCTTTTATTTTTGAAGTAATTATTTGCTCTTCTTTTTTATATTCTGCGGCTTTTTCATATTGTCCTTTAGTAACAGATTGTTCTTTGTTTGTAGTTGCTTTGTTTTGTATTTTTTTAATTTCAATAAGTTCAATTTCAGCTTTGCTAGGTTTTGTTTGTAATTTTAGAGTTGCAGCAGTTTCGTCAAGTAAGTCGATTGCTTTGTCTGGCAGAAATTTATTACTTATGTATTTGTTTGATAATTCTACAATTAGTTCAATAACAGTAGTATCTATTTCTACGTTATGATATTTTTCGTAATTTTTCTTTATTCCGTTTAATATTTTTATTGTGTCTTTTAAATTTGGCTCTTTTGCGATAATAGTTCCAAAACGTCTTTCAAGTGCAGGATCGTTTTCAATATATTTTTTGTATTCATCTGGTGTTGTTGCTCCAATACATCGTATTTTACCGCGAGCTAAAGCTGGTTTTAAAATGTTTCCTGCATCCATGGCTCCATTTTGAGATCCAGCTCCAACAATATTGTGAATCTCATCGATAAATAAAATTATATCTGGATTCTTTGAAACTTCTTCCACAACTTTTTTGAGGCGTGATTCAAATTCTCCACGATACATTGTTCCTGCGATTAAAAGACCCATGTCAAGAGAATATATTTTTTTACCAATTAAAGCGTGGGGAACGTTGCCTTCGTATATGTTTTTAGCAAGGCCCTCTACAATGGCTGTTTTACCAACGCCAGGTTGTCCTAGTAGAAGTGGATTGTTTTTGTTGCGACGATGTATTATTTGAATAAGTCGTTCTACTTCATTAACTCGACCAATTAAAGGGTCGGTATTTTTTTGGTTTTTTTCACTGGTTAAATTTACAGCAAAAAGTTCTAGGTTTTTTATTTTTTTGTTGTTTTGATTTTTGGTTATTTTTGTTATCGGTAATCCATTTATATTTTCTTCTTCTCCAAAAATTTTATTTGATAACTGAGAAGTCATTTCTGAAGTATTGCTCATTTGAGATAGATGTCCAGAGTTTTCAAGTGACGCATCTATTTGAGCTACCATGTCTCCTTTTTTTATTTTATTTTTTTTCAGAATATTTAAAATTTGTGGGTTATTGGTATGAATTATTCCAGATAAAATATGTTCGGTACCAACAAAATTATGACCATAATCATATGCAACTGACATTGCTTTTTCGATGGCTATTTTTGAATCTTCTGAAAGAGGGGATATTTGAATTTGGGTGGTTGAATTTTTTTCATTGTTAGTTTTTGTTTGATTTTTCTTAGAATTTAAATTAATAATTTCGGCATCAATGGTTTTGATGTTAATTTTAAAGTCTTTAATTATTTGATATGCGAGAGAACCTGTTTGGTTTGTTAAAGCAAAGAAAATATGTACTGGTTCAACAAAAGAGTTGTCTAGTTTTGTGGCAAGTTTTATGCTTTCACTAAGAGCTTCATGTACATTAGTAGAAAATCGGTCAACAATATTCATAATTGTAGTATTTTTATATTATTAATAACTGTATTTTACTTGATTTTGAGCTGTTTGACAAGGTGTTTATAAGCTTTTATAGTTGATTTTTATAGTTTTTTCCAATATACTTAAAATATAATATTAAAAAATAAAAATATGAATTTTCCAAAACATATATTTAAAGCGTATGATATTCGCGGACTTTATCCAGAGGAACTAACAGAAGATCTTGCTTATAAAATTGGAAGAGCTTACGGGCAAATTAGGCAAAAAGAGCTTGGACGAGATGATGCAGTCGTGGTAGTTGGGCGTGATATGCGTTTGTCATCTCCAGATTTAGCTAAAGCTGTAATAGAAGGGTTAACAGATCAAGGAATAGATGTTATTGATATTGGCTTGGCGTCTACTCCAACTTTTTATTTCGCAGTTTCTTTCTATGGCTATGATGGTGGCTTACAAGTGTCAGCATCACATAACTCAAAAGAATATAATGGAATAAAAATTGTTAGGGATAAGGCAATGCCGTTTGGTAAAGGGACTGGAATGGAAGAACTTTGTGAATTAGTGGAAAATGGAGATTTTAGTGAGAAAAAAATTAAAGAACAAGTGATTAAAAAAGAAGGTGTTATTGATGCACAAGTTGATTTTGAATTGAATTATGCGAGCTTAAAAGAAATTGGTAAATTTAAAATTGTAATTGATACAGCTAATTCAATGGGGGCACAATATTTAGAAAAATTATTTGAAAATTTACCGCAAATAGAACTTGTGAAAATGAATTGGGAGTTAGATGGTACTTTTCCATCTCATTTAGCTGATCCATTTGTGAAAGAAAATGTTATTGATTTGGAAAAAAGAGTGGTTGAAGAAGGGGCAGATTTAGGAATTGCAACTGACGGAGATGGGGATAGAATATTTTTTATAGATAATGAAGGTAATATGGTTGATCCTGCGATATTGCGTGGAATTATGGCTAAAATATTTTTACAAATTTATCCAAAAGCAACAATTTGTTATGATATTAGACCTGGGAAAATTACTCGTGATATGATTGTGGAAAATGGAGGTACACCGGTTGTTACTCGTGTTGGACATTCTTTGATAAAACAAAAAATGGTGGAGACTGGGGCTGTATTTGGGGGAGAAAGTAGCGGACATTTTTTTGTTAAATTTGATCATGGAATTTATGAAGCACCAATGGTAGTAACTTTAAAATTATTACAAGAATTAACAAAAGAGAAGAAAAGTTTTGTTGAGTATGTAACTCCTTTTAAAAAATATTTTCATTCAGGTGAACACAACTTTAAAGTTGATGATAAAATTGGGGTTCTTCAAAAATTAAAAGAAAAGTATAGTGATGCAGAAGAGATTGATGAGCTTGATGGTTTGAGTTTTATTTATTCTAATTATTGGTTTAATGTAAGAGCATCAAATACAGAATCATTGCTTCGATTAAATCTAGAAGCTGACTCAAAAGATTTAATGGAAAGTAAGTTGGAAGAAGTAAAAAATATTATTACAAATTAAATTTAGAAAATAAAAGTGTCTATTTAAATAGCTATTTAAATTTTGTTTTATTAATGTTAGAATAAGAGTGTTAATAAAATATACTTGCCCTGTTAGAATTTTATTATTTTTATAGTTGTGATGAATAATTGGGTTCGTTTAATTGAAATATTTAAAAACATATGTATAAAAATTTTAATAGGGTGTTTAAAAAAATATTGTTACCTTTTTTTGTTTTGTCTTTGTTTGTGCCACAAAATTTTATTTTGGCTCAGACAGAAAATGTTGTTGAGGGTGAGTTGAATATTGAAGAAGAAGTTATAGAAGAATTTATTTTAGAACCAATAATAAAATCAGAAAATGATATTAGAGTAGATAAAAAAATAATTTTTGATGCTACTAATTCTAATTTTGATTTTGGTTTAGGTGAACCAAGTTTTCATTGGGATTTTGGTGATGGTTATTGGGAAATAGGTAATGAAGTGGTTCATCAATATAATAAAGTTGGTCGTTATGAGATAAAATTAACAATAAATCAAAATGAGAGCTTAACTTCGGTTGTTAAAGAAATTTTTGTGTATGATAAAAAAGTTTTTTTTATAACAGATGAAGAGACTGGTGAAGAGATTAATTTAATTGAAGAACAAGCTGCGGAAAATGGTGTGGCTTTAAAGCTGCTTTTGGCTCAAGATATAGAAGGTTTTTTAAATGAAGATAATTTAGCAAAATCAATTGGAGAAGAAACTGAGTTTATTAAAGATTCCGATATGTTGATTTTTTATACAAAATCTTCTTTAGGGTTGCAATCTTTTACTCATTATTTTAGAAATTTATCAGAAGCGCAAAAAGAATTATTGCAGAAAAAGTTTTTTATAAAAATAAGTGATAGTAACTTAGATGTAGCTTTAAATGTTGCTTATCAATCTTTTAACACAATTCAACCAGAATTTATTTTGCTTACAAGGGTTGAGGCAATAAATCCACTTTTTGTTAATAAAGATTATACAAAAATTATAGATATACTGAAAGGTAGAGGGGTAGAATATCAGATAATAGATGAGCACGGAAAGAAACCCTTTTTTTATTTTTTGTCTCATTTAATTAGTAATTTTATATCTCGTGGCGTGTCGGCTAATACGGTTTATTTAATTTTAATAATTCCTTTTTTAACTTTTATTACGATTTTTTCTAGGCAGGTTATTGGCCTTTCAACTTTTGGTGTATATGCTCCGGTTATGATTGCGGCCAGTTTTTATATATTAGGTTTAGAGCTTGGTCTTTTAACTTTTTTCTTTGTGGTAACAACGGGGTATTTTGTCAAATATATCATGAATAAATTTGAGCTTTTGTACTTACCAAAGGTGGCGCTTAACATTAGTTTTATTTCATTGTCGTTTTTGATTGTTGTATGGTTGTTCTTGTGGTTTGATACTTCTCTGTCACTTTCACTTGCTATTTTCCCCATGCTTGTTATGTCAACAGTTTCAGAAAAGTTCATGGCTGCTCAAAGTGAAGAAGGTTTTAAGGGGGCCATGTTTGGGGTGTTGGAAACTTTACTTGTTGTGATTGTGTCTTATTATTTGATAACTTGGGTTTCATTTAATAATATCATAATGTCTTGGCCGGAATTGGTATTTGTGCCATTTGTATTAAACTTCTTACTTGGTAAATTTGCAGGACTTCGACTTGGTGAATATTTTAGGTTTAGAAGTTTATTTTCCGAACATAATGAGGAATAAAAATGAACTTTTTTGATATTAAAAAATCTATTCTTGGTTTGAATGCCCGTAATTTATTATATGTGGGTCGTTATAATACGCGAGCAAATAAAAAGTTTGCAGATGATAAAATGTTTACAAAAAATTATTTGAGTTCACGTGGTATTGGTGTGGCAAAAGTTTTTGTTTTGTTTAAAAATCATAAAGAGATTAGAAATTTTAATCCTAAAAGTTTGCCGGATAGTTTTGTTATAAAACCAAATAAGGGTTATGGGGGAGAGGGGATATTAGTTATTGTAGAAAAGAAAGGAGATAAGTTTTTAGATATTGATGGCAATTTTCATGATTGGAAAGCTCTTTATCGTCATATGGTTTCTATTTTAGACGGAAAATATGCAATTTCTGGACGTTATGATATGGTTATTTTAGAAGAGAGATTAGAAATACACGAATATTTTAAGAGGTATTCTGATGGAGGTTTGCCAGATATTAGAATTTTAGTTTTCAATTATGTTCCTATAATTGCGATGTTACGTTTACCTACAAATGAATCGCATGGTAAAGCTAATTTACATCTTGGTGCTGTTGGGGTTGGAATTGATATCGCAACAGGTAAGTCAACATATGCGGTGTATAAAGATAAATTTGTTAAAAAACTACCAAATGGAGAAAAAATAAAAGATATTAAAATACCAGATTGGGATAAAATTATTTTAATGGCATCAACAGCTCAGCATGTAAGTCAAATTGGTTTTTTAGCAGTAGATATGGTTTTAACAACAACCGGTATTAAAGTGTTAGAGTTAAATGCGAGAGCAGGTCTTGGAGTACAAATTGCTAATCAAGTTCCACTTAAAAGAAGGCTTGATAAAGTAATAGATTTAAAAGTTCCAACTCCAGAAAAGGGGGTTGAGGTAAGCCAGGCATTATTTAGTTCAAATATACCAGAAGAGAAAAAGAAAAAACCAGAATTAAAACTTATTATCGGTCTCTATGAAGAAATTGATATTTTAAATAGTGAATATAATGGAATAGTTGCAAAAATAGATCCACATGCAAGTGAAACTTTGATAGATATATCTTTGCATAATCTAGGAATGGGAGAAAAGTTTATAGATGTGCGATTGAAAGATAAAAGAATAACATTGCCATTTGAGTTTGCAGATTTTTCACAAGAAAAATATAAGATTGTTATTTCTGGTAAATTTTTAAAAGATTTTTTAATTGATTTAAATTTAAAAGAAAAACCTGAAAATAAAAAAGATATTAAAAAACAAAATATTGTAGATGAAAAAAAAATAAAAAATCTAGATAAAAAATTGTTTGAAATAGATAAAAAAGTTAATGTTTTGTCTCTTGTTAAACCGGTTAATTTAGATCAAGAAAAAGTAAATTTTTTAAGTAATCGAACACAGTCTCCAAGATTTTTTTATAGTGATTCTAAAATAGATGTTGAATTTTTGAAAAAAGAATTAAAAACATTACCAAAACACATAAATCATCCGTTGGCAAAATTATTTTCAAAAAAGATTGACGAAATTAATGCAAAGTTAAGTTTAGTAGGCTCTTTGAATTCTAAAGAATTGCAAACAGTTTCTGAACGTCTTTATGGTAAAGTAGATAAAAAATTGTATGACAGGGCAGTCAAGTATATAAATAGCAATTCAATAAAAGATGATAAAAGTAAAATATTAAATTGTAAACAAATACAAAAAAGATTAGAGGAGTTTTTAAAAGAAAATAAACTTGTAAAGTGGAAAATTAAAGTTGTGGAAGGGTCATCAACTGATATTGCAATTAATAAAAGTGGAATTATTATTTTGAAAAATGGAGTTGAGTTTACAGAAAATAGATTAAAAGCAGTAATAATTCATGAGATTTGCACACACATATATAGGTTTGAAAATGGAAAATTAGAAAAATATAAAATTTTTGAAAATGGAACTGCTAATTACATCACTACAGAAGAAGGTTTGGCGATTTATAATCAAAAAGAGTTAAATATTCCGCTTGGTTTAAAAGATTTTACACCAGCCTTGCTTGTGATTGGTATTTATTTAGGAGATGAAATGTCTTTTGCAGAACTTTTTCAGTACTTGAAAGAGTTTTATAAACTTAGTGATGAACGTGCTTGGAGGATTTGTTTTCGTGTTAAAAGAGGGTTAATAGATACCAGCAGAAAAATAGTTTTTACTCGTGATTTAGTTTATTTTAAAGGTTATATGTTAGTAAAAGATTATTTGGAAAAAAATGGACAGGATGGCTTGAAGAATTTATACATTGGGAAAATTGGAATAAATGATTTACAGTATTTAGGAAAATTAGATCAATACAAGGTAAGATATTTGCCAAAATATGTTTTTTAGAGTGTTAATAAGTTATTAAGAAGTCCATATTTTTCTTATTGACTTTTGGTTTGTTTTTGTATATACTTGTCAAGTTATAAAAATTACGTTGTTTAATATAATTGTTATTCCCCTCCTACCGGCAGGCAGGGCTCGGAAGTACTCAAATACATTTGATTACTTCTCTCATTCATTTAAATTATGAAAATACATCTTTTAACTTTTACTAGGACAAGCAGTGTGGTGAAAAGTATTGAAATGTTAAAAGCATCTGCAGAAAAGTTAGGACACGAGCTTGTTGTTGTACACGCATCTCAATGTCAATTAGATTTTACAGGTAAACCAAAAATTTTGGTAGAAAATAAAGTTCCAAAGGATATTAAAATTTTATTTATCAAAGCTGGTTTTGGAGGTTCCGCACTTGATAATCATATTGGTGTTGTTAAACAGTTTGAATTGTCTGGTATTAAAGTAGTTAATAATCATCTAGGTGTGATGAGAGCAAAAAATAAAATTAGATCACTACAAATTTTGAAAAAATTTAATATTCCTTCCCCAAATGCTTACGTGGTAAGATCTGCAGAATATATTGATAAAATGGTTAAGAATATTAATTCATACCCAGTTATCTTAAAATCAGTTAGTGGTAGTAAAGGTGCGGGAGTTTCAATCATAGAAAGTCAAAGAGGTTTGCGTTCTATTATTCAACTTTTAATTCAAGATGAAAGAGCTGCTCCTGTTATTATTCAACAATATATAAAAGAATCCAGTGGAAAAGATATAAGAATTTTTGTGGTTGGTAATAAAATTGTTGCCGCGATGGAAAGAATTGCAAAAAAACGTGGTGAGTTTAGGTCAAATTTTAGTTTAGGTGGCAAAGTAAGAATTGCAGAGTTGTCTGATGTAGAAAAGAAGCTTGCAGTTAGAGCTATAAAAGCATTTGGGTTAGAAGTGGCTGGTGTTGATTTAATAAGATCAAAAAATGGTGCTCAGATTTTAGAGGTTAATGCTAATCCAGGTCTTGAGGGTATTACACAAGCAACAGGCATTGATGTCGCAGGTCATATAGTAAAGTATATGGTTAGTAAAGTGAAAAAAAATTCTAAAAAGGTTGTAAAAAAATAATTATAAAATTTTAAAAACATCTATTTTGTAATAGGTGTTTTTTTGTTTTTAAAGTGTTGATTTTTTAGTTTATATGTAGTAACTTTAAATAAGTAATTAATAAGTAAAATATATGAGTGTTGAAAATAGAAAAAATTCAGGAGAAGCTCCTCCACCAGAATATTCAAAAGAAAAATATACAGATTTATCCGGTAATTATGATATTAATGAAGCAAGTGATTTTAAGCAAGAATTTTATGAGGAGTTGGATATAAGATTGCAATTAGCTGCAAAAAATAATCGTACAAAAACGCAAATACAAGAAATGGTAAAAAAAGCTATATTGGAGTATTACAGTAAGGGTGGAATAGATGAGAATGAGAGGATTGTTTCTGAGAAATTGCAAAGTAAACTTGAATTGTTAAAAATTGAATTGCCTACTTCTAATGAAATTAATAATCATGCAGAGATGTTAAATGAAGAAGATATTAAAGTTGAATTAGATCAGAAACCAGAAGGTGTGTTAGTCCAAGACTTTTCACTTAAGAAAACAGGTGAAGAAACGATAGATTTGAGTGTTGATGATTTAAAAAAATAAAAATAAAATAAAAAAATAGTTTAAGGACTTAAAAACTATTTTTTTATTTTTTGTAAAATTTTATGTACTTATTTAAATAAGTACAGCTTAAGTCATTTTACGTAATTTATTTATCCTATCTTGTATTGGTGGGTGTGTGCTAAATAAATTATGGAATTTGGATTTATTTTTAAATGGATTAGAAATAAATAAATGAGCAGTAGCGTTAGATGATTTTTTCATTGGTTGATTTTCTTGAGCGATTTTTTCCAAAGCTGAAGCTAAGCCTTCTGGATAACGAGTTAAAAGTGAACCTGACGCATCGGCTAGGTATTCTCGTTTACGAGAGATTGCTAGTTTTATAATCTCAGCGATTAAAGGAGATAAAATAGCGAGTACAATTCCAACGATTAAAAATATTCCATTAGAATTTTTATTGTTATTGCGTCGTCCGTAAAATTGACTGCGGATAAAAATATCAGATATTAAAGCGATTGATCCGACCATTACTGCTACGAGCATCATAAAACGAATATCATAATTTTTAATGTGGGATAATTCATGGGCGATTACTCCCTCCAATTCTTCGTTTTTTAGTTTTTTAATTGCACCGCGAGTAATGGCAATTGAGGAAATTTCTGGTTTGCGTCCGGTTGCAAAAGCATTGATGGCAGAGTCTTCAATGGTATAAATTTTTGGCATTGGTTGGCCTGAAGTAATGCACAAGTTTTCTACCATTCTATATAAATAAACATTATCTGATTTTTGAATAGGTTTAGCACCAGTTGAGGTAAGAGCAATCTTATCTCCTTTAAAATATGAAACTGAAGTCATTAAAAGTGAAATAATTACTGCCCCCCAAACAAAAGCAAAACTACCATCACCCCAAATAAATTCCAAACCATAGCCAATGCCAATAATGATGATTATAAAAAGCATCATTAAAATTACTGAATTTCTTTTGTTTGAATCTATTTGGGAATACATAGTTTATAGTTTACTTCTTGAGAGGGGTTGGGGTGTGTTAAAAATAACATTGTCATTCTGAATTTAACATTGTCATCCTGAACTTGTTTCAGGATCTAATTTTATTTGGAGATATTAGTATATTAAAATTTTACTTTAACATTTTCTTTTTCTTTTTCGTCAGCTTCAAAGAATTCATATTTTTTAAAATTTAACATTCCAGCCATTAGGTTATTTGGGAAAGTTTGAATTTTAATATTAAAATCACGAACTTGTCCATTGTAAAATCTTCTAGCAGCTTGAATTTTGTTTTCTGTATCTGACAATTCATCTTGAAGTTGTAAGAAATTTTGTGAAGCTTTTAAATCTGGGTAATTTTCTGAAACAGCAAATAAAGATTTTAAAGTTTCAGATAATTGATTTTCGGCTTTTGCTTTGTCAGTTATTGACCCTGCGTGCATGGCTTGGGTGCGAGCCTCGGTTACTTTTTGTAGGGTAGTTGCTTCGTGTTGCATATAGCCTTTGACTGTTTCCATTAAATTTGGAATTAAGTCATAACGGCGTTTAAGTTGAACATCGACATCAGAATAGGCTTCGTCAGTACGATTACGAAGTTTAATTAATCCGTTGTACAGTGCGATAAGCCAGATTAAAATTACACCAACTATCGCTAAAACAATATATAGTATTGTCATAAGTTTGTTATTAATAATTATTTAGGCAAAATTGCTTTTTTAATAAATATATTATATAATAAACAAGCAAAATTTTCAATATTTTGTTTAATAATTAGAATTAAAAATATGGTTAAGTCAATGGGTAATTTTGGTTCGTTTGGTGGTAGGGGAGATAGAATATTTGGAGGGGAACACGTAGAAGCAAATGGTAATGAAATACAAAGGAAGATACATGTGAAAGAAAATTCAAAACGTAGAAAAAAAGAGGAAAAAGAGGAAGATTTAGTTATGGAAAGTATAAAAGAGGGTGATCAATTTATAGATGAGAAAGGTAAAATTTGTACTGTTGTTAAAAAAGATACAACATTTAAAGATTTTGTTGTTGTAGATGACAGTGGAAAAAAAGAAAGATTTGGTACTAATGCTTCACTTTTTAATAATCCAGTTGAAAAATAAAAAATTATGTTCACATTTATTATATTTATAATTGTTTTAGGAGTGATTGTTTTATTTCATGAATTTGGTCATTTTATAACTGCCAAAAAATCTGGTATGGGCGTTTATGAGTTTGGTTTTGGTTTTCCACCGCGTGCCATTGGTTGGTATAAAGATCCAGAGACAAAAAAGTGGGTAAGTGTTGGTAGAAAATATGAAAGAGAAAAAGCTCCGTCAATGATTTGGTCAATAAATTGGTTGCCTTTAGGTGGTTTTGTTTCAATTAAAGGAGAAGAGGGCGAAAATAAAAGTTCGGATAGTTTTGTGGCACAAAAATATTGGAAAAAATGCATGGTAACAGTAGCAGGAGTTTTGATGAATGTTTTTTTGGCAGCACTATTACTTAGTATTGGATATATGGTGGGTTTGCCACAAATGTTAAATGGAGTAGGAGATAAGGCAATTATAGAAAATCAACGTTTAGAAATTGTACAAGTTATAAGTGGTACACCTGCTAAAAATGTTGATATTAAAAATGGAGATTCGATTTTAAAAATTGGTGATATTGAAAAACCGAGTGTTGTTGCAATGCAAAAGTACGTTAATAGTCATTCAACAGATGAAATTACTTTAGTTCTAAAACGAAATGGAGAAGTAATAGAAAAGAAACTTACACCGATGATTTATGAGGATACTGGTAAAGGTGGAATTGGTGTTGGGTTGGCCGAACTTGGCACTGTTAGTTATCCTTGGTATTTAGCTCTTTACTATGGAATTTTGGCAACAGGATTTTATTTAAAAGCAATTGTGGTTACATTTGGAATGCTTATTTATGGTTTATTTAGTGGTACATCTGGTGCAATGACAGAAGCGGTTGCTGGGCCAATTGGTATTGCTGTTATGACGGGAGAAGTTGCTCGTTTAGGATTATCTTATTTACTTCAATTTACAGCTCTGTTATCATTAAATTTAGCAGTGCTTAACATATTACCAATTCCCGCACTTGATGGGGGAAGATTAGTTTTTTTAACAATTGGTAAAATTTTTGGTAAACAAAGAGGTCTAAAATATGAACAAGTTGCTCATACACTTGGGTTTTTGCTTTTAATGGGGCTTGTTATCCTTGTTACATTGAAAGACGTGTTAGGGTTATTTAAATAGAATATGCAAGAAAAATTAAAAAAATTAAAAACTAATGCTTTAAAAGCGATTGAAGCAGTTAAAGAGAGTGTTGCTTTAGAAGATCTTGAGATTAAATTTTTAGGTAGAAAAAATGGGGAAATGACAAGCTTAATGAAAGGCTTAAAAGATCTAAAAGGAGATTCTAAAAAAGCTTTCGGTCAGTTGGCAAATGAAATTAAGACTGCTATTGAATTTGCTTTTAAAATTAAAAAAGAAGAATTAAATACGTTAGAAATTGCTAAATTATTAAAAATTGAAAGCATAGATATTACTCAACCTAGTTTACCAAAAAAAGAAAGAGGGCATCTCCATCCTATTACTCAAGAAATGAGAGCGGTAGAAGATGTAGCACGAACAATGGGTTTTATCGTGGAAGATGGTCCAGAACTAGAATCAAATTATTATGTATTTGAATCTTTAAATATTCCAGAGTATCATCCTGCTCGCGATGCTCAAGATACTTTTTATATAAAAGATAATCCGGATTGGTGTATGCGTTCGCATGTTTCAAATATGCAAGTTAGGTTGATGCAAAAATACGGAGCACCTTTACGAGCTGCCCATCCTGGGCGTGTTTTTCGCAATGAAGCATTAGATACTACACATGGTCATACTTTTTATCAATTTGATGCAATTGTAGTAGATAAGAATTTGAATATTGGTCATTTGGTAGGGGTTATTAAAGAATTTTTAAAAGCAATTTATAAGAAAGATGTGGAAGTAAGAATTCGTCCTGGTCATTTTCCTTTTGTGGAACCTGGTTTTGAAATGGAAATGAAAGTTGTTTTTGGTAAAGGCAAAAATGCTAAAACTAAATGGGTAGAGATTGTGGGCTGTGGTCTTATTCATCCTAATGTTTTAAAAGAAGGTGGTCTTGATCCAAAAGAATGGGATGGTTTTGCTTTTTCTTTGGGGCTAGATAGATTAGTAATGGGTAAATATCAGTTAGAGGATATTCGTCACATGCATTCAGGAAATATTAAATTTTTAGAACAATTTTAAAATTAGCTTTTATGTTAATAAGTTATAATTGGTTAAAACAATACGTAAAACTTTCAGATTCTTTAACTCCGGAAGAGTTGGCTTTGAAATTGACAATGAGTACAGTTGAAGTGGAAGGTGTGGAGATACAAGGAAAAAATCTTGAGAATATTGTTGTAGGAGAGGTTAAAAAAGTAGAAAAGCATTCAGATGCTGATAGTTTGCAAGTATGTAGTGTAAATGATGGTAGTACAGATCACCAAGTTGTTTGTGGTGGGTCAAATGTAGTGGAAGGAATGAAAGTTGCACTAGGTAAAATTGGTTCTAAAGTTAAGTGGCATGGAGAAGGAGATTTAGTAGAACTTACTAAAGTTAAGATTCGTGGAATAGATTCACATGGTATGATTTGTGCTTCAACCGAGATTGGTTTGGGAGAGCTGTTTCCCCCAAAAGATAAAAAAGAAATTTTAGATTTGTCGGATTTAGATTTAAAAGTTGGATTGCCTTTGGTTAAAGCTTTGGGTCTAAATGATGCAGTGCTTGATATTGATAATAAATCTATGACTCACAGGCCAGACCTATGGGGGCATTATGGGATGGCGCGTGAGGTAGCTTCGCTTTATCATAAAGATTTAAAAAAATATAACTCGTCTGAACTTAAAAAAGGAAAGGGGCTAGTAATTAAAGTAGAAAATAAAGATCAAAAACTTTGCTCACGATATATGGCCGTTGCTTTGAGTGGAGTAGAAGTAAAAGAATCACCAGAATGGTTAAAACAAAAATTAATTGCTGTGGGGCTTCGACCAATTAATAATATAGTGGATGTTACCAACTATATTTTAATGGATTTAGGGCAACCAATGCATGCTTTTGATGCACGACAATTAGAAACAATTGATAAGACTGGTCATGATAAAAGAATTACAGTACGTAGGGCAGAGAATAAAGAAGAGTTTACGTCTTTAGATGGTTCTGAATATATTTTAGATGATTCTATGTTGGTAATTGCTGATGAAGAAAAGCCAGTTGCTCTTGCAGGAATAATAGGGGGGTTGAATAGTGAAATACAAAATAATACAACAACGATAATATTTGAGTCAGCTAATTTTGATGCCACTACAATACGTAGAACCGCTACTAAATTAGGCATTAGAACGGATTCATCTACTAGGTTTGAAAAAAGTCTTGATCCAAATAACGCTGAGTTGGCTTTGAAACGTGCAGTAGAGCTTGTATTAGAAATGTGTCCTGAAGCGAAGATAGTAAGTAATATTGTAGATGAGAAAAAATTTAGTTTATATGCTGGTCCAATTGAACTGTCTCTTGAATTTTTAAATAAAAAAATAGGAATTGATTTAGAAAAAAAACAGGTGATAAATATTTTAGAAAGTTTAGGGTTTGGTGTAAAAGAAAAGAAAGATATTTTTTTGGTTACTATTCCAACTTGGCGGGCTACTAAAGATATTTCAATTCCCGAAGATCTAGTAGAAGAAGTAGCCAGAATATATGGATATAATAATATTGAAGTTAAATTACCAGAGTTCCCTATTATACCACCAAAGAGAAATGGTTTAAGAGATTTAGAAAGGCAAGCAAAGGATATAATTTCTATGGAACATGGATATACTGAAACTTATAATTATTCTTTTGTATCGCCAGAATGGATTAAAAAAATGGGACTTAAAATAGAAGATCATATAGAATTAGACAATCCAATTGCTAAAGATCGTCCTTATGTGTGTACTACACTTTTACCAAATTTACTTGAGAATGTAGAAAAAAACATGCATTATACAAATAGTTTGAGATTATTTGAAGTGGGTAAAGTATTTGATAAGAATCATTCTGGAGTAAGAGCAGAAGAAAAAAGTGATGAATTATTACCACGACAAGATTTAATGTTAACTTTTGTTTATAGTGAAAAAGGGAGTAAAACACCTTTTTACGAAGTGTCCGAAGTTGTTTCAAGCTTACTTGATAAATTTGGAGTTGATTATGAATTAAAAGTAAGTAAGTCGGTAAGTAAATCTATGCACCCTGGTAGAGAGGCGGAAATTTTGGTAGGGAGTTTATCAACTGATGTTCAGGGTAAGGAAGTAATTGGTTTTATATCTGAATTACATCCTCAAGTTCAGATTGATCTTGGTATTGACGAGAGAGTAGGTATGGTTGAAATTAATTTGAATAATTTATTGAAGTACGTTAAAGATAAAATGGACTACAATCCTTTGCCCTTATATCCGGTCATAGAACGTGATATAGCATTTGTGGTAGATAAAACAATTGTTCACAAAGATATTGAAAATTCTCTTCGGGAAGTAGATGAAATTATTAAGAGTGTAGAATTATTTGATGTTTATTCTGGTGAAAATATTGATAGAAATAAAAAGAGTATGGCTTATCATATTTTGTATCGTAGTGATGACAAAACTTTGGAATCAAATGAGGTTGATAAAATTCACAAGAAAGTAGTAAAAGTTTTACAAAAAAAGTTTGAAGCAAACATGAGATAGGTGTAAAAGTTTTTACTTGTTTTGCGTTTTGTTTTAAGTGTGTTATAATATTTATACTTAAAATTTATTTTCATTGACAGAACCATGCTTGCTGTTAATGATTAAAGGAGAGGTATGTTTGATACTTCAAAAGATATATTATATTTGGTTATTTCATTTTGTATTTTGTGGCTTACAGTATTTTTATGTTGGGCTATTTATCATTTTGGTAAAGTTTTAAAGAATGCTAATGAAGTTGTAGAAGAGTTTAGAGGTAGAATGGATGCTATAACTGATGCAATAGATTTTATTCATCATAAAATAGATCAATTATCTGGTGCTATGACAGTAGCAACAAGTGGGGTAGGTGGTTTAGTTAAAAAAATGGCAAGTAAGAAAGCGGAAAATTTTTTTGAAAGTGCAACTGGTAATATGAATGGAGTTGCTAAAGCCGCGGTTAAAAAAGCAACAAAAGCAATGGTTAAAAAAACTAAAGCTAATACAAAAAAGATCGCAAAGAAAAAAATTGTAAAGAAAAAGAAAAAATAAATTTATAAAATAAAAAAACGTTCTAAATGGAACGTTTTTTTATTTTTAAACAGACTTGATTTAAAAGAAGGAATAAGCTAAAATATTACTATAAATAATAAAAATCATGTCTTTTACTCATTTACACGTTCATTCGCATTACTCTTTGCTTGATGGATTAACGAAAATTCCAGACCTTGTTAAAGCCGCTAAAAAACGCGGTTTTTCTGCCGTGGCTTTAACTGACCATGGTGTTTTGTATGGTGCAATTGAATTTTATAAAGCCTGTTTAAAAGAAGGAATTAAACCAATTGTTGGATGTGAAATTTATGTTGCTCCAAAAAGTAGATTTGAAAAAGATTCTGCTAATAGATACCATCATTTGGTGTTACTTGCGAAAAACTATACTGGTTATAAAAATTTAATGAAATTATCTTCGCTTGGTTTTTTGGAAGGTTTTTATTACAAGCCAAGAGTTGATAAAGAATTACTTCGTAAATATAGCGAAGGGTTAATCGCGTCGAGTGCATGTTTTAGTGGAGAAATTCCTAAATTACTTCGAAAGGAAAATAATTTTGCTAAAGCAAAAGAAGTTGCTCTTGAGTATCAAAATATTTTTGGTAAAGATAATTTTTATTTAGAGATGATAGATTTGCCAGCACTTGAAGGTCAAATGGATTTAAATGATAAATTAATAGAGTTATCGCGTGATACTGGTATTCCTTTAATTGTAACTCGTGATTCTCATTATCTTAATTCAGAAGACGGCGAAGCCCAGGATATTTTAACTTGTATTCGTGACGGGAGAGTACTTGATGAACCAAATCGTCCTTCTATGCAAGGTGTAGATTTTTCACTTGCGACAGAAAAAGAAATTGCAAGTAGGTTTAAACATATTCCCGAAGCAATTCATAATACTGGTAAAATTGCAGATAGAGTAAATTTGGAAATAGAATTAGATAAATGGCATTTTCCACCGATACCAATTCCAAAAGGAAAAACTGCAGATGAAGTTTTGAAAGAACAGGTTTATGAGAATGTTCCTAATTTTATGGAATTTACTTCTGAGATTAAAGTACGTGCAGATTATGAACTTGATATTATTAAAACAAAAGGTTATTCACCATATTTTTTGGCAGTGGCAGAATACGTTAATTTTGCAAAAGATAATGGAATTGTAGAAACAACTCGTGGATCAGGAGCTGGTTCTTTGGTATCGTATTCACTTGGAATTACAACCGTTGACCCTATTCGTTTTAAGCTTCCTTTTGAAAGATTTTTAAATCCTTTTCGTCCGAGTCCTCCTGATATTGATACTGATTTTGCTGATGATCGTCGTCATGAAGTTGTCCAACATATGACTGATATTTATGGAGCTGATAAAGTTGCAAATATTATTACTTTTGGTACTATGCAAGCTCGTGGTGCAATTCGTGATGTTGGTCGTGCGCTTGGTTTTTCGTATTCTTTTTGTGACCAAGTTTCAAAACTTATTCCTTTTGGTGCTCAAGGTTTTGGTATGAATATTGCAAAAGCAATGGATTTAGAGCCTGAGTTTAAAAAAATGTATAAAGAAAATGGAGATGTAAAAAGGCTTGTTGATTTAGCAATGAAGGTAGAAGGTTGTGCACGTCATACGTCGATGCATGCAGCGGGTGTTGTGATTTCTCCAACGCCACTAACTGATTTTATGCCTGTTCAGTATGATCAAGAAAAAAAGAAAATAGTTACTCAATACGAGTTTCATTCATCTGAAGCTGCTGGAGTTTTAAAAATGGATTTTCTTGGGATTCGTAATTTGTCTATTTTGGGACATTCAGTTGATATAGTAGAAAAAACTACAGGTGATAAAATAGATATTTATAATTTGCCACTTGATGATAAAAAAACTTACGAAATGCTTGCTCGTGGAGAGACGGTTGGTGTTTTTCAGTTGTCTGGTTCTGGAATGACAAAATGGCTTAAAGAAATGAAACCAAACAGAATTCATGATATTATGGCGATCGTAGCACTTTTTCGTCCAGGTCCAATGGAATCTATTCCAGAGTATATTAAAAGAAAATATAATCCAGAATTGATTACATATCCAGATCCACGACTTAAAGATATTTTAGAAGCGTCTTATGGACTTTTGGTTTATCAAGACGATGTGATGCTTACTGCTATTAAACTTGCAGGCTATGATTGGTTCGAAGCAGATAAATTTAGAAAAGCGATGGGTAAAAAAATTCCAGAAGAAATGGCAAAACAAAAAATTAAATTTTATGAAGGTTGTAAAACTCATGGGAAACTTGATAAAAAAGTCGTAGATGAATTGTGGACTGCTATTGAGCCTTTTGCTGCCTATGGATTTAATAAAGCTCATGCGGCGAGTTATGGTATTGTGGCATATCAGACAGCATATATGAAAGCTAATTATCCAATTCAATATATGACCGCTGTTTTAATTGCAGAAAGTGGAGATATGGATAAAGTTCCAGCAATTATCCACGAATGTGGAAAAATGGGACTTAGTGTTTTACCGCCAGATGTAAATCATAGTTTTAAAAAATTTGCGATGATTGAACCTGATGATGGTAGCGATGTACATATTAGATTTGGTTTATCTGGAATTAAAAATGTTGGTGAAAATATTTCGGAAGTAATTTATAGAGAAAGAAAAGAAAATGGAAAGTTCAAGGATTTAGAAGATTTTTTGTCACGTGTTAAAGATAAAGATCTTAATAAGAGAGCTTTAGATAGTCTTGCTAAATGTGGGGCGATGGATTGTTTTGGAATTGACAGGGGGGTGTTGATTGCAAATATTGAAAATATTTTAGCTTTTGTAAAACATTTAACTGTGGAGAGGAATACTAATCAAGGTTCTCTTTTTACAGATACAACAATTGATATTGGTTCAAAAGTAATGTTGAATTTGGCTGAACCTGCTACGGAAGAAGATAAATTAATTTGGGAAAAAGAATTACTTGGACTTTATGTTTCTTCTCATCCGTTTAAAAAATATCAAAAAGAATTAGAAAATATTTTAGTACCTTTAAATGAATTAAGTTCAGAAGAAAAAGGTAAATGGGTTATTGTAGGTGGAATGATTGACAAGGCGACAAAGAAAATTACTCGTAAAGGTACTGCTATGATGTTTGTGACGTTGCAAGATTTGACAGATAATTTAGAACTTTTAGTTTTTCCAAAAACTTATGAAACTACGAAAGATGTTTGGGTGGAAAATAGAGCTGTGGTAGTAGTTGGTAAAACTTCAGATGAAGAAGGAGATGATAAGTTGTTTGTGGAAAAAGCATATGAATTAAATGATCAAACTTTAGGAATGATCAAAGCTCAGCTTTCTATGGGGCAGACAATTGATAGGACAAGTGGGTCAAAAAATTCAGGAGCTGTGCAGACGGGTTTATTAACTCCAAGATTAGAATTAATTTTAAGCTCAACTGTTACACAAGAAAAAATACAGAAAATAAAAGAATTACTTGCTTCTATGACTGGTAATACAATTGTTTATATTAAGACAGGGGATAAAACAATAAAAACTTCTTATAAATTAGATCCAGATAAACAAGTGTTTGATGATTTATTAAAATTAGCTGGAGAAGAAAATTTAATTTTAGTGAGTTAAATTTTTAAATAAAAAAGCGTTTAGGTTATCTTTAAGAGATTAACCATAAACGCTATAAGTTTTAAGAAGTTTTCCAGAGTGTATATCTCTGGAATCTTTGGTCCCCCAAAAAGAAGGATTAATACATGAACTGTTATTAGTGCTTGCGTAAACAAGCAGAAATTAACTGCGTATTTCATTATTTTTAAGGAAGTTTCGTGGTCCATTGTTGTATTCTTCTTTCTTTTTTAGAGGTGTTGGTAATGAACGAGTGTTTACTGTACTCGTTTTTTTGTGTTTTGTCAAGATTGGATTGTTGTTAGAAGGTTTTACTTAGGAGTAAGTAATTTATAAATCATTAATGCTTTTTATAGATTCGTTGTTGTGGATTCTTTTGATGCATTCAGCAAAAACAGGGACTAAAGAAATAATTTCGGTATTTCTTAGTTTTTTATTAAGAATTGGAATAGTATCTGTAAAGATAAATTTTTTTATTTTGGATGCATTTAATTCTTCGATTGCATTTCCGCCAAGGACTGGATGAGTAACACAAACATCTACTTCAGTAGCTCCTGCTTCGCCAAGTAGATATTCTGTATCGCGTATTAATGTTCTACCACTTGAAACTTCATCATCAACAATTAAGCATTTTTTTCCTTTTACATTTCCAATCACTCCTTTTATTTTTGGTTGTTCATCATTTGAATTACGACGTTTATCCATAATAGCAACCGGTAAGTTTAATCCATCAGCATAAAGTTTAATCATTTTTGCTGCACCGGCATCTCCTGCTACTATTACATAATCTTTTAAATTCCAATTTTCTTTTAAATATTTTATTATTGTTGGACCAGATAACATATGGTCGGTTGGAATGGAGAAGAATCCTTGAAGTTGCATTGAATGCATTTCGGCAATAATGACTCGGTTAGCTCCTGCAGTTTTGAGCATGTCAGCCACAAGTCTGCCAGTGATGCAAATTCTTGGTTGGTCTTTTTTATCTGATCTAACGTATGGAAAATAGGGGATGACTGCAGTAATGCGTCCGGCTGATGAATCGCGAAAAGTACGGATGTGCATTAGAAGTTCCATTAAATGATCTTGGACTGGGAGTGTGCTTGTTTGAATAAAAAAAACATCCTGTCCACGGACAGGTTCATCTATTGTTATAAAGTAATTATCATTACTAAATTTAAAACTGGAATTTTTTCCAAGTGGAACGTTTAATTTTTTACAGATTTGTTTAGCGAATTCGGGGTGGCTTGAACCAGAGAAGATTTTCATGTCCATAATAATAATGATTATATTTATGATTATATTGTAAATCATTTTTGAGAATTTTTCAAATGTAGAGTTTTTATAAAAAGTAAAAGCCGCCAAACAATAAATTATTTGACGGCTTGGGTGGGTACAGGAAAGAAGAATATTATCTCCAAATCCAGCATGGGTCGAAGCCTAAGCCGTAGGCTAAGACCTTTTTGTCTGTGTCTATGTAGACTCTGTAGTCCGCGTAGACTAGGCAAAAGGTTTCCTTTTTAACCTTTTTTGCCAGTTCGTTTGTTTTTAACACGACTGAATCCAACTTGCCATTGCAGTCTAACTCAGAACCTGATAGACGGCATTTTGGTGCTACTCGGTAGGCCTCCGTCACAATAGAGGCCCATTCTTTTTGTGATTCTACCAAGATTCTTCCACAGAAGAAGCCCCGGTAAATGAATAGACAAACTAGCACTACAACTACCAAGCAGTAGATTTTTTTTTCTATGTTTTGCATTGTGTCCTCTTTTTTTCTAAAGTGTAAGTTTCCTAATTTTTAGTCTAAATTTAATATTTTTAGTCTAAAAATTAGGAAACTTATCTATTTAAAGAACATTTCAGTATAGCATATTTTAGAGTTTTTGTCAAGTCCCTTGGCTGCTTTGTTTTTTATAATTCCCAATTTGGGTTGGCTTCAATTTTATTCCATTTGGTAATTTTTTTCTTTTTTGCTTTGTAATATCCTGCGACTGCAATCATTGATGCATTGTCCATAGAATATTTTGGATCTGGAAGAAGTAGTGTTGATTTTGGTGAATTTTTTTTAATTTCTGTTTCAAGTATAATGCGTAATTTTTTATTTGCCGAAACACCACCACCTAGAATAACGGTTTTTGGTTTGTGTTTTAAAACAGCTTTAATGGTTTTTGTAGTAAGTACATTAACAACTGTTTGTTCAAAACTAGCGCAGAAGTCATTTATATTAACATTAGGATTTTTTTGTATGTAATAAAGACAAGCAGTTTTAAGTCCAGAGAAACTAAAGTCAAAATTATCTTGATTTAGCATTGGCTTTGGTAAATCTATTGCGTGCGGATTTCCTTTTTCTCCAAGTTTCGAAATTTGTGGACCACCAGGGTAGGGAAGTCCCAGTAATTTTGCAACTTTATCAAAACATTCTCCAGCGGCATCGTCTCTTGTTTTCCCAAGTATTTGATACTTGCCTTGTTTTTTCATTAAGACTAATTCAGTGTGCCCACCACTTGCTACAAGTGCAAGAGCAGGATACTTTATTTTTTCTTCTCTAATTTCTACAGAGTGGATGTGACCCTCGAGGTGATTTACAGATACAAGCGGAATGTTTAGTGTATAAGATAGTGTGCGTGCAGCTTCAACCCCAACAATGAGTCCTGTTATAAGTCCTGGACCCGATGAAATTACAATTGCATCTGGTTTTGTCTGATTTTTTAAAACCTCTTCAATAAGTGGAATTATTTTTTCGGCATGCATTCTGCCTGCAACTTCTGGAACAACTCCTCCATATTTTTTATGAATTTCTATTTGGCTGGCTGTAATTTCTCTCAATACAAAAAAACCCTTTGAAGAGCAATCTAGAAGGGCTACCGATGTGTCATCGCATGAGCTTTCTATTCCGAGTAAAATCATAGTATTTTTTAAATACTAACGTCGTGACAGGGGGGAGAGTTGAACTCCCGACCTCGGGGTTATGAATCCCGCGCTCTCACCAACTGAGCTACCCTGCCGTAAGAGTTTGTCTAAAGAATAATTTTCTAGTGTAATAGGTAAATTTTGGCTGCAAATTATTTAAAACTCGTCGATATATTTATTTATATCTTCTCATTTTTCATAATTTTCGCTCAAAATTTTCTCAATTCTACTAACGAAACTATTCTTTAGATAGACTCTAGTATGTTAAATTTTAATTTAACTCTCATATATTACTAAATTTTTTGACTTTTGTCAATTAGAAAGGTAAAATCACTATATTATAATAATATAAAGTTGTTAACCTATGAAGTTAAAGATATTAAAAACAAATATAGAAGATACACTTAAATTTATGCGTCGTTGTAGCTATGGTTATCTGCGTAGTCGTAGTGGAGGAAAGGATAGTTTTGTTAAACGTTTGCGAGGAGAACTTTATCCAAGGTTTCATATGTATATTGAAGATGATGGGGAAAATTGGAGTTTTAATCTACATCTAGATCAGAAGGCGCCAGTTTATAGAGGGGTGACTGCTCACAGTGGGGATTACGATGGTCCGGTTGTAGAACGTGAAATGGAAAGAATAGAAAGTTTTTTGGTAAAATTATAAAAAGTTAACAACAAAAAAAGAAATACTGATTTAAATCAGTATTTCTTTTTTTGTTGTTTATTGCTATAAGCCGAATCTTGTACCCCGAAGGGCGACGATCATTTATCTAGCCTTAATATTGCTATTAAGGTCTGTGCGAGCGAACTTTGCGAACAAACGCTGCTCTTGCACTAGGTAGGGTTTAACACCGCTTTGCATTACTGCAAGCGTTGTATCGTAGCTCTAATCTTAAGAATTAGAACTCCCATACACTTTTCACCTTTCTCTTAAATAAATTTAAGATAGTATAGTCTCTGTGCCACTTTCCCTTGTTTACTCTCACGAGCAAACCGGTGGGTATTACCCACTACCAGTTTCAAATTAAATTGATTAGTGTTCGGACTTTCCTCACCAACTAAGTTGGAGCGATCATCTACAATAAACAACTAAGCTAGTATAGCATAAAAATAGGGTTTTGTCAAGGTTAACGCTTTTTTTTCGGTTTTGTTACATCATTTTGTATATCACCTTTTATAAAACTTTTTATATTTTCAACCGTTGTATCAATTATTCTTTGTAAAGCCTCGGTGCTATTAAATGCGTTATGAGGTGTTACGATTGTATTTGGATGATCTATTATTATTTCATTGAGTAACATCGTTTTCATTTTTTCTTTTGGAATTTTTTCTTCAATATTAATTATTTTTGTTGTTTTTATTTTGTTGTTTGATTTTTCTTCTTGTAAAATTGTTCTTTCTTCTTTAACGTTTGCTTCTTCTTCTAAAACATCAAGTCCAGCTCCGGCTAGTATTCCATTTTCAAGTGCCCAAAGTAATGCTTCGCTTTCAATTAATTCTCCACGAGCAGTATTAATTAAATATGCTCCTTTTTTAACTTTTTTAATATTCTTTTTATTAATTAAGTGGAATGTAGTAGGGAAGAGTGGAACATGAAGCGAGATAAAATCAGAAGTTTCAAGTAATTTATTTAGTGTTAGATATTTGAAATCTAATTTTTTTGCTAAATCTTTATTTGGAAAGGCGTCAAAACAAACCACATTCATCCCAAAACCTTTGGCCATTTTAATTAAGTGTACACCTATATTACCAGTGCCAACAACTCCAATAGTTTTGTCTTGCAAATCTACTCCGCGTAAGCCGTCGTATTCATATGAACCTTCTTTTACTCTTTTAACAGAAGGAAATATTTTGCGAGAAAGTCCAAGTAATAAGGCAAAAGCATGTTCGGCTACAGTATTTTGTCCATAAACTGGGACATTACAAACTGGAATTTTTTTGGCCTTTGCAGTTTTTGTGTTTATGTGATTATAGCCAGTACTCATAGTTGCAATCATTTTTAATTTTGGTAAAGAATTTATAATTTCTTTAGTTACTTGAGATGCGGCAAAGACAGTTAAAATTTCAGTGTCTTTATCTAAATTATTTACAGTTAAAAGTTCTTCAGATATTTTTATTGTAGAACCTTTGAGTTTGCTCCTAATATATTGTTTCATGTCTGGCCACACTTCGTAGATTGATACTTTGTATTTTTTATTTGCCATAGTTGAACTTTAGTAAATTATGTTAGTAATTATACTATATTTGACATTTTTGGTAAAATTTAGCATAAATAAATATTTATTATAATTAATTAACTTACAAATTGTTATATTTAAAAATTTATTAAATAAAAAACAAACGATTTTAGTCGTTTGTTTTTTAATATTCTGGATATTCTGCCTGTGCAGGAATGACAAATGAGGTTATACTTCAATAACAACTGGAAGTACCATTGGTCTTTTGCCAGTCTTAGTAAATAAGTATTGTCCAACATAATCACGAACTTTGTTTTTAATGTGGTTTGTATCTGCCCAAGATAGAGGGTCTGAATCAACAATAAGTTTTTTAACTCTGTGGCGTAGGTCTTCAATTAATTGTCTGTTTTCTTTTAAGAAAACAAAGCCACGAGAAATGATATCTGGATTTTGAATTAATTGACCAGTCTTTGTATCAACAGTTGAAATAACAACAATCATTCCATCTTCAGCAAGTGCTTGTCTATCACGTAAAACTATATTTGTTCCGTCTGATACACCAAGTCCATCTACAAAAACGTAATCTGATGTAATTTTTGATTTTGTAAGTGTTCCAATTCCATTTTTAAATTCCATTATTTGTCCATTATCTGCAATGAAAATATTTTCATCTTTGTATCCTAAACCTTGAGCTACTTTAGCATTGTAGTGAAGTAAAAAATGATTACCTTCAATAGGTATAAAATATTTTGGATTAACAAGACGAATCATTAATTTTACATCATCGGCTTTTGCGTGTCCTCCAGCATGAACATCCATCATTTGGTAATGAATAACTTCTGCACCTTTTCTAAATAGAGTATCTTTTAATCTTTGAACAGTTCTTTCATTTCCTGGAATAACCGATGAAGAGAATACCACAGAATCTCCTTTTATTAGTTTTAGGATTCTATGTTCACCATTTGCTATTCTCATTAAACTTGCATTTTTTTCACCTTGAGCACCAGTACAAACAATTACTACTTTATCTTTTGGATAGTTATTAATCTTTTTTAAATCAATTAAAGTTTTTGGGCTAAAATTCATGTATCCTAATTCTTTTGCAATAGCTACATTATTTTTCATTGAGTATCCGTCGAGCGCAATAACTTTACCAAGTTTTTCTGCAGTTTGTATAATTTGTTTGATGCGTGAGAGTAGAGAAGAGAAAGTTCCAATAATAATTCTGCCTGGTGCTTTACTAATTATGTCTTCTAAGTTTGTTCCGATTTCAAGCTCAGACATTTGAGTACCTGGTTGAGATGCATTTGTGGAATCAGACATAAGTGCTAAAACTCCTTTTCTACCTATTTCTGCTATTTTAGCAATATCTGCTGGCTCTTCGCCCGTTGCAGGTTGAAAATCAAATTTCCAATCACCAGTGTGAATTATTCTTCCTTCAGGGGTATTAATAACGATACCCATTGTATCTGGGATGTTATGATTTAAATGAAAAAATTCTATTTCAAAAGCTCCTAGCTTTAATTTATCATTTATTTTAAGATTATGAAGGTTAAGAGGTTTTAAATCTTTATAATCTTCTTGTCTTTTTTTAATAATTGCATTTGTAAGTGGAAGACCGTATATTGGTGGATAACCAATTTTAGGAATAACGTGGGGGATAGCACCAATATGATCTAGATGAGCATGGCTGATTATTACTCCTTTAATTTGTTTTTCTTTTCCTTTTAAATATGACATGTTAGGAATAATATAATCAATTCCAGGCATATCTTCTTCTGGGAATTGTAATCCCATATCAACGAAAATTATATCTCCATCATACTCAAATAAAGTACAATTACGACCGACTTCTTCAAGTCCGCCAAGGACCATAATCTTTAGTTTTTTTTCTTCTGTACGAAAACGTGAAAAGGAAGGTCTCGTATTTTGCGCATTTGGTTTTCTGGTTGGTTTTTTTGCAACGCCAATGTGTGTGTTTTTTGTATTATAAGTCCTGCGAGTACGGCGTATTGCACTGTTTGGACTTTTTGTCTCTGTATTCATAATTTTTAGTTATTTTATTTTTGTGTGAAAACTTAAAATTTGTCACATCAAAAATTGAAGTTTTTATTATTTAATTTGTTTTAGAAGTTTAAAATAGTACTAAAAAGATTTTACTTCTTCCATTGCTTTTTAGTTTTTATATACCAATTTCCTAGATTATTATATCTGTCAGATGGCGAAAAAATACGAGTGTCACTTATTCCTTTTATACTATTTTCTGCTACAAAAGTATAGGTTGGAGTGTAGAGGAAGATAGCTGGAATTTCTTCGTTTATTATATCTTGAAATTTTTTAAAAAATTTATTTTGTTCTTCTGTTTCGTCTGTTGCTCTTGCGTTTTCTATTAATTTGTCTGCTTTAGTATTTGAAAATTTAGATAAATTTAAACCTGGGTAATTAATTTGATTTGAATGCCAGAAAGGATAAAGATCTGGGTCACTGCCAACAATAACTGCATAAAGTAAAATTTCATAATTACGGCTTTTAATAATGTCGTTTCCAATTTGTCTAGATGAAATAGAATTTACAGTTACTTGAATGCCAAGTTTTTTCCAAGAACTGGCAATTAGCTCTGCTGCTTTTTGGTATTCTTCAGTATCGGCCGTGGTAATGCTTAGGGTTAAGATTTCTTCATTTTTATTTTGTCTGTAAAACCCTTGTTCAGCGTCCATTGTTTCTCTAATTTGAGTTTCAATATCATTTTCAATTTGTTCGAGTGTGCTTGAAGCAATTTTTGGAGTTGAACTGGCATTTTCTTTTATTTCTTTTATTTCGTCACTGCGCATTTCAAGCATTTCTTCTTTTTTCTTTTTAAAGTAATCTTCTGGTTCAACTTGTGTCCAAGTTTTATTAAGTAATTCATTAGCTTTTGCAATATTTAATTCAATTTGTTTTTCAAGTGCATATTTTTCTAGCTCTGTATTTAAAATAGGGGAATGTATAATTCTACCTTCTCCAGACAAACTTTCTTGTAAAATTCTTTTTTTATCTACTGCCTTTGCAAGTGCAAGGCGTAGGCTGTCTTCCTGTAAGTATAGGTTTTGTTTTTGATTAAAAAATAGAGCGGTATATTGTGGAAGCTGTAATTGATAAAGTGTAAATTCTTTTCCAGGTATTTTATCTCGTTGTTTTCTTGGTAAAAAGCTGATAGCTTTTACATCATTACTTCTAATAGCATTAATAGTTTGTTCGTAGGTTTGGTAGAATTTAAAAGTTATAGTTTCTAAATAAGGTTGTTTTTCGTAGTAGTTTTTATTTTTTGTTAATTTGTAAGTTTGGACAATCCCGCTTTCATCTTTTGTTAAGCTGTTAAAAATCCAAGGTCCAGAACCGATTGGTTGTAAATTTGTTTTTGCAAGCTTTAAATTGCTTTGATTTGTGTTAGCCCAAATATGTTCAGGTAAAATTCCAACAGTTAAATTGTTTATAAAAGGAGGAAAAGGTTCTTCTAATATCAGACTTAAATTATAATCGTCAGTTATTTCTATTTTTACTCCTTGGAATGCCACCGCTAAAGGACTTCCAACATTTACATCTTGAATCATTTGTAATGTGTACAGTATATCACGAGCTGTAATTTTTTCTCCATCAGACCATAGAGCATCTTTTCGTAATTTTAAGGTGTATGTTTTTTTGTCTTCGGACAAAGAATAGCTTTCAGCTAAATCAGGTGTTAATTCTTGAGAATTATTAAATTTAAAAAGTCCAGAATAGATTAAAGATGCAATATCTGCATCTACTTCATTAGCGCTAGAAAAAATAGGATTAATATATTTTGGTTGACCAACAATAGCTTCTATATATGCTCCACCATTTTTTGGAATCGGTTCAAGTTTTTCAAAAGTAGCAATTGTGCTCCATGCAATAATAGTTGATATAGCCACAAAACCACTTATTACTAAAACAATTTTTTCTTTGAGAGGTATAAATTCTTTAATGTATTTAAGTTGTGGTAAAGTTGGAAAGATTTTTTTTGTTAAACCTTTAAATAAGCGTCTGTCTAAAGTGTAAGAAGATGCTTGTTTTTTTGATTTAATATAAAGAAGAATTTTTTTCCAAGTCATTAATTTAAATTAGAGACTAATTTTTACTTGAGGATTGTATTTATAGGATGATACGTATTAGAGAGATAGCGAAGAAGAGGATAGCTATTACTATTGTACCATTGTGAAGTATTTTATCAACTCCTCTTTTTGTACTAAATACACTGGTGTCTCCACCTCCAAAAGCAGATCCAAGACCAGATCCTTTTTGTTGTACTAGTATTATTAATATAAGTAGGACTGACAATGTAATTTGTGTAATGTTGAAGATTATTTCTTTCATAATTTTGATTATTCAATAAGATGTTTAAAACGAATTAATTATAGCTAACATTGGTATTTTTGTCAACCCCGTTATGGTTGGCTTTAATTATATTTTTTTGTTATAAAACGGCGGTATTGTTAAATTTTTTGTTTAAATAGTTCATAATAAAGTGCGTTTATTGCTAGCAGGGTCAACTTTGCTTTTATTGTATATAAATGTATATTTTATAATTTTATGTTATAATAACATAAAATTAAATATAAATAAATATGGTCTTTAAAGAAACTGGGAAATTACATTGGTATCAAAAAACAAGTTTAGTTTTGCTTATATCTTTCTTTTTTTTAGTAATTACTCTATGCATAGCTTTTGGTCTTTTAACTCTTAACTTTTGGTGGCAGATAAAACAAGGTAAAGGGGATGCTTTGCAAGAAAGACTTTTTCAAAATAGTACAGTAATTCAAACTAAAAGTATATCGTCCATAAGACGTATGGTAGAATCATCAGATGATCCATTTTTAGGTAATATAAATGCTGAGATTGTTATTGTTGTTTTTATTGATTTTAAATGTCCAGTATGTAAAGAATTTTCAAGTACGATTCATAGAATAAATAGTCATTTTGGTGATAAAGTAAAAATTATAGTTAGAGATTTTCCTCTAGAAAGCATGTATACTAATACAAATAAATTAGCTTATTTTGCAAATTGTGCAAATGATCAAGAAAAATATTGGGGAGCTCATGATTTACTTTTTTTGATTCAAGATGAATTGTCAGAAGATATATCAGATGACTATATAAGTGGTTTAGCAACTCGTTTAAAATTGGATAAAAATAAATTTGATAGTTGTTTTAAAGATTCTGAAATCGCTTTTGAAGTTATAAAAGATTTTGATGATGGAATGGCAAGTGGTGTGGAAGGTACTCCAACATTTTTTGTTAATGGAGAAAAAATAGAAGGTTTGGTACCTTGGGAATCTTGGAAAAATTATTTAGAAAAATTATAATGTTTATTAAAAAAGTATGTTTATTAAAAAAATAGTATTATCATTTTTTTTATGTGTTGTTCTTTTACTTCCTAATTTAGTATTAGCTAAAACAGTTATACCAGATTTTAACCCAATTTGCTGGACAAGAGATGAATGTATAGATGCTAGAAAACAAATGTTTGAATTTGCTGTAGCTGAGGATGGTTTTTTTCCAAATGAAGGGGGGTGTACGGGTGTTATTGAAGGTGCTAATGTTTGGGGTAAATGCGCTCCAGGAACTTCAGCTAAAACAGAAATTAGTATTGGTGGTAAAACAAGGTTTGCAAATATTGGTGAGTATATTGAAACTGTTTATTATTATGCTTTAGGTATTGCTGGCATAGTAGCAGTAATAGTTATAATAGTAGCTGGTATTCAATGGATAGTTGCAGCTGGTAATACAGCAGTTATTGGTGCTGCCAAAAAAAGAATAGGAGGAGCTTTGATTGGGCTTTTTATAGCTTATAGTTCTTTCTTTATTCTGAATTCCATTAATCCTTGGTTAACACAATTTCGCTTACCTCAAACATGGATGATTAAAGAAATAAGTATGATGACAGAATTTTGTATTGATATACAAAGTATAGATAAAGCACCAGGTGTAAATTTTGCATTAGTTAAAGATCCTGACGAGGGTATAGATAAAAAAATAGAAGATTTAAAAAGTGAAGACTTTGTTCCAGAATTACTAGTTTTAAAAAATAAAAAAGAAAATAAAGTTAAGAATGGATCAGGGTTGGGGTGTTATCAATCTTTTGTTCCAAAAGGAGGTGCAAACGCTTTGTGTCAAGGAAATTATTGTGAAGATGGGGGGCTTTGTTTAAAATCCGAATTAGATACGAAAACAGGTGAATGGGATTATTTTTGTGAAGACACTGTTATGGGTGGGAGGGTGTTTGGAAAGTATCTTTTAGAACCTAGCTGTAGCCCGTTTACCGAAGGTTTTACTAAACCTTTTATTACTGACGGAAGTGAGTTGTTGTTAGTTTGTAAAGATAATTCTGTCCATAAAATTGCTGATATTGATGTTTACGATATACCTGGTAGTAAAAATAGTAATTTATGGCTTGTTGGAGGTTTAAAAGCTAGTAGTGTTGATAGTAAAATCCAGTCTGGTTGTGGAGGTATTGAGAAATATAGAGGGTTTATTCTAAAATTATTTTTAGATGAAGCTTGTGATGGTACAGATGAGATACATATAGTTGGTGCAAATGGTAAAGATATGGGAGTTATATCTCGTACTAAAGATATTGCTATTGGTGCTGCTGCTGGAAGTGTTTTTGCTGGGCCAGTAGGAACAATAGTAGGAGCAGCGGTAGCGTATTTTTCCACCGCGGGTGAAATATCGGAATTAAAAGGAACTTTTAACGATTCATATTTTGTGACTCGGGATCAGTTGGTAAATGGCTATCGTTTAAATATAAATACAGCAAATATTCCGGACATAGATTAAAAGATTGACTTAATATAAAACTTCTGGTATACTTTTTATTTAGTAAACATAAAAGTAAAAATTATGCCAACTAATTCTTCAAAATCTTTCGATACACTTAAAATAACTGGTGCTCGAGTACATAATTTAAAAAATGTAAATCTTGAAATTCCCAAAAATAAACTCGTAGTTATTACAGGTTTATCAGGGAGTGGTAAATCAAGTCTTGCTTTTGATACTATTTATGCTGAAGGTCAAAGACGTTATGCCGAAAGTTTATCAGCCTATGCTCGTCAATTTATGGAACTTCGTGACAAGCCGGATGTTGATAAGATTGTTGGTTTGTCTCCTACAATTGCGGTAGATCAAAAGCAAAATGCACAGAATCCTCGTTCAACAGTTGGTACTTCAACTGAGATTTATGATTATTTGAGACTTTTGTTTGCGAATGCTGGTACTCAATTTTGTTCACATTGTGGTGAAAAAGTAGAAAAGTATACTACAGGACAAATAATCGAAAATGCTAGAAAGTTTATTCGAAAAGAAGAAACGGTTTTTATATTATCACCAATTGTACAAGGTGAAGTAGTAAATAAAAAAGAAATATTAGAAGTAGTAGAAAGATCTGGTTTTGACCAAGTAAGAGTGAACGGAAAGTTTTTACGTATTCATGATTTTGCAAATTTTGATTTTATTAAAAAAGAAATATATGATGTTGAATTAGTTATTGAAAAGATTGAAAATATTAAAAAACAAGATATATCTAAGGCAATAAATATTGCTATTGATTTAAGTAATGGCGTGGTAGTATTATCATCAGTAAAAGAACAAAAAAGATATTCAATTTTTGGTTGGTGTTCAAATTGTAAACAAAAATTTTCTAAAATTGATTTGCGTAGCTTTAGTTTTAATAGTCCATATGGTGCGTGTCCTCGTTGTACGGGGCTTGGAATTACAATGGTAGTTGATCCTAGTTTAGTAGTGCCAAATCCTCGTTTAACTTTAGCAGAGGGGGCAATTCAACCTTGGACTAGAATTACAGGTAATCAAGCTTGGTATCAAAAATTACTACAAGTTGTGTCTGAGCGTCATGGTTTTTCTTTAAATCAACCAGTAGAAGAAATGAAATCGGGAGTTTTTGATTTAATATTACATGGAACGGGAGATGAAGAGTATGAAGTAAGTGGTAAAAAAATTATTTTTTCTGGTGTAGTGTCAGATTTAACAAATCGTCATTTAGAAACAAAGTCAGATTATATTCGTAAAGAGATAGAAACTTATATGCGTGAAACAACTTGTCCTGTTTGTGAAGGAAATCGTTTACGCCTTGATTCTTTAGCTGTTCGTTATGGTGAATATAATATTGCAGATTATTCTTTGTTTAGTATTGATGAGGCAGGCGATGTTTTTCAAAAGAAATTAATTGAAATTGAACAAAAAAATAAAAAGAAAATAATTCTTACTCAAATAGAAAAAATTTCCGAACCTATTTTAAAAGAATTAGTTATACGTATTAATAATTTAAGTCAGGTGGGACTTGGGTATTTAAGTTTGGATAGAAGTATAAACACATTGTCTGGTGGTGAATTAACAAGAGTACGTTTATCTTCTCAGTTGTCTGCTGGTTTAACAGGAGTTATATATGTACTCGATGAACCTTCTATTGGTTTACATTCACGTGACAACGGTAAATTAATAAAAACTTTAAAATTTTTAAGAGACTTGGGTAATTCTGTAATTGTTGTTGAGCACGATGCTGCGATGATGGAAGCAGCTGATTACATTGTAGATGTTGGTCCTGGTGCAGGTGTGTTTGGTGGTGAAATAATGGCTGCTGGGACATTAAAAGAAATTAAAAAGAATAGAAATTCGATTACTGCAGAATATCTGTCTGGTAGAGTAAGATTGGAAAAGAAAAAAAGTTCTAAAAAAATAAAAGTGGTTAAAGAAAAAAAAGAAGTAGTAAAGAGTATAAAGATTATTGGAGCAAAAGAGAATAATTTAAAAAATATTAATGTAGAGATCCCTTTGAAAAAACTTATTTGTGTTTCCGGCGTGTCTGGATCTGGTAAGTCAAGTTTGGTAATTAATATTTTAGGGCGTGCTTTAACAAAACATTTTTATCGTGCAAAAGAGGAGCCAGGTCTTCACAAAGCTATCACTGGAATAAGTAATATAAATAAAGTTATTGCAATAGATCAAAGTCCAATCGGTAGAACTCCACGAAGTAATCCAGCAACATATACTGGTTTGTTTACTTTAATTCGTGATTTATATTCAAATTTGTCAGAAGCAAAAATGCGTAGGTATGATGCTGGTAAGTTTAGTTTTAATGTAAAAGGTGGGGGAAGGTGTGAGGCTTGTGCTGGAGAAGGTTATATAAGAATTCCAATGCAATTTCTAACAGATGTTTATGTGGAATGTGGTGAATGTGAAGGTACACGTTATAATAAAGAGGTGTTAGAAATTCATTATAAACAAAAAAATATTGCTGACGTGCTTGGAATGACTGTTGAAGAAGCTCACAGATTTTTTGCTGATAGACCGAATATTGCAGGTAAATTAAATATATTGCGTGAGGTTGGTTTAGGTTATATTAAATTGGGTCAGCCAGCTACAACTCTGTCAGGTGGCGAAGCTCAGCGTGTTAAACTTGCTACAGAGCTTTCACGTACTTCAACCGGTAAAACTTTGTATATTTTAGACGAACCTACAACCGGGCTACATTTTGAGGACGTAAGACATTTACTTGGAGTGCTTGAAAGATTAGTTGAGAAAGGGAATACTGTACTTGTTATTGAGCATAATTTAGATATGATTGCTTGTTCTGATTGGGTAATTGATATGGGTCCTGAAGGCGGTAAAAAAGGTGGTTTAGTTTTGGCAGAAGGTACCCCTGAGCAAGTTTCTAAAAATAAAAATAGTGTTACTGGAAAGTTCTTAATTCCATTTTTAAAGAAATAGAATAAAAATAGAGTACTCCATGGAGTACTCTATTTTTATTTATTTATTTATTTATTTTTCTTCTTTAAGTTTTCTTTTGAATTTAGGATTACGTATATAATTGATTTTTGCACGACGTACTTTAAATGCACGTACTATTTCAATTTTTTCAATAATAGGTGATTGAAGTGGAAAGATTTTTTCTACACCAATACCGTTTGATATTTTTCGAACAGTCATTGTTGCTCCAGCTTCTTTACCATGTTTTATACCAAGTACAGTACCTTCATAAATTTGGATACGTTCTTTTTCTTCACCTTTAGTATTCATTTCTTTAATTTTTTGGTGAACTTTTACAATCATTCCAGGTTTGATTGTTGATGTTTTTTCTTCTGACTTTTTCTTTTTGTCAGCTTTTTGTTTTGTTTCTTCTGCCATATAAGAGTTTAGTAAATTTTAAGTGGCCTTATTTTAGCTTAAATACTAAAAAATGTCAACCCCGTTAGATGTGAGAAGCGTTAATGCTTCTGTAAAACATACTTTTTTGCTTACACTAAGCTATTATTTCGGGTTTTATTTAAGAGATTAAGAAAATATATTTATTTCTAACTGGGGCAAGTTTTTGACTTTTGTTAAACGTTTTTCATTTTTATTTTGATGATTTTGGTAATTTTTTCAATAGTTTCAGCCAATTTTCCTTCATAATTAACTACTTTAAAATCATAATCAGATGATTTTTTAATTTCAGATTTTGCAGTTTCCATTCGTTCTTTAATAAGTTTGGGGTTGATTCCACCACGTTTTTCTACTCTTTTTTGTAATGTTTTAATATTTTCAGGTAAAAGAAAAATAGATAAATGAGGAATATTTTGTTTGTCAAAATTATGTTTGCCGTTAACTTCAATTTGAGTTAATACAAGGTCGTTATTTTTTAAAGTTCTTTCTAGTTCTTTTCTTTCTGCTCCGTAATAGTTGTTTGCATAAAAATTGTATTCAACAAATTCATTGTTTTTTATTTTTTCTTTAAATTTTTTTGGAGTAACAAAGTGATAATCAACACCTTCTTTTTGGTCTGGTCTTGGTTTGCGTGATGTGGTTGTAATAAGACGGGTTGATTTTGGAATAATTTTTAGAATAGAGTTAATAACAGAATCTTTACCACCACCAGAAGGAGAGGAGATTATAACCAGAAGTCCTGTTTTTAATTTATTCTTTATCATATTTTTATGTTTGTTATCTTGATACTTGTTATTCTAGTGTAGGCAAGTATTTATATGTCATTCCTGCAAAGTTTATCCACCGGAGAGGTGGAGTAGGAATCTATCAGAATTTTATTATTTCACTGTCTTTAAATAATCTTTCAATTCTTTTGGTATTTCTATTTCGTATTCTTGATATTTATCATTTAAATCATTAAAACCAAGTTTAAAACAATGTAAAAATAATCTATCTATTTTTTTAGACCATCTTTTGTATTGTTTTTGATAATACAAAGTGTCACCAACAACAGGGTGATTATATGCTAAAAAGTGAGCACGAATTTGGTGCATACGTCCGGTATATAATTTTACTCGTATAAGTGTGTGGTTTATAAAATGTTTTTCAACCCAAAATTCTGTCTTTGCGTCTCTTCCTTTGTCGGTTTGTAATCCTTTTTCTGTTTTTGGTAGTGCTGCCATTTTACCATCTTTTTTTCTTGCAATTGGAAATTCGATTATATCATGGTCGGTATCTATTTTCCCATGCACCAAGACAATGTATTCTTTATTTATAGTTCTTTTTTTAAATTGATTTTTAAGATGTTCAAACATTTTTTGTGTACGAGCTACAACAAGTAGTCCCGATGCTGCTTTGTCTAAGCGATGAACTATTCCAGGTCTTGGATTTTCCTGCCTGTTGGTAGGTAGATTGTTATCTTTTGCTTCTCCATAGTTCATATTAATAGGGTCACCTACATTTTTTATTTCTTTGAATTTGTTGGTTAAAATTTTTGAAAGTGCGTTTGCCTCATCTGCTTGAGTAGGGTGAACTAAAAGTCCAGCTTGTTTATTAATAATAAGATAGTCTTTTTCTTTAGCAATAATTTCTATTTTTATCTTTATTTTTTTCTTAAAGAAATTTTTTACAGAATCAGTTATCTTTTTATCTTTATTTTTTTGTTCTTTTAATTGATTGGCGATTTCTGTTGCATCTAAAATTTCTATTGTGTTACCTGTTTTGATTTGTTGACCAGCTTTTTTTGGTTTTTTATCATTTATTAAAACAAGGTCAAGGTCAATTAATTTATGAATTTGATTACGACTGGTATTTAATTTATTCGCTAAAAAAATATCCAATCTTTCTTTATTAGAGTTTTCTTTAATGTTGATTATTTGTTTTATTATCATAATGACTAGTCAGTAAGTTTGTGCGCCTGGATGGCTTTGAACCATCGACCCCCAAATTAAATATACATAAAAATTCTGCATTTGCAGAAAATATAAATAAGTTTGTGCGCCTGGATGGCTTTGAACCATCGACCCCCAAATTATAAGTTTGGTGCTCTAACCCCTGAGCTACAGGCGCATCACAAAATTATTTATATTTTACTACTCATTTGAATTTTCAAGTTTGGTGCTCTAACTCCTGAGCTGCAGGCGCGTTTATTGCTATTAGTCTAGCAAATTTCTTTTAATTTTGCAAGACTATTAGGTGTTAGTAAATATATACTTGACATTTTGTTAAAAATTAGATAAGTTAAATTAAATAGTGTTTGGTCTTTTAAAAATAAAACAAAGGGGAAATTACGTGAGAAAGTTAAATGATAGTGGTGTTAGTAGGTTGTATAATGGTTTAGTAGTTTTTAGGATTAAAAATGAATATAGAGGGGTTTTACAATCCTTAGCAGGAGGAAAAGGTGACAATACTTTACCTGTAAGTTCTTTTGAAGGTATATATCGAATTGAGGGCCTAGAAAATAAAAAAATTCAAGATTTATATCCTAACGCCTGTTGCGTTCTAATGACAGAAGATAGTAATACTTGTTCTTTGGCTATTTATAAGAAGAAAGACGGAATACTCCGTTATGTTCCTAAGCCTAAAAAAGAACATCAGAAAAAGGGTGCTATTCACCCTCTTAACAATGAGCAAGCGTTTTACGACGCTTTGCTCAGGGACCCAGAAGTTTTGGTCGTTGGTTGTATTGGAGATGCTGGTTCAGGAAAAACTCTTTTAGCACTCAATGCAGGTTATAGATTGTTAAAAGATCGAGATCCTATAAAGTGGATCAAAACTTTTAGGCCATATGTTCCTGCAGGTCCAGATATGGGGTTCATACCTGGAGATTTAATCGAAAAAATGGATCCCTATGCTGGTCCTATAAAGGAGAACCTTTTCAAGGTCATGCTTGGAGAGGTTGGTAATTTTTCTGAGGCGAAGGAAACTATGAGTTGTATGTTCGGGAAAAAGATGACTCTGTCAATTGAGTCGCTTACTCACATACAAGGACGAACCTTTAATAATACTTTTGCGTTTCTTGATGAGGCGGAAAATGCTTCGCCTGAGGAAATGAAAAGACTTATATCTAGAATGGGGAGTGGCTCAAAAGTGGTTTGTTCTGGTGATGTTAACCAGGTTGCAACCAGAGGTTTATCATCTAAACACAACGGTTTGTCTCACTTGATTGATTGCCTTAAAGGTGAAGAAGGATTCGCCTGTATTGAATTGATTGAAGTTGAGCGTGGTCCAATCGCAAAATTGGCCAAAAAATTGTAAACAAAGGAGAAAAGTTTGGGGCTATCTGTGATTTTGCAGATAGCCTTTTTTTATTTGCCTAAGTTTTAAAGAGTTTTCTTTGTAGTTTGCCAAAGTGTATTAAAACTGTTAAAATATGAATATAAATTTATGGATAATTATAATTTTAGACTATTTTTAAAAATAAATAAATTAATTGGGCACAATAAGTGGCTGGATGTTTTTGGTTCCTCAGGTGCTGAATGGGTGATTTTTGGTGCTTTTGGTTGGTACATAGTTGCAAGTCTGATTAATGGATTACCTAACAAACAAAATGCAATTATGCCGATCTTATTTTTTGGTTTTGCTTGGGTTTTGGGGTGGTTTGTAAGTTTAGTAATTGGTTTGATTGTGAAAGAAATGAGACCTCATATTACTCATCCAGAAATAAAAATAATGTATAAGCCCTTGATGTCTTGGAAATCTTTTCCATCAGACCATGCATTGACTGTGTTTTTATTATTTTTTTTGGGTTTAGTTTTTAGTTTGCCATTTGCATGGGCTCTTTTGCCTCTTGCTTTGTGGGTTTGTTGGGGGAGGGTTTATGCTGGTTTTCATTATCCATTTGATATAGTCGGAGGATTGTCGCTTGCAGGATTTATTTCAGTTTTTGTTTATTACCTATATTTGATTATTTTTTAAATAATATATCGTTAATGCGATATAATCGTCATTCGTTTGGAAATATTTAAATACATTTGACTATTTCTCTCACTCATTTAGATTATGAAAGCAATTATATTAGCAGGAGGTTTTGGAACTCGTCTTCGACCTTTAACAGACGATGTACCAAAACCACTTTTACCAATTAAAAATTTGCCAATAATTGAGCATGCTATTTTAAATTTTAGAAAGCATGGTATTAAAGATGTTATCTTATCAATTGGATATAAATCTGATATGATTAAAGAATATTTTGGTGATGGTTCTAAATTTGGTATTAATATAGAATATTTTGTTGAGGATGAGCCTCTTGGAACTGGTGGGGCTATTAAAAAAGCTGCAGAATTTATTACAGAAACTTTTTTGGCTATTAATGGTGACAATTTAGCAGATTTTGATTGGACAAAAATTATAGAAGATCACAAAACCCATAATGGTAAAATCACTTTAACACTTTATCCGGTAGAGGATGTAACGCAATATGGTATTGCAAAGTTGCATGAAAATAAAATTTTAGAATTTATAGAAAAACCTACAGTTGAAAAGGCTCCAAGTAATTTAAATAATGCTGGTGCCTATGTTATGGAAAAAGAAGTATTAGACATGTTGCCTGAAGGATTTTGTATGATAGAAAAAGATTGTTTTGAAAAGCTTGCTCCACAAGGAGTAGTTTATGCGTCGTTGCATTCTGGGCAGTGGTATCCAACAGATACAATCGAAAAATACAATTCAGCCGATAAAAACTTTAATCAGTTAGATTAGCTATGTCTTTTGATCAAAAAATTAGAAAATTTTCTTTTAGTATTCTGGGTCTCGCATTTATTAGCGGGTTTTTGTTTATGGTAATAAATAGAGAAAAACCAGAAGAAGTAAAAATAGTTGCCAGAGAAGAAATAAATATTACAATTATACCTGGTTGGAATTTGAAACAGGTTGCCGACAGCTGGGTTAAAGTTGGTTTGGTAAGTAGTACGAAAGATATTTTTGATTTACTTGGTTCTCCAATATATGTTGGGGGTGAAGTTGGTAAAAAAATAAAATTTAAAAATGATGAATTAGAACTTTTGGATAGTAGATTAAATAACGTAAGTTATGAAGGATTTTTAATGCCAGATACTTATCGTGTTTATAAAGATGCGGATTTAAAAGAAGAAGTATTGTCAAAAATTTTTGACAATTTAGAAAATAAAATTACCCTTGAGATGAGAGAAGAAATAAATAGTCAAGATAGAGATTTTTATGAAATATTAACTATGGCTTCAATTGTGGAACGTGAAGCACAAAGTTTGGAAGATATGAAAAGGGTAGCTGATATTTTCTGGAGAAGGCTTGATATGAATTGGGCATTGCAATCTTGTGCAACAGTTAATTATATTACTGGTAAAAATGATCCAGGAGTAACGAATGATGACAGAGAAATAGATTCGCTGTATAATACTTATAAGTATCCAGGGCTTCCCCCTGGTCCGATCGGCAATCCTGGAATAAATGCGATTAAAGCAACAATTTATCCAACTGTAAATAAGAATTGGTATTTTATGAGTGGAACAGATGGAGAAATGCATTATGGAAGAACACTTGATGAGCATAATGTAAATGTATATAAATATTTAAGATAATTTATGTTAACCTCTGATTTTGATTACAATTTACCTGAGTGTTTAATAGCTCAAAAACCAATGGATAAACGCGATGAATCTCGTTTGTTGGTTATTGATAAAGATGTTAAAAAAATAGAACATAAGAATTTTTTTGATATCATAGATTATCTTCAAGAAGGGGATTTGATTGTTTGGAATAATTCGAAGGTATTTAACGCACGGCTTAAAGCAACTCTTGAATTTGATGAGTCAACAAATAAAAAATTAGAAGGAAAAGAAGTTTTTAATGCTCCGCGTGAAATTGAAATATTTTTAGTGAAGCCTGTGGAGAATCTTGGAGTATGGCAATGTCTTGCAAAACCAGGTAAAAAATTACATCTTGGTTTGCAAGTGAGGATTGCTTCGGACTTTGTGGGTGAAGTTTTGGAAAAAAATGTTGATGGTACGGTTTTGATTGATTTTAAAGAGGGTGATATGAGCGTGAGGGCAAAAGCAAATAAATATGGGTTTGTACCAGTGCCTCCATATATTAAAAGAGAAGAAGAAAAAATTATTGATAAAAAAGAACTGGCAGAAAAATATCAAACTGTTTATGCAAAATATGAGGGTTCAGTTGCGGCTCCAACTGCTGGTTTTCATTTTACTACGGATTTGATAGAAAAGTTAGAAAATAAAGGTGTTGGATTTGCAGAAATTACTTTACATGTTGGTCTTGGAACTTTTTTACCAGTAAAAACAAAAAATATTGACGAGCATAAAATGCACAGTGAATGGGTAGAGTTAACCGCAAAGAATGCTGATAAAATTAATATTGCGAAGCAGGATGGTAGAAGAGTGGTTGTAGTTGGCACAACAACTGTGAGAACGCTTGAAGGAATTGCGAGTTTGGTTGATGGAGGTGAGCCAATTACAGTCCGTCCATATTCAGGAGAAATAAATATTTTTATAACTCCTGGGTTTGAATTTAAAGTAGTAGATGCATTAATAACAAATTTTCATTTACCAAAATCAACTTTATTAATGTTAGTAAGTGCGTTTGCAAAAGATAGAGAATTTATGTTAAAGTGCTATAAAGAAGCTGTAAAAGAAAAATATCGTTTTTATAGTTTTGGTGATGCAGTGTTAATTAAATAATTTAACAAAATTATGTCAGGTGAAAAAGCGGGTGAAATAACTTACGTACCACCAGAATTAGGTATAGAAGAAAAAGAAAAATTGGAAAAAAATGCGATAGAAAATGACGAAAATAATAAAAAATCTTTAGAAAATGAAAAGGATTCAGGTTTTGGTGAAATTGAGTGGGATGATTCTGAAGACGATAATGATGAAGTTGGTGATAAAGAAGAAGATGGGTTTAAGCCGAAGTGGAAAGAGGGTGAAGATGGATTAGAGGAAAAGTGGGAAAGAGATTTAGGCGCTCAAGGTAAAAAAATAATAAAAGTTTAATTTTTAATTTAAATATATGAATTTAAAAAGAGGAGAATCTCCAACAGGGGGGGTTTTTGGAAAAAAGTAGAAGGGACTGGTGAAAGTAGTGACTCAAAAGAAAGTTTAAAGGCTTTATTTAGTAAAAAAGGCGAAAAGAAAGGGCAGGTTGTTAATCCTAAAGTGACAGTAGAATTACCAAAATTTAACAGAGATGGTTCAACTGGAAATGTGAGTTCAGAGAGGCGCGCTGCTGAAGAGAAATTTTCAGCAATGCAAAGTAAAAGTATGGAGGATAAAGATGTTGGGCACGCTTAAAAAATACAAATTAAAAACTCCAGAGTTAACTCTGGAGTTTTTAATTTGTATTTTTTTATTCTATTTTTGTTAGTGGTTATTTTTAAACTAATGATTTTATCGCTTTAGCGATATAGTCGAGTTTATTTTATAGGGGAGGGTAATTATATAGTAGAATTAAGTATTTATAAAGGCTGTGTAGGGCAGTTACGTATTTGACAAACTCTTACTAATTTAGTATAGTATATTTAGTTTAATTATTGACAAAAAGACCTAGAGTCGTTAATATAGTCTTTATAACTCCGCTTTGCGGAGGTATTTGAGTATTTACACATTTGTCATTCTGAGGAAACGAAGAATCCCTTAAATATTATGAAATTCAAACTAAAATCAAATTACAAACCGGCAGGAGATCAGCCTCAAGCAATTGAAGGGCTTGTTTCTGGTATTAAAAATGGAGATGCAAAACAAACATTGCTTGGTGTAACTGGTTCTGGTAAAACTTTTACAATTGCGAACGTAATTGAGAAGGTTCAAAAACCAACACTTGTGATAGCTCACAACAAAACTTTGGCCGCTCAACTTTGTAATGAATTTCGTGAATTTTTTCCAGACAATGCAGTAGAATATTTTGTTTCATATTATGATTATTATCAACCAGAAAGTTATTTACCTAGTTCAGACACCTATATTGAAAAAGAAGCTCAAATAAATCAAGAAATAGATAGACTGCGTCATGCGTGTACACAAAGTTTACTTACCCGTGATGATGTTATTATTGTCGCATCAGTTTCTGCAATTTACAATCTTGGTTCTCCAAAAGAATATCTTCGCCAAGTTTTACACCTAGAAAAAGATCAGATTTTGGACAGAAGGGGAATGCTTGAACAATTAATCGGTATGCAATTTGAAAGAACAAATAGTGATTTAACTCGTGGACATTTTCGAATGCGAGGACAAGTTTTTGAAATAATGCCAGTTCAGACGGAAAAAATATATCGTTTTGAAATCTCGGACAAGATTGATTTGATTGAACTTGTTGATCCGGTAACCAGAAAAGTAAAAATGGAGTTGTCGGACGCATGGTTTTTTCCAGTTAAACATTATGTAGCAGGGAAAGAAGAAACTGATAGAGCTTTTTCACAAATTTATACAGATTTAAAAGAAAGATTAGAAACTTTTAAAAAAGAAGGAAAAGTTTTAGAGTATGAGAGGTTAAAAAGAAAAACTCGTTATGATTTGGAAATGATTAAAAATATTGGATATTGTAATGGAATAGAAAATTATTCTAGATATTTTGATGGAAGAAGTGAGGGGGAAGCCGCTTTTACTTTGATTGATTATTTTTTGCATGGAAGCCGTGATTTTTTAACAGTGATAGATGAGTCTCATGTAACTATTCCTCAAATTGGTGGAATGTATAATGGGGACAGATCAAGAAAACAAACTTTAATAGAACACGGATTTAGATTGCCTTCGGCACTTGATAATCGTCCACTTAAATTTGATGAGTTTGAAGATAGAGTGAATCAAGCGATATTTGTGTCGGCTACTCCAAATGAATTTGAACTTGAAAAGAGTGATAATATTGTAGAGCAAATAGTTCGTCCAACCGGACTTATTGATCCAGAAATAATAATTAAACCAGTAACAGGAAAAGGAAAAGTAAAATCGCAAATTGAAGATGTGATTGAACTTATTAGTGAAAGAATTAAAAAGAATGAAAGAACACTTGTAACAACTCTTACAAAAAAGATGGCGGAAGATTTAACAGATTATTTAAAAGATAAAAAGATTAAAGTTGAGTATTTACATTCCGACATAAAAACTTTGCAAAGAATTCAAATTATAAATGACCTGAGAGAAGGGAAAACAGATGTAATTATTGGGGTAAATCTTTTGCGTGAAGGTTTAGATATGCCAGAGGTATCACTTGTGGCGATTTTGGATGCAGATAAAGAAGGGTTCTTGCGTAGTGCAACTAGTTTGATTCAAACAACTGGTCGTGCTGCTCGAAATGTAAATGGTCAAGTGGTAATGTATGCCGATACAGTAACAAAATCTATTAAAAAAGCGATTCAAGAAACTGACAGAAGAAGGAAAATTCAACTTGCCTATAACAAGAAGAATGGAATAACCCCTACTACAATTCAAAAATCAATAAAAAATATTTTAGAAGAGTTTGGAATATCTACGGATAAAGGAAAGCATTTCGGAAAGGTAAAAAGAAACAAACAATTATTGCAATTAGATTTAGCTGGAGATGATAGACCGATTAGTGAAATAATAAAAGATAAGGAAAGTAAAATGCGTGTAGCTGCGAAAGACTTAGAATTTGAGTTGGCAGCGATACTTCGAGATGAGGTAAGAGAATTAAAAAAGATAAAATAATAGCATGGAAAATAAAATAAAAATTAAAGGTGCGCGTGAGCATAACTTAAAAAATATTGATCTTGAATTGCCAAGAAATAAAATGATTGTTTTTTCAGGATTATCAGGATCGGGAAAATCCAGTCTTGCTTTTGATACAATTTTTGCGGAGGGACAAAGAAGATATGTGGAAAGTTTATCAGCCTATGCCCGTCAATTTTTGGGTGGAATGAGTAAACCTGATGTGGATGAAATAGAAGGTTTGTCGCCAGCAATTTCAATAGATCAAAAAGCACATAGTGCTAACCCTCGTTCCACTGTTGCTACGATTACAGAAATTTATGATTATCTGAGGGTTTTGTATGCTCGAATTGGAAAACCGACTTGTCCGGAGTGTGGAACAAAAATTGAAAAAATGACAACCGACGAAATGTTTGATCAAATTATCAAAGGTTTAAAAAAAGAAAAGACCAAGATGAAGAAAAATGAATTAATGGTAATATCGCCAATTGTTCGAGGAAGAAAAGGTGAGTATTATCAAATGCTTTACGATTTGTATAAGGATGGTTTTCTGGAAGTGCGAGTTGATGGTAAAATGAAAAGTTTAAAAGAACAAATTGTTTTATCTAAAAATAAAAAACATAATATTGAAGTTGTAGTTGATCGTTTTGTCATTTCCGTGAAGGTAGGAATTCAGAAAAAAGAAAAAGAAAGACTGTCAGAAGCAATTGAAACCGCAGTGGATTTATCAGATGGTTTGTGTACGGTAATTTATCCAAATAAAAAAGAACAAGTTTATTCAACTGAATATTCTTGTCCGAATGATGGGTTTTCTTTTCCAGAAATAGAACCTCGTCTTTTTTCTTTTAATTCTCCTTATGGATATTGTGATTATTGTACTGGTCTTGGAACTAAGACTTTATTTTCCGAAGAAGTGTGTCCAAAATGTGAGGGCAAAAGATTAAATGAGAATTCACTTGCTGTTAAAATTCAAGATAAAAGTATTTATGATGTTACAAGTTTGACCATTTCAGAAGCTGTGGATTTTGTGTTAGGTCTTGATGATGAATTGAGTGTTCGTGAAATGGAAATTGCGGGTCCCGCTTTAAAAGAAATTCAAAACCGTTTAAGTTTTATGCTTGATGTAGGTTTGCATTACTTAACTTTAAATAGACGTGCTGGAACACTTTCGGGTGGAGAAGCTCAAAGAATTCGTTTAGCTTCTCAAGTAGGTCAAAAATTGGTTGGAGCTTTGTATGTTTTGGATGAGCCAACTATTGGTCTTCATCAAAAAGATAATGATAGGTTGGTTAGTACCTTGCGTCACTTGTGTGATATTGGAAATACAATTATAACAGTTGAACATGATGAAGATACAATTTTGGCAAGTGATTGGGTAGTGGATATTGGTCCTGGTGCAGGTGTAAATGGCGGAGAAGTGGTTTATAGTGGTCCAAAATCTATTTTGATTGAAAATAAAAAATTAGATAAGATTGAATTTGAATGTAAAACCTATGGGGATGCTTCAAAGTCTCTAACAGGAAAATATCTACGTGGAGAAGAAAAAATAAAGATTCCAGAAACAACTCGTAAAGTTGGGTCTTCAACTCCAAAAATAAAAATTAAAGGAGCCGAGCAAAACAATTTAAAAAATATTAATGTGGAAATTCCACTTCGACGTTTAGTTTGTTTAACAGGGGTGTCAGGAAGTGGTAAATCAACTTTAATGAATAGTATTTTGTATAAAAAAATTGCGAATAAATTAAATCATTCAGATAAAAAAGTGGGTAAGCATAAATCAATTACTGGAGTTGAATATATTGATAAAATAATTCGTATTGATCAAGGTGCAATTGGAAGATCTCCACGAAGTAATCCAGCAACATATACTGGAACTTGGACATATATTCGTGAACTTTTTGCGTCAACTACAGAGGCACGTTTAAAAGGTTTTAAAGTAGGACGTTTTAGTTTTAATCGTCCAGGTGGAAGGTGTGAGCATTGTGAAGGTAGAGGAACTTTGGAAATTGAAATGCATTTCTTACCAAGCGTAGAAGTTAAATGTGAAGTTTGTAAAGGAAAAAGATTTAATCAAGAAACTTTAGCAATTCATTTTAAAGGAAAAAATATTGCAGATATACTCGACATGACGATTTCTGAAGCTGAAGAATTTTTTTCTGAGATTCCTTTTATTTATGATAAATTAAAAGTTTTGAATCAAGTTGGTTTGAGTTATTTAACCTTGGGTCAAAGTTCAAAGACTCTATCAGGTGGAGAAGCACAAAGAATAAAGTTATCAAAACATTTAGCTAAGAAAAATACTAGAAAAACTTTGTTTTTACTTGATGAACCTACAACTGGTTTGCATTATGAGGATGTAAAAAAATTAATTGGAGTATTGCAAGAACTAGTTTCAAAAGGAAATACTGTAATGGTAATTGAACATAATTTAGATGTAATTAAAAGTGCTGATTGGATTATTGATCTCGGTCCAGATGGGGGAGATAAAGGGGGAGAACTTATAATAGCTGGAACTCCAGAGGAAGTGGCAAGAAGGAGCACGCTTAGTCATACTGGGAAATATTTAAAAAGGGTGATGAAATAATGGTAGGGGGTATCCCTAGGGTATCAATACCCTAGGGATACCCCAATTGTGATTTTGCATCATTTGTCATCCTTTATGGTCTGTCATCCTGAATTTATTTCAGGATCTCTTTCTCGTCCGTCATCTCGACCGAAGTGGAGAGTTCTTTCTGAGTAATCACTATTTAAACAAACACTCTTGAAGTAAATTAATGTATTATTTTTTTCTTTTGTCCTTTTGAATGGTCAAAAGAACGAAAACCCGCTGGGTTATTAAACTTTTAGATAATTTACACATTCGTTTTACTAAAGTTTGCAAATCGTTTCGCTAGAGTAAACTTTTCCTATCGGAACGTTTCGATTTTAAGTGTAAATTAAACTAAAAATTCGGAGCGCCCAGACCCAGCGATTGAGTGATTGGTAATTAAATTTAAAAATATTTTTATGAAAATTTATACACTTATTTCACTTAAACTCACAAAGTTTGAGTTATAAATTTTTTAAAGAAAGTCAATAGATAGTTTTTAATTATGAATTTAAAACAAAAAATCAAAAACTTACCAAATACCCCAGGGATATATCTTTTTTACAATGCTAAAAAAGAACTTGTTTATGTTGGGAAGGCGACGAGTCTGCGAAATAGAGTGAGTTCGTATTTTCGCCAAACCACCCCCAACCCCCTTCTTCGTAAGGAGGGGACAACCAGACCTATTGAAATGATGATAAGAGAAGTAAAAAATATTAAAGTGATTGAGACTGATTCAGTTTTAGAGGCAATTATTTTGGAAGGTAAATATATTAAAAAATTCCGTCCAAAGTATAATGTGGATTGGAAGGATGATAAGTCTTGGAATTATATTTATATTACAAAAGACAAGTACCCAAAAGTTTTAACAATTCGTGAACATGAATTGAAAAATCTGGATTCCCGCTTTCGCGGGAATGACAGTGTGGTCTTTGGTCCATACCCAGGACTTAAAGTAAAAGAAATGATGCGATTATTACAAAGGTTATTTTATATTTCTGTGTGTAAGCCAGATGCAAAAAAGCCTTGTTTCTATTATCAACTCGGGCAGTGCCTTGGGGTTTGCGCAGGTGAAATTAGTGTGACCGATTATAAAAAGAAAGTTATAACCCCTCTTAAACAATTTTTAAAAGGAAATAAAAAAAGACTAATTACTAACTTGAATACAAAAATGGTTCAAGCATCGAAAGATAAAAATTTTGAAGAAGCAGGACGCCTTCGAGATCAAATTAAAAATTTAAAAAAGATTCATGATATTGCATTACTCAATAAAAGTTTTGTTAAAGATGATATTTTGGATTCCCGCCTTCACGGGAATGACAATGGTGGAGTGCTGAGTGGAAGAAATTTAAGAATTGAAGGTTATGATATTTCAAACTTAGGAACGTCGGACAAAGTTGGTTCGATGGTTGTATTTAAAGATTCGGAACCATCAAAAAAAGACTACCGCAAGTTTAATATTAAAACAGTTGTAGGACAGAGTGATGTTGATTGCTTGGCTGAAGTGCTGGAAAGGCGTTTAAAACATCCAGAATGGAATTATCCAGATGTATTTTTAATTGACGGTGGTAAACCTCAAGTAAATAAGGTAAAAAAGATACTAGATTCCCGCCTTCGCGGGAATGACAGTTTGATTCCAGTGGTTGGGATTGCTAAAGGCCCGAAAAGAAAGAAGAATGAATTCATTTTTGACCTAAAGGATAAAAATATGGTAAAGTTTGTGCGTGAGAATGAGAATCTGCTTATTCAAGTCCGAGATGAAGCTCACAGATTTGCAATTAAATTTAATAGAGAAAAAAGAAAAATAAAGCATTAATTACATAGATTTTAAAAAGATTACACAGATTATCAGTGTAATCATTAATAATTAGTCTAAATCAATGCTATGCAAACAATAACAGTAAAAATAGAAAAATTGGTTTTTGGTGGGCAGGCTTTGGGTTTTTATGAAGGCAAGCCTGTTTTTGTTTGGAATGCTTTGCCTGGGGAAGAAGTAGAAGTAGAATTAACTAAAAAGAAAAAAGATTTTTTAGAAGGAATCGCAATTAATATTTTAAAATCGTCACCTCAAAGGCTTGTTCCAAAAGAAGAACATTTTTTGTCTTGTAGTCCGTGGCAAATTTTAGATTGGGAGAGTGAAAATGAATGGAAGAAAAAAGTAGTTCTCGAAACTTATAGAAGAATAGGAAAATTTAGTGAAGACTTAAAATTAGATATTTATACTGATAATGTTCAATATGGATATCGCAATAAAATGGAATACAGTTTATGGGAAGAAGAAGGGCAAGTAAAATTATCGTTTTACAAAAGAGGCGGGCGACATGTTTATCAGATTGATAATTGTGTTTTGGCTCAACTAGAATTAAATGTTGTAGCGAACAATCTTGTTACCTGGGTTAATGAAAATAAATTACCAGGGAGAAGCCTTAAAACTTTAATACTCCGATCAAATCAAAAAGGTGAAGTGATCGCTGGAATTTTTATTAAAGATCATTTAGAAATTAAAAATTATCCTCAGTTAAAAGGAAATTTAAAAGGAATACAAATTTATTTTTCAAATCCAAAGTCTCCAGCCTCTGTTCCGACTGAGCTTATTTATCAAGATGGAGAAAATTATTTAGAAGAAGAAATAGAAGGTGTAAAATATAAATCAGGACTTTTTAGTTTTTTTCAAGTAAATGCATCTGTTTTCGTAGAAGCTTTAAAAGATATAAAAAGTAATATTAAAAAAGATTCAGAAGTTATTGATTATTATTCTGGTGTTGGTGCCATTGGTCTTTATTTGGCTGATAAATGTAAAAAGGTTGAAATGGTTGAGAGCAATGATGAAGCAGTTAGGTTTGCAAAAGACAATATTAAATTAAATAAATTTAAAAATGTAACAGCGGATTTAAAACCATCTGAAGAGATGATAGATTTAATTGATAGTAATAAAACAATTATTTTTGATCCACCTCGTGCTGGACTTCATCAAAAGATAATTGATAAGGTTTTAGAAGTAAGTCCAGAGAAAATTATTTATATGTCTTGCAATATCTCAACTCAAGCTCGTGATGTGGGTATGCTTTTGGGTAATTATAAAATAATATTTTCTCGACTTTATAACTTTTTCCCTCGCACACCTCATGTTGAAGGAATTTTAGTTTTAGAAAGGAAATAGCATATGATAGAAGAAAATAATCAAAAAGTAAGAGGGCTGAATAAACAAATAATAATAATAGTTTTATTTTTAGTTTTTATTTTAGGGGGACTTTTTGCAATTAAAAATTTTATTGCAAAAGATAAAATTGAAGATTTTAATTATTTTCATATGAAACTACAAAGTGATGTTTTTAAAAATGGGGGATATATTCCATCAAAATATACTTGTGATGGGTTAAATGTAAATCCGTCTTTACAAATTACTGAAGCTCCGACAGGAACTAAGAGTCTGGTTTTGATCGTAACTGATTTAGATGCGTTAAGTGGTGAGTTTGTTTATTGGTTGGTGTGGAATATTAAACCCGGTGTAGAATTTATTGAAGAAAATAATTTACCTATTGGGGCTGTTGAAGGTAAAACAGATTTTGATAAAAATAAATATGGTGGGCCATGCCCTCCAAGTGGAACGCATAGGTACAAGTTTGAACTTTATGCTGTAGATTTTGTTTTTGATGCAATGTCTGAAAATACTGATAAACAAAAAATATTAGAACTTATAAAAGGAAGGATTTTGGCAAAAGTAGGATTAGTAGGTTTATATAGAAGATAATTTTTTTAGTGTAAAGGGTTGATTTTTTTAATAATCTGTGTTATTTTTAGCTAAAGTGTAGTTCTTTAAAAATAAGGAATTGAGAGGTTCCTGTGATCGAAAGGCTTTAAAATGAAAAAAAAAGATATGCTTAATGCTGTTTTATTATTGGTGGTTTCTTTAATGGTCATAATCAGTGGTGTCTTTAGTGGCATTTTAGATATTGAACAAAAAACAGTAAATAATCAATCAGATACGTTTGTTGTGTTAGACTATTCAATAGTAGTTCGTGACATTGAGGGTGAGAAAGAAAGCAGTGCATTTATGCGTTTTTTTTGGCTGTTGGCAATTGTGTCTACGCTTATCTCTAAAGATATTAAAGAGGAAAGTCGTATTTTTGCCATAATTCTAAATATTTTGAGCATATTCTGTTTCATTACAGTGTATTTTTCGGCAGTATTAATGAATAATGTTTTTTTTATGTTTCTTATTTTGGATGTTTTGTACTTAGTGTTGGTTATATTATTTTATATAAGAAAAAAAAATACTTTTATGTGTAGATTATTTTTCTTTTTAGTTTTTTTGGTTGCATTAATACCATTTGTTTTGGAAATTGTTTGATGTGTTTAGTTTTGTAGTATTAACAATGAATTTTACCCCGAGCTTTGTTTTGCTCGGGGGTTTTTTTAAAAATTTAAATTATAGATTATAAAAATTTTATGGTATAATTAAATTAATAAAAATAGAAAGTAAAGAAACTATTTTTTAACTTTTAAATAAATTTTTATGGGTACCGGAATATTTGATCTTGCAGTTGTAATTACAGTCGCGGCAGTTTTAAGTATTGTAATTAAAATGTTAAAACAACCCCTTGTGGTTGCTTATTTGTTAACCGGAATTATTATTGCTTGGTTTGGGTATTTTCATTTAGGTGAACATGAAGTGTTTAAGGTATTTTCTGAAATGGGAATCATGTTTTTGTTATTTTTGGTTGGACTTGAAATTAATTATTCAAGTCTACGTTTGGTTGGCAAAGCAACGTTACTTGTTGGTTTTGGTCAAATTATATTTACTTTTGCGTCTGCTTTTGGGCTCGCTTGTTTATTTGGTTTTGGTTATTTGCCGGCTTTTTATCTTGGAAGCGCTTTTACTTTTTCTAGTACAATTATTGTAGTTAAGCTATTAGGAGATAGACAAGATTTAAATAGTTTTTATGGAAAAATTAGTATTGGAGTGCTTTTAGCTCAAGATGTAGTAGCAATTTTACTTCTTATAGTTTTGGCAGGAGTGGAATCTGGTACGAGTGTAACAGTAGCTGATTTTGCTTTCACTCTTGGTGTTAATGCACTTTTGTTTTTAGCAATTATCATATTGTCTCGTTTTGTATTTCCAAAATTATTTGGTAAAATTGCTCGTTCACAAGAAATGGTATTTTTGCTTTCTCTTGCCTGGGTGTTTTTGATGGCTGCTTTTGTAACAAAGATAGGGCTTTCAATCGAGATTGCTGGTTTTTTGGCAGGGCTTGCACTTGCTAACTCGTCAGAGCATTTTCAAATTGCGGGTTATATTAGACCTTTAAAAGATTTCTTTATTTTAATATTTTTTGTGATTCTTGGGTCAAGTTTTGTATTTTCTGGGGCAGGAGAACTTTGGCTTCCGGTTTTAGTATTCTCTTTATTTGTGCTTTTAGTAAAACCATTTATCATAATGTCTATTATGGGTTTAATTGGACATAGAAGGCGCACTGGTTTTTTAAGTGCAACTGTTTTGGCACAAGTATCTGAGTTTAGTCTAATAATCATTGCTTTTGGTTTGCGTCTGGGTCATATTGATAATTCAGTTGTTTCGACTGTTACTATGGTTGCGATTATTACAATAGTCATGTCTAGTTATATGTCTATTTATGCAGAAAAATTTTATTTAAAAGTAAATAAGTATTTACGTTTTTTTGAAAGAAAAAAAGTAGCGAAAGAAAATACGATAGAAGAAATACCAAAACGTCCGATTGTTTTAATTGGTTATCACAGGACAGGTAAAAGTATAATGAATAATCTTGATAAAGATCAGGTTTTGGTTATTGATTTTGACCCAGAAGTAATTAATCAATCAAAACATCTTGGAATGGCTCATATTTTGGGAGATATTACTGATCCAGAAATTTTAGAGCTTGCTCATATTAGACAGTGTAAATTAATAATTTGTACCAGTGCTGATATTGAAGATAGTTTGCGGGTAATAAATTATATTAAAGATTTGAAAAGAAAACCAAAATTTGTGGCTCGTGCTGCTACTCAGGTTGAAGCAAAGACACTTTATAGTGCGGGAGCGACTTATGTGCTTTTACCACTTTTCTCAGTTGGGGATTATCTTGGTAAAGTTTTAATGATGCCTTCGTGGGGAAAGACTTTAAAAGAATTAAAAAAGCGTGATATAGATTTGATTAAAAAGATAGATATGATTGTTTAAAAATGTATTAATAAAATCGTTTTTAGTATTAAACGATTTTTTTATCTTTTTTATTTAAAAATTGGTAGATTTGTAGTATTTAAAGATGTTTCGCTTAAAAACTAGATTTTATTATATAATATTGACAAAATTAACAAAATAATATACAATGTCGCATATGTTACCAACTGATAAAAGTCAAGATTCATGGAGGTTAGCTCTCAAATATATTGGTCGTTGTCCTCTTTGTAACGAAGATTATAAACAAGAGAATGCTGAGTTGTTTGATAAAAATGAAACATCAAATTTGGTTCATATCACTTGTAATAAGTGTAAAATAAATTTTGTAGCAGCGATTTTTCTTTTAGGACAAGGAATAAGTACAGTTGGTGCTTTAACCGACCTAAGTTTAGATGACATAAAAAAGATACATGGTAAAGAGCCAGTTACTGCAGACGAAGTAATAAACTTACATAATTTATTACAAAGTGGAGATTTTTTTAAGTCTTAAAATATAAGATAATTTAAAATATAATATAATAATTTAAAATATATGATCTATACTTTAGAAGTAGGAAAAAGAGAACTCAAAGGTGAAAAAGTAAGAGAAGAGGGTTCGTTACCAGGTGTTGTTTATGGAGCTGGATTTGAAGCTGTATCCATTAGTATTGACCCTGCTCAATTCACAAAATTATATGCAACAGCAGGTGAAGCTAGTTTAATTGATTTTAAACTAGATGGAAAAGATGAAGGAAAAATTTTGATTCAAGATGTTCAACGTGATCCTGTTACTGAAAGAGCTGTGCATGTTGATTTAAAACGCATTGATATGAATAAGGCTTTAACAGCAAAAGTGGCTTTAGTTTATGTTGGTGTTGCTCCTGCCGTTAAAGAATTAGGTGGTATTTTGATAAAGAATTTAGAAGAAATTGAAATTAAATGTTTGCCTAAAGATCTTGTTTCTGAATTTAATGTTGATTTAGCTCAGCTTAAAACTTACGAAGATACAATTAAAGTTGCTGATTTGCAAATGCCTGATGGTCTTGAAGTTGTAAGTCCAAGTGTTACAACACCTGTTGCGACTATTACTGCTCCTATGACTGATGAAGAACTTAAAGCTCTAGAAGATGAAGATAAAGATGTTAGTTCTGTTGTTGTTGAAGGTGAAAAGAAAGAAGGAGAAGAAGGAGAAGAAAAGAAAGAAGAAGGAAAAGAAGAGAAAAAATAAATAAATAATTAAATTCAAAACACCTCGAATTTTCGAGGTGTTTTGAATTCGTGGTATAATTCTTTGTGAGGTAAGGGGTGTTGAATAATTAAAATTAAATATGCAAAATTTTAAATCTAAAAAAATAGAAAATAAAACAAAATCTAACTTTAAAGTATATACTTTAATATTTATTTTGATTGGTGCTTTTATTGCTTATTTTTATCTTGCATTTTTAAAAGAAGATTTGAGTGTTGTTGTAGAAGAAAATAAAGTTTATAAAAAAGAATATACATATTTTAATAAACTCACTGGTCTTGGCGTTGATTTAAAAGAGGGAGAGACTTCTCAAGTGGTTGTTGCAATGATTGATAATCACCCAAATGCCAGACCACAAAGTGGTATGTCTGAAGCTAAAATTATATATGAAGTTCCTGCGGAGGGAAACATTACCAGATATATGGCCATTTTTGATTCTAATCAAACAGTCGATCTTGTTGGCCCAATCAGATCCGCTCGCCCTTATTTTTTGGATTTTTCAAATGAATATGGGGAAGTTTTGTATATGCATGTTGGAGGGTCTCCCGAAGCACTTACAGAATTAAAGATTGCTAAACATTTTGATATTAATCAATTTTATTGGGGTAATAATTTTTGGAGAGACTGGGAACGTGACGCACCTCATAACGTTTATACCTCAAGTACTAATTGGCAAGAAATAATAGAGGATAAAGGATATAAAAATAAGGAAGATTGGAAAGGGTGGAAATTTGATGAACAAATTAACGCAACAAATACAGAAAAAATAAAACAGATTAATATTGTGTATTCTAGTTATTATGAAGTGTCTTGGAAATTTAATGAGTTTACAAATCGTTTTGATTATATGCATAACGGTGAACTTTATGAAGACTTGATACAAAATAATTTATCAGTAGATAATGTTTTGTTGCAATATGTGCAAACTGAAATAACCGATAGCTATGGTAGACTCGACATGAAGACTATAGGGAGTGGAGAGGCAAGATTTCTTATTGCTGGAAAAATGATTCGAGGTCGTTGGAAAAAAGAAGATAAAAATGCTCGTACTAGGTTTTTTGATGAATCTGATGTGGAGATAAGTTTGATTCCAGGAAAAACTTGGGTGCAGGTGGTGTCGACTATGAACAAAGTTGAAGTAGTTAACTAGGAATTAAGAATTTTAAAAACACGCAAATTTATATAAATTTGCGTGTTTTTTGTTTGTACTGACGAGTTGTTTGTTTTATGATAAAGTAATTTTATTATTACTAGTATATGGAGGGGAAAATGGCTACTAAACAGGCTGGTAGAGATAAGAGTGATAAGAAGAGGGGGCAAAAGGATAAAAAAGGTAGAGATAAGTGGGTACCTAGAAAGGAGAAGAAAAAGAAGAAATAACAATCATTGTTTTTGTTTGTTAGAGATACATTTGTCTGTCCGTTAGGATAGACTTTTTTTACTAAATATTTTTAACTATTGTAAATTGATTTTTACAATTCGATCTTTTTTTCTTAAATCTTTGATGATTAAAATATTTGTATTAGGCAGGTATTTTTTTATTAAAGTTTTTATTTTTTTTGTTTGGTTTGGGTCAATTTCAAAGTAGATTGTAGATTTTAAATTGTAGGTTATAGTTAAAATTTTTAATTGTGTTAATAATTTTTCATATAAATCCAAACCTTCATGCTTTGCAGTTAAAGCAATTTTAGGTTCAAATTGAATCGATTTTTCTTGCTTGTATTGTTTTTCTGTTACGTAAGGCAAATTAGCAGTAATTATTAAGTTTTTATCTTTTAGGTCATAGTTTTTAGAAATAACAGGTGATAGTAAATTACCATTTAAAAATTCTATTTTAACCTTATGTTTTTTTGCATTTTTTTTCGCAACTTTTAAAGCTTTTTTAGAGATATCAATTGCAATTGTTTTTATTTTTTTGTTTGTATTTTTTAAAATAGAAATTGGGATGCAACCAGACCCTGTTCCAACATCTATTAATATAGTTTTAGTTTCTTTGTTTTGTTCAGGATGACAGTTGATTTCTTTTAAAACTTCCTCAACTATTGTTTCTGTTTCAGGGCGGGGGATAAGTACATTTTTATTAACATTGAAATCAAGTCCAAAAAATTCTTTAGTTTTTGTAACATAGGCAATTGGTAATCCTTTTTTAATTTTATCCAAAGAGAATTTTAGTTTTAAAAGTTCTATAGTTGTTAAAACGTATTCTGGATGAGAATATAAAAATTCTTTTGGTTTTTTTATTGTATATGACAAAGTTAAATCAAAATCAAGCGTATTTAAATTTTTAAAATATTTTTTGTTCATTCGAATTTGTTTGATTGTTTTGTTTGTTATCTTCATATTTTTTTAAATTCTTTTAAATGACACCGTGTTCGTCCTGCACCATCTTTTTTATAAACCAGTTTCCAATTTTTTTCTGTAAGTGTTTGTTCAAATAATTTTTGGCTATCAGAATATTCCAGTAGGAAAATTTGGTTTTTTCCATTCATGTTTTCATCAATCCATTTTTTTAAATCTGGTTTAGTGGTAGTTTCTTGTATGAAATTATATTTTACAGTCTTTTCTTCATTTGTATAGTTGTCTTTTTTTAAAGATAAAGCCAAAACAGCCAAATCTCCATTATAATATTTTTTAAATAGTTCTTTATCACGTTGTGGAGTTATAATAATTGAATTTTCTATTTTATTAATTCTAATATAATCTGTAAATTCTTTTAAAGAAAAATAAGGGGTAATAACAGTCCAAAAGGTAAGAGGTAAAAAAATTAAAGATAGCACAAAATAAAGAGCCTTCTTTCTTTTTAAGGGATTAGTAGTTTTAGAATTTTTGGTGTACAAATCAATCATTCTAGCAAATATTATAAAAAGGGCAGGGTAAAAAGCTGTATAGTATTTACTTACAATAACACCAAGTATTGTGGAACAGATAATTGGAAAAAGAAAATAAAAACTAAGGAAAATTAATTTTGTTTTTTCTGAATCCTTTGCTTTGTATATTTCTTTTGCTAAAAAAACCATTGTTAAAATGATTAGTATTGAAATAGCAAATATTACTTGAGGATGATCAGCAACTGTGAAAGCGCCTACAAGCGAATATAGTATAGATATAAAGAAATTGTTTGAAGTATTAAAATACCAAGCTGACGCAGTGTTAACATTTAAAATGCTAATTGCGTGTGGTAAAAACCACAACAACCAAACAAAACCGATGGAAAAATTAATAATCAAAAATTTTCTAGTAAGTTTTTTATTAGCTTTAACTAAAATTAATCCGAGTAATTGCATTATAGGTATAAGCACTGCTGTAAGATGAGAATATAAAAGTAATAAATTGGCAATAAAATATAAAATCCAATATATTTTTTTATTCTTTTTTTCAAAGGCTATATTATAAAATAATAAAAGTGAAACAATGGATAATGATAGTAGTAAACTATAGACTCTATTCTCGGTGTTTAAATCAATAAATAATCCAGAAAAAGTTAAAAGTAGTGCCGACCAAATTGCAGTATTTTTATTAAAGAATTTTTTTGCTGTAAAATATATTAAAATAATTGAACTAAGGCCAAATAAAAGTGATGGTAGTCGAACCATTGTTTCACTTGTTACTCCTGTTAAAAATAAATAGAAACGCATAAAAATCATGTGGAGAGGTGGGTTGGTTTCGAGTATCCAGAAGTGTAAACTGTCTTTGACACTAGGTAGAGTGGAGAAGTGTAGAGTGAACCATTCATCAAACCAAAAATTCCCCCTAGTTTCAAGGTGGTAAAGGCGAGTAATGCTTGCTATTAAAAGTATAGTTAAAAGAGGGTAATATTCTTTTAAAAATTTTATGATTGTGTTTTTTATTTTTGAAGTTTTAATCTTGATTTTCATACCCAGCAGTGAAAAATTTAAATAGCCCTGTGGGCAAAGAAATTAAATATCAAGATTATTCTTATCAAAAATAGAAATTAAATTTATCAATATTTTTTTAAAGCAACCTTTAAATTTCTACTGCTGGGCATAATCGGCTTTTTGTAAAGCTTTGGTTATGTCGTCTAAATTGCCGTCTAATATTAAACCAATATTGTTCCAGTTTTGGTGAATACGGTGATCGGTTATTCTATCTTGAGGAAAGTTGTAAGTACGGATTTTGTCTGAGCGGTCGCCAGTTCCAATTTGGCTTCTACGTTTTTCATCTAGTTCGTCTTGTTTTTGTTTTTTTGCAAGTTCAAAAAGGCGTGAACGAAGGACACTCATTGCTTTTATTCTGTTTGTGGTTTGACTACGTTCATCTTGGCATTGGACTACTGTGTTTGTTGGAATGTGAGTAATTCGAACAGCAGAGTAGGTAGTGTTAACACATTGGCCACCTGCACCACCTGCACAATATGTGTCGATGCGAAGATCTTGTGGGTTTATATCAAATTCTTTTTCCTCTATTTCAGGGAGTACAGCAACTGTAATAACGGATGTGTGAATACGCCCTTGTTTTTCTGTTTCGGGTACTCTTTGAACTCTATGAGTTCCCATTTCGTATTTTAAAGTTTTGTAAACGTTTGTTCCTTTGATTGAAAAGACAACTTCTTTAAAACCACCAATTCCAATTTCGTTTGAGTCAATTATTTTAACTTTCCAACCTTTGCTTTCGGAATATCGTGAGTACATGCGAAAAAGGTTAGCAGCAAAAAGTGCAGATTCGTCGCCTCCAACACCAGCACGGATTTCTATGATTACATCTTTTTTGTCCATTGGGTCTTTCGGTCTTGTTAATTCAATTAATTCTTTTTCCATTAATTCTTTTTTTGTTTCCAATTCCTCTAGCTCTGTTCTTGCCATTTCTGCCATTTCTTTATCACTACCATCAACAAGTTCTTTTGTATTTTTTAAATTTTCTTCTATTTTTTTGTATTCATTAATTTTTTCAGCAGATGATGTTAGCTCGTTATATTCTTGAGATAATTCTTTTAATTTTTTTTGATTTGAAATAACCTCAGGAGCTTGCAAGGAAGTTTCGAGTTCTTGATATTTTTCTAAAATTTCTTCGTATTTTTTTAGCATATATTAAGTATAGTTGATAAATAATTAATTTTCAACTGCCACTTGTCATTCTGAGGAACTGAAGAATCTCTTTTATTTTAAATTATCATTTTAATTTAAGGGATCCTTCGACAAGCTCAGGATGACGTGAGGTAGCTTGGAATTGTTTATTAAATTAATCCACGTGTTTGTGGCTAAATAAAAACATAGCTAAATTAAGTAGCTATGTTTTTAATTTGATATAGTTATTTTTCAGTCTTTTTCTTGTCGTCTTTTTTCTTTGCTTGAGCAGCTTTTTTAACAGCTTTACCTTTTCTTGTTTTTGCAGCCGCAGCAGTTTTACTAACTTTTTCTTGGAATTTTTCTACACGTCTTGCAGTATCAACTAATTTTTGTTTACCTGTGTAAAAAGGGTGACATTTTGAACAAAGTTCAATTTTAATGTTTTCTTGAGTTGAACCAGTAATAAAAGTATTACCACAAGCGCAAGTAACAGTACAGTTTTCAAAGTATTTTGGGTGGATGTCTTTTTTCATAATCTAAGTGAGTGAGAGTATTAAATAAATGTAATTTTTTAAGTGGCGATATTATAACAGGTTGATATAATTTTGTCAATAGAATATATTAGTTTGGTGTTAAAACTTGACAAAATTACTCTAATCTTTTATACTAGTCCCATATTTAATCACTCATTGAGCAATACATTTCCTCCCTTTGGCCATTCCAAAAGGGCTGGCTCAAGAGGAAGTAATAAGGAAAAAAATTATGAAAATTCCAGGTTTAGTAGAGATGCTAAAGGCTGGTGTTCATTTTGGACATCAAACATCTCGTCGTCATCCAAAGATGGCAAAATATATATTTACTGCTCGCAACGGCGTGCATGTTTTTGATTTAGAAGAAACTCAAAAAGAGCTTCAAAAAACTCTAGATCATGTTAAAGAATTAGCCTCAAATGGCAAAACAATTTTGTTTTTAGGAACAAAACGTCAATCTCAAGAAGTAGTTAAAAATACTGCTATTGACTGTGGAATGCCATATTTGGTAGAACGTTGGATTGGTGGACTTTTAACAAATTTTCCAGAAGTACAGAAACGTTTAAGAAAATATAAAGAATTAAAAGAAGAATTTAAGAGTGGGGAAGTAGAACGCTATACTAAAAAAGAAGGTTTGTCATTAAAGAAGAAAATGGAAAAGATGGAAAAATATTTAATTGGTTTGGTAGGGATTGATAAAATGCCAGATGCTTTGTATATTGCAAGTATTCACAATGAAAAAACTGCTGTAACAGAGGCAACTCGTTTAGGTGTAGAAATTATTGGTGTTTGTGATACAAATACTAATCCTACAAAAGTAGCTCATATTATTCCTGCAAATGATGATGCTGTAAATTCAATTCGTATGATTACAGAATTAGTAGGTGAAGCTGTAAAAGAAGGAAAAGCAGAATTTGAAAAGAAGAAAATAGAGGCGCCTATCGTTGTTAAAAAATAAAATTTTTAAATAGTTTTTAAAAATTAAGAATTAAAATTAAAAATATGGGGTTACAAGAAATTACAAAATTACGTGAGATGACTGGTGCTGGTATGATGGATTGCAAAAATTCATTAGATGAATCAAATGGAGATTTAGAAAAAGCTGCTGATTTATTACGTAAAAAAGGAATTGTTAAAGCGGCAAAGCGTGCTGACAAAGTTGCAGCTGAAGGAGCTGTACAAGTAAAAGTAGACGGAAATTTTGCTTGCGTTTTAGAGGTTAACTCTGAAACAGATTTCGTTGCTAAAAATGAACAATTTCAAAATTTAGTAAATGAATTATTAGATTATTTACTTGAAGCAAAGCCTGCAAATCTTGAAGATGCAATGGCCAGTAAAATGGAAAATGGCAAAACTGTTGAAGAATATGTTGTAGAAAATTCAGGACAAATTGGCGAAAAAATTTCACTTCGTCGTTTTGAGATAATGGAAAAAGGGGATAATGACTCTTTTGGTGCTTATCTTCATATGGGTGGAAACATCGGTGTACTAAGCCTTGTGAAAGATTTAAAAGATGATGATTTAGCTCGCGACATTTCGATGCATGTTGCTGCATCAAACCCAAAATATTTAAAAAAAGAAGAAGTAAGCAAAGACGATCTTAAAAGAGAAGAAGAAATTTATCGTGTACAGTTGGCTGCTGAAGGAAAACCAGAAAATTTGATTGATAATATTATTAAAGGAAAAATGAATAAATATTATTCTGAAAATTGTTTAATGCAACAATCTTTTATTAAAGATGAAACTAAAACAGTTACTCAAATACTTAAAGACGCTGGTTCAGAAAATACAGTAGTAGAAAAATTTATTCGTTTTGAGCTTGGAGAGGGAATTGAAAAAGAAGAGTGTGATTATGTTGCAGAAATTGAAGCACAAATGTAATTGGAGTATAAGGAAAATAAAATAAAAATTTAAAATAGCACTTACTATATGGTAAGTGCTATTTTATTTGCTAGGTAGATCGCTTTGTTTAGAATGATGATTCATGTCATCCTGAACAAAGTGAAGGATCTATTCCACTGTCATCCTGAACTTGTTTCAGGATCTAAAAATATATTCGAGATGCTGGAATAAATTCAGCATGACAATCTACCTAGTTTAATATGACAAATTGTATTATCCTGTTTCGTTTTACTGCCATTCTGAATCTACCTGTTTGATAGACAGACCTGTTTCAGAATTTCTAAGAGATTTTTTAATTACAAAAAAGTTATCCACTACTTTTCTTAATGCTTTTTTTGTTTTTTTAGTGTATAATATAAATAATTAAAATTTAAAATTAATATAAAATATGTTTGATATTTTGCAACGTTATTTTAGTACTCATAAAATGAGTTATGTTTTTTCATTTTCATTATTATTTTTAATGAGTGCTTTAGTTTTTATTCCTTTCCGTGTTAGCGCTGCCACCACCTATGATGTATGCGAATCTGGTTGTGATTTTACTAGTATTAGCAATGCCCTTGCTTCGTCGTCTGTTGAAAGCGGTGATACTATTACTGTTGGAGCTACCTATGCTTCTAGCACAGAAACATTTCCTTTAACTTTTGCTGATTCTAATTTAACTTTAGAATGTGAGAGTGGAGCGATTATTGGTGGTTCTATGGTGTCAACGACTATATATATAACTACTAGCTCTACGGTTCAAAATTGTTCTTTTGATAGTGTTACTATTAGTGATCCAAAAGATTTTCCTGATGCAGTTAATATAACTATACAAAATAATACTTTTTCTACTAGTACCACCAGTACAATAAATTTAACAGTTAATGGTGAATTTGCTATTGGGGGGTTTAATATTTATAATAATGTTGGTTTACAGCAAATATCAATTTCTAATTATACTACTGGTACAATTAGAGGTAATGAAATTTATAATTATAACTCTGCTCTTAGTTCTATTTCTTTGTATGGTAGTAATAGTGGCATAATGATTGATGACAACACATTAAATGTATATAGTAAGGTAGCCGGAGCTATTAATATAACTGATGCAGAAGATATAACAATCACTGGTAATACTGTTATCTACCCTCAATATGTTGATGTTACAGGCTCAGCAGCTGGTGCGATTAATCTTACAACCGTAACTTCTACAATGATTTCTTATAATTATTTAGACACCCATTTAACAGATGCTAAACCTGTCTATATATCGGGTACTAGTACTGATGCAATTATAATTAACAATACTATGTCGTATAGTAGTAGTAGTGCTGGTATTTATATTATTGGTAAAAATGATGATACTCACACAGTGACAAGTACGTATAATATTTTTTATAATGCTTCAGATGAAGTTGGTAATAGTTATGGTATTGATATTATTGAAGGTGGTATTACAAATTATACTTTAAATTTTATCAATGATTATAATGGTTTTTGGAATTTGAATACCAATGTTAGTACCACCACAATTTCTTTAGGTTCTAATACTCGTTATAATAATCCATTTTTTAGAATTGGTAATGTTAGTTCGGCTGATGATTTATTATTAGCTCCCTCGAGTGAATATCGGGATGTTAATGGTGAATTAGATATTGGTGCTGATAGTGGACTTAGGCGCAATGCATTTTTTATAGATGATGATGGAACAATTGATTATTCTGCGGTTGATTTTACTTCTATACCTAGCGATTTTTCTACTTATTTACGAACGGGTGATACTTTAAATTTTGCGGCTGGTACTTATACAGCTTTATCTCTAACAACGACTACCGTTGCTACTTCTAGTCTGACTATTACAGGTATTGGAGCAACAACTATTTTTGATGCTTCTACTAATGAAAATGCAGTAAGTATAAATGGTTTTAGCGATTCTACTTTACAGGATTTTACAACGCAGAACGCTTCTTCAACAACTCAAACTGCTAGTATAAGTGTTCATCCTTTTGATTATGCTACTAGTACTGTAGTTCATTCTTATATATCTCCAGCAGGGCCTGAGGAAGATTTAGGCTATGTCTCTTTGTTGTATGGAACAACAGTAGATGAGGGCGAGGGTGGGTTGAGTGACATTGTAAATGTTACTGTTGGCGTTCATAATGTGGCCACTTATTTAAACGAAGTTGGAGATGATCCTCAAGATTGGCATTTAGCCTTATTAAGTGGTGATATGGGTGAAGGTACAAAATACCACACAGTTTATCACCGTAATGATGTTTTTTCAGATAGACAAAGTGCCGTAGATATATGGGAAGGTTTTACAGTGGATTATTGGGCTACTAGTACTTTTACTTATTCTGACGGTGCGTATACTTACCACATTCCTCCTGCTGGTTCAATTGGGCCAACTCCTACTACTACCTATCAGTCGGGGACTCCTTCCATTGATATAACAAATAATTACTATAGTGGTATTAAATTAAATAATACTAATGATATTTTGGTTCAAAATGTTACTTCAACTCACAATGCGTACGGTGTATGGTTTAATGGTGATTCAACTGATAATAATGTAAGCAGTACAGTAATGAGTGATAATACTACTTATGATATTTATTCTGATAGTACGGGAAATAATAATTTAAAAAATTTAACATTTAATTCTGCTTCAAGTTCAATTGCAGGTACTGGTAACGTAAATACTTATTTTAAAGCTAGAACCTTAGTAACTTCTACTAATGCTGGTTTAGAGGGTGCTGATGTTAATTTTGTAGATGCTTCAAGCGGGCAAAGTACTGATTTAACAACTTTAGCTACCGGATATACTGCTTATACTGATTATTTATTAGGTTGGACAATGACAAGTTCTACTCCAAATTCAGTAACAGCTGGAAGTTATAATCCTTTCACCATTACTGCCTCAGCAACTTCAACATATAGCGCAAGTTCAACAGATGTGAATATAATAGAACCAAATCAATTAGTAACTTTGACAATGTCAGAAGCTGTAGTTGCAGCGCCTGGTGTTGTTACGGGTCTTACAGCCACTGCTGTTTCAACTAGTCAAATTAATTTAGCTTGGACCGCGGTTTCCGGAGCTATTTATTATAATATATATAATAGTAGTGATAGTTATGCAACAGCAATTGCAACTACAACAGGTTTAACTTATTCTGCAACAGGATTAAGTTCAGGCACTTCATATTCATATAAAGTTTCAGCAACAAACAATACAGGTGAAGGTAATAAATCAGCTATAGCTAGTGCCACAACTCAAACAGATCCCGTAGCAAGCACAAGCAGTGGTGGTTCTTCTTTTATCCCTCCAACACTTCCAGTAGTTGAAAACAATTTTAAAATTGAAATTTTAGAAGGCACTCAAGTTGATAGCACTAAAATTACTTTAAAATTTACTGGTGTGTCAGATGTGAGTCAAATAGCAATTTCAGAAAATGAAAGTTTTTCTAATTCTTCTTGGACAGCCTACTCAGCTACTAAAACTTTTGTTTTGTCTTCTAAAAAAGGACAAAAAACAATTCATGTTAAATTTAGAACAAGTAAAGGTGGCGTATCATCTGTATATACCAAAAGTATAGCTTTAACAGTTGGAGAAGAAGTAATAGACACAACAGAAAAACCAGAACAAACAGAAACCACCACTAAACCAACTGTAAAACCAACAACCAAATATACCTTTAACAACTACCTATACATTGGTTCCACTGGTCAAGAAGTAAGAAACCTACAAACTCTACTTAAAGAACTAGGCTACTTCACTTACCCAACCATTACTGGTT
>Ga0075122_10000099_pt1 | contig 67479 bp, 53 predicted proteins | sample AntAceMetag02UKB_FD_69790 | JGI IMG/M metagenome (GOLD analysis project Ga0075122, IMG submission 69790) | Saline lake microbial communities from Ace Lake, Antarctica - Antarctic Ace Lake Metagenome 02UKB | ecosystem: Environmental > Aquatic > Non-marine Saline and Alkaline > Saline | place... | reverse complement strand
CCAAGACACCCCCGATGAGCATCATCCCGCCGATTAACCCGGTTTGCTCAAAATTCATTCCCTTTATTTTACATATCTGGTCGATGCAGGTGGTCACCGCATTGAACATGCCCAGCCCCATGAAGAATAGGATCAGGAGGAACTGCATATCTCTATTTCTCAGCATCTGCCCAATTCCTTCCAGGATATTGATTCGCTCCTCTTCGCCTGCAATGTTGGGAGAGGTCGGTGGTTTTTCCCTGAGGAAAATGAGCAACAAGACTGCGGAAGCAAGTGAAATCCAGCCGTATGTCATCAGCATGCCGGAAATATCATAATTCCCGGGAGAGCCTGTCTCTATCAGTTGCGGCGTTAAAATCATGGCGATGATCATGCCCAGGAATTGTGTCAGCATGGCGACCCCGGTCGCCGTTGCTCTCTCCGTGATGGGAAACCAGCGGACCGCCACGGTTGTGCCGGCATTGATAATGAGGGGTTGTGCAAAAGCCAGTCCGATTTGAGAAATGAGCACCAGGGTATAATCCGCAGCAAAGATTCCCTTGGTTAATCCGAAGATGCCTGCCAGGATGGCCCCCAGTCCAATACTTTTTCTCAGACCGTATTTGTTAATGATGTGAGTGGAAGGGATGCAGAAGAGGATAAATACGGCCAGGTAAACGATTGAAAAGAGATCAATCTCCAAGGCAGATACCCCGTAAAAAGACTGTGCTGCCTTGGCTATGGGAGCAAAGGTCAACCATTGCATCTGAATCACAATATTGATTATCCCAAATACCAATAGCACCATCCATCGATAGCCATATACTTTTAATTCAGGTCTGCTGACTTTTTCAACCATACTGCTCTCCTTTTAAGCAAGATTAATTTTCCCTATGATTAGGTCCCGTCATACTGCATTAAACCAAATCTGTGAAAATTGCCATACCATTTCCAAAAAAAGTACCAAAATATTGAAACTTGTAAAATGGACCCATTAGATTTTGGAATAGTCATTAAACGAAAACAGGGCCATCAGTGGATCTCTGTGTTTTGTTTGAGTGGATGCGGCGGGAATCGCCTGCAATTGTGTGAACAGAATGAAAAAGACAACGGGGATCGGGATTTGAGACGATTGAAAAGGAGTGTTCTTGAGGTTTTTACAACTCAAGCAAGAGAGTTGGATATCTGGAACCGATACCCAACTCTCCCACGGAAAGGCATGCCTCTTTGATAATTAAATCAGACCACGGGGTGGTCAGAGCAAGATCAGGTGGTCATTGATTCACCTGGCTGGCCCTGTATCATTAATCATCAAATTTTTTATAATAGAACCGGTACCGTCCACCAAAAACATCTATCTCCATTTCCGCGCCGCGACTTTCGGCAAAGGCGACAACACCACGTTCCGGCTCTTCTTTGCTACCCAGCAGGTCAGCCGGTGCGACCAGTTTCAGCTCATCATTATACCAGCCCAGTCTAATGCAGTCTCCCAACTCTTCTTCTGCTTTTATATCTGCCATTTTTTCGGCAGTCTTGAAATCGAGCTTTTCATCTTTGATGCTAAGTTCGAGTTTTCTCATAATAGGCTCCTGGAAAAGACAATTCTGTTATAGGGAATAACAACAAGAACTGATTAAACAATATCATATTTACAGTTTTGAATACAACAAAATTCCAAAATAAATGTGTATTTTTTGTCCAATAATTCCAGGTTTTTATATACTGTGTTGGACAGAATTGAGCATGGACTTGATCATCCGGATATGAATATACCGCCAGCATCCGGAAATAATCAGCTGCAACTCTCCGGTTCCTATTTCTGTGGTGCCCGACGAGCCAGCAGCCCTTCAAACTCAGCCTGACCGAATTTTTTAGCGTTAGCGGCATGTTTGATTTTTCCGCTGGAGGTTTTGGAGATGGTTCCTGGCATCAGGTACAGGCGTTCCTCGGGAAAGACCTTGAACTTTTGTCCCACCAGCCGGGTCACGTTCATGTCGAGGGTGTTGAGAATTTCTTTGTGGAAGGTGTCCAGATCCTTCAACAGATCAGCTCTGACCTCCATCGCCAGAACCAGTGCCTCTCCTGAGTTGCTCTGTGAGGAAAAAGCGATCACACAACCCGGTCGAATCTCTTTAACCACAGCTACGGCATATTCAATATCCTGGGGGTAGATGTTTTTGCCACGAATGATGATCACATCTTTACGTCTGCCGGTGAAATAGAGATGCTCCTTCCACATTAACCCTAAATCTCCTGTTGCCAGGAAGAATTTATCTTTGCCACCGATTCTCTGGCGGAAGGTTTCCTCGGTCGCGGTGGGATTGCGGTAGTACCCTTCGCAGACACTGGGGCCGCTGATCATGATATCCCCAACTTTGCCTTCAGGCAGCGCTTTGTTGTTTTCACCCATGACGGCGATTTCGTGATCGACCATATGGGTTCCCAGATTGACCAGGTATTTTTTATCTGCATCCGGTGTGGATTCTTCGACCAGAGACAGCTGACCCTCTGCTTCCAAGAGGTGTCGGTCAACGCACAGGGACTCCAGGCCCTTGGACTCCGAAAACATAATGACGGTTTCCGCCATGCCGAATCCGGGCCGAATGGCCGTGGGAGAGAGACCGCAATCGGCGAAGTAGTCATTGAAACCCTTGACTCCTTCATAATGGACTGGTTCTGAACCGTCCACGACAGCTATCAAACTGCTTAAATCCAGCTCTTTTTTTCCTTCGGGCGTGATCCGCTTCAAACACATATCGAAGGCAAAGGGTGGTGCATAACTATACGCACAGCGATATTTGGTGACCGCCTTCAACCAGCGCATCGGTTGCATGATAAACTGAGCCGGGGTCATCAGGGCGACGAAACCGCCATTATACATCGATCCCATTAGTCCGGCAGCCAGACCGAAGTCATGAAAAAGAGGTAGCCAGAGAGCGGTTCCCTTACCCTCTTCCCAGTTACCGAACATACGGGCCTGCTCCAGGTTGTTCATGATGTTGCTGTGGGAGAGTTTGATCCCCTTGGGCCTGCCGGTGCTGCCGGAAGTGAATTGCAAAAAGGCAGTCTCTGAAACCCCGATCATTGGTAATTTCACCGCAGCAGCCACACCTGCAAGAATTTCCTCGGGAGTGGTGATGGTGATGTCTGAAAAAAGATTTTGCAGGTCCGGTGGCATTTGGGTTTTGATAATCTCGGCCAGCAAGGATGTGGTGACAATCACTTTTGGTTCGCAGGTCCTAAAAGTGGGAATAAAATTGTCGAGATAGGCCTGCATCTGTTTAGGGCTGCTGGGTTCTGACAGTGGAACCGCCAAAAATCCGCCGTATAAACAGCCATAGAACACCTGCACAAATTCGACACTATTGGGCAGAATCAACAACACGCGATCTGCTTTTTCTAGGCCCTGCCAGGTTAACCAGGATGCGACATGAACCGCAGAGTGGTCCAACTCCCGATAACTGAGTTGTTTTTCCAGGTCGTCACCGTCCTCTAAAAACGTGATGTAATTCTGGTCAGGATGTTGCTGCGCCCTTTGTTGTGCGATGGATACGATGGTGTCATGAGGTGTGTAGAACATTCTTTCTCCTTAGTGTTAATAATCAATGCGCTGTCAGAATTTTTCCTTATCTATCGAATCAGGAGAATTGTAATCTCTGATTGAATGGCATATTGTGATGGTACATCTTTTTATTGTTTTCCCTCATTGAGTTGGATCTCTATTTAGCTGTTCTGACGCAGCGGATAAATCCCATACCCGTCGTTTTGTCATACCCAACGATTTCTTTGGTCTAGTTCTACGTCAACCTCAAGTAAAAAGCAAGATAGGCGTTACGAACAACAGTCATTGCTGATCGCACTGTTTCCGGAAAATGAGTGTTTGTCCTACAATCATGCCAGGTCTACTTGCAATATTGTCGGATTTTTTTGGGTATCGGCATCATGCAGGAGCAAAAAGCATCAGGAAGGATAGATTTTTCCTTAAAATTTCAATACTATGCAGAATTTCCTCCCATTAGTCTTGGGAGTGGGTATTTTTTTGCACTTTCATAGATGTGTTTTTTTTGATTGATTGACATTTTCTGTGTTTTCGGTTATAAGGTAACTTGGTTTATTGCACTTTAGAGTTTTGTTTGGGGCGAATTTTTATCAGAAATCAGGAGGGCAAAATGAGTTTTTTTAAGCGTACAACAATCCGGCTGATTTTTTATTTTATAATAGTCGGTTTTCTAGCTGCTGGGTGTGAAGACAACGGAGATACTGAAGTGAATCCGACTGGTCCGGTTGGAGAACAGAGCATGAGTCTGAAGCTGGATCTGGGTTCTTCAAAAGGAGCGGTGGTGACGGACGGCTCGTCAAATTCATCAGCCAGTGTGGCGGCTATACATTACCAGAATGCGCTCTATCTCGGTATTGAGCCCAAACTGGCTGCGGAAAATTTGCCGTTGTTTAACGGAGTTGGTAGTACCGGCGCGACCTTTTACAAGGTCGATGAGGATGGTAATGTCACCCCGGCCCTGGATGGTGAATGCGACAACAGCGCAGAGATGATCGAGGATTCCACTATTCAATGTGTCAGGTCAGGGGTTCCCGTTGAGCTGCCCCAGGTCAAGAACATTGCCATCAATGGGGATCAGGTCTTTTTCCTTTTCACTCAGAATTTTATCTTCAGGGACATAGATGATGACGGGGCTTTGTGTCAGAACCCCTGGGACTGGTCGTCTCCATGCAGCTGTCAGATATTCAAAGCCAAGGATGCCTTGTCGGATATGCAGGATGGTACCGCTGTCCCGGCCCTGGATAATCTTGAATGTGTTGATAATTATCACGTCATAAACTCTTGGGGACTCACCGCCAGCCAGCCGTTTCAATTTGATGGTGCCGGGAATATGTATTTCTACGGGCAGTTGCCCGATTCCAGTCAATCCGTGCTCTACAAGGTGGATAAGGACAAAGCGGCAGACGGGACTTTCACGAAGACAGAAATAGTCAATGCCAACATCTGTGTGCGGGACTACCGGGTTACCGAGAGTGGTGGTATTTTCTATATCGGTGAGAACTGCATCGATGGGCAATGGGGCGGTGGAGATGGCTCCTTCTTCCGTTATGTCAGCAGTGATGATACGCTGAAGCAGATCAGTTCCGGCTGGTGGGACTATATTTTCGAACCCATTGAAGACACGAGCTCTGATAAGGTTCTCTTTTATGGCCCGGATCCCGATTCCGCCGAAGTGGCCCAATGGAACTCAGCCTGCCTCTTTGAATGGGATCCTGACCTGGCTGCCGGTTCCCGGGCAACCCGCCTGGTCACCTGCGACAATCATATCTGGGAATGGCTGGAGGTCCGGCGATCCGCTGATCTGCCTGAGTTTGCGAATGACGATGGGGGTTATTTTGAAAGGTGGCGCAAACCTGCCGTTGCAGATGAAGTCGAGGATATTGGGGATACCTCACCCTATACCCGGTTTCTGGCCGAATTCAAAAACCGCTGTACGGTTGGCAATAGTGAAACCTTTATTGGCGGTGGTACGGGTCTCCCCGTCAAAAACGTCAAGCAGACCAGTGCCGGATTGGCCTATATTGTGGCCAGTGTCAATCTGAAAAATTCGGGAACCTTCGGGTGTAATGTCCAGGTCAGAGGACCCCATTGCAAAGTCGACAATATACCGGTCATCAGCAATACCGTCGGGAATTATACACAAACTACTTGTGAGGATGAAGGCGGTACCTGGGTAACAAGAGGTTGGTGTGATGGTGCCTCTGGAGATGAATGGCAATACAGTGATGATGCCGCTGGGTGTATTGCTTATAACGGAGCTGCTATGTTTAACTACAGCGAATGGGGCGACTGGTATGATAGTATTTTGTACAAACCGACTGAAATTTCCGACACAGGAAATGTGACTGGCCATATCTGTGTGGATGAATTTGTTAATCCCGCAACATCTCCATATAAAACAAGAAATTGGTGGGATACCAGTGCCCAGGGAACACCACCAACTGTATTGGAATATATGATCAACTATGTTGATTGCACCGAACCCACTGAAGGCTGGACCACGACTTACAAGGGTATGGCCTATGTTGATCGGACCAGTAATCAGCTGAGTTTGCGGTCGGCAACCTCAGAGCAGGTGGCAGATATGTGGATGGTCAATGACCTGTTCTATTATACAGCCTATGATACCACAACCGGTCAATATGTGTTTGTCAAAGAAGTGGTAGATGTCACCAATGATAGCCTGTTAAGCGATTTTGAGGTCTATCACGTGGCGGATTCTCCAAAAACGGGGCGGGTACAGTTTGACGGCCTGGATTTCTCCAACAACAGCTATATTTTTGGGGATTTAGATCCTGACGCGGCAGACGCCGCAGCATCGATCAATATTACCACCGGCCTGACCGGTCGGGTCCAAACCATGGTCACGTACCATTGATCTCAACACCCTCCTTTGTCTCAAAGCACGCCCTTGCCAAGGGGCAGAGGAGGGGTTCAAGATTCTGATGGTCCGGCTTAAGACAGAAAGAAACTCTCAAAAGCCTGAATGATAGTCTGGATATCCCGTGCCGAGATATCCAGATGGGTCACCAGGCGCAGAGACCCTCTGCCGGAGATCAGAATTCCTTTTTCCTTTAAAAACGCCTGCAACCTGTTAGACTCCTCAACTCCGAAAGGAATAAAAATCATATTGGTTTTGGCGGCATCCGCTTGGATCGATAACGCTTTAATCTGGGAAAGCCCTGCTGCAAGCGTAACGGCGTTCTGATGATCCTCCTCCAGGCGGGTGATATGGTTTTGCAGGGCGTAGATGCCGGCCGCAGCGATGAATCCGGCCTGGCGCATACCGCCGCCCAGCATTTTCCGTTGTCTTCGCGCCTTGTCGATCAGTTCTTTTTTACCACATAAGACGGAACCAATGGGAGCGCCCAAACCCTTGGACAAACAGACGGACACGGAATCAAAATATTTCGAAACCTCCTGCACATCAACCTTTAAACTGACGGCGGCATTAAAGACCCGGGCCCCATCCAGATGGAACCCCAGACCATGTTTTTTCGCCAGTTGCGCAGCGTCCTGAATGTAAGAGAGGGGGAGGACTTTTCCGCCAGTGGTATTTTCCAGGCACAGCAGGCGCGTGCGGGCAAAATGAAAGTCATCGGATTTGATGTTCTCTTCAACCCTGCCCAGATCAAAGGTGCCATCCTCTGTTGTGTCCAGTGGTTGGGGCTGGATGCTCCCCAAGACTGCGGCACCTCCGGCTTCATAACGATATGTGTGCGCATTTTGCCCAACGATGTATTCGTCGCCTCTCTGGCAATGGCTCATAATCCCCAGCAGGTTACTCTGGGTACCGCTGGAAACATAGAGCGCGGATTCCGTTCCCAGCATGTCAGCTGCCAGACTTTCCAGTTGATTTACGGTCGGGTCTTCTCTATACACATCATCTCCCACCTCTGCGTTCATCATGGCGTTTCGCATCTCTGCGGTGGGTTTGGTGACAGTATCACTTCTTAAATCAATTATCTTAGTCATTTGGTACGGTTGTCTTATAAGTTTTTATGAAAGAGACAAATTCAAAAACCTGAACCGCGTATTTGTCAGCAGGCTTTGTCTAAATTTTTTTTTCGGCCTTCTTTGATTGCCCTAGTATGTTTACAGTAAAATTAAACGTAGTAAGGTGTCCACCCAATCCGGACCGTTTTAAGTACTCGCAGCACTTTCCTGTTTCAAAATATTGCCCAATCCCGCTTCAAGACCGATTGCGGTAGCCAGCCAGATGTTTAGGGGATTCAGGTACCAGTACAGGCATTCCAGCAGAGAATGAGATTCATAGAGGCGAAAAGACTCTTTGGTTGCCCAGACGAATGGTGTGATGCAGATTGCCAGGATTCTTTCTTTCATGGAGGCGCCTCTCAGGCAGATCCTTTAGAGAAAATCTGTACGACCGAGGGCTTAAGATTTCAATCCATATTATTTCGTTTCTTCTTAACAGCTTGTGGATCAAAAAGCCAGTTTGAGGTGTTCGAAGGCCGCATATCTCTGGAAATTTAATTTGTGATGCGCCCACGGAATAGTGGGCATGGTTGATTATTGATGATTCGAAAATCGAGTGCTTAGAGTCCCTGTGGAACAGAAAACCGCTTGTAAACTCTGGTAAAGTCCGGTATTAAACAGGATCAAGCTGAATATCCGTTTTTTACCCCAGTGGAGTGATACCTCATGTTTGCAGGTTTTCGTACGATATTTGCCGTTTTGTTGTTCCTGATCGCTTATAAAAAAGGATACGGAAAGTTATTCTGGGCGGCCATGGGCTTCATTCTGGGGCCTGTTGCCCTGATTGGGATCCTGATTTACCGAAAAAATGCCAATTATACCCAGGCGCTTTTAAATGGTGTCACCGGTATTCTAGTCGGAGCGCTGTTGGTGTTTCTGGGCTGGTACGCTACAGGCTGGTGGTTGCCACCGCAAGCATTGGAAAAAGCAGTTGGGGGGGCCGACACGTTCTGGTACCTCTTACTTCCTTCAGTGAGTTTAGCCATCGGTTTGATTGTTTTTTGCGTCACGATGGTCATCACCTCATCCAGGGCGAACCTGTCGAATGAGAATAAACCACCCGCCAGGCGCTGAATACGAGGCGTTTTCAGATAAATAAATCATTCGGAAGATGTAGACCGATGAAAACCGATAAATGGATACTTGTCACAGGTGCCAGTAGTGGGATTGGTAGAGCCGCAGTAGATTCCCTGGTGGCAGGTGGTTTTCATGTGTACGCCTGTGCCAGAAAGACAGAGGACCTGGCAGAACTGGCCGAAATTAAGAATATTGTTCCTCTTAAGCTGGATGTGACGAATGAACGGCAGATCAATTCTGCGGTGGATTTTGTTAAAAAGCGGAATACGGGACTGGCCGGAATTTTAAATAATGCAGGGATTGCTGAAGCCGGACCGTTAATGGATCTGGACACCGAGACTTTGCGTTGGCAGTTTGAGATCAATGTTTTTGGTCTGCATGCGGTTACCCGGGCTTTTTTCCCCCTGCTGTTGGAATCAAAAGGTCGTATTGTCATGATGAGTAGTGATTCCGGGTTTTTTGCCACCCCTTTTGTCGGGGCCTATTGTGCGTCCAAGTTTGCACTGGAAGGATATTCCGACTCTTTAAGAAGGGAACTGATGGATTTTGATGTGGACGTGATTCTGATTCAGCCGGGTCGCGTAAAAACACCCATCTGGGATAAAAGCAACCAGTTTCTGAATCGATTTCCTGGCTCTATTTTTGAAAAAACAGCGGTTACGCTTGGAAAGCACGCCATCGAAAAAGGCAGGACCACTGGGCTGGAAGCAAGTGTTTTGGGGAAAGTGGTCCTGCAGGCCTTCAACACCAGGAAGCCCAGGACAAGGTACCTGGTCAGCCAGAGCAACCTGAAATATTACCTGGTGAAAATCTTATCAGACCGCCGGGTAGATCGTATGATGCAGTCTGAAATTGCAGGCTTGATGAAATAAAAGGATTCCTATGAAAATTGTGCGCAAAGTACTGTTGGGGATAGTGCTTTTATCAGTAATGCTGGCGGTGGTGTACCTCATTCTGCCCAAAGGTCCGCGGGAATTAATGGAATTTGATGATTCCCATCGGGTGTCACGGGATCTTGTCAAAGCGGATCACTTTATGGCCTCGACGGGGACGCCCTGGGCGACCGAAGCTGCGTTGGACATAATGCGTAGAGGGGGGAATGCCTTCGATGCCGCCATGGCAGGTTTGCTGACGCTGAATGTTACCTATCCGGAAGCGGCCAGTTTTCCATCCATTGCCCCCATCCTCATCTATGACGCAGCAAAAAATGAGGTGCGAAGCTACACCGGTGTGGGGACGGCCCCTGCCAGAGCCACCATTGATTTTTTCAAAGCAGAAGGACATGATACGATCCCCAAAATGGGTATCCTCGCCCAGCTAATACCATCATCACCGGATGTGATCATCGCCATTCTTGAGCAGTATGGCACCAGGAGCTTCAGTGACATATCCAGAACCGCTATTAAACTGGCAGAAGATGGTTTTCCCACCCATGCCATGATGCTGAATCATCTTGATTTGAGCTTTGTCGAGCGCCTGGGTTTTGCGGTGTTGATGCCCTACAATGTAGATGTTTACATGCGGGGAGAGTGGTGGCGGCCCTTACACCATAAAGACCGGTTTATCCAGCCGGACCTGGCCAATACGCTGAAATCCATGGCAGAGGCCGAGAGGAAGGTGTTAACAGCGGGAGGTTCCAGATCAGAAGGGCTCAAGGCGGTGCGGGACTATTTTTACAAAGGTCCCATTGCCGACAAAATCGTACGCTTACATGAGGAAGAAGGCGGTCTGTTCAGTCACAAAGACCTGTCTGAGTATAAAGGCCACTGGGAAAAACCACTCACAGGCTCATACGGGGATTTCACCTTTTATGCGAACGGTACCTGGAGCCAGGGAGCTGTGGTCCCCATGGCCCTGCAAATTTTGGAAGATATTGATCTGAATTCGATGGACCACAATTCACCCCAATATGTGCATACGCTGATTCAAGCCCTCGACCTGGCCATGGCAGACAGGGAAGCCTATTTCGGCGATCCTGATTTCGTCACCGTGCCGACAAAAGGATTGTTGAGCAAAGGCTATGCAGCTGTCCGTCGGCAGGCGATGACTCCTGAGAAAGCCTTCGGTCAGATGCCCGCTGCCGGGGATCCAACGCGTTTTGATGTTTCGGTCCTGTCACGTCAACAACAGCAGGCGCCGCTTCTGATGGCAAACAACAATTCATCCTCTGGCTGGACACTGTTTAATGATCTGGATACCAGCTACCTGGCGGTAACGGATGCCGCTGGTAATTCTGTCTCTTTGACTCCGAGTGATTTTCCCCAGTCTCCGATGGTTCCTGGTACCGGTCTCTGCCTGGGAATTCGCATGACCCAGTTCAGGCTGGATCCAGATCATCCGGCAGCGCTCTTGCCCGGGAAAAGACCGCGGGTGACGCCCAACGCCAGCATGGTGACTCGTGATGGTCAGCTCTACATGACGTTTGGCACACCGGAGGGAGATCAGCAACCACAGGCACTGGTGCAGATGTTTCTGAATATGACGGTCTTTGGGATGGATGTGCAGCAGGCTATTGAAGCCCCCCGCTTCCGCTCCAGAAATTTTCCCGACTCATTCTCCCCCCATACATACCGGGCTGGCGTGGTTACATTGGAGCGAAGCCTCGACAACGCAGTTGGCAAAGAGCTGACAAACATGGGCTATAAAGTGGAGACCGTCGAGGACTTGCACCACACGATGGGAGCTGTGGGGGCTATTATTCGCGATAACGGGTCTGGGAGACTAATCGGCGGTGCTGATCCCAGGCAGGAAAACTGGGCCGCGGGTGAATAGGGTTCCCTTGTCATACTGGAATCTGACCCGGCTTCCGGATTGAGCAAATAATGTAGTTCATGGGGGACTAATCAACATTATGTTGCATCATAATTTTTGTCCTTTTTTATAGCATTTCCCTAGTTTGACTAATGTTTTTCTTAGAAGCTTAGTAATCATAAAATAATGATCAATCGTAGTTTTTTCCTTGATGGTTCTTTCAAAAACCAGTATTTGGGTTTAGACTCATTTAATCAGTCAATCGTTTCATTAATGATCAAAATGGATCGCTAAAGAAATTTTCTATTGTGGATAATTTCATACCGGCTGAGGAAGTACATGCTTCTGCTGTTGTAGAAACAATACAGGTATCTGTTTCCACCCCCAAAAAGTTAGTATAAATAGCAGATGAAAGAGAGATCAGCCCGACGTAATCTGGTTTTCATCTTTAAACTTGCTACCAATCAGATCAAAAAACGTAAGTCTCTAAAAGAGATTTATCAAGGAAATCCTTTAAGTATAGAGTCTTTCGTATAAAACATCCATCTAGAAAGTAGTAATGGTCATACAGATTCTATACATTTCAATAACTAATTTATGCATCAATTCTTCGATTAGGGAAGCATACAATCATGGGAAAGCCATTTGCAAAAGAACTTGAAAACCTCTCTGTTACGCACAATTGGTTACAGAACCTCAATCTAGATGATCTTTGTGAATTTTTCTTAAGGACTAAGGCAACTAACTTGCTATCAATAGGCTCTGGTGGATCGTACTCAGCAGCATATTTGGTTTCTCTTCTACAAAATTCAATAGGATCTTTCGGAAGATCATATACGCCATTTGAAGCAGTAGCTGCGATTAGATTCTTAGACCAGGCAAGCACCATTTTGATCTCAGCTGGAGGCAGAAATAAGGATATTGTTGGAACTTTTAAACATACACTTGAAGCCGAAATACTCAATAATGCTGTTTTGTGTATGAGTGAAAATAATAAACTGAAAGTAATTTCGGATAAACATTCATACAGTGATTTTTTTTGCTTCGCCCCCCCAATTAAAAAGGACGGTTTTTTAGCAACCAATTCCCTTTTATCCTTTATGTTTATACTCTCAAAAGCATTCATGTCTGCCTTCCCAGCACGTTTTTCTTCATTTCAACCGATACCAACTGTATTTGATGGTTTTGGCAGCAAGCAGTGTTTAGCTGAGGAAAGTCTGGATCAAATAATTGATAGAACAAGTTTACTAGTAATACACGGCTATTGGAGCGCTCCTTCAGCAATTGATTTCGAATCCAAGTGTTCCGAATCAGGATTAAGGCAGGTTCTAATTACTGATATAAGGAATTTTGCTCACGGTCGCCATTATTGGCTAAAGAAACGATGTGAGAGTTCAGCAGTAATTTATTTAATGACACCAGATGAAGAAGTACTTTTCCAAAAGACCGCGAAACTAATTTCTAATGTTGTCCCCTCAGTATGCATCAAATCTCAATTTAATGGCCCAGCAGGTTCAATCGATCTAATGCTATCAGTTTTTCAATTGATAAATTTATTTGGCAAATATGAAAATGCCGATCCTGGTAAACCTAAAGTTCCTGAATTTGGACGGAAAATATACAATCTGGGGATGAATGATTGGATTAAGGCAAACTATCCTGCCCCTCGCCGAAAAGAAGAAGTCGCGATAAGAAGAAAGCTGGATAACATAATGAATAATTCTATATCCGATTCTCAATTAGATATATGGTACAATTATTATGGAGACTTCATTCGAAAGCTGAAAAACACTAGTTTTGGGGCAATTGTTTTTGATTTTGATGGTACCCTTTGCGATCGTAAAGAAAGGTTTACTGGCTGTTCTCGTGAAGTCGCAGGTGTTTTAAACCAACTTCTTGAGAATCAGATTATAATCGGTGTTGCAACGGGCCGTGGCAAATCTGTAAAAGCCGAACTTAAAAAAATAATAAAAAAGAATTTCTGGCAAAGTGTATTTGTTGGGTATTACAACGGCTCTGAAGTATCTACCCTGAGTGACGATTCAATTCCGAACAAAAGGCAGAAAATATGTCCCGAAATTCAACAAGCAGTAGTTCAATTAAAAAAATTCCCACAATTTGAGCAACTTATCAAAACTAGCATTAGATCTGAGCAAATAAGTATCATGGGGCATGATGACTTCCCCGATATTGATATTCTTCCACTCGTTGAAGAGGCTTTAGCAGTGGAAGAATGCAGTCAACTTAAATTGCTTATATCAAGTCATTCAATTGACATAATTCCAGCGAGAATCACAAAACTCTCTGTGGTCGAAAAAATAAGGTACTGTCTGAATGATTTAAAATCTAACGGAGAAATTCTTTGTATTGGTGACCAGGGCAAGTTTCCTGGAAATGACTATGAGTTGTTATCTAGCCAGTATTCCTTAAGTGTTGGAACAGTCTCAAGTTCACCAGAATCGTGTTGGAATCTTAATCCGCCAGGAACTTACGGTGTTATGTCAACACTAGCATATCTAACAAATATTCAACTTAACAAAGGCTCATTTAGCTTTAAAAAGCCATAATTATTCTAGTTGGTATCCTTTTAATCTCAGTTTTTATATGAAAGATACTTTAGCCGAGAAAGTATTAGCGAAAATCATGAATTGGTCTGCAAAAGAGATTTCTGAGGAAAGACCTCTGTTGCAAACATTAGCTGAGTTTAAGTACGACGAATATCAGCAGTTTTCCCCTGGAATGAATTTCATTGAGAACTTGGCTTGTTGGCTAAGTCAATTCGAAGAAATCCACCGTCCGAGAATGTATAAGTTTGTGAAAAATTCGCTTGTATTTATATCCTCATCAGAAATGGTTAATTTAATATCAATTGTTTTTCCTGACTTTATTCGCCCAATTCTGATGAAAGCAACAGCTCTTAAACTTGGATGTAACGAGTATCATTTAAACAAAATAGTCAACGATCTTGAATATAAAAGGCAATTAAGAAAGTGCCTTTTTTTAGGACTAAGCGATGGGTCAAATATCGCAACATTTAGAAGGTTTAATACAGTATTATCTAACGAACAAGTCCTTCAATCCTATGATTTTTCAAATGAAAAAGCAGACGAGCTTGTTGATGAATTGAAAAAGGATCTTGAGAGAATAAATGATAATGGAGAAGAGTTGAATGAAAACGACTGTAAATTTAAATACGTTTTCTTAATGGACGACTTTTCGGCAAGTGGGAAAAGCTATTTTAGAAAAGAAACAGACATTTTTAAGGGCAAAGTATACAAAATCATTGATAGGTTGCTCCAGCATCCTACTGATGTAATCGATAAAGACAATGCCACCTTTTATCTAGTCTTATATGTAGCAACTCAAAAGGCACAAATACAAATTGAAGAACACATGTCAGAGTTTATAAGTAGCATAAACAAGCCCAATATTTCCTTCAGCATTCAAGTTATATATAAAATCTCTGATAATATCTCACATTTAGATTGTGATGCCGAGTTAGAATCTTTACTAAAGAAGTATTTTGATGATTTGATAGTCGATCAGCATTTTAAAAAAGGAAAACACGACAGACCATATCTGGGTTTTGATGAATGCGGATTGTCTCTAGTTTTATCTCACAATACCCCAAATAACTCTTTACCAATATTATGGTTTGATGAAAGCAATAGCCTTACTGGTCTTTTTCCTAGGATTACTCGTCACAAATAGAAAGCTAAATGAGAGAACTACGAAACCCATTCTTATTACGATCATCTGAGCAGATTGACTCGGACGATACATTTTTGCAGCTCTTTAGTCCTAACGTATTAGATTTACTAAAAGGACTAGATAATTGGTACAAAGTAAAAATATTTCGAAGTGTCCCTGGTGCAGGTAAAACATCCTTATTTCGACTTCTTTCACCATCTGTACTCACTAGTCTATACAACTCAAGATCTAGAGAAGAAATTAAACCGTTGTTTAGAAAGCTCAAGGAACTCGGCTTTATCTCTGACGATGGGCCTACTGTGTTTGGTATCAATATTTCTTGTGCACGAAACTACTCTGTGCTCGAAGACCTAAACTTTGATAAACCAATCAGGGAAAGGCTTTTTATTGCTTTACTAAATTCTAGAATAGTCTTAGCCGCGTTAAGAGAGACGTTAGAAATAAAGAAGTTAAAATTTCCTGAAGATTTAGATAAAATCCAAGTCAAATCTCCCACAAAAGAGTTGATCCCACCTGCAATGAAGATTTCTTTACCATGCAGTGGATTAGAGCTTTATAAGTGGGCAGTTAAAATTGAGACAGATATCAGTGAGGCAATAGATAGTTTTGGTTTACCGTCAGCTGAACGCTTAACCGGTCACGATAGCTTATATTCACTATTTTTAATTAACCAAGATTGTCTTTTTGGTGATGATTCTAAATCAATAGATAGATCTCTTTTAATGATCGATGATCTTCACATTCTTTCTGCTAATCAGCGTTCAAGAATTCTTCAAGATCTATTTACACTGCGGCCACAAGTTGGAGTTTGGATTGCTGAACGTCCATCCGCTTTAACTCCTGAAGAACACTTTGTTGGTGCGAGTGAAGACCGCGAGTATCAAGAAATCCAACTCATTGTTGGAGGAGGAAAGTCCAACAGATTTCAGAAGATCGCAGAAAATATCTCGAGTCTTAGAATTAGACTGAAACCTGACTTTAATTATCAGTCTTTCGAAAACTTACTCCCAGAAGCTATTGAAGACGATGAATGGAATCTTAAAGCACGAACTGCTCTGAAGACAATTTCCAAGAATGTACTCAAAAGAATAAAAGAATCTAATGTTGAAAAGTATGATATTATTGCGAAATTTATAAAATCAAGCCCTGAATCAGACTTTGAAAAAGCGATATTATGGCAATCACTAGAAATAGTTATAAATCGAGAAAAAAGTAAAGGGATACAGCTCACTTTCGGTGAGAGTGAGGATATTCAACGTACCGAAATGGAGCAACGCATCACTCAAAGTGACATTAGTGAAGCATCAAAATACTTTATCACACAGTCATATAAAATTCCCTATTACTGTGGTCGATCAAAGCTGTACGATCTTGCTTTCTTCAACATTGAACAGTTTTTACACTTCTCAGGCGAAGTATTTGAAGAAATTCTTTCAAAAGACTTACTTGGCGATTATCCCATGGTGCATCCGAATCGTCAGGAAGAAATGATAAAAAAAGTTACGGGAAAGCTTTGGAATGAAATACCAAAACGCATAAAAGACGGATATACAATTCAAGCATTCTTAAAAAGAATCTGTAGCTTTGCCTACGAGGTAACAAATCGTAGCAATGCTCCATATGCCCCTGGTATAACCGGAATCGGAATCAAGCCTGAAGAATATTCTATACTTGCTAATAAAAATAACCCTGATCGCAATAATTACTCTCAATTACTAGAAATATTAGCTACTTGTTTGTCCTACAATTTGCTTATGCTGAAACCAGTGACCCAAGGTAGCAAGGGAGATCAAAACAACGTCTTGTACCTTAATAGATGGTTGTGTGTGAAGTTTCGTCTTCCCCTTAGTTCAGGAGGATGGAGACCGGTAAGTTTATCGACTCTGAGAGAATGGACGAATAATAACAAAAAAACTGAATATGCACACAGGAAATAACAACCTTAGATGGGACCCATACTTTTTAAAGCATGGAGCTGAGGCTATTGAGTTCAGCAAAGACTACTTTAAAGGAGATAGAAAACTATTATTTATACTCGGTAATGGTTTTGATATCCGTATGTGCAACGGAGTCAAAAAAATATCTGGCGTTTCTTCATGTAAAAAGCTTGATTGTATGGTTTTAGATATCAAAGAAGGGGCAAACTCGCCATCAAGGAAATATATTTCTGAAGTTGAGAAAAATAGAAACGAACTTCAATCAATTGTCAAATTAAAAGGCGGTTCAGTAAATGAAAAGGCAATTGAAATGTGGTCAACTGATAAAAGACGCATTGGATCGACAAAAGCATCAACAGTGTTCCTAAATATATCCGAATTTTCAGAATACACAGATATTATAGTCGATGTCAGTGCATTGCCTAGGGCTATCTACTTCTCAATTATTGGAAATATACTAAGTATATTGGATCATACAAAAACGGACACAAAAGCAACAATAAACCTGCATATTCTCGCTTCTGAAAACGTTTCAATTGACTCAAGTATTTCTTCCGAAGGGCTAGATGAAAGAGCTTCCTATATGCATGGATATCGTAGTAAAATAGAATCGGAATCAGAACAGCACTTACCCAAAATATGGATTCCAATACTCGGTTCTGATCAACTTGAAAAGCTCAGCCTGATTTATGATTTGGTAAAACCTGATGAGATTTGCCCTATGTTACCATTCCCATCAACTCAATCTAGAAGAGGAATCGACCTAATTATTGAGTATCACAAACTACTATTTGATAATTGGCGAATTGAGAAGAGTAATATTCTCTATTCAAATGAACAGAATCCTTTCGAAACTTATAGAAGAATCTGCAGAACATTGAGAAGATATGACAACTCTTTGAAATCTCTTGGTGGCTGCCGTGGAATAATCTCTGCTAATTCCAGCAAACTCTTATCAATTGGAGGTTTTCTGGCAGCCTATGAAATGCGATCAGCGATGACTATTGGTGTTGCACATGTTGAATCTTTGGGATATCAATATATAAAAAGCAAACAAATCTTAGATGAGGATCCAGAATTGTTTTTGCTTTGGATCTTTGGTGAACCATATCATGATTAGTGGTAGATTTTGATTCTTATGAAAAATACAACAAAAATTTCTGACGATTTCTCCAAACTTGTCAATCCGGCTAAAGCCACTCAAATATGTGTTGGTACAGGCTTAATTGCATTTGATTCTATTTATCAAAAAGGAACTCCTCAAGAACTCTCATACTATGCTGGCGGTTCCTGCGGAAATGTCTTGTCAATTCTTGCTTATCTTGGTTGGAATTCTTTTCCTATTGCACGCTTCTCTAATTCTGATTACTCCGCAGAGCTAATAAAAGATCTGGAGTTTTGGGGAGTAAAAACAGATTTTATTTCAATTTCAGAATCTGGAAGTACTCCGGTAATTTTCCAAAAGATCACTAAGTATGAGAACGGCACAACAAAACATGTTTTCCAACAAAAGTGTCCAAATTGTAAAACATGGCTACCACGATATCGTCCTGTTACACTAGACAATATAAGTTTGATCCACTTCAACCTTCCAGACGCAAAAGTCTTCTATTTTGATCGCCTTGCTCCAAGTTCACTATTATTAGCAAAATTGTACAAAGAAAAAGGGGCAACAATATTCTTCGAGCCATCAAGTATCAAAGAAGAGAAAAATTTTTTTGAAGCCTTAAAGCTGTGTGACATAATAAAATTCTCTGATGATCGTCTTGGAGCTAAATCCGAATATCTTAGGCGATTTGAAATACCGCTGTTGATCGAAACCAAAGGATCTAGAGGTTTGAAGTACTCTGTTAGTGGAAAAGAGTGGAACTCGATAGTGCCTATTAAAAAGATTAATATAGAAGATTCAGCTGGATGTGGTGATTGGTTCAGTGCAGGTTTAATTCATGCACTTTCTTATGAAAAAGGCAAAAAAATCGAGACTATTGACAAAAATACTTGGGTACAAATCTTCAACTTTTGTCAGTCGCTATCTTCACTAAATTGCTTCTTTGAAGGTGCGCGAACAGTAATGTATTCACTAAACAAAAAGTTGTTTTGGAATACAATTGAAAAAGTATCACAAGGAGATTTCTCAGGTTTAGAAGGTCTTAAAATTCCTAGTCCTTGTCAAGTCATCAGATCAGATATGTATCCTTGTCCAAGTTGTGCTGACATAATAGACATTCGACCATCAATTAAATTGAGTTGTGGGCCTGAATACAGATATTTGTATGCATAATTCAAAAGCCTTCAAGCATCAGTGAATAGTTTAAGTGAAGTAGTATAGATATTACGGTCATGGATCACTTTCCAAACAAGAGATAACTGATTATTCCGTCCCAGAATCATGCTTGTAGAAAAGTAACCGAGATGGCGGTAAGGTGGATTTTCCAGGATGATATTAGCTGATTTCTCGGCAATCATCATGGTAGGTGCGTAGAGATTTCCATTGGTGATACTGGGCATAATCGAGGCGTCCACCACTCGCAGGTTATCGATGCCGTGGACTTTTAGATCCTCATCAACCACAGCCATCTCGTCATTTCCCATTTTGCATGTGCAGCTGGGATGATAGGCGCTTTCACCTTCCCGGGCGATAAAATCGAGAATTTCCTCATCAGTTTGCACGCCGTTTCCGGGTTCAATCTCTTCCCCTCGCAACTCTTCAAATGCCGTTTGATTCGCGATGTGACGGGTGCAGGTAATTGCCTCGATCCGCTCCTTTCTCTTCTGTGGGGGTTGAGAGGTAATTAAAAAGGACCCTTGGGTAGACTTTCGGGTTGGCTGACTTAATCTTCACATGCCCGCGTACATCGGTATTCATCGGGCCCACATGAAACTGAAATCCGTGTCCTTGAGCTGGTGCCGATCCATCATAGCGAATAGCAACCGGTAGGAAATGGTACTGCAGATTGGGATAGTGAATCGTATCGTTTCCCGGATAAAACCGCCGGCTTCAAAGTGATTGCTGGCACCGGTCCCTTTTCTGCGAAACAGCCAGTCAAAACCAATTTTTGGCTGATTGTAGAACGTCAAAGAGGGATAAAGGCTGACCGGTTTTTTGCAGGCGCATTGAACGTACACTTTCAGATGATCTTGAAGGTTTTCTCCCACCCCCGGCAGATTCTGAACAACATTGATACCCAGCTCTGACAGCTCCTGAGCGTTTCCGACTCCTGATAGTTGCAGCAGTTGAGGGGAGTTAATGGCGCCTCCGCAGCAGATAATCTCATTGGCATAAACCTTCCTGCCTCGACCGAATTCGACACCAATCGCTTTGTTGCCTTCGAAAAGGATGCGATTAACAAGGGTTTTATAGAAATGACGGTCAGGTTGGATCGGTTTTTGATGGGATGGACGTAAGCCCGGGCCGCATTCCAACGAAGGCTGCGATAGGTGGTTCGTTCAAATTTACTGAAATCTTCCTGCTGGTAGCCGTTGACATCTTTTGTCAGTGGATAGCCTGCTTGCTGAACGGCTGCGAACAATGCATCAAACAGGGGATTGTCGCACTCCGGGGTGGTCAGATAGATGGGTCCGCCAGGCCCCTGATACTCGTCTACTCCGTTGAGTCGATATTCGAATCGCTGAAAATAGAGGAGACAATGGGCATAGTCCCAATCTTCCAAACCCTTGTTTGTGGCCCATTTTTCATAGTCCAGGGCATTCCCCCTAATATGGATCATGCCATTAATACAACTGGAACCGACCAGAACCTTGCCTCGGGGCTGGTAACCCCTGCGATTGTTCATATTGGGTTCTGGTTCAGATTCATACCACCAGTTGTATGTTTTGCCTTTCAGTGGGTAGGTCAGCGCGGCCGGCATGTGGATACGAAAATCCAATCTATGGTCGACGGGACCCGCTTCCAATACCAAAACTTCTAGCAGGGTTTGCACTTAGCCGATTGGCCAGTACACAACCTGCGGAACCGCCACCAATGATAATAAAATTGAATACTTTCTGACCCATCATATCTTCAAAAAATTTTCTTTATCTGGTTTCGTCCACGGAACTACCTCTTTAGACCAGAGACCTGCAAATTTCAGTTAATCCGTAAAATGTGACTTGTTGATCGAATTCAATTTTGGTATTTGGCAAAGTATTGGCCTCGCTCTATACTAATTCTCTAATCAATCGTTGAAACGATGCATTCATTTGCCCTCACCAAAAACAAGAAATGCTGCTAAAAGAGCTGAGCACCTACAAGACCGGTGGAACCTGTGATCAATTAATTCAACCACAATCCGTCCAGGAACTTGCGGATGCCATGGGGCAGATTCACGGGAAGCGGACAAACTATTTTTTGCTCGGTGCTGGTAGCAACTCATTGATTATGGATGACCACTGGCCGGGTGCGGTGATCAGTTTTTCTCACATGGATCATATCCGCATCGAACAGACGAGGGTTTTCGCTGAAGCCGGTCTTGATAATTCAAAATTCGCTACAGCTTGTTATGAGAGATCCTTGGCCGGGGTGGGCTGGATGTACTATATGCCGGGACAGTTGGGCGCTACTGTACGCATGAACGCACGCTGTTATGGTGGTGAAATCAGCGGGGTTGTCGATGCGGTAACGGCGGTGACTGAAAAAGGCGAGATTAAAACCTATACTGGGAGAGAGGTCTTTTTAGGCTATAAGGAGACACTGTTTATGACGAAGCCTGAAATTGTGGCGATGGTCGAATTCAACCTGACAAAAGGGGATCAGCAGCAAATCAGACAGCTGATGGATTCCTGCAGAGCTGATCGGGAGGCTAAGCATCAATTTGTGTATCCCTCTTGTGGCTGCGTTTTTAAGAACAATTATGATGTGGGCATCCCCAGTGGGTTACTGCTCGAACAAGCAAACGTCAGGCAGTTCAGCACCGGGCAGGTAGAGGTCAGCCCCTACCACGCAAATTTTGTGTTTAACAAAGGTGCTACAGCCATTCAAATACTGGATGTTACTCTGCAAATGAGAGAGGCTGTCTACCAGAAATATGGTGTCTGGCTGGACTATGAAATGGAGGTCCTGGGCCTCATTCCGGATGATTTAAAAAAGTGGTTTCAGGAAGAACGACCCCAGGAATTCAAGCAAGCGGATCTTGCTCTTTTACGAACGACGGTTGACTGAGGATTTCAAACTTCCAGGTTTGAAATCATAAACGAATTTTATTTCGAAAGTGTCACCCATCTATAGCCCCCTGCCTTCTGTCGACTGCCTGCAACTCACCATTGTCCGAGATCACGCGACTCTGTCAGGCGATAATGGGACCATCCAGTAATCTGAAAATACTCGTTTTTCCAAGTCATCATTCCATTGCGTGCAAAAGCGGTTCTATGATATACATCGGTCATTTTGAAACCAATTTTATTGACTGCAAATGTAAATTTGACCGTTATGCAAAAGAAAACCGAAATCATCACCTATGCTGTATCCATGATTCTGAAAGCCGCCTTATTGGCCGTCGCTTGGGCAGGGAAATTTCGAAGACGCGGATTGGAGTCTATAGCCAAAATGTCCATTGATGAGAAAGACAAGGAACTTCTCTTCTTACGCGATCGTATCTACCAACTGGAACCGCGGATAAAGATTTTTCAAAAACAAATCCAATCATCGTCATGTATAGCCCGATACAGTCAAAAAGAGAGACTATTCATTCTCTGGCATATGGAGTACTTTCAAATTCCTCGGCGTCGTGTGACAAAGACCTTTGGCATAGCCAGGTCAACTCTGTACCGTTGGATAAACCGAATAGATGATGAACCCAAACCTACGAAACACCCCTGGAACAAGACTCCAGAATCCTTAGCTGCTCTGGTCTGGCGAATTTCTAGAGATAACATTGACTGGGGTCGAGTTCGGATTTCCAATCAATTGAAACTCCTGAATATATTCCTTTCAGCGTCAACCGTTCGAAATATCTTACAACGTCCCAAGCCCAAGAACGCATCACCAGCACCAATAACGTGTCCAAAGAATCACGTGACCAAGAATCAAAATGGTTGTCTTATTCCAGCCTGGTATCCCAACCATTTGTGGAGTATTGATTTAACAGAAGTGTACTACTGGGGTTTATGGAAGATCTATCTTCTGATTGCTATTGATCATTTCTCCAGGAAAGTTGTTGCAGTCAAACCGCTGGAAGGACCCAGCACTGGATTTGTGATCAACGCACTTGAAGTCACGTTCGAAAATATTGGAAAACCCAAACACATCATTTCAGATCAGGGGGAGTGTCTTTACTAGCGAAGCTTTTAGGGAATTCATTGATTCAAATAGAGTTAAAATCCGATATGGTGCTTTGATATATCATATTGCTCCCAGATATTTGGCCGGTTTTACAATACGCCGATTGACAGAAATTATTTTCAAAGGTTATACTTTTAGGTATAACCGATTCGGGAGGATATCATGTTGATGAAAGTGTTTAACAAGGGACAGATTGTTATCCCGATTGCAATTCGGAAAGCACTTGGTGTAGAACCCGGTGATATGATGGATGTGATAATTGATTCGGATGAGCAATGTATAAAATTGAAGAAGCCAGTGGCGTCGAAATCTTCAGAGCTTGCCGGATCATTATCCGGATTTAGTAAAAGAAAGGCTTTTCCGACGAAAAAAGAGCTGAGAAAGGCATTGGCTGAGGGATTATCCGATGGCCGCTAGCTTTATTGATACGAATGTAATTGTTCGCTTTCTGGTCGAAACACCGAATAGTATTCAAAAAAAATTTGGCGGAGTGTTTTCATTTTTCGATAAGGTGGAGACTGGAGAGATTAGAATAGAATTAACGGAGCTTGTGCTATTCGAATCTTTTTTTGTTCTGACTAGGATTTACAAAATCCCAGCCCATGAAGTATCAGGAGCTCTATCAAAACTGGTATCATTCAAAGGGATTAATCTTCCAAACAGTAAAATAATAATTAATTGTTTCCAGATTATCCAGGAAGAGCAAATTGATTTGGTTGATGCATATTTGATTGCCTATTCGAAAGCCAAAGGTATCAAAGGTATATACTCGTTTGATAAAGACATGGTAAAGGCTGGACTTAATCTGCTGAAAATAAGTTGAAAGAGAAATCTACGAGCCTTACTCTTTGATAGGGTTTCCATATTTTGGTGATGCATTGACATATTGAAAAAATTTAGCCCGCTTGATCAGCACTTTGTGCTGGAAATTGTTTCATGACTTTCTGTCCAATAGGCATTTAATCGACACTTCTAAACACCCTTTCTCTGTAAACCCCCTGATAACAAGCGATTTCAGAGACAAAACTCCGGTTTCCGGAACCTGAGATCCAGGTTCGAGTCCTGGTGTGGCTACCAAAAATTACAAAAACTTACAGTACTAATTTCCGAAATACCCCCTTTTTCCAATGGACATTTTATCGGGATTGCGGGTTACAGCTCTCCTTGAATTGACATTTTATTGACATTGAAACGCTGAGTTGATGGATAGGGGAGGAAATCTCCGGAGTTTTGTACCAAAATTCCATGCCCCATCTCTACCCACGCGCCGTACTCCGTTTTTTGGTCCCAAAACGCATTTTTTCCCTTCTTCCACGACAGGCATATTCCCATTCCGCTTCTGTCGGCAGTCGAAAGCGGCCTTTGGATATTTGTGTCATACGGGAAAGAAACAGCGGTGTTTCATCCCAGCTGACCCAGTCCACCGGTATTTCATCCTGTTCTCCTTCATTAAAGAGATCTCCCATTTCATAACAACCACTTTTTACAAATACAAACGCCATATTTGTCAACGGATCCGTGTAAACATCAAGGGCCCAGAGTGTTTTTGCGCACACAGTCATCAACAATATGTAAACAATTAGCAAATTTCGAAAAGGACTTTGATTCAAACCAGAATTCTTCATTTAATGCTCCAATTTAAACTTTTTGTCAGGTCAATCTTCGGCTGGCACACAGCCGTCATTTTTCTAAAAAGCTTAAGTGTTCATATACTTGACTAGAAACGATACAACAAGAGAAAAATATAAGCAAAATCGTATAGTGGGTTTTTTAATGATTCGGGAGGAAGGAAAGGAGGAAAATTTTTTTTGAGCAACCCGGCTCGTATCTTTCCTTCGGCACCTCTTCTGAACAGAATACCATGCGGTAAAACAATCCCCAACTTCCGTTTAACGTTGAACCTGGTAGCCATGTGTTGAACGAAAGCCAAATCTCCATACTCTGAGCTTCCCCTGTTGATCAGTCTGATCAACATGAGCTTTTAGAAGCTTTATGTGTTGATGACGGGTGTATTGAGAATCCCGGTCTGTATTAACGATTTCAGGGGCTCCATATTGCTTAATGGCTTCCATGCAGTTTGATAGCTTCCAAGCCAAGATCGAGAGGCTATGCCAGTCAATAATTGTCGCCAGGTACATAAACCAAGGCGCTACCATTCGTCAAGACAGTTCGCTTGACAGACTTGCTCTTTTGATTTAAATATATCTTATACGATTGATCGTATGCGATAAATCGTATAAGTCCAAATCATCTTTATTATAAAAAGAATGTCAAATCGTTGTTATTGGTTCAAATTCCGGGAATTACAGCTACCGGATAAAAGACCGTCCTTTCGATGAGTAGTGTTTTTTGATAATCGACAATTTTCTGAAACACCCAAATATTAAACCAGTCAGGAGGTGAGTTCTATGTCTTTGAAAGAAGAATCCCTGAAACTCGACAACCAGATCTGCTTCCGCCTTTATAAGGCTTCCAGAACAATGGTTCGACTCTATCAGCCAATTCTGGAATCCCTGAGGATCACATACCCACAATATATAACCATGCTGGTTTTGTGGGAGGAAAACACAATTGATTTTAAGGAGCTAGGAAAACGGTTAGACCTGAAAACGGGAACTCTGACTCCCATAATCAAAAAACTGGAAGTTCTGGAATATGCCATCCGTGAGAAAAACAACGATGACAACCGTAAAGTATGGGTGAAACTGACCCCTAAGGGAAGGGGATTAAAGAGCAAGGCGTTTAAGATTCCCAAGCTACTCACACAAACTATAGATATGGATTTCGAACAATATCTTCACTACGCTGCTGTTTTGGATGAGCTTGGAGATATTCTTACCATTGCTGAAAACAAAAAAAAGGAATTTCAATGAAAATGTTCATCATTATATTGTTAGTTATTGTTGTATTGATAGTTGGAATGAGTTTACTGATGGTTTCTAAAAATAAAAAAACACCAGAAAATCTTGGTGTGAATGGTGGAAAACTGTCTCCCCTACCGTCCTCTCCCAATGCCGTTTCCAGTCAAACAGACATTGAAGAAAAGTTTGTTGAGCCATTCCCCTTTCAAGGGAGTCTGGAGGAGTCTAAATTAATCATACTGGAAATATTGAAGCAGTATGGAAATGTCGAAGTTATTACCACTTCTCATCAATACATCCATGCCATCAACACTACAAAACAGATGAAATATAGGGATGATATAGAATTCTATTTTGATGAAAATGAGAAAAAGATCCATTTTCGTTCTGCTTCCCGGATTGGCTATAGTGATATGGGATTAAATAAGGCTCGGTATAACAAAATAAGAAAACTTTATGATAGTCAGTAGATTTTGGACTTGATTCTTTCTGGATTGGGCTTTCAAAACCGTTCTGACTAATCTGAAGTCTTTTCTTGTGCCGAACCAATATTCTTGGTTCGGCACAGGATGCCTGAATCTGACTATCAACATCATGGATGAAGCCCATCGGGATGCTGTATACGCCAGGCTGTCCGGATCTCCAAAGATCAGAATGGTCATGTAGACAGTATTTAGCCAAATTGATTGGGACTATCAGTCTTAAAAATAAAAAACAACGTTGTTTAGCTGAAGGTTTCGGCGTTCAAGAAATCGAAGTGGCCTTCAGTCTCCCAAAACGGGATTTATTAGCTTATTAAATCAGATGTTTTAATAATATCAGTGGTTTAAGAAATATTCCAATAAACATTTAATTGACACTTTCAAACCCCACTTCTCTGTAATCCCTCTGATACCAACGGATCCTGACGATCTAACTCCGGTTTCCGGAACCTGAGATCCAGGAGGCTCAAAAAAATAGAATCCCAATCCCCAAACATCGATTTCTTTGTAATTCAAACGTTAAATCAGAAAAAAACCATTTTGTATAGATCATAGAAATTGAAAAAATAGTTCAAACCGCCGCCGCGAAGGATAAAAGCCGCTCCGGATAAGGAAAGGAGAATAAATACAACCGGCACAGGAGTTACAACACGAATATCCAGGGCTTTCTTTTTCTTTTCTATTTTTCGGCATATCAATTCGCAGGCTGCCATAAAACAGATGGCAACTAATATGATACCTACCTGGACCGGCATCAGCAGATAAAAAACAGACTCGGCAATGGAATAAAACTCTGTCATGCGGATTACTTCTTTAATCAACCAGCATGACGTAACCAGAAATGTGCCTGATATCCGTTCATGCAAGGCCGCGCCTCTGAAATAAAAAATCGGATATAAGATCAAGGCGTGGAATAAAAGATAGAACCCATAAACGGCACCGACAACATCTGTCAGGAAAAAATGCAGCATCCGGTTTTCTACATACCATGATGAGTAATACGTCATAAAGAGGACAAAAAATGCCAAGACTCCCATTGCGGATGGAATGACGAAGCGCATCAGGTAAAACCGCTGCTCCGGGGGGCGCACCATATAGATTCTTCATCTCCTTCGGATCATCTACCAGATCATACAATTCCGGTTTTCTCCGGCCGACGAACTCAACATACTTATGTCGATCTGTCCTCACGGCAGCGTGCTCCGGCACATTATATGAGTAATCCCTGAAATATTCATAAAGCCAAGCGTCTCTGCCCCTGGTATTTTTATTTTTCATTTCGGGGAGAATGCTTTTCCCGTCCATATTTTCAGGGGCTGTAACGCCTGCCATGTCCAGTACGGTCGGTGCCAGATCAATATTCAGCACCATCTGCTCCGCACGTCTGCCGGGGTCAGGTATCATTCCAGGATAACAAACAATGAAAGGGATGCGAATTGATTCCTCAAAATGCCATCTCTTGTCATTCAAGTGGTGTTCCCCCCCCCAAAATGACCGTTATCGCCTGCGTATATCACGATCGTATTATCAGCTATGCCGAGCTCATCCAGTTTGTTTAATTCCCGGCCGATATGGTGGTCAAGTTCGGTTAAACAGGCAAGGTAATTCCGATACAGCCGTTTATAAGGCGACGGAAACAGGTTCCCATTTGTGAGCTCGACCCATGAGTCACTTTCAGGCGGCATGGGTAAATCCTTGCCATCATAAATATGTTTAAATTTTTCTGAAGGGTTAAACAGGGCGTGGGCTGCTTTGTGCGACAGGTAGAGGCAGAAGGGATCATCTTTGTGGTCGGCGATGAATTCATTGGCATAATCGGTGAGCTCTTCCGTAATATACTCTTTTTTTGAAGGGATTTCCATTCCATCAACAATGAGCGGGCAGTTGAAATATCGACCTTGCCCACCATCTGCGGTGAAGGATACAAATCTGTCCAGTCCACGCAGGTTAAGGTATTTACCGGGCATATGCCATTTGCCGATAAAACCGGTGCTGTAGCCGGCTTTTTTCATGAGTTCCAAAAATGTGACGTTCTTGTTGTCCCACGGTGTCAGATTATTTTTAAAAAAAAAGCGGAAAAAGCGGGGTCAGGTCTTTCATTTTGACTTTCTCTAAATGTCAAAATGAAAGACCTGACCCCGCTTTTTTGTTGTGCCTGTGGTATGGATCTGAAATAGAGATAATACCGTTTGGTAGCGTGGTATCACAGGAGAATGTGATTCCTCCTCAAAAGATCTGACTTAGAAATCCAGATGTTCTTCGCTGATGATATCATCTCCATCTGCCAGTGCTATTGCCTGCTCAAAGATCTGATCAAGATTGTTGATGACGACGCCTTCTTCTTCGCTGATGGGAGACGTCATTCCAAGAAATCCGCCGGAGGCTTCAGCTATCGCAACTGCCAGCTCTTTTAGATCTTTGCAGATTTCGCTCATGATCGTCTGGGAGACAATCATCTGCATATAAGCCATTGCTTTTTGTACGATTTTTAAATCTTTGACAATATGACCCCCCAGATAGCGGTTGGTCAGGGCTGAGTAGTTGACAACCGTGGCATGGAACATCCTGCGCGTATATGGATTGGAACAATTCTTTTCTCGCTGATTGAGAAAATCCCTGAACTGAGCCACCTCTTTCGTATCGGTTTTTCCATCGGCGTCTGCAACCAGAATGAATATTTGGAACGGCAATAAGCGGAGCAGTCTTTTTCCGACAAGATTCTGCTTATTGATCAGGATATTCTTATCTACCTTCTCAATCGCTTTGGCTGACGACTGTTCATCTATTTTCTCGACGTCAGACTTCACTTTCGGAGGGATTTCGGTCTCTTCTGCCATGGGTTATTTAATCCTTATGCGAATAGGTGCGGGTTTTGTAGCTGTATTTTTTCTTGGTTAGATAATACATTTTTTAAAGGTACTAAATCAATCCAATAATCTGTGTCACGATTCTCCAGTATTTTGAATACCTGGATTTTCCATAGTTTACGCTTTCATTATCCCCTTCCTCAGGCGTATTTGCTGAAATCCACCCCACGACGTTGGCCTCGTTGTTTATACCAATCTGCTTCATTGGAGGCGAATACCTTCTTCAGGAGTTCTATTTCGATGCCACTATCAGTAGTTGGAAATCCGTTTGGTATCGTGTCGAGAACCTTGGCCAGCTTTTGATAAATTTTCTCTTTCATGATTTGGAATCTCCTGAATAATTAAAGCTCAAAAACCGCTTCGATTTCAAGGTCGGCTCCCAGAGGGAGCGCGGCCACCTGAAATGCGCTTCTGGCGGGAAACGGTTCCTTGAAGTATTCGGCATATACCGAATTGACAGCTTGAAAATTATTGATATCAGCGAGAAAAACAGTTACTTTCACGGCCTTGCCCAGATTGGTTCCCCCGGCTTCAGCGATAGCTTGCAGATTGCGAAAGACGGTCTGGGCCTGCTCCTCAATCGGGCCCGTGGAGAGTTTTCCCGTCGCGGGATCGATTGGGAGCTGACCGGATGTGAAGAGAAAATTCCCTGTTGCAATTGCCTGGGAATAGGGTCCGATGGCTGCAGGGGCATGTTCTGTATTGATCCTTTTTTTTGACATCAAATTTCTCCTTCTATTTATGATTAACCCATCTTGAATACGGTTGCCGGAAAAACGGTGAATTGCATGGCAAATCAATCAGGCTTCTGAATGCCTGTATTAGGACATGATCTTGACTGTTTGAACGGATTATACGTGTGGGTCCCTTTTCCAGTCAACTGTTTCGTCAGACACCTGACAAGGGTTGATGATGATATGGGTTACAATCCCATGAAACAACACAATAAAGCGTGATTATCATCAACTGACAATATTGTCCTCGCTTTAGTGAAAAGGATTAATCATGCTAAAAAGAGATGAAACGAATGCCAGAAACAAGGAGAATCGATGACTGACAACGACAGAATTTTTGTTATCCTGGATCTGCGGACTGTAGGGAGAAAAATTTGAAAAGTAGCATTGTAAAATCGCACCTGTTTGTATCCCTCGCAACCTTGATCATTGCCGGGTCGTTTTTAGTATCAGAAAAACTCTCCGGTATTGCGAATCCGGTTTCACTCACACTGTTGCGCTTCGTGGGGGCGGCCGCCATCTTATTACCCATCGTTCTTTACAAGCCGGAATGGCGAAACAGGATCCCATCAACTTTACCGCGAGCGATGGTCATCAGCTTGTTCTTTTCCATATTTTTTATCTGCTTGTTCGAAGCTCTCAAAACAACCACATCGCTTAATACAGGCACTTTACATACACTGGTGCCATTCACCACTGCGTTTCTGAGTCGATTTATCTTTAAAGAAAAAATAAGTAAAACAAAACTGGTGGCTTATATGTTTGGCGTGCTCGGAACGACATGGGTTGTTTTCGGTGGTCAATTGGAAATGCTTCTATCATTCTCTTTGAACTCGGGCGATTTTATATTTCTGGCTGGGGCTGTGTTCATGTGCCTTTACTCCATCTCCATGAAATTTCTATATCGCGACGATCATATGCTTGTCCTTGTTTTTTGTATACTTGTGGGAGGCTCCATCTGGATGGTGATCGCCCTGGCATTAACAGGGCAACCCCTGCAATGGCATTTAATCAGGGGGGTTTCGATTATTCATATGTTGTACCTGATCATATTTGCCACCCTTTTGACGGTCTATCTTTACCAGAAATCGACGGTCGTGCTCGGTCCCAGCAGAGTCATGGCATACATCTACCTTAATCCTGCTGCAGTGGGGATATTGTTGATTTTATTGGATCAAGTCGCCATTCCGCTGATTGTACTGCCGGGAATCCTCATCTCAGTGGTGGTAACCATCATTCTTCAAATAGATCAGACGCAACAAGTTTCGAGGGTCCCTGCAGATAAAGAATAAATGGAATTCCCCCTTTGGAAAAATCATATTATGACCACATGGAAGATTCCCGGGATTGGCGAAGCGGATGTTTGATGGAAGGCGGGGGGGTGCGTTTTCAGAGCCGGCAGGATGAATTCGTCTAGTGGATCCATCCTGCCAACATCTGCCGTTTGCTGCTGAACTAAAACCGCTGGACACCAAAGGTATTGGGTTTGGTGCCTCGGTGTTCTGTTTCTTTGCAGGTTTCGAGGGTGAAGATGATGACTTCACGGGTGTCTGCCGGGTCAATAATACCGTCATCCATCAGACGAGAGGAGCAGTATACCGATTCTGATAACTGTTCCAATCCAGCTTCGACCATCTCACCCGTTTTTGCCATGGTATCGCGCTCTTCATCTGAAATGACGCGGCCAGTGGCTTTGGCCCGGTCTTCCGTCACGATCCGCAGCACGCCTGCTGCTTGTGCTCCGCCCATAACCGCCTGCCTGGCTGTGGGCCAGGAAAAGACAAAAGCAGGCTTCAGGGATAACGAACACATCGCGTAGTTACCGGCACCATAAGAGTTCCCGACGATAATTGAGATCTTGGGTGGTCTGAAATTGACCACCGCCTGAATCATCTTCGAGCCATGCTTGACCTGTCCGCCCTGCTCCGCTTCCACACCCACCAGAAAACCGGTTGTGTTATGCAGAAAAATCATGGGGGTATTACTCTGGTCACAGAGCTGCAAAAACTGGCTCGCTTTCTTGGCCCCCTCAGGTGTGATCGGGCCATTATTGGTAATGATCCCTGCGCGCCAGCCACCAATCATCACATGCCCACAGACTGTGTGTTGGTCCATGACCGGTTCAAATTCGAAAAACCGTGATCCGTCCGCGATGCGGGCAATCACTTCGCGCATGTCGTAGGGAACCCGCTTATCCTCGGCGACGATTCCCCGCAACTCATGGGCCGGATAAAGCGGTGCTTCAATCTCACTGTCGCGTGTTAAGTAACGTTCTGCCGGCGGCGGGAGTTGTGCCACAATATTGCGTGCCACCCTGATCCCATCCGCATCACTTTCGGCCAGATACTCTCCCGTTTGAGAAATCGTGGCATGCATTTCAGCACCACCCAGAGTCTCATGGTCAGCCTCTTCACCGGTGGCCGCTTTCAGCAAAGGAGGGCCTGCCAGGAAAAGATGGGTCTGGTTGCGAACCAGAATCACATAGTCAGACAGGGCAACCTGATAGGCGCCCCCTGCAGTCGCGTTACCGTGAGACACCGTAACTTGCGGAATACCTGCAGCAGATAGTTCGGCCTGTTGAGCGTAAACCCGCCCGCCATCAATAAAGCCATAAGCGCTCCAGGGGTCAGGCTCACCGCCACCAGCCAGATTCCCACCACCACTTTCACTTAAGCTGACGATGGGCAGTTTTGTGGCGAAGGCGATTTCCTGCAGGCGCAAATTCTTTTTAGTAGTGGCTGAATTGATGGTTCCGCCCTTGATCGCATAGTTCCAAACCATCACCAGGACTCGACGACCATTTACAAAGCCAATCCCGACGATGATGTTGCCACCAGCGGTTTCTCCTTCTTTATCGCCGTTAATTGTGTGTCCGGCAAGGGTGGACAGTTCAAGGAACGGCGCTCCTGGGTCCAACAGGTGAACCAGTCTTTCTCGAGGTAGCAGCTTGCCTTTTTTGGTGGCGCGTTCCCGGTATTTTTCTTCTGTTTTACGGCCATTACCTTCAATGGTCCTGATTCTCTCCATATACGCTTTCATGAATGCAACATTTGCATTGAAATCGTCACTCTCGGTATCCAGTTTTGTTTCAAGCTGACTCATCTACAACCTCCACTAATGCAAGTTCCACAAGAAGCTGGCGATTTTTCACCTGCTGGCCTTTATTAACGTTCACACTGGTCACTTTGCCCTCCCCATCTGCTAAATGTCGATGTTCCATTTTCATGGCTTCAATGATCACCAGTGTATCACCGTTGTTTACCACATCGCCGGGCTTGACCAATACATCAACCACCAATCCTTCCGTTGATGCCTTGATCAAACCGCTACCCGCTTCACCCTCAGCAATAACGGGGTGATAGGTCGTCCTCGTAAAATTCAAGACGCGGTCACCCAGATCCAGGCTGATCTCATCTTCCACTCTTGAGAAAGTAGCGACACGCGTGACGCCATCTAATGTATAGACCAACTCATCCTCATAACATTTGACTGCATTGATTTGAATGACCTCATCCTCAATAAACAAGTCAAACCCGTTGTCTGTCTGCAAGCTTTTCACAGTGTGAGACGCGTCGCCGACAAGAAGTGTTTCGGTCCGCAGCATCGGCACGCTGTTACTCCAACCATTCAAATCGTTGTGGCTTTGGTTCAGAAGGACAGTCGCGAGCGCCAGGTCTGTATTTCTGACTCCCGGATTGGCCCGTGTGAGGACATCATCACTAATAAAGGAAGTGGTAGCCTCCCCCTTGATGAACTGCTCCTCTGATAAGAGTTGAATCAAAAAGGTTTTGTTTGTGGTTAAGCCCAGCAATTTGGTTTGCTTCAAGGCACGAATCAGGCGGCGACGGGCCTCCTCCCGATCTCTGCCCCAGGCGATGAGTTTCGCCAACATGGAGTCGTAGAAGGGAGAGACAAGGGCGCCGGAATAAATGCCGTGATCTATGCGTACCCCTTCGTCCACAGAAGGCTCAAAAAGTTGAAGTTTCCCTGTCTGCGGCATAAAACCATTGGCAGGGTCTTCGGCATAGATTCTAACTTCGATTGCATGACCATTGATTGTCAAATCATCTTGCTGCAGAGGCAAATTTTCACCGTTAGCAATCTGTAGTTGCATTTCTACCAGGTCCACATCGGTAATCATTTCTGTAACAGGGTGCTCTACCTGCAGTCGGGTATTCATTTCCAGGAAGTAGAAATTGCGATCAGCATCCACCAGAAATTCAACTGTGCCAACGCCTTCATACTTGACTGCTTTGGCTGCATTAACAGCAGCAGTTCCCATTTCCTCACGCAGCGTTTCTGTCATGAATGGGGACGGTGCTTCTTCAATCACTTTCTGATGTCGTCGTTGCGCACTACAATCCCTTTCGAATAGATGGATGACATGACCATGACGATCTGCAGCAATCTGAACTTCAATGTGACGGCTGTTGACGACTGCTTTTTCGAGAATGAGCTCATCGCTGCCGAAGGCATGCAGGGCTTCCGTGCGGGCAGCTTCTATAGCACTTTCCAGTTCTGCGGCTTTTTCAACAAACCGTATCCCGCGTCCCCCACCGCCTGCTGCAGCTTTAACCATGACGGGAAAGCCAATGGTATTTGCTTCACTTACCAGGCTCACAGTATCCTGGGCTTCTCCTTGATAGCCGGGGATGCAGGGCACAGCGGACGAGATCATCAAGCGTTTGGCTTCCGACTTGTTACCCATTATTTCAATTGCGGTTGCTGATGGGCCGATAAAGATGATGCCGTTCTTTTGACACAGGGCTGAAAACTCAGCATTCTCTGAGAGAAAACCGTAGCCCGGGTGGATGGCATCTGCGCCACTTGCCTTGGCAGCAGCGATAATTTTGTCCATGTCCAAATAGGATTCTGCCGAGGTATTGCCACCGAGGCTGATGGTTTCATCGGCAAGTCCCACAAATAAAGCCTTCGCATCGGCATCACTGTGCACGGCGACGGCATCATATCCGGCCGCTTGCACACTATCGATGACGCGGCAGGCGATCTCGCCTCGATTTGCTACCAGTACTTTTGTGATCACTTTTCCTTCTCCTGGTTTGTTTTCAACCCAACATCTAACGTCGCAGGCGGGAGAATCTCCCATCAATTCCTTCACCACGTCCTGTCAGATTGATTTAATCAAATGATGGAACATGTATCATAGGGAATTAGCCTGTTTGAGTCAAATGTGTTTTTCTCAATTCAATTTCCTGATGGCTTCGGAGTGGCTCCACATCCGTCCTTGGAGGATCTTCTCAGTTGGGAATCTAATTAGAGAGTTCAGCAAGTCTTTTGTGGGTCTTTACTTCAATCTCAGAAATATCCGGAAATCTATTCTCAGCCATACTCGGGATATCAGAAAAGCGGATTTTCTCATCAGAATCTGCTCACGAATGGACGCTATGTCCCGAATATAAAACTTCGCTTGGCTGGCAGAAAGGAGGAACCTCCGGTTGAAACCTCAGAGGCTGCCGGTTGATTGGCTCAAAAGCACGGGAAGGCTGGCGTCAGGACATTTTTCACTATGCGACACAACAATTCTAATTTGAGTTTTCAGGTGTAACCGTTTAGAGTGATAGAGCGCCCCTTGACTCAGGAAATCTATCTTTCTATGATTAGTGAAGCCGAGATTAGTCAGATAGGTGTCATTAAGCGTTCATCATGCTATCAAAGGCCGGTTTCACGGATTTCTGCTGGATCATCCATGCCGATTTAGAAGCTCAATCTGTACCGAATTGAAATAATCAGGTTCCAGATAATGAATGACATAGAAAACAGCATACTCAGCAAATCCAGGATTTTGCTGGTGGACAATAATGACCAGGTACGTCACTCGATGGCGTCCTATTTTAGAGATATCACGCAAATGTTCGTAACTGCCGGTTCAGCTGAAGAAGCCCTGCCCTTGTTGGAAGGTCCTTTGTGGGATATTGTTGTCTGCAATTTGAAACTGCCGGGTATTAACGGGTTGGAATTCTGCAAACGAGCCGGACAACTGAGACCCGGGACAAAATTTGTTCTGGCTACCCACCATTCTAATCCGTCATTATTTAAAAAAGCGGCGGATTGCGGTGTCATTGAGACGATAAACGCTCCGCTGACGCCTGACAACCTGATCGTGTCCCTGATCAATGTGTTTTCGATAATGGAAGCAGAAGAGGTTCCAATCACAAAAGTGGTTGAAACCGGTTTTGAAGTGCCGGAATCGGTTTCCATTATGGAACTGGATGAAAGCATGATCATCACCTCTTTTGTCCGCTTCAGCGCAAAGTATCAATTACTCGGTCCAGAGACGTGTGTCTGGATTCAACACAATTTCAAAGGTGCAGAGGCGGTTGTTCATCGAGAAGACAAGGAGATCGAACTGTCGGTAGAAGAAATTGAACCGGGTGATAGTATAAAGAAACTCCATCGCTTTCCAATCGGTTTGATGAATCTGATATTTGTCAGAAAGAAACTGATCAATGAGCTCAAAAAACGTGGGTTTTTGGCCTTTGAAGTCAAGCGGAAACCAACCGAATTGACGCTCTCCCAAAAAATTCGCCTGGGGGCCATACGACGGACAGAAGAATTTATTGGAAAAGTGAGTGAAAATGTTGAGGTCCGGGATCTGGTTAGTAACACTATCAGAGATCTGTTCTCAGTCAACGACGGTGATTATATTGATACGTTCGACCTGTTGAAACATGTCAACAGTATCGTTGACAGCAAAGCCGCAGAGGCCATCAGCGTCATAGCGACACTGAAGAAAGGGGATCACAATTACACCCATTCTCTTGATGTGGGCGCCATATTTTTTACCGTCTACACACGCTGGCTTGAGACGAGCGGATCTTCTTCCTGTTTTAATAACGATGCGGAAATCCTGCTGAGTGCCATTCTGCATGATATCGGGATCATTTCATTGCCAAGAGAAATCTCAGAGAGCCGGGTTGCGTTTGATAGAAACGGACCTGAAATGAAACTGATGCGAGAACACGCGGTCAATGGCGCCAGAATCCTTTCCAGATTAGATTTGTCTGAAGTCGCGGTAAACATGGCCCATTATCACCATGTTAAGATGGATATTACATTGGCGTCCAGTTATCCGGTAGTGGAGAGTTATGATGTGGTGATGCAGGAAACCCGGTTGCTGGCGATTGTGGACATGTTCCAGGCACTAATAGGGCAGCGTCCCTACAAAAAATCATGGCATCCTTCCGATGCGATGAAGTATATCGATCAGCTGGCCGGTATCGAATGCGATACAGATCTCTGGAATGCGTTTTGTGATGCCATCGGCTTATATCCGGTCGGCTCATTGGTTGAATTGAGTGACGGTGCCCAGGCATTTGTTGTTGATCGGGTGTCCCACGCCATGCACCGACCTTCGGTGGTTGTGACCCGGAATTCATATAATGAAGAACTGACCCATAACACCCTGATAGATTTGAATATCGAAAAAGATATTTCCATCAGAAAAGGGCTGGATCATTTCCAGATCTACGGAGATAAGGCCATCAACCGATTTTTGCAGTTGCAGATATCATAGATCCGGCACACTCTACAAATGGTTTCCGGATCATAACTCCTGACAACTTCAGAACAGCCTCTTGCAATGCCCCTCCCCCTTAGCACCCGTTTCCAATTGATGTGCAAGCCGATACCATCGGCAGAAACCGCATCCGGCGGATAAATATCACAGCAATCCTTTGCAAACATAATCTTGATTTTGTTCCAGCCGTGATTCTATTCGGCCCCTGAGATCTTGAGCTTTGAGAACTTCTTCAGGGTTTCATCCCGGGTGGCAGTTGCAGAGGATCCCTTTGCCTGGAATCAATCCATTTGGCAATCCAGAAATCTGGGATCAAATACAGCGCCGATGAGCAGTCTTTTGCCTCTGACTGCAGCAACACTGGAACCGGATAACTCCTCACCAGAGTTCAGATAGACCTCTTCCGGTGAATAGTGGTTTTGAGGCGATAGATACAGTACCTGGGACGGAGACAGTTTGTTGGCATCTTTTGTATGTCCCACAAAACTAAGCAGTTTCGGGTGAGACCCGATCCAGAGGTCCCCCTTTGAATCGATCTCAATATTATCAGGTCCGGTCCCCAACTCGATTGTTTTTTGGGCCGTAAGCTTACCTGTCTCCAGATCCCGATCTAAAATATGGAGCGAATTTTCAGTAACTGCTGCGACATAAACCGTTCTTTTGTCCTGGCTGATATTAATCCCATTCGCGTATGCGAAACCGGCCGCGGCTTCAGAAAACACGGATCCATTATAATACACCACATTGGACAGGGACAAGCGGCCATAATCTTCAACCGTCCGCATCAGACCGGAAGTATGCTTATGATCGTTGGTGAAGTAAAACTGGTTCGGTCCAACACCAAGAATGTCATTGGGAGAAATCAGCATCGGATCACGAAGGGTCTTTTGGTGGGATAATTGGTCATTTACCAGAAAATACACCTCAATACTCTGCCTGCCACCTGCATGATTCACTACAAACAGCACATCCTGTCCCGCATCTCCAATGTAGAGGCTGATACCGTGAGGGGCAAAATCAGGTGTTGGACCTGTCGTTAATAAAACAACATCAGCGGAAGGCTGGGTTGTATCATAGGCATAAATCCCTGCTTTCGCTTCTATCCCGGCAGCAGCTGTCCTCCGATCATGGGCAGAGATATAGGCTATGCCAGTCTTGGGATGGATCGTAATGTCTTCTGCCCCGATGATCCCCTTGACCTGCTTGCATGTCCCGGCAAAATGCGGAGTTATAGATTTGAACTGCCCGGCATCCCATACCATATCAATTAACCAACCTGCAATAAGCACGATTAGGAAAGCAGCTATCACACCAATTTTCTTTTTCAATTTTTTACTCCTTTTTGGGTTATCAAAATTTTTTTTAATTTGAAAACAGGGGATACGTCATATTGTGACAGGCTTCAATCATCCATTTCAGGTTTTGCACTTTAATATCCTGGTGGGAATTGCAGGGGCCAAGAATTAATCCGCCGCCCTGAGCTGCTTTTTTACAGGCATCCTGAACCTCCTGCTGGACCTCTTCTTCTGTTCCAAAAGAGAGTGTGTGGGTAATGTCAAGATGACCGAGAAAAGAGAGCTGGTGATCGACCGCGTTCCGGAAATCGCCAATATCAACATGGTCCGCGTTGGGCTCAAGGGCATGATGCCCATCAAAGCCCCAATCGATGAAATTCTGCAGCAGGGGTTTGGTGTTCCCGTCCGTATGGATGATGATTTTCATGCCTTTTTGATGGGCCCGCTCAGTAATTTCCCGAAAGGCACCACCATATAACCTGTCCATCATTTTGGGGTTGAGCATGGGGCCGTTTTTAAACGCCATATCGTCTGAATAGATGACAGCTGCAAAACCAGCGTCTGCGGAAGCATCGATACATTTCAGGTACCAGTTTTTATTGTATTCGATGACCTCTTCAATAAAGCCTTTCTCTTTTTGCAGCAGGCGGATAAATGTTTCGAAACCAAAAGGCTGCCAGGTCTGCTCGAAGAGGCCGTAGAGGTGGGAGCCGAAGATATAGATCTCCTTCCCGAAACGGTTGTTGATCTCTGAATTAAAGCGGAGCAGTTTCTCGGGATGCGCCTCCCACTCCTTTTTGGGCCATTTTCTCCAGTCCTCCGGGGTTTGAAACAATCCACCAATATAAACCGGGGTCAGCAGGTTGCCGTCTTTGTCAAACGCAATCTGATAGTGACGTCCCCAAATATCGATCATGGTTTTTGAGCTCTCCAGCTTGAAAATATCCGCATGCACATTCCAGACGGCATCGAATCCCATGGCAATATCCGCCTCGACCTTGCGGATGAAGAAATTGATGAAATCCTTTTCGAGACCGCCGAATTTATTGAGGAGTGGTACCGTCCAGTCCACCAGCTTGGCCACCAGCGGGTTGCCGAAATAGTCTGTAATATTTTTGGGAACCGGTTCATTCAACGCTTCGTAGACATAGTTTTGTACATCCATGCAGGAGATAGTGGGTACCCGGTCCGGTTCACAATGGTCCAGCGCCAGGCGAACCCTTTCAATTTTGTCCATGGTTTTCCCTCTGCTTATGGTGATTTCAAAAGGTTTTCAAAGATCCTGACCGCCTTGGCGGCGTTTTCGCCGTAGGCCTCATAGTTTAATTCCGTAGCCAGTCTCTGATGACATGCAGCGCCTCCGATGGCGATTTTGACCTGATCACGTAACCCGGCTGTTTCCAAAGCCTGGCCTACTGCCTTCATCGCCTCGACACCCGGTGTCAGCAGCATGGTCAGGCCCACAGCCCGGGCACCGGTTTTTTTGACGGTTTGGACAATGGTCTCTGCAGACACATCCACCCCCAGGTCAATCACTTCGAACCCTGATGAGTTCAGCATCATGCCCACCAGTTTTTTCCCCAGGTCGTGCATATCTCCCTGTACCGTTGCCAGGATGACCTTACCTTTTTTCTGTCGTTGAGAATCATCAAAGGTATCTTTCAGGATTTCCATTGCGTCGGCCATAATATTACCCGCCATGATCAAATCGCCCAGGAAGTACTCCCCCTGTTCAAACAAATCACCCACTTCCTGCATGCCGGCGCTCAATCCGTTATCCACAATATCCCAACTCTTGACTCCTGATGCTAATGCCTGCGCAACTGCCTCCAGACAAGGATCCATATCCAGCTCGATCAGGTTTTTTTTAATCGAGGCGAGTGATTCATTCATACTGTTTTCTCCCGATTGCCGTCTTTAAAGTCAAGTTACGTTTTTGTCTTTTAGTGAATTGTTTTTATACCCATATACCTGAAAGCTGAAAAAATCAAATATTTAAATTTGATTGTTAAAGTTGTTCAAAATTCTACTCCTTCGGTTTGAAGGGGGGCTTTGACATGTGCCACAGGTTTTTCAAGTTTATCCCGCCAGGATTGGCGGCAGATGGGAATTCGTTGTTAAAAACTCTTTCCTTGAGTTGTACGATGCAAGATTCGATCACTCAGTCAAAACACCCCCAGGCCGCACGGTCAGATGAATTGATCTTCTCTTTTCGATTCTCTGTTTTTAATATTCGATCCCGCGATTGGCGGCTTGCTGGATGTTCCATTCGTTCATATCTCTCGGAGGTTTGTCCCCATGTTCCGCTTCCGGTTTCCGAACCAGGGTAATCGCCTCCGTCGGACAAGTGACCATGCAAACTCGGCATCTCGCGGGCTAAAAATCTTTTGCAGTAGTCTCAGTTCCACGCCGCCTTCAGTTGCCGGAAATCCGTTTGTATCGGATACGTGTGAAGCTCGAAAAAGGTTTTTATCCCCCTTGATGCTTGTTCCGGTCGGAGGGTTACATAAAGGTCATCAGGTCTCTGCCCATGGCGACTTTTCCACTGTAAATATCTGAAACCCCTTTGGCCCAGTGTTTCTCAAAGTACCAGACAGGCGCTGGTGCGGGAATCAAGTGAGTTAGAACCAATTGTTTGACTCTGGCTTTCTTAGCCACTTCGGCTGCATCCAGTACGGAAGTGTGGTATTTTTTGATCCCCTCTGCCGTTTCGGCTCTTTCCGGAAACATCTCTACTGCTTTGTCGAGCCATCTTCCGCTATAGGCCTCATGAACCAGAATGTCCGCATTCTGGGCATGTTGCACCAGATTCTCACAGGGCAGGGTATCTCCGGAGATGACGATACGCTTCCCCTTGTAATCGAAGCGATACCCTACTGCCGGTTTGACAATACCGTGATCCACCTTGAACTGGGTGACTTTAATTCCATCCTGGTCGTAGATCAGCCCTTCATCTGTCTGATGATAGTTGATGCGGGTCGCATCGGGATGAGTTCGGGCTTGTTGGTTTCGCAGGTACGTATCCCATTCCAGATGCTCCTCCAGTTTTCCAATAATGGTTCGGGTATTGGGGGGGCCGTAGACATTCATCGGTTTGTTGCGGCCCGACATACTGCCGCCTGCAGCCCCTGAAACCAGTAGATCTACGAACCCTGAATTGTGATCTGTATGATGGTGCGTAATAAAGATATTATCGATCAGAGGGGCAGCAAGCCCAGCCTGCAGAAGCCTGTTGACAACCTCGGCGCCACAGTCCACAACAAAGATTTTACCACCGACCAGTACGGCCTGGGCAGGCTTTGCACGCTGTAAACTGGGTAGAGGACAGCCGGTTCCCAGCAGGATTACCTGCAGATTGTCCGGATCGACAGAGAGCGTTTTGGGGAGATCCAGTGGGTCCTTCAGGCTGTCAAAGTCTCCATTCAGAGCCTTGATGCCCAGAGAAGTTCCACCGATTATCCCCGTGCTCAGGAGAGCCCCTTTCAAAAAATCTCTTCGGATCATAATTTTCCTCTGATCAGGCATTTCTCATTGGTTCACTCTTCTCTGTTTTCAACTGCGACAGTATCGAAAAGGCTTTGTGAGGTTTTAAAAGTCGTGGATCGCTCAAACCGGTAAAGCTTTAAAGTTTCCTCTGGGCAGGCCAAAGTGCAAACCCCGCAACCAACACAATTATCAATCTCCACTTGAATCTTGTTTGAAATTTCATCCAGAGCTAACGCCTCGAAGAGACAACGATCTACGCAGGTTTCACATTGGACACAATCATCTCCCACTTTGGGGATGAAGTTGGAAGGGGACAGCGCATCCGGATTTCCCCACTTGATTCGACCGCGTGTTTGTGAGCAACAGCATCCACAACAGAGACAGATTAGCATATCGCCATATTCTGCGTTCAATGTCTGACCAACCATTCCCAGCTCCTGCATTTCATCAAAATAGCGGATGGCTTCCTGCCTGGTAACTTTCTTGCCCATGCCCGCTGCTTCAAAATGGTTGGCGGCTATTCCCATCATGATACAATAGGCGACCGGAAATTTATCCTTACATTCGCGATGCCCGAGTTTTTCCTCGCGGGTTCGGCAGGGACAGGGAACCAGGGTTAATTCGTCTGCAGAATGATTTAAAATATAATCATGGGCTTCTTCAGCTGTCAGTACCTTCTGTCCAGGTTCAATGGCTTTTTCAATGGGGATCACGCGGGCCATGGACGTTCCTTTTTTCGATGATTCGTATCGCCTGAAAAATCCCCCTTTAATAAAGTAATCCTGGTAAAGCTTCGCCGCCTCGACATCTCCATCTTTCATCTCCGGGTAAAAATTTGTAATGTTTACCAACAGGGGAATCGGCGGCAGGCAATACATTCCTTCCAATCCGATGACACGATCTCGAGCATGCAAATTGGTCAGCAAGGGCTCGACATACTCCATTTCCCTGTTTGAAACTTTTGCCGTTTCCTCGGGTGTCGAAAAATAGGGAATATGATTCAGGTGCTGGACAATTTCAGCTTCCTCATGTGTATAAAGGATTTCCAGATACCGGATAAACGCTTCGTGAAAACTTCCATCTTCAGCCTTGGGAGCAGTATGGGGTTCCTGCTCCTCTGTTTTCTGGGCAATGCGAAAATATGCTGATCGGTCAGTCATACGCCATCCTCCTCAATTCGATTTCAGATAAAAGTGTTATGGCCTCATAAAAACATTGTATCCCATTACTTCGGTCAGGGTTGCATGAACCGTTTCGCAGGCTTTCAGTTCATCGGCAGCAAGATCAAGGTAATAATCAATGGCCGGTTTCCCGGATTGCTCACTTTCCACAACAGCTTTTCCCGCTGCATATCCCGAAGCCAGGGAAGAGGTAATCCCCTCACCACCGCGCAGAAAACCCGCGGCCTCTCCGCTTAGCAGGACATTGGCGTCCCCCAGGCAGTAGTTTTTTTGGGCGGACATATCAGTCAGGACGATGCCATGGGTTGCATAGGTTTCTTTTATTTGGAGACCATGGTTTTTCAGCAAATGGGTTTTAAATACCTTAAAATATTCTTTAACAGATTCTTTTTCATTGACACCGGTAACCACCGCAATTTTGTCATCTTTGTGAAAAATCGTTGCAAAATAACCTGTGACACTCCTATCCATAAAAAGGTACAACCAGCCGGGATCCAATTCGATAGTGCCGGTATAGATCTCTTCGTAATTCGGAATCCTGACAATACTCTGGTTGAAATCAGGGTAAAGGGTCTTCCGAACCCGGGAGAGGGTTCCATCGGCACCAATGATATATCGACATGTCACCGGTTTAGATGTTTTCCGGTGATTGACCTGAATTTGGTATTCATCTCCGCTTTTTTGAAACGACTCAAAACTGCAATCATCAGCAACGGCGGCGTCACTTTGGGAGATCAGCCACTGGTCCAGGTCGGACCGCCAGGTGTTAAACCCCTCCCCTGCGCTATCTTCACCCGCGTCAAACGCATCGAAAGAAACTTCCAGGACCGGGTCCTCGTTTGTCACAAATACCCGGTTACCTTTGATGATTTCAGGGGTACACATGATATCTCGAGGGATTTCACCAAAGTTTTCCTCGATAAACTTTCTTGAGCTTGGAAAGACAATCCCGCTACACATTTTATAGCGAGGCATTTTTTGTCGCTCGACTACCAGAATATCCAGTCCACTGCCGCTTAACGCCTTAGCAGCACCGGCGCCTGCGGGCCCACTGCCAACGATAACAACGTCGTATTTTTCTTTTAATGTCATCTGGAAACCTTCCATCTGCAATTTTTGATTAAAAACTTTCACCACAGAGCCACACTCGTGTTGATTTCTCACACTTGCTGTGTCCGCTCCAGGAATAAAATCTGGTCCGTTGTATTAACGTTTTGTCCGGCCCTGCAATGGCCGCCAGCTTTTTTCGATAACTTCTGCCTCAGTTTTCCACCAGGGTCGGTCCAGGGCCGGCATGGAGGCTCTTATCATCCCCTCGGGTAAAACCGATTCATGGGGTTGCCAGGGGCCGATCTTGTATTCATCCAATACATACTCCCGACCCAGATTGGGATTGTCGGGGCAGGCCGGAACCAGTCCGGACAGACAGCGCATCAAGCAGGTATTGCAACGTTTACAGCGGTTGATATCTTTTTTTCGTCCCTGCATCAACTTATTGGGATATTCGGGATCAATAAACAGTTGCCTCCCCAGGGCTTGAACATCAAAATATCCATCCTTGATATGCTTGTCGGCTTTCACCGGATCATGCTGGGAAGCGACAAAGACCGGGATCGAGAGCGCTCTTTTGAAGGCCGCCCCGTGCTCAGGTATGTGCTTGGAACGATCCATATCGGTGATCAGGTGTCCTGACTCTTCATAGCCCGCACCATCTGAGAGGCTGATATAGTCAGCTCCTCTGGCTTCCAGGTCCTGGGCCACATCAATCATCTCCTCTTCCGTCAGACCACCTTCCATATGCTCTTCGGCACTGATACGAACACCGACGGGGACGCCGGGGCAGGCATAACGAACCTGTTCCATGACCTCGTTCAAAAACCGTTTGCGATTTCGCCACTCTCCGCCATAAAAATCGGTTCGTTTGTTGCTAAGGGGGGACAGGAACTGGTGTTCCAGGTATCCATGGGGTGCATGGATCTCGATAATGTCAAAACCGGCAACCACCGCTAGCTGACAGCTCTGGGCAAATTCTTTCTGCTGGCTCCTGATTTCGTCAACGCTCAATTCCCTTGTCATCTGTCCGACCATAAAAGAGCGGCTGTATTCAACGATGGTATAGATATCCTCCATATGTCTCGGAGTTTTTTCCGCAGCGATTTCGTATGGTAGGTCTGATGTCGGAGCCGGAGCGGGCTTGGTATGATCGTATGAATGCCCCTGGCGACCGAATCCGATGGTCATCTGGATGGCTACTTTGGAATCGAAATAGTGAACCCGATCGACCAGCATCCCCAGCCCCTGCATGTGCCCATGGTGGAACAGGTACAAGTTTCTACCCCAGACATATTCCGACGCCATGCGGGTACCCATCACGGCACCGGTCGTGATCAGGCCGGCTCCTCCTTTGGCACGAGCGGCAAAGTAGGAAAGCATCTGCTCGGTGGCCTCTCCGTTATGCCCGGACATGGTTTCGTTCATGGGGGCCAATGCGATCCGGTTTTTTAACTCGATCGGTCCGATGTTTATGGGGCTCAATAAATTTTTGAAGGTGTCTTTCCCCTTTCCAGCCTTCTTCTTGGCCAGGGCTTTCGTTGCAGGCATTTGTTTCTCCTTATCCGGTTTATTTTATGACTTTTCAGCACGATCCCCTCGACGGGGCGCATGTGGATAGTTTCTTTATTTTGTTTGTTTAATACGTCGTTTGGTGGTGTCGATTCCCAAGAGTCTGCCCAGGTTTCCGCCGAAGATCTTTCGCCGGTCTTCATCAGTGATGGCCGGAAAGCCGTAGTCCTTCTGCATATCCTCTGGAATCTGGAAGTCCAGGAATCCCATAACCGCCCCTCTTATTTGAGCACCATATCCGGCGTAGTCACATCCCCAGATGATCTTGTCCGGCCCTACCCATCTCAATGCTTCCCCAATGATCTTGGCGAATTTTCGAGGTGCTGCGGCAGCCCAGGGGACCAGTAAACTCAGGCTGACGTAAACATTGGGGTGCCCCATGGCGATCATATTGAGGTCATCACAATACGGGTATCCCATATGGAAAGCGTTGATGACGAGGTCCGGGAAATCCCTGGCTACATCATCCAACTGAAGCGGTAGCGCATATTTACTCTTTCCGGGGGGAACCCAGCAGAAACCGGTATGAATGTCGAGGACGATTTTCAATTCTTCCGCTTTTTTGTAAAAGGGCCAGAGATCGGGATCGTTGATATAGGTGTCTTCCGGCGGGTAGAATTTGAAGATCTTGGCCCCTTTTTCCTTGACCCAGTATTCCAGTTCCCAGATGGTGTTTTCGACCCCTTTATGTTTTATCGGAGAGATATTGGGCTGGTACATGAAGCGGTTCGGGTTGGATTCCACAATTTTAGCCATCTCACCGTTGGAACACCAGCGGCTGGTATAGCCTGTCGTATCCATCATCGATTCGGGCAGGAGGCAGGCGATGTCCACCCCGTATTTATCCATGGCCGTTAGCAGGCTGTCAGGATCTGCTGTCTTGATCATCTCCCACTCTTCCATGCCTTCAAAAGTCTCTGGCGGTGCACCGGTCAACAGGGGGCGCTTGATGTTTTCGATGGCTCTCCACCACATCTGCACGCCGGGAAAATGGTTGAGGGGCTCCAGATCTCCGATGAGATGGGGTTCCGGATCAATCTTAAAATAATCGTCTTTTGCAGGGTCGTATGTCATATGCACCTCTTTTGTATGAGAAAAATAAATTAGGAGCATCTGGTATGAATCTGTTTCAGTTGCTTAGATCATCTTGAAAGGAGTCTCCTTACTGAAACGGGTTTATACCAGTTGCGGGCGTATACTACATTATCCAATGGTTCTGTCGTGACCTTCCCAGAGTTTTTTCTTGATGTCTTTTCTGAGAATCTTCTGCACCGGGGTTTTGGGGAGTTCAGCCCAAAAATCCACGCCTTTGGGGCACTTGTAACCGGTCAGGTTCTCTTTACAGAAAGCAATCAGCTCCTCTTCTGTGGCAGACTGGTCCGGTTTCAATACGACTGCCGCGTGTACTCGTTCCCCCCATTTTGGGTCGGGAGCGGATACGACCGCACATTCCAGGACGGCCGGGTGCTTGTACAACACGTCTTCTGTCTCCCTGGGATAGACGTTTTCCCCGCCGGTGACGATCATGTCCGCTTTGCGGTCCACCATGAACAGGTATCCATCATCGTCTATATATCCCATGTCGCCTGTGTGATACCAGCCATTGCGCAGTACCTCAGCGGTTAATTCGGGATTTTTCCAGTATCCCAGCATGACGTGTTTGCCTCGCACCACAATTTCACCAATACTGTTGAGAGGTGCTGGTTTGTCTGCTTCATCCATCACCTGTACTTCGGCACAAATCATCTCCTTCCCGGCACTGGCCAGCAGCTTTGACCTGTCCCCTTCGGTGACATGATCCCATTTTGGCAGGGCGGTGGCTCCCAGGGCTTCCGTCATGCCGTATCCCTGTTCGAAGATGGGGCCGAATTTTTCGATGCACTGTTTCAGTACATCAGGCGGAAAAGGGCTCCCTGCGTATCCCATGGTCCGCAGACTGGAGAGATCATACTTGTCCAGGTCCATCATCATCAGCCAGCTGTATAGCACCGGCACCGCATTGATATGGGTGCATTTTTCATCCTGAATCAGCTGCAGGATGAGATCAAAATCCACCCGACGGTTCACAGCCACCTTGCCACCTGTTATTAAAACAGCCATGGCTGGCCAAAAAGAGACATGGAACAGCGGTAGAACAAAGCAGGTGGCATCGTCATGTGTAAAACCAGCACCGAGACCTGTTGCGATGAATGCCGTCATCAGGTTGCGGTGGGACATCATGACACCCTTTGGTAAACCGGTGGTGCCACCGGTGTACATCAGGATCGCCATCTCATTCTCATCTACTTCGATCCGTGGATCGTCAACGGCTGATTCTGCGAGCAGTTTCTCATAATCCAGAAATCCCTGAGCGGGATTGTCCAGGCTGATCCATTGTTTAATATGGCCCAATTTCCCCTTCAGGGCTGCAATTCGTTCTTCATAGGTATCTCCCACCAGCAGGCAGGTCGCTTCGCTGTCGTTGATGATATGCTCAAGCTCGGAATCGGATAGGCGGATATTCAGCGGTGTGCTGCTCATACCCAGTTTGGCCGCAGCAAAATAGATTTCCAGATATTTGTGGGTGTTTTCTGTCAGAATGGTGAGTCGGTCCCCTTTCTGAAATCCCAGGCTGGCAAGCCCATTGGCCAGACGGTTGGTTCTTTGATTGAGTTGGTTGTATGTCAGCCGTGTGTTTTCAAAAACAACGGCCTCAAACTTGCCAAAACTCGTGGCACCTTTACGCGGGATGTCCCCCAATGTGTACATAGTTCCCTCCTTAAGTTATCAACAATTGAACATCCCATCTCCAGAGAGGGATTCCAGTTTTAAGTTGAGTGTTTGGTAGGGACCTGTTTCAGATCATTAGACGAGTTCTTAGATGATCTAAGCGAAATTGAGCGACCGAAATCCCATCTGTCTGAGCGGAGCGAGTTTGGGATTTCAGCGAAACGAGCTCTAGATCATCTTGGAACGAGTCTCTATCTGAAAGAGGTCCCTACCAGATACGGTTAACTGCCAAGTATTACTCGTTTCAATTCTTACTTAAGCCCAGGATTTAGGCAGTCCCTGGAACTGCATCAACATGTTCTTACTCATTTCGTTTGAGATCGGCGAAAACTGAAGCTGCAGGGCATCCCTTAAGTAGCGCTGCATTGGGTATTCGCTACAGATGCCATATCCGCCGAATATTTCGGCACCATGGGTTCCGGCATGCAGGGACCCTTCAGCGGCTACCAGTTTGGCCATGGTGGCTTCAAGGTGGTACGGCTGATTGTTGTCGCACAGCCAGGCGGCTTTGTAGGTTAGATTCCGGGCATTCTCCAGGTTAATGTACATATCAGCCAGGTAGTGCTGCAGAATCTGAAAGCGGCTAATGGGTCCACCGAATGCCTGTCGTTTCTGGACGTAGTCGAAGGCATCCTCATAAGCCGCAGCCATCAGTCCCACTCCCATCATAGCCACCCCGATTCGTTCGGGATTAAGGACCGTCAGCATTTCATACCATCCATTTCCTCGGCTCCCCAGTAGGAATTCTTCGGGAATTTCCACCTCGTTAAACCCAATTCCCACGGAATCGCAGTGGTGACAACTGATTTTTGGGATCCTGCTGATTGATATCCCTTTGGAATTTGACGGCACCAGAAAAACACTCAATGAGTTAGCCGGCTTTTCGTTCTCCTCTGTCCTGCAAATGACGATCATATAGTCAGAAACATGGGCTCCGGTAATGAAGATTTTTTCTCCATTGATCACCCACTGGTCGCCTTTTTTTGTGGCAAAAGTGGTCATTGCACCTAGAATATCAGTTCCTCCGCCCGGCTCGGTCAGGGCCATACACATTTTCAACTTCCCTTCGCCCAACAGCGGGAGGTATTTCTCTTTGATTTCCGGACTGCCCATTTCCGAGATAAACCGGCTTCCGAAGCCAACGGTGGTTCCTACCGCTAATGCCACAGAACAGGATGCCTTACAGATTTGTTCAAAGACGATCATCCCCTCTACGTTACTGGAATTATCTCCACCATACTCCTCGGGAATCGAACTCTTGAAAAAACCAATATCTATGAATTTCTGCCATAACTCAGCAGGTGGAAAATCCACATTTTCATCCATCCACTGCACATACTCCTTGCTGAGCTCCTTTTTACAAAATCGTTGCCACTCTTTTTGCAGCATTGCCTCTGTTTTGCTTAAACTAAAATCCATTCCTGTTTCTCCTCAAATCAATTATTTTTTAACGTCGGATTTCACATTGCGATCTTTCTGCTTCTGGGTGAACTTTTCCGGCTCCTCTCTGAAAGTATCCAGGAGCGCCTGAATATCCGGAGCATGCTGCAGCCATTGAATCCCATTGCGTTCCAGTGCCAATGCTGCTTCAATGCTCCCCCCGTCGAAGGATTTCGCCATGACCTCTTTGGCCATGCGCAAAGCGATCGGTTTTTTGCCACTGATGTTTGTGACCACCTCTTCGAATCCTGCTTCAAATTCACTATCTGCAAAGACCCGGGTTAAAAACCCCATCTCATACATTTCCCCGGCACTGTAATCTTTACGACCGCTATAGATGATTTCTCTGGCCCGGAAAATCGGCATGCTGCGGGGGAGTCTGGCAGTTCCGCCCCAACCAGGGAGAATTCCCATGTTGATTTCGGTGGTCCCAATTCTGGCTGATGCTTTGGCATATAAAAGATCGCAGCAGAGGGCCAACTCCAGTCCTCCGGCCAGACAATGGCCGTCGATTTTTCCAATGACCACTTTCTCGCAGCCGGTGATGGCATTTTGCACATCAAGCCCTTCGTGAGCCAGCCAGTCCAAGGCTGTCTGATGTTCCGCCAGGGACGGAAAAATATCGAGATCGCCGCCTGTACAAAAGGCTTTTTCACCGGCTCCAGCAAACACAACCACGCCCACCTCGGCTTCTCCCCTAACTCGACGAAAGGCATCGTAGAGATCCACTGCCATTTCCCGATTGATGGCATTGTATTTTTCCGGACGGTTCATTGTAATTCGGCAAACAGCCGGGTTCTCCTCATCCCTCTCAAAAAGAATGGTTTGATATTCGCTCATAATTAGGTTTTAAATATTCAATTGATTTAACGATTCAGCCGAAAACCCTTAGCCTTCTACCTTCGGTCTTCAGCCTGTAGCTTCAAACCGGCTTAAAAAAAGGCAGCGCACACTGGTCTGTGATATCCTGAAACACCACTTCCACGGCCATGCCGATGTTAACATTGGCTGGATCACACTCTACGATCCGGCTCATCATCATGACTCCCTCCTCGAGTTGTACCATGGCCAGTACATAGGGAAGATCTTCCCAGAAGCAGGGTTCGACCATATCCTCGGTGACCGTGAATGTGTCTACAATCGCTTTCCCGCTCGCTTCAACCCAGCCCAGATTTCCTGACCAGCATTCCGGACAGGCTTTTTTGGGATAAAAGATCTTCGCCTGACAATCCTGACAAACCTGGATCAGCAGTTTGTGCTGCTTGGTTGCTTTCCAGAATGCCTCGGTCCAGGGTTGGATCTCCGGGACCGGTTTTTTATATGCTTCATTCATTTCAACTCCTTTCCCCATACGGTTGCGATAAAGTTCATCCCGGATCCTCCGGAGGTGTTCTGAAAAATGTAATTGGCATCGGGTACTTGTCTTGCGCCGGCTTTGCCCATCAATTGCCGGGTTGTCTCGATGTAGGTGGCCATGCTGACTCCGGAACCGGTATGTCCACGGCCGATAGCGTCCCCAATAGTCGCCCAGGGTAGTTTGCCACCAGGCCAGGTATGACCCTCCCTAAACATTTTAGCGCCCTCTCCCCGTTCGCAAAGACCGATGGACTCCATCAACATGGGGTGTCCCACCGGATACGCCAGGTAAATATTCCAGATGTCGATCTCTTCTTTGGTCAGACCGGCCTGTTCCAGAGCTTCAAAGGTAGCATCTTTGAAGCCCTCCCCGACCACAGCTTCGGTTCGGGTGGTAGTGAAGGCAGAAAAAAAGCGGGCCCCTTCTCCCAGTTTGTATGCCGGTGTCTGGGTGATTTTTGGAGCCAGTTCGGCAGAGGTCACCACCAATGCACCACCGCCATCTGCCAGCATATTGCACTCCCGCTTATGCAGTGGCGAGGAAATCATTTTCGAAGACAAAACCGTCTCAATGGAAGGTGGTTCTTTGCCAAAAAACAGGGAGTTGGGGTCCAGGGTTGCCCATTTTCTGAGGGAGACTACCACAGAAGCCATTTCCTCCGGCGTTGTCCCCGTTTCGTGCATATAGCGCCGGGTCATCATTGCCAGTATGCCGTTATAAGTGGTGCCAAAAGGGTATTCCCACTGCATGTCAATCCCGGCGCGGGCAAAGAAATTGATCAGATCGTCCACTCCCAGAGTGGAGTGAACGGTCACATGTGGAATCAGAACGATCTTGGCTACACCGCTCTCGATATATTGTTCAGCTAGACGCAGGCAGTTGGAGGTAGATGCCCCACCCGCGTTGCAAATACAGACGTCTTTGCATCCTTTCAGGCCAAGCTCCTCCGGCAGTTTGCCAAAAGAGATCTCTGCCGACAGCTGCGGCTGTGCCTGGGGGGCAACCGTAATCACACCCTCCACATCGTTTTTATCAATTCCTGCGTCTTTCACCGCCTGCATGCAAACGTCATAGATGATATCCCAGCGGGATCGCTCCGGCATGATGCGGGTCGGAACCTCGCCGATTCCGATAATCGCTATTCCTTTACTCATTGGGTGAATCTCCATGTCACAAAGGTTACTGAGACGAGTCTCACTATATAGATCTGAATGATGTGTCATTATTTATAAACTAAAATAGCTTGTCAAGAAAAAGTTTAAATTTTTTTCGTTTGGTAAAATAAATCTTTATATATATGTAATAAAAGAGTTCATGTACTAAAACAGGTATTGAATCCAGGTTATATTGGAAATATAATTACAAACTATCTGTACCTGGGGTCTGGTATTTCTAGATAGCTCTGCTTTATAAAGAATGATGACTGAGTGTCAGCCGTCAGGGATGCGATTTAAGCCCTAACCCTATACTGGCAGTGCATATATTACGGGGCAGGCCAGGTCCAGTTTGACAATAAAATTAATATGTTTTACTTTATAGATATGAATAGTGCTTCACTAAAAGAGAAACGCCTCCTGGTTTATCCTGGGGCGATTTGAAGATAGTTTTGGCTAGTAATCCCTTTTAGCGGAAAATGGTCCCTGAATCTCGGGCGGCTGTAACAGCATAAGTAGAGATTGATGAAACTGGTTCAGTAAGTTAACAGTTTGTACATAGTAAGTTCACAATATAGTATTGGCAGTCGGAATAATGAAAAATACATATATGCGTATCAAAGAATTAGAGCAGCGGTCCGGTGTCCCGCGATCTACGATTCACTATTATTTACGGGAGGGGCTACTGCATGCACCGACAAGAACCGGTCGGACCATGGCCTACTACGATGAAACGCATTTGAATACACTGGCTGAAATCAAAAAACTGAAAAAGGATATGCGGTTGCCGGTGACATTCATAAAAAAACAGTTGCAGGAACGAGGTCAAAGTTCCAATGGGGTCGGCACTACCGAGGCAAAAATTGCCGCGAATGCAGAAGGAATGGGGGATCCAAGGCTCAAACGCAAGCGCCAGATAATCCAGGTCGGGATGAAGATTTTTTCGGAAAAAGGGTTCCATCGAACCCGCGTCCAGGATATCACCAGCGAATTGGGAATTTCCACCGGTACTTTTTATCTGTATTTTTCCGACAAGCGTGATCTGTTTGTGGAAGTGGTGGATGACATGATTCAGTCAATTTTGGGTGATGCTGCTAAGGTGATTAAGAAGGAGAAGGATTTTAAAAAAAGGTTGCTACTGCGTGGTAAAGCCTTTTTTGAAAATTATTCCAAGTACGCTGAGATCCTTTCGCAGTTGCGGGCGGAAATGACAGGAGAAGGCGATTGGCCACGGGAAAGGGTGAAAGATATCTATCACCAGCTGACACTGCCGATTATCCGGGAAGCTCAAGAAGCGATCAATCAGGGATATCTCCGTCAATTCGATCCAGATTTGTTTGCGTATGCGGTCACAGGTCTGATCGAAGTCATGTCTTTTCGAACCACTATGGATGAAAACTACACATACGATGACATCATCGCCTTTCTGATCGACCTGGTTGAAGGTGGTATTAATCTCTCCCCTCCTTCACCTTCCTGAAAAGAGGCACTATCCCTGACGGCGGTGGGGAGCCCGGCGTATAACCTGAAAGGGGACGCGCCCCAGCTATCTTTGTCTTTCGTTATTTGATGGGTTTTCGGGTGCTTGGGATATTGTGCTGAGAGCGACTCAACCAGATTTGATCAATCCGGTGCGGGGTTTGCCGCGGTTGAATACGGATCTTGTGATCCCCGCTATGCTTCAAGACAATAGCGATAGGATCATCGGTATCGCCTGCCCAGCCGTAAACACCTGCCGGATGCACATCCAGCCAGTTTCCCAGCCGCACACTTCCGCTGTAGGTTCCGATCTGGTCATCTACCTGCAGCCAGACCGAATCGGTATAGCCGTTGTCGACATCTGTTTTGCCTCTCAGCCAGATGATATACCGACCCGCCGCTGCAGAAAAGCCCATCTCAATATAAACCTGCGGTTGTGACTCCGCCCTTTGATTGGCGCCTGCGCTAAACTCGATAGCCTGACCGATCGAGGTTCCCTCATCGCTGACTAGGTGCACACCGGTCGCCGATTGAGAGGTGATCGCTTGACTGTTCAGAAGAATATCCGTCCCGGCATCGTACACCAAAGGCATGGACCGATCTCCACCCGATCCGGTGATTTGATTGACGACCGCAAGAACGATCAGACCCAGATAGAGGAGATGGAGCATCAGCAAAGCGCTCCTTTTCCGGAAGATATCGAAAAAAGGTCGAGTGGTCTTCATGCCGAACAGAAAGCGGAGCAGATTAATTTTCCGAATCAGGAATATGTAGAGCGCCATAATGATGATAAAGGCGCTGGTAAACACAAGTACCCATTTCAAGAGATCATGAATCTCCAAAGCCATGATGAAATAGCCGACCCCCAGCAACACTGTCTGGTGCAGGATAAAAAACGGGAGTACCCCTTCATTGACAGATCGCAGGTTGGGGCGATTAAAGGCTAGATTTTGTAAGCCAAAGCCGAGGATGGCCAAGACCCAGCACCAGGCACTGAAAAAGGAGAGCAAGGTATTAATCCAATCGCCGGACCAGGACGGAAAACCCAGGCGTGATGGGCTAAACAACTGGTAGAGGTAGACGGCTGCTAAAATCACACCCAGCAAAAGAGAAATCCAGCGCTGACTTTTTATGACCTGCAGGAGTAGATCACTGGAAACTATCATAAACCCGGCAATCAGAAACCAGAGATAATAGAGAAATCCCCAGTCGCCGTTACCCACTTCCAGGACTGCCGCTGGAATCACTGCTTTCATTACGAACATCGGCACCGAAAACCAGAGAACGATCAATCCCGGTACAGAAAACAAGGTGGTGACCCGATTCAGAGTCTCTCGCCCATTCCCATGAAGCCACATAAACAGGGGATAGCAGATCAAGCCGTAAAAGAACAAAAAGAACAGGTACCAGAGATGCATCCCATGATAAGCAAAGTTCCCCGGCATACCTATCCCCAGATAAACGCCATTGAAATAGTCCGGTAAAAATGAAATGAAGGAGCCTGAGAATTGGCCGTGAGTTAAGCGCTCCAGGTATACCTGCAAAACACTATGCGTGACCGAGGCGACCAGGACCGGGATCATCAGTCTCAAAAATTTATTGACATAGAATCTTCGCCAAGTAGAGGATTTTTTAAGGGCGTAGAATAGGGCGGCACCGGAGATGATGAAAAAGAGCGGCATCATCCAACGGGTGACAAAAACGTTCCACATCTCCACCCAGAGATAGGTCTGCACATTTTTGACATGCCAGTCACCCAGATTAAAGAAACGGGTACTGTGATATAAAAATACGGTCAATATGGCTCCTATACGAAGCCAATCAAATTCATAGCGTCTCTTTGATGTCTTAGTTGTCATTTTATTTTGCAGTTCGGGTTTACCTATTGCTAGTTTAAAAGAACTCCTGTTGAGAATTACCACCAAGGGAGTCATGATTCAAAACACGATGGATGCATATGGCGGCTTCGCCAAAACCGATGGTACCACCGCTATTTTCTGCCTTGGCAATGCGTGTTTTTCACCTGGCGTTTTCCGCCTTCACCGCGCAAATGGGTCACCAGCTCGTGAATCTAGGCCAGTTGGACAGTGCTGAAATGTAGTTCTTTGAAGCTGTCGACACGAGATTAAATTGAGCTGAAATGGATGTCAAGTATCAATAATTCCAATAAGACCCAAAAAAATTGTGGTTGTTGTATGGAGAGGACTGGAGATCTGAAAAACTGAATTCTGATGATTTTTCTCCATGATGGGAGATAAGCGCTTTTTTTTTAGGCGAAAGTCACGTAGGGTGGTTTTCAGCGCACTTTTTGCTATGGACCTAATCTATTCGAGTTCCGGACTTCAGAGGGTGTATGACGGTTCTGTAATTTTATAAGTGGCAGGGAGGTTTAAGAAGAGATGGAGGGCATACTGCAGGGGCTGGATTGGGAGACATACGGTTCGGAGATAGTGACTCATATGGGAAATCTGGTAAGAATCAACACGGTGAATCCTCCGGGCAACGAACTGGCGGCTGCCCGGTACATTGCCGATCAATTTGACCGGGAAAACATCAACAGCACTATCCTTGAATCGGCTCCGGGGCGGGCCAGTCTAATTGCCAGGATCAAAGGAGATGGCAGCCAGAAGCCGTTACTGCTGATGTCCCACCTGGATGTGGTGGGGGTTGAACCGGAAAAATGGACGCATGACCCTTTTTCCGCCCAGATCAGTGACGGTTTCATGTGGGGGCGGGGGACGCTGGACTGTAAGAACTCAGTGGCGCTCTGGATGATGGTGATGCTCATTATGAGTCGCGAGAAGATCGTTCCCAAACGGGATGTTATTTTCCTGGCTGCCGCTGACGAGGAAACCGGCGGTGAGTATGGGGCGAAATGGCTGGTGGACAATCATTTTGATCTGATCGACGCCGAAGCCGCTCTCAATGAAGGCGGTGGTTTTGGTATGGAGTTTATGGGCAAGACTTTTTTTACCTATCAAACAGCGGAGAAGGGCAACATCTGGTTGCGCTTCACGGCCAACGGTACGGCCGGACATGCCTCAATGCCCAAAGTGGATAATCCGGTGCTTAAGGTGACCGATCTGGTGAACCGACTCTCCAAACTCAAGCTGGGATTTTCCGTTATCGATACCGTCCGGCAGATGGTCAAGGTTATGGCATCCACCCAGGGCTTTCCCGTCGGCCTGGCTATGAAGCAGATGTTGAACCGGTATTTGTCAGATTTTATTATTTCAGCTGCCATCAAAGATGAAACCATTGCCAGCGGTTTCCGGGCCATGCTGAATAATACGATTTGTCCCACGGTGCTCAAGGCCGGGCATAAGGTCAATGTGATTCCTTCTCAGGCCTTGGCGGAACTTGATATCCGGGTATTGCCTGGCCACGATCAGGAGCGGATGCTGGCGTTCATCAAAAAGACCGCGGGAAACGGCTTCGATGTCGAGGTGCTGGACCAGGTGCCTCCCACCGAGTCCCACCTGGATCATCCTTTGTCGGAATCCATCCGGCGGGCGGTTAAAAATCACCAGCCGGATTCCGTTCTGACGCCACTTTTGCTTCCGGGATCATCGGACGGGGCCTTTCTGCGATCGAAAGGGGTCGTTGTCTATGGTTTTACACCGGTGCTGCCGGTGGATGACATGGATCTGGCTCACGGTCATGACGAACGAATCTCGCTGGAGAGCCTGCGTTTCAGCCTGGAAGTGGGATTGGAAACCGTATTGGATTTTGTGCTATGATGGCAGAATATGGCGATGAACGGTCCTTGGGGACGAAGGTGGGGGAGTTGCTCTACCGACCGGTCAATGTGGTCTGGTGCTTTTTCTATATTGGCTATTGGCTGATGACGCTTTGGTATCACATGCTAAGCGAGAGATTGAAATCTGCTCTGGGGTGCAGTGTTAACGACTCCCTGCTGGAGAAAGGTGTCAATCAGCCGTTGGTGTTTAAGGGGCAGGATGAAGTGGGGGAGACCCTCCGGATTACGGCGGTGGGTGATCTGATCTTTGAAAAGGAAGTTCTGCAGTGTGTCCAGCGCAGAGTGAATGAGGCCGAGCCCGATTCCGAAAAGGCCGTGAAACGAGCCTATGATACCGTATTTGAAGGAATAATCCCCTACCTGAATGGTGATGTCATATACGGAAATCTGGAAACGGTATTGGGCAGAAACTTATCCTTCCATACCATTAAATCAGGCGACTCCAGGATCACCCTCAAAAAGCGCATGTCGCCTTACACCGTGTTTGATCAAGAAGTTTATGGGGAAAAACTGCTTCCTAACCTGAACAATCATCCCGCGTTGGTGGGTTCCCTGAAACAGGCCGGGTTCAATCTGATTAGTACGGCCAATAATCATTCGGATGATCGCCTGGTCAATGGGATCAATGAGACCCTCGGGCATCTGAACCGGGCCGGGCTTGCCCATGCCGGTACATTGAGGTCTGAGGAAGCTAAAAGGAGAAAAGAGAAAAAGTCTGTCAAACCGTTTGTGATCATGGATGTCAAAGGGGTACGAACAGCCCTTTTTTCCTATACTCAACGGCAGAACCCGTTTTTCAAGCGATGTGGCCCGCCCAATCAGGCCCAGCAGGTATACAGGTTTAGTCCCTGGTGCTATACGTATGCCTACTATTCTGATATCGATTACTGGATTGATTATGCGAGAACGGAGTGCGGCGTTGAGCTCGTGCTGGTTTCAGCGCATTGGGGGATTGAAAACAACAATTTTATCACCCCGAAACAGAAGCGTTGGGCTCACAGCCTATTTGAAGCCGGGGCCGATATTGTGCTGGGGCACCATCCCCATGCGTTGCAGCCCATGGAAAAATACACCACGTCCGACGGCAGAGAGACCTTTGTGATCTACAGCCTGGGGAATTTTGTGGCGGGCATCGAAAAGATGATCCATCTGGTAGGGGCGGTCTTTCAGATCGATCTGGTGAAAAATCCCAAGGGGGTTTTCATAAAGTCAATCAGCTATCTCCCAACCTATTCCCATTTTACAGAGGAACCGACCGGGCGTCGCCTGGCGGTGGTTCCGCTTCAAACTCTTTCTGAAAAAAAGAAGGAGACCCATTACCTTAACACGCTTCTTGGCAGGCATCATATGGAGGAACTCTAGCGTATGGCACAAAAAACAGCGGCAATTGAAGTGAAGACTTTTTTGACCACGATTTGCATTATCGGTGTGATGATCATTGTGGCCGGTACTCTGAGTTATTTTATACAAGCCGGAGAACTGGAAATGGGGATGGAAAATGGCAGGAGTATTCCCATTTATCACACCATTGAGCAGACACCGCTGCCGATCTGGAAGATCGCTCTCTCGCCCCTGCTTTGCCTGACCGGGGCACACGGACTCAATATCGCCGTTCTGGTCCTGTTTATTCTCATCGTGGGGGGCAGCTTTTCCATTATGAACCGGAGCGGATTTCTGGCCGGGATTATGATGAGTCTGGTAAAGAAGTTCGCGGACAGCAAACGAATGTTTCTGATCGTCAATATCATTGTGTTTTCACTGATGGGATCGAGCCTGGGGGTGTTGGAAGAGTTGGTGCCCTTTATCCTGATATTTGTGCCGCTGGCCTATCGCATGGGTTGGGATTCCATCACCGGGGTGGCCATTCCTTTTCTTTCATCGGGATTTGGTTTTGCAGCCGCTACTTTCAATCCGTTTACGGTAGGAACCGCCCAGCGGTTGGCGGGTGTGCCCTTGTTTTCCGGCCTGGAGATTCGGATTCCCTTCTGGATGCTGACAACCTTGCTGGTTATTCTTTATATGCTCTACTATACCCGGAAGATTGAGAAAGATCCGAAAAAGAGTCCGACTTACGAAATGGATCAGAAGATCAAGCAGACCCTGAACCTGGACATTGATCTGGATGAAGGCGGCGGCAGTAAGAAGTCGGTAACCTGGATGATCTTCTGCTTTGGCCTGATTGCTGCCGTAGTGCTGGGGGGGACGAAGGTGCCATTGTTACAGGAGTTGGCTTTTCCTCTGATCATGCTGGTGTTTCTAATTCTGGGAGTCGGGGCCGGCTTGCTTTCGGGCAGCGGTTTGAAAAAGATCGGTGGTTTTTTCCTGAAGGGGCTTTCGGAGTTTCTGCCGGCCATCGTTCTGGTGCTGATGGCGGCCTCAGTCGGCTATCTGGTGGAGGAGGGCAATATCCTCGATACCATTCTCTTCCACCTGTCAGAGATGACCCGGGGCCTGGGGAAATCAGCAGCAGTGATGATGATCTATGGTTTTCAGATGGTTATGAACGCCCTGGTGCCTTCCGGTTCAGGGCAGGCGGTGCTGACCATTCCCATCCTGGCTCCTCTCGGGGACATTCTGGAGATCAAACGCCAGGTGGTCGTACTGGCTTATCAATTTGGTGACGGCTTCTCAAACCTGATCTGGCCCACCAACCCCATGCTGATTATTGCTATAGGGTTGGGCAAGGTAAGTTATAAAGCCTGGGTGAAGTGGGTTCTGCCCATCCAACTGATACTGCTGGCCATGTGTAGCGCCGTTCTGCTGATCGTGATTCAGTTTAATCTGGGGTAGGAAAGAGACGTCGATCTCCTGCCACTTTTTTGTCGCTCTATTTGATAAATGTGCTTGACTGGTTGACAGCACCTCTTCAAACCTCAGAAGGATATGACAAGACCCCAATATTAGATCCGGGTTTTAAGTTAGATTTTCGATAAAATTCCCCTGCTCATGTGACACCAAAGGTAAGACGAAAGGGAGTCGAATTATTCTCTGTTCTGATATGGCCCTGTTATTATTCAGGCAGCATTTTAAGATAGTATTTCTGATCGTTTCGAACACTATTTTCGTCCAAGACAAAAGGCCGGTATTCAACCTTGCGCCACATTTCTGCCTGATCGGCATAGTGGGGGCTCATAAAGTTTCCGGAGATGCCAGCCGGTATGACCCGCCACGAATTCTTGCGATTCGCGAAATCGGTAATATACCGCAACGAGGCCCCACTTTTGATGTTCCAGAGTTTATCCTCATTCATATTATAGGACTGGGGGTTCACCGTCGCGATACTGCCACCGATTGGAAAAGGACCGATATTGAAAAAACGTCCCATTAAAGCGGAAGATCGGCCAAATGGATGTTTGAGGATAATTTTGTGAATCTCCCCCCATTTCCAGTCCTCTACATCCGCGCCCAGATTGTTTTCCAGATATTTGACTGCCTCCCTGAAACTCAGTGTGATCACATCTTTGAAGTTTTCTCTGCCGGCCGTCTCAGGGTCATCGAACCAGTCAGAGTTACCGTCATTAACCAGATTACGCAGCGAATTAAACACGGTATATTTGTTCATGATATACTGCTTATACAAATCCTCCCCCAGCTTTTTCTGAAACGTCTTTTTCACAATGGAATTCAGGGTGGCATGGAAGAGTGTGGGTGCAACCTGATCAGCGCTGGCAACCATATCCCAGTTTTCAAGGAGACGCACCGACCGCTGCTCTGTTTCGGACAGTTTGAGACCGCGCATTGCCTCGAGAAAAAGGGGTACCCATTCCCTGGCCAGCACCACTAGAAAATCGCCATGCATTTGCTTGAAATCATCCACGCCGAGTTTATCCTTGGCGGTCAGCATTTCTGAAATTCGAAGATAACGATCAGGCATGGCGTAATAATGCGAGATGGAATGGGGATAGTCATCGCCCACATGCTTGTTATTGGCTGTCGCGATCCAACCTCTGGCCGGATTTCTCATATGAGGCTGCTGATCTGTTGGTACATAACCCTGCCACTCGTATTTTCCATCCCAACCAGGAACTGGCAGGGAGCCTGAGAAACCTTTGCGGATGGGAATAGCGACTGCTGCCCAGAAACCGATATTGCCCTGGTCATCAGCATACACCCAATTCTGGCCGGGACATTTGAAATATTCTGCCGCTTTTTCAATATCATCAATACTCTTTGCAACATTTAAATCTTTGAAACCCTTGGCTTTTAGTTGTTCGTAAGCAGTCCAGCGCATCGCCAGGGCAGTGCCTGCAGGTTCCTGGTAATCATTCACAGAGTCAATGATCGGACCGTGGCGTGTCAGTTTGATTTTTAAATGGGCTTCCTGACCGCCTTTGATCTTGATAATCTCGTTTTTGACTCTCATATTTTCCCAGTTACCCTGAAACAGGTACTGGTCAGGGTTATCCGGGTTGATTTTCTCAATATAAAAATCAGCGTCATCCGCCATCACGTTGGTAAAACCCCAAGCGATATGTTGATTGGCGCCGATGACGGCAAACGGCATGCCGGGCAGGTAGGACCCTGATACATTCAGAGACGGCGTGATCATGTGCGCCTCATACCAGATTCCGGGAAGACCGTGTCCCAGATGTGGATCGTTGGCCATAATGGGTTGCCCGGTGATTGACTTTTTACCAGAGATCACCCAGCTGTTGCTGGCGCCCCCCCCTACCTGGCTGAGATGACTCCTGGCCAGATTGAGAGTCTTCAGGAAATCAAGGGCTGCTGTCCCGTCCGGGACAATGGTTGGATATCCGTGTGCATAAGAGGGGAAGAGCTGGGATGCCAGTTCAAGGCCGACCTTGCTCACAACAGCGGCGTTCAGCATTTCATGGTCAAAGGCGCCGTTGAGGTCCCAGGCCATATAGTAATGGACCGCCACCCCATCGGTATAATCCCAGGGTTCCGGTTTATATCCCAGGATTGTAAACTCAATGGGTAGAGCCCCGCCATGGTTGTTCAGGTAGTAATTAACACCCTTTGTGTAGGCTTTCATGGCGACGACGGCTTCATCCGAGTAATCTGCGGCCACCTCTTCAACTGTTTTGGCTGCTGTGATGGTTCTGAACAGTTTATCAACTGGCACGAGCGATTCCCCTAGCACTTCGGCCAGTTTTCCTCTGGCTGCACGTCGTACTATATCCATATGGAACAAACGATCTTGCGCCATGCTGTATCCCAATGCAAAAAAGCCATCCTGATCGGTTTTGGCATAGATATGCGGCATTCCATATGAGTCACGGATAATCTCCACCTCCTGGGCTATTCCCGGGATCGTAACTTCTCCATCATAATCAGGCAGGGTGGATCTGAGATAGCCGTATCCCGCAACCACACTGACTAAAACCACAGCTGCCACAATTCCAAGAATCCATTTTAAGGCTTTCATTTTTCTCCTTTTTGAATGCGTTAGCTTTCATAGAGTTGTCGGACAAGATAACGATAATTTCCACCTCTGTAAAATATATTCGTGATGACTGCCCTGCAAATGCCAATAGCCCATACCAAAGATGCGAGTTGCCGAGTTTATCTTGATTTCAACCAGTTCTGATAGACACTGTACAATAAGGCGGGATAGTCGGATATTACACCATCGACTCCGGCTGTAAAAAGATCTATCATGGTCGCTTCCTCATTCACGGTCCAGGGAATCACTTTCATCTTGTGTCGGTGGCTGGTCTCAACAAATTCTCTGTTTGCGTACAGATAATAGGGGGAGATCACATCGGCTTTGACGTCAATGGCTTTTTGAAGAATATCATCTCGGTTCGCGTTCAAGCCCATCATCATCCTCAGACCTTGAAATTTTGTCGGAACGAATAGGGCGGACGTCTTGATGGATCGGTTTCTGCTTTTTATCTCCGGAAGTACCTCAAGCTCAAAAGATTGAACCGTTGCTCGCTTTGCCATTCCGGCATTCTCAATGGTTTTCACCATGATAGCGGCTGCTTCTGCAATATCCGCTGGCGGGGGATCTTTATTAAACTTGATTTCGATATTGAATTGAATGGCACGCTGGGGCTGCCCCTCGATTTTTGTGTCGCGAAAACGGTTAAAAAACTCGTCCAGGGTCATCAGTCGAGTGCTTTTAATGGTCACTTGTCGGGGAAATTTTTCATTCTGCAGAGCCCCACAATCCAGTGTCTTAAGTTCATTAACGGAAAGTGAGCTGATCTCCGTAGCGTCAACCGGTACCCCTTGACTATCCACACAGATTTTCGGATTTAAAACCGTATCATGATGGATAATCAGTTGTTTGTCCCGGGTAAGGGCAGTATCAAGCTCGATGGTGGTCATTCGCTGATCCACACAGTATTCAAAAGCCGGGAGCGTGTTTTCCGGTCTCAGCCCCCGGGCGCCTCGATGCCCTTGCAAATCCATCGCTTCTGATTGCTCTGCATAAACTGCTATTGAAAACAGACAATAAATGAGCATGGCAATGCTCGCTAAAATCCCTGTGCTTGTTTTATTCATCATCTCAGATCCATCTCCAGTTTTTTTTAATTACCCCTTTTGAATTCATGTTGTACCCCTCTATCACACTTTGTCTTTGTTGTCGAGATTGACTTCGGAAATGCATGTTCCCACTCTGGTCCCCGGTAACAGGGGTTTTATCTCAACAGCTTTGGGGAGACTGTCGGGTAAACCGCTGGATAAACCGCGGAATTTATCAGTAAATTTCACCTGAAAACACACGCCGTTTGCTTGCTGCTTGTCTATTTACTAAAAAATCACTATATTTTGATAGGTCTTTGAAAATATGAAAGGTGGGATAAAAGGGAGATTTTTGCGGAATTTAGCTGGTTCCGGGAAAAACAAGTCTGAATTGGGCTCTGTCCCCTGTTATTCTCAGGGCAGACAGACCGGAAAAATCCTGAGAATGGCTTCGAATTCCGGAACAGGATCGGGCTGGATGTCTCGGCCACTATTTCCAAAATGAAAATAGGTCAGCAGAAAAAAATCATGCATATCAAATAATAATGGGCGAAACAGCTAAACAGCGAATATCCTTCATCCAGTAAAGTGGAACCGAGGTTTTATGATAAAAAACGCTTTTTTTGGCGCGAAAAGTCCGGATGGTACTTTCAACAGGAAAAAACTCGCGACAAAAATTAGAAGTTTTAAAAATGAGGCTGCTTTTTTAAAGTTCATTAGAAAGCAAACTGAGGCGGATAAAGATAAAATCTGTGAACTGTTCCCGGATAATGCACATGTTCAAAAATACCTTGCCGATCGTGGCAAAGGGGGAGATAAGGAAAATGACACTATCCAGATATTAAGTGACAAAGACATTGAAAAAGTCGAGAGGGATATTGAAGAACTCTTAGAGAAGTCGCCTCTCAACGCTCCATTCCTGACCGGTATTCATAGAGACAGATTCTACGAGCCGTACATATCTTATTTCAGCAAACGGCCAAAACTGGATAAAGACATTGAAAATGATACCAAGTTCTTCTTCAGGATTATCAATACCCACCTAACACAAAAAAGCTCTAAATATACAAAGGAGGAAATCAAGAAAAAACTAGTCTCAGTCTCCAAAAAACGCGGAGGCAAAAAACGTCAAATCGAAACAGATCTGAGAACCTTATTAGCTCTGCACGACTGGAGTCTTGCCCGCTCGAGGACGCTGTCTAAAACAAAAAAAAATGATTTTTTTATTAATGCACTGACGAATCTGAGTTGGGCTATGTATATCGGTGGCTTCAGCTATTTTAACGTATCCAGTTTTGGCCTGATTCATAGTGAATATATCAAAAATTATAAACTGCTCTTAGATGAGAAACATCGACAGATATTGAAGAATTCTCTCTTGTACGATTTTTTACCAGCATTGCGTACCCATCTGAGTGGTATTGAGCTATTGATGAAATCATCCAAATTTCTGAACAATCGCTTGATCAATATGTTTGAGACACACTCTCTCGATTTTAAGCTGAAAAAACTGTATTCATCGGATTTGAAGAAGGCACTCTCCAACTATTTTAAAGAAGATCCTGACAAAATGGTGAATGGTGTCCATTCAAAAGTATACATCTTTTTGTATCTTGACCTGCTTGTCTACCTGGCAGGTATTTTCCAAATGGATTTGCCTGAAGTACTCTCAGAAAATAATTCATTTAAAGATATCGCGGAAAAAGACTATGACATTGCATTAAGAGTCCATGCGCTGAAAATAAAGCAGCTCCAATATCACCTGTTCTGGTCTCTTTCCCAGGATGAGACAAAACCGGCAGAAGTTTTGATACCGGATGATCCCGATACTGCAATCAAACCCAAACCGACCGCCTATGATTTGCTGTGTAAAATAGTGGCCGCCTGTAATCAAAGCATCTATGAAATAAGAAAAAAAGCCAATATTGATCGATATATCCAGGTAAGTTATTACGAGCTTTATCCGCTCTATCGATACTACGACGCGCTGGTCAACTATATACCGTTTCATGAAATTAATAGAGACATTAAAGTATTTACCATTAATTTCATCAGGGATGCGCTGTTCTTCAAACAACAGGCCATCGCCAGGCAAAAAGAGGACCGCATCATCAATGTGATTCAAAAAATGGTTGATATTTTGAGATCGCTCTATAAAAGGAGGGTGGAAGAATATAAATCATCCATGATAAAGACTGGAGAGCCCAATTACACGGAAGCGCCCGATGAGGATGGCGACCCGGAAGAGTAAAACCAACTATATTCATACAGGCGTGTTATGGAAGAGAGCAAAGCGATTGAGATACTGAAAACCGCGTGGGATATCAAAATTTTATTCCCACGGCTTCAGCTTCAGTCCGTAAAACATTGACCACATCCGGTGTCAGGGGAATGCCATTGGCCTTCCGTTCCGCTTCTGTCCTGGCTTCCGGTTCCCCCGGGATCTGAATTTCTGTGAAACCGTCTGCTTTTTCGCTCTCTTTTGCTCTGGATATGAGGAGGTCCATGCGATTTTTATATTCGTCCAACGGCATGAAAAGATCCGGTTTGATCGCCATAAAAAAGTGACCGACATTCTGAGATCCGGACAGATCCATATGAGGATTCTTAACGTCCCCTCCGAAAGCGGCGCCAGTTAGGACTCCGCTGAGGATATCCATCAGCATCGCCAGCCCGGCACCCTTCATTCCGCCAAAGGGCAGAACCACCCCGTGAAACGCTTTTTCTCCGTCT
>Ga0075122_10000098_pt1 | contig 67979 bp, 50 predicted proteins | sample AntAceMetag02UKB_FD_69790 | JGI IMG/M metagenome (GOLD analysis project Ga0075122, IMG submission 69790) | Saline lake microbial communities from Ace Lake, Antarctica - Antarctic Ace Lake Metagenome 02UKB | ecosystem: Environmental > Aquatic > Non-marine Saline and Alkaline > Saline | place... | reverse complement strand
TTTTTTATATGGAAGTATTTTAGATTAGAATAATTTTGTTTTTGTTTTTTAACAATTTTTATTGTTTTGTCTGTTGAGCCATTGTCTGCGACGATTATTTTCCATTCATAATTCTGAAGGTTATTTTCGCAAAATTCAAAAACTATATCAATGTTTTGTTGAATAATTTTTTCTTCGTTATATGTAGGGAGGACAATTAAGACTCTTTTCTTTTTTGAAACATATTCGGTTCTCATTATATTTTCTTATTTTAATAATTTTTTAATAATTTTTATATTCTCTTTAGGATTATGTCCAATAATTTGACCATTTTTTTCCTCAGGATCCTTATCTAAATCATAAATAATTATTTGTTTTTTATTTGCATTATATTGGTATTTCAAATTATTTTTAATAAAGTTTAAAGGACATTCGTTGTCAGAGGGTTGAATTAATGGGATAAATTTTTCATAATTTTCTTTTTCTAGTAATTCAGGGAGAAAAGATTGACTGAATTTATTTTTGGGATATTTGATTTGAAAAAAATCTAAAAATGTTGGCAAGATATCTAAATGGCTATACATGTTTGTTATTTTTTTTTCTTTATATTCTTTCTTGTTGCCTAAGATTAGAGCTAAAGAAGTTATAAAGTTTTCTTCAAACGCCATTCTTTGGTTAAGCGTGTTGTCTTTATGAAATTCTGCAGGCCAACTGTGGTCGGAGAGAATTATTAATGTGTAATTTTTCTCAGGAAATATTTCGTTAATTTTTTCCCAAGCGATAGCTAAATATTTATCCTGTAAAAAGGTTGTATTTATTAGCTTTTCTTGGTGATTTTTTGGGTTCTTATGAGGAACAATGCTTTTTAGCTTAGGTGGCGTATTAAATGGCCAATGATTCGTTGGGCCTATTTCTATGTAAAAGAAATTTTGTTCTTTTTTATTTTTCCCGATGTAATCAAAAACTTTTTGATAAAAAATGTCTTCTCGGAAGCCCCAAGGATATTGGGGGTCATCTTTGGACATAATATCATCAGCATGTATTTCGTCAAACTGTAGTTTTTGCATAAGTTCTCCTGTTCGAGCAAAATCTAAATTGTAGCTTTTGAAAAAGAATGTTTTGTACCCTAAATGTTTCATTATTTCTGGCCAGCAAAGGATTTTATCGCTGTAGTCGCCATAAATTAACATTGATTTAATAGATCCAGGAATAGAACATAGTAAGTTTTCTTGACCTAGTATAGTTTCAATACTATTACTATAGAATTGAGGGAATAATATGCCATTATCAGCGATTTCTAAAAAATTTGGAGTAGTTTTTTTATTAACCAGATAACCATTCATGCTTTCCACCTGGAGGATAATAATATTTTCTAAATATGAAGGAGTTCCTTCTAAATTATTTTTTTGAAGCTGAGAAATCAAATTTTCTTTATTTTCTATAGAATCTTTAATTAATTTTAATCGTTCATTCTCGTAGTATTCTACTACCTTGTCTTTGTAAAATAAAGTTTTGCACAACGAAAATAATTCATTATTTGTGGAAGGTAAAACGAAAAATTGAATAGTTATTATGAATAATATGACAAAATAAGTATTCTTTTTTTTAATATTTGATTTTATTATTTTTAGAAACAGACAATTTAAGACAGCCACAGACAACAGAACTAATAAAGTATATTTAAAGATTAATAAAGTATCTATATTAAAACCATTAATAATGCGTTTAACGAAATATGTATTAGGAGTATTTTGAAATAATTTTGAATAAGTAATTAATATTAAATACAAAAAATAAACAATAGTAGATAAAAGGAACCCAACGAACCTCGAGATACGGGAAAGAAAGTATAGTAAAATAATAACAAAAGCAATAATTTGAAGCCACTTACAAGAGCTTACGAGAATATTTGTTTTCCCCGAAGATACTACAAGAATTAATAAATTAGTTATTGTAAAGACAAAAACTAGAAGATATTTATATATTATTTTTGCTTTAATAATAGAAGTCTGTGTATATACCGCTGATACCTTTTTCGTAATATTGTGATATTTTTTCATAATTATTTAAAGTGTGGAGATAAATTTTTATTCCATTCTCTTTTATTCTTTTAATTAGAAAATTAGATATTCTGTTAGTAGAGATTGAGACTGTGTTTACAAAAGGATATTTTGAATTGATTTTATAGATATTTTCTAAATTGATTTTTGGGGAGAGATAAAGAGCATATATTCCTCTTTTGAAATTATGATATTTATTCATTGTTATAATATTTTGTTCTGAATATATCTGAGGAACTATTCTATCTAGGATAGTGTAGTCATATATTTTAATTTTTTCTATCATTATTTCTATGCATTTTTTAAAATCATCTTTAATGTCAGTTATAAGTATAATGTCTTCTTTCTCTTTTATAAACTTCAAGATATTTTCAAGAGATAATGGCGTGAGAATATTATTCTTTATTCTTGTGTTTAAAAAATCCGCTAGTGTTTTATCAGAAACTGGCGTATGACTGGCTACAATATGGTTATCTTTTGTCAAAGATAGATCAACTTCAAACATTTTATACCCCTTTTTATAGCTTAATTTCATAGCCTCTAACGAATTTGTATAAGTATATCTTTCGCCATTTTTTTTAATTCCCCCAAGGGCATGAGCTATTAGGTCAAGTTGTTTTAAGTAGACGTTATCTTTATATAAATTGTTTTTATAAATAATTGCTTGCTCATCTTCGTAAACTTTTTCTAAACTTGTTGATATTTTTAATAATCTACTAAATTTTTCATCTCTTTTGTCTTTAGATGTGATAATATATGATGCTTTAAAATTTTTATTTATAATTTCGGTAGCCTTTTTCGGGTCTGTCTTCCCTACATGTAAGTCGTGCCAATCATTGTAAAGATTTTGGTCGTATTCATACATAAATGTTTGGTCTAAGCCATTTATGTAATAATGATCATCGTCAAAGTAAAATAATTCGGGGAATATACCCCAATTACTATGGAATATTATTTCTTTATTAGGAACATTTTTTTTAATCCATTCACTTGTTTTTTGGAGATAGTAGAGTGTTTTAGTATCGTTTTTATAGGACTCTCTTAGACTGTGGGGCCTATGAATTGAATAAAAGCAAAAGAAAAAAATACAGATAGAGCCCATCGTAACTGTTAGGATAAAATAAAAAATATTTTCAGTTGAAGAAAACAAAAGTTTAATTTGTTTCTTGATACTATACCAGTTTATGCTTTTTATTATTTGCGTAAACATTAAAGCATTAAAGAAAATGAGTACTGGCACGAGATATTCAATTATTCTACGTGCTTTTAAAGTATAGGCTAGAAAAAATAAGGACATAAAAAAGAAAAACCAATTTTTTACTTTTTGTTTTTTGACGTAAAAGATAAACCAGGCAATTGAGATAATATATGGTATTAAAAGCGGGAAGATATCAATGTAGAAATTAGATGTTTCCGGTGGATACCATTCATTTCCAACACCGATTATGTTGTGGTAATTTAAAATGCCAATTTTTATTGTTTGGAACCAATAAAAAGGGAATGTTTTTGGGAAATATGGATTTATAATAAGCCCTGCCAATAATCCTAAAAAACAGAACGAAAGCAATTTAACATTTGATTGATTAAAAAAAGATTTAAAAAATAAGGCAAATCTTATTGATTGTTTTTCGATTAGTTTTTCTATAGCACACGAAAAACAGTAGACAAGCGTGCAAACAAACATTAATGGCCAGCCACCATAAGTCCAGACATATAAAAAAGAAATAATAAAAATTCCTAAATATTTTTTCTTGACAATAAAATAGAACCCTAAAATTAATATAATCAAAGAAAATGCAGGACTCCTACTAAGAGACATTCGTGCAATAAAATTCATCATCAAAATGCTACTTAGTGTCCATAAAACAGGAAGTTTTACTTTTAGCTTACGGAGCAACCAATAGATAGCCAGAATAGCGAAAGAAGCAAAGAAAGCGCTAGCTAATTTTACTTTTAATAAAGGGTCTATTTCAGCAGAAAAACTGTCAAGATTTTTTGGGGTTGGAATACTTAAAAATGGTAAGAGTAAAAAATGATATCCGAAATGATGGTCAACAAATAAATTTTTGTATGTAGTAAACTGAGTCCATGGAAAATCTTTAACAATACCGCCCTCTTTTATAAGTAATGCCATTTTGGTGTGATAAAAGCCATCTGGACATAGTAGGGTTGGGGGCGCTAAAATATAAAGGAAAAGAACAAAAGCAATGGTGAACACTATAAAATAAGTTGGCCATTGTTTTTTGGATATAAATTTATATATTTGTATTATAAGATTAAACATGTTATTAATACTCTAATTATCTAATCCCTATTTTATTGTTAATATTTTACTTTCTCTGTTTAAAATGTTATTATATCATATATGAGTGGACACTCCAAGTGGGCAAAATTAAAACACTCCAAAGGGGCAATAGATGCTAAAAAAAGCGCCTTGTTTACTAAGCTAGGCCAAGCTATTGTTATTGCTGCTCGGGAAGGTGGGGGCGATCCTGACACCAACTTTAGACTTCGTATGGCTATGGATAAAGCCAAGGGATCAAATTTACCTAAAGATAACATTGAAAGAGCTATTAAAAAGGGTACAGGAGAAATAAAAGGGAAGCAAATAGAAGAAATAATTTATGAGGCGTTTGGTCCAGGAGGAACAGCTTTTATTGTGGGAGTTTTGACAGACAATAAAAATAGGATTGCTACAGATATTAGGGTTATTTTCACTAAACATGGAGGTAGTTTGGCGGGAAAAAATTCAGTTCTTTGGATGTTTAATCGCTTAGGAGTTATTCGTATAAATTCTGAATTAATTAAAGATAATAAAGAGGAATTACAATTAAAAATTATTGAGCTAGGCGCGGAGGATATTAAAGAGACAAAACAATGGTTTGTTATTTATGTCAATGTTGATAATTTACAGAAATTTAAAGAAATGATTGAAAAAGACGGAATTAAAATAGAGAGCGCAGAGATAGAGTGGATAGCTAAAGAATCGATCGATATTAATGAGATTAAAATGCAAAAAGTTGTTTCTATCCTTGAAGAGCTAGAGAATAATCCTGACGTTCAAAATTATTACACTAATGTCAAATATTAGAACATGGGAACCGAGTTCCCGAGTAAGTAGAAAAATATTTTATGATTATTCTAGGTATTGATCCAGGATATGCAATTACTGGTTATGCAATTATTAAGGTTGACCTGAAGACAAAAATAATAACTTTAGTTGATTATGGATGTATATTCTCTTCTTCTAAGGATATTTTCCCTAAACGATTACTGATTGTTTTCGACGGTATTAAGGGGGTAATCAGAAAGTATAAGCCAGACAAGATAGCTATAGAACACATTTATTTTGCCAAGAATGCCAAAACAGCCATTAAAGTTAGTGAAGCTAGGGGCGTTATTATATTGGCAGCTACTATCGAAAAGATTGATATATTTGGTTTTACTCCCTTACAAGTAAAACAAGCTATGACTGGTTATGGTAGGGCGACAAAAAATCAAATTCAGCAAATGGTAAAAAATATTTTGAAATTAAAGGATATTCCTCGCCCTGATGATGCTGCCGATGCTTTGGCTATTGCGCTTACTTGCGCCCAGACAAATCAGGTACTCGGGTAATTGGAATTAGGATTTTTTATTAGAAAAAATTGAGAAGTCGATCTTCTCGGCCCTTTAAACTTTATCGAAAGTAAAAAATACAGGTTTGCCTGTATTTTTGTGTTCCGATATTCTAATGTTCCAATATCCTAATGTTTAGGATATATATATCCTACAATTTGCCATCTCCCTTGGGATGTATTTTGCCAGCTAGTTGTTCTTTTGAGTTTTCTGGTTACTGCTTTTTGAGTCCAACTTGGATTTGAGGGGCCATTCATTTCAGAGAAATAAACATAATTATCATCAAAACTTTCTATATAAGCTACATGTCCATACCAGTTATTACACTTCAAAACTATTATTGAGCCTTCATCTCCTTTGTTTAATATTAGACCAGTTTTATATCCACTATTACGAGCATTTTGCAACCATGTTCGAGCGTTTCCCCATCCGTTGGGAACACATTGTCCTAATTCACTTGCCCATTTATATGCTACCCAATCAGTACATTGTCCTGGTTTCCAGTAATAGCGATGACAGCTAGCGGAACATCGTTTATCTCTCCAGTCTGTGTAATTGCAATTGCTTTTTTCGGTGGGGAGAAATAAAGATTTAGGCGCTGTTTTAACTTTAACTGGTGCGGGGACGAGAAAAGGCGAAGCTTCAGGAATGATTAATGTCTCTCCTACCTGTAAATTGTTTGGATTAATAAGATTATTGAATTCAATTATTTCTTCACTATCTATTTTATATTTTTTTGCAATTTCGGAAAGTTTATCATTCTTTTTTATTTTATATAAAATTCCGTCTACAGGCAGAATTGTTAATTTATCTCCTGGTTGAATATTGGCCCAATAAGTTAAATCATTTGCCCAGAGTACGGTCCAAACATTTAGTCCGAATTTTTCAGCAATATCCCAAGGATTATCGTTAGGTTTAACTACATATGTCTCAATTTTGGTCCGAGTTGGTATAATATTTTGATTAATTTCACTATTAGTTGCAATAAGGGCAGTATTATTTAATGTTAAAGCTATTTCAGTAGAAGGACCTTCTTCTCTTAAAAGAGTGGCAATTTCAAAATCATAGTTTTTTTCTTTTATTTCTGGTTTTTCTTCAAAAGAAATAGCATTTAAATGAACGTTTTTGCTAGTACTTTCAGAAAAAACGATGTTGTTGTTTTGATTTATTGTCTGGGTATAAGAAAAAAATACAAAAAACAAAATAACCATAATAATAGGTATTTGTTTCCCTGGTTGTAATTTTTTGTAAATTTTAGACAAAAAATGGCCAAAATAAACAGCACGGAATATGCCTTTTTTTATAGCCATAATACTACACCTGACAATTTGTCGTAATAGTTTATCTTGCATAAATAGATTTTTTTTTGTATGATGGTAGTTATTATAGTCAAGAATTTGTAAAAAAGCAAGTATGAGTTATCAACATCTAGATTTAAATGAAAAATGGTCTAAAACTTGGGACAAATTGGGAATTTATCACACGTCAGAGCAGACAGACAAACAAAAACAATATATTTTAGTTGAGTTTCCTTACCCTTCTGGATCTGGTTTACATATTGGACATGCCTTTACATTTACAGGGGCTGATATTTATGCGCGTTTTGAAAGAATGAGAGGCAAAAAAGTACTTTTTCCTATGGGCTGGGACGCCTTTGGATTGCCAACCGAGAATTACGCCATTAAAACTAGAACCAAACCTCAAGAAATAACTAAAAAAAATACAGTTCGATTCAAAGAACAGATGGAAAAGTTACAGTTTTCTTTTGACTGGGAGAGAGAAATTAATACAACTGATCCTAATTATTATAAATGGACTCAGTGGATTTTTATCCAATTATTTAAGAAAGGGTTAGCCTACAAAAAAGAAATGCCTATTAATTGGTGTCCCCAATGCAAAACTGGACTAGCTAATGAAGAGGTTGTAGACAATAAGTGTGAAAGATGTGGGTCTAATGTTTTCCGCAGAAATATTTTTCAATGGATTGTAAAAATAACAGACTATGCTGACAGGTTAATTAAAGGTCTTTCTCAAACAGACTTTATCGAAAAAATTAAAACAGCACAAATAAATTGGATTGGGAAAAGTAATGGGGCCGAAATTGTTTTTAAGATTAAAATTGACAAAAAAGAGGAAAATTTAGAAATATTTACAACTCGTCCGGACACTTTATGGGGAGCTACTTTTATGGTTATAGCTCCGGAGCACGATTTAGTTAATAAATTTTTAAGTAGTGACTCTCTTGATTTTGTTTACAAAAAGAAGATAAGAGAATATATAAACAAAAGTAAACATAAATCCGACTTAGAAAGAACAGATTTAGCTAAGAATAAAACAGGAGTATTTAGCGGTTTTCAAGCTATAAATCCGGTAAATAATAGAAAAATCCCTGTGTGGATTTCTGATTTTGTTCTAAATTCGTATGGGACCGGAGCTATTATGTCTGTCCCAGCTCATGACCAAAGAGATTGGGATTTTGCACATAAATTTAACTTAGATATAATTCCTGTAATTCAACCAACGACAGGTTGGGATTTTAAAAAATGTGCTTATACCGATATTTTAAACGGGATAATTATAAACTCTAAGCCAATTAATGGTTTGAGTCCAGATGACGCTTTTAAAAAGATGATTATATGGTTGGAAAAGAAAAAGATAGGACAAAGAGCCAAAAATTATCATTTAAGAGATTGGATTTTTTCTCGTCAACATTATTGGGGAGAGCCAATTCCTATGATTTATTGCCATAAATGTGGATGGCAACCAGTTAAGGAAGAAAATTTACCAGTAAAGCTTCCGGAGGTAAAGCATTATGAACCAACTGATACAGGAGAGAGCCCTTTGTCTGGGATTGAAAACTGGACTAAAACAGTTTGTCCTAAATGTGGGGGACCGGCCAAGAGAGAAACAGACACTATGCCGAACTGGGCGGGATCAGATTGGTATTTTTTAAGGTATATTGATTCACATAATAATAAGGCATTAGCTGATAAAGAAAAAATGAAAGAATGGCTTCCAGTTGATATTTATATTGGTGGTGACGAACATAATACTCTTCATCTCTTGTATTCTCGCTTTATTTATCAATTTTTATGGGATATTAAAGTTGTTCCAATAGAACATCCAGAGCCATATTATAAAAGAATATCTCACGGAGTAATTCTTGGACTAGACAATCAAAGAATGAGTAAGTCTAGAGGTAATGTAATTGATCCAGAAAAAGTAATAGAAAGATTTGATAGATATGGATCGGATATTTTAAGAATGTATTTGATGTTTATGGGTCCTTTTGAAGGAACTATGGTGTGGAATGATAATGCTCTAATGGGTATTAAAAAATTTTTAGAAAGAGTAGAGAATTATATTGACTCTTGGGTATCTCTAGAAAAAAGGTATCCGGAAACAACACAGAATAATGAGGTAAAATTTTTGGTACACAGAACAATAAAAAAAGTAACGCAAGATATTGAAAATTTGAGATTTAACACAGCCATTGCTTGTCTGATGGAATTTTTAAATAACGTGAAGGCAGAAAAAAATAAAATAAACAGAAAGGACATTGAAAGATTTCTTATCATTCTTTCTCCGTTTGTTCCTGTTTTTAGTGAAGAGCAATGGCAAAAAGTAAAGCCATCAGCAAAAAGTATTTTCTTAGAACCATGGCCCTTATTTGACTCTAAATTAGTTAAAAAAAAGAAGATTGAATTTGTGGCACAAGTTAACGGGAAAATTAGAGGAAAAATTGAGATTGAAGCTGGCCTTCCACAAAAAGAAGTTCAAGAGATTATTTATTCTTTGCCCCGAATTCATGACTACCTAGGGGCGAAGAAGGTCAAAAAAATAATTTTTATTCCCGATAAATTAATTAATTTTGTTATTTAAATTTTGATCTATAAATATTGTAAGTCATTAGATTCTTTAAGTTGAAATTTTATAATATAACAATGAACCTAAGAGAAGTCAAAAATATATGTAGAAAAAATAGTTTTGTTCCTTTGCGTCGTCGGGGACAAAATTTTTTAATTAAATCTAAAATAATTAAACAAATAGTGAGCGTAGCAGAATTAGATAAAAAAGATATTGTTTTAGAAATAGGTTCAGGTCTAGGGGTTTTAACGGAAGAAATCGCCAATGAATGCAAGAAAGTTGTTGCGATTGAAATTGACAAAGATTTAGTTAGAATCTCAAAAGAACTCTTAGAAGATTATAAAAATGTAGAAATAATTAGAGGTAGTATTTTGGATGGAATTTCGAATTTAGGAATAGGGTCAAAAAAATATAAAGTAGTTGCTAGTATTCCTTTTAATATCGCTAGTAGGATTTTAAGAATTTTGTTAACGCAAAAAAATAAACCGAAATTAATTATAGTGGTGGTTCAAAAAGAAGTAGCTCAAAGAATAATTGCCAAACCCCCCAACATGTCTCTTTTGTCTTTAACTATTCAATTTTACGGTCAAGTAAATATTGTTTTTAATATTAATAGAAATAATTTTTGGCCCCAACCTAGAGTAGACTCAACAGCGTTAATGATAAAACCCAATAAGTCAAAAATCAATAAAGAGATTGAAAATATTTTTTTTCAAATTATTAGCGCAGGTTTTTCTTCTAAAAGGAAATATTTACTTAACAATTTGTCAAAAAGTGTTATAATTCAAGACATAAAGTCTCAAAAATTAATCCGAGAAAGACCACGGGATAAGCACAAAAAATTTAAGAAAGGATTTACAAAAAACCCCATTGAAATTAAGATTCAACAACAATTTTTTTTAGAGATTTTTAGGACAATTGGAATGAACGAGAAAGTTAGAGCACAGGAGTTATCTCTTGAACAGTGGATAGAAATAGCAGGCAGTATTAAGAATACGAGTAGATTCGGTGGAGGTATTAATAATTAATCTATGTCTAATAAATCTAAAATTTTTCAGATATTTATTTTATCGCTTTTAAGTATATTTGTTTTGGTTCTAGGTTTTTTTCAAATTAGAAGAGCGATTTATGCCCCATTTGGGGGTTTTATTAAGCCAGAAGTTAAAGAAAAGATAGCATTAACACAAGAAGAAATTTTATCTATTTTGTCAGAACAGGCTAAGCAAGGAGACGAAGAAAAAGATACAGACGAAGACGGTGTTTCTGATTATGACGAAATCTATGTTTATCACACATCTCCGTATCTTAACGATTCGGATGGTGACGTATTTACAGATAAAGAAGAAATAGATGCTGAGAGTAATCCGTTAGATGCAAACTCTACACCATACAAAGTAACTAGCGTAGATAATCTAAATAAAGAAATTCCTGATTTAGATTCGGATAATTTTCCAGAAGATAATTTAGATAAAGATAAACCTTCGTTTAATTATATTAAAAACTTTTTAGTCGAGCAGGCTGGTATGGACGAAAAGACTGTTAACAAGATTGATGACAATCTTTTAGAAAAACTATATAATGATACTATAGAAGAGACAGGAATTGATCCAGAAATTTTAGAATTATCAAACCCTACTGATGAGGTTGACGTTTCTTTATTAAGGCAGGCCTTAATAGATGAGGGGGTTGATACTTCAATATTAGAACAAATAGATGACGATACATTAAAGTCTATATTTTTGGAAAATTTAGAAAACTAGAATATAGGTAATTTAATTAGAACAGCCTCTCCCCACTTTCTTCGTCGAGAATGTTAAAATTAAATTCTATTGTATAAAAATTAAGGTAGTTTAATTATGAAAATTAGGAAAATAAATAATATTTTTATTAAAGGGACGATTTCGTTAATAATATTTATATTAGTTACTTCCTCTTTTTTATTTTTACCTCAAAAAGTTCAAGCTCAATTTGTTGTTACGGATCCACTCAAGTTGGTGAAAGATATAGGGAATTGGATAATGGAAAACGGTGGTTCGCTTGCTTATAGAAACGGTTTAAATTTTTTTCTTGGAGAGGCCGCTAAACAATCTGCCGAATATTTGGCTTCGGGAGGGAAAGGAAAGAAACCATCATTTTTAACAGATAGTAAATATTGGAAAAAGTTAGGAGATCAGGCATTGGGAGATTTTATTGCTACTGCTGGCGAAAATTTGACTGGGTTAGATCTTTGTGAATTAGATCCAAAAATTAAGTTTGACGTGCTTCTCACTCTTGATTCTGCCAATATGACATGGAAGCCAGAAAATAAGTGTTCTTTTAGTGACATGAAGAAGAATCTCGAAGAAGCATTGGATGGTAATCTTATTGATTTTTCGTTTTCTATAGAGGAGGGAGATATATCACGTCAAGAAGGAGCTATTAGTTCTTTGATTCAGGCAGATGATTTATTAACAGAAGATATAAAGAAAGCCCTTGACGGTGTGTTAAATGTTTGTGAAATGTCAGGAGAAGATTGTACTAATGCCGTAGAAAGTTCAATTATTGTTAAAATTGACGGCAAGTCTTATTACTATGGGACAGAAGGAGAACAAGGGATTGGAGCAATTTTACATAAATATACAAATGAGCTTAGTAAAATTTTAGAGGAGCTAACTACTAGCAACCTAGAATATGAAGAAAGATTAAAAAAAGCAAAAGCAAAAGCAAAAGAGGATAAAGCAGCTGCGAAAGAAGCTGGCACAGACTATATAGAAGAACCTCTTCCTGAAATGACGCCCACATCAGATTTAGCAGCTTTTGCCAAACTTACAGAATTTCAAGAAAAGTTAAATTGTGAGATTGATAAAGGGGCTGGATTTCTTGAAGAAAATGAAATTGATAGTGCTGGACAAGAACTTTGGGTAGAGAAAGAGTTAGGTTATTATATTTATTATAATGCGCTTTGTTTGGATGAGGGTTGGAAAAATGCTTTTATTAATGGGGATGGACCTCACGTGGCATTGCGTTGTCGAATGTTTTCAGATTGTAATAGGGCCGATAGTTCTTGTAACGAAGATAGTACCGATGAGCTTAAAAAGGAATGTTTTGACAGATTAAAGAGAATAAAAAAATATATCGATAAATTAGAAGACTGGACTATTAAATTGCAAGAGATGGTAGATAAAATTATAACCAATTGGGAAAAGCATAAGGGTATTCCAGATATGGGACCGTTAGAAGATGCTGAAAACATGTTTAATCCAGAGTCTAACACTGCTGGGATAGAGATGAAATTAAAGAACGAGGCATTAGAAAAAGCATTTGATGCAATGGAGGAAAGTAAGATATTTAAAACGGTTGAAGGGGCAATGAATTCTGCTAAAACTAGTATTTCTAATATTGTTAAGACGCCATCTACATTAGTGTCAGAAAAAGCTCGTAAATCTGTTTCAGATGGAACAGCAAGTATGACAACTACAACAGAAGTAGCCGTAGTGGACGCTCTTTCTGTTTTTGTAAATACTTTTTTAATGAAATTCGTGGAAACTCAACTTTTTGATAAAGGACTCAACAAAAAAGTTAGCAGTGCTAACTCACTTCCGGAGGATCCAAATGTAATAGAGGCCACTAAAGTAGAATTTGTGGTTAAAACACCTACTTTAAATTTAAGTAGTGATGAAATGACAATTTATGACGAAATTGCTGTTTGTCCGACTGGTGTAGACAAGAAATATAGATCAACATTTAATTGTTTATTAGATAACAATTTAACCAGGGCTGTTGAAGAGAGAATGACCATCCAAGAAGCAATAGATGCCGGATTTTTAAACTCTGATACAAAAATTGGGGCATCCCTTACCGATGGTGAATTAAGTCATGTTAATATTAAAAAATTACGTAGAATGAGCATTTTGCCCCTTGGGTTAGAAATCGCTTCAAAAATAATTTTAGAAGATTCAACTTATCCTAACGGACTTTCATTGGGAGAAATTTTGGATGGTTTTAGTCAAAGAGGAGAAGACAATACTTGTGGTTTTGACGATCCAGATGGAGGTGAAAGTGTTTTTTGTAATTTAGTTGACCCAAATTGGGTTTTAAAAGCGTCAAATTATCTATGTGATTTGGCCGGATATTCTTCTGTCCCCATTAAAGATGATTTTTCTCGACAAAATAATTGTCTTGATATTAAAACTTGCATTAATGAGACAGAAGATCGTCAATGTGATACATGGTCTTATTGTACTCGTGAAAAGAATATTTGGCGTTTTGGTGGTGATGCATGTTATGAACAATATAGTACATGTAAAACCTATACAAAAGATAATAAAAAAGTTTCTTATCTTTCTAGTACCTTAGATGACAAAAATTGTGACTCCAGTAATGCTGGTTGTAAATGGTATTGTTCAAATTGGGACCAAGAGTATTCGGGAGCTAGTGGTAGCTGGTCTTGTCTATCTCCTGGTTGGAGACAATATACTTGTAATTTAGATGGATTATGCACAGAGTTTTTATGTTTTGGTGGAGGGAGTGATGGTCAGCCTTGTACAGGTCCAGATAATTGTCCTAATGGCCAATGTTATAGACCAAATCCAAATTATACAACAGAGTTTTTATGTAATGGTGGTGATAACGACGGCCAACGTTGTATAGATGGAAGAGATAATTGTCCTGGTGGCCAATGTAATAGACCAAATCCAAATTATACAACAGGCGTTACTACATGTACTTGTAGTTGTGATGGTATCAACGGTTGTCCTAGTGGATTAGGATCTTGTTTGACAGTAGAGGGAGGAATGTTTTGTTCTTTAGATAGACCAGAGCTGAGAAATACGATATTTTTTAGTGATTATATTGAAGATTGTAAAGAAATGAATAACGGGTGTTCTCAATATATTAGAACTAAGCCAGGTTTAGGGGTTAACTTTTTGGTTAATGGAAGTTTTGAATTGCCATCCCAAAATGATGGTAGTCCTCTCGGTTGGCAGGTTAGCGATCCCGCCATTATTCAACAAATTTCTCTTTCATCTGGGGCTCAACATAATAGTAATGTAGTCCAAGTCCAATCTTCCTCTGGATTAAAACAAATAGTTGACAATGTTCCACTTAAAGGAGATTTTATCGCTTCTGGATATTATAAAAGAAACGGAGATGAAATATATGGTAATCCTGAATTAATTTTGGAAATTTGTTATAATAATGATTGTAGTGTTTTTGATGCTGAACGTCAGCCAATTGATCTTTCCGAAAATAATTGGAAATATGTTTCTGTGTCTCTTTCCTCTCAAAAAGATAGGTATATAGACCATATTAATGTTTGGGCTTTTTTTGACGATGGCTTTCAAGGCGATATTTATATTGACTCCATGCAACTTAGAAACGGAACAAGAAATTCAGCTTATAGGGATTATGGTTCTACAGGGATTAGTCATTTTAAAAGTGCTCCTGAATGGATGAATTGTTATGATGCTGACTATAATAATAACATTGATTGTGAAAATTTTATTCAAAGATGTGAACCGGAGAACGTTGGTTGTGAACTTTATGCCTCTATAAGTGATAATATGTCTGATGTCTCAGCTTTAATTAGTGATTTAGATTCATGCCCTTCTGGTTGCGTCGGTTATGAAACTTTTGAGGAAATGCCTACTAATTTTATAAGTAATACTTCTTGGGTGGATTTAATTCCTCAGACAGCACAAAGATGTTCTGCTCCAGGCTGCGAAGAATTTACTAATTTAGATGCTCTAAATCAAGGTGGCGAAGAAAGAGAATATTATACCTATCTTCGTCAATGTGTTAAAACAGACTCCCAAAATTTAGCAGTTATGGATCCTAGTGGGGCTAATATTTCTCCTGCTTCTGCAGATGTCTGTCAATATTATTATACATGGGTTGGTGAGGAAACAAATGGATACCAGTTGAAGAAATATTATTTAGAAGCTAATCCGTCTTTAGGTGGACCAGTTCAAATTAGCGAAACACCAAGTCCTGAGTGGGGAGATTGTGATGGAAATAATTTAGATAATCCTCATTGCAGGCAGTTTTATGATGCTATGGGCAATATTTATTATCGTCTCTATAAAAATACCATTACTTGTTCACAGGATTGTATTCCTTATCGCATGATAGGAGATAATGATATAAAAATGGCAATAAAAGTAGAGGGAGAGACCTGTAGTGCCCAGGATGTTGGTTGTAGAGAATATAAGGGGGCTGCTTATGGGAACATGAAAAATTTATTTATAGACAGATTTACTGGTAGTTCTTCTCCCTGGGAAGATGTAGACATTAGCTTTGAATCAATTAATCATTCTGGACAGTCTATTAGGTCAGAAAATGATTCGGCCGCGAGACCGGTAAATGGTTTGTCTAAGGGAAGAATTTATTCTTTATCTCTTTGGGTTAAGGGTAGTGGAGGCTATTCTGCTCGTTTTGGCGACGGAACGAATCCACCAATAATTTATCCACGTACTGTTTCTGTTGTTTCTAACGAATGGCAAGAAATAAAATTTGGTTCAATCTATTTTAATAGGGAACCAGCAAATGAAGAAATATTAAGAGTTCGAGGGCCAGAGACTGGTTTTTATTTAGATAATATCACTTTGAACGAAGTTCAAGATAATGTTTATCTAATTAAAAATTCATGGAAAACGCCGTCAGTTTGTGATATTGATCTAGAAGGAAATTCATTCCCTGGCTATATGCTTGGTTGTCAAGCATATAGAGGCAGAAACAATGATATACTTACACTTAAATCCTTTAGTAAACTTTGTCCCGAAGAAGAAGTTGGATGTGAGGCTATGATTGATACCATGAATTCAACTTCTCCGTTTAGAGAAGAGTTTAATATTGGATCTCCGCAGTCTGACGAAGTGGTAATTCCAGAAGATGCTATGGTTTATTTTGTGAATGATCCAGGTAAAAGTTGTGACATTAAAGATAAAGGATGTCAAAGGTTTGGTCTGCCAGATTTTGATGTTGATGGCAATGTGATGGACTTTACAGATGTTTATTTATTAAATAATCCAGATTTGTATAAAACCAATTCTACTTTGTGTGACTTATTAGGGGAAGGGTGTCTGGAGTTTGAAAGTAGTGATGGTCCTGTTTGGTTTAAATCTTCTGCTAATAATTTTTGCGAGTATCGCGAAAATGTAATGGTTGCGTCTCAACGTAGAAGTGGATGGTTTAAGATTGGCACGTCCATTTCTTGTTATACTGAAAACGAATTTCCTTACCAGCCTTATGGGTCTATTTATGGTATTCGTTCCAATAAAGACCCTCTGTATAACGGTATGCTTGGGATTTGTTCTGAGGATCAGGATGGATGTACCCAATTTATTGATCCAGTTGAGCAGAATTTAGTTTTAAACAGTGGGCTTGAATTAGACAAGAATGAAGATGGTATCCCTGATAATTGGATCATAACTCAAGATCCCGAGTCAACGATTTCTTTAGAACCTACAGATTGTTTGAGTGGGAGTTGTTGGCATGTTGATCGAACGGAGATAGAAAATCCAGCGGTCCCAAGTTATGTTAGGCAGGATATAGCAATACAACCAGGCTCTACTTATCAGCTTTCAGCATGGATTAACGTTAGTGACGACTCTACGGGCGACAATAGGATTCGTCTCAAATATCTTAATGACTCTTTCCAAGAACTTGATCCCAATGTTACCGTTTTTGTTGACCAGCCAGAGCCTACAGATGGAAAATGGATAAAAATTAGTACTACTCCATTAAAAGCTCCATATGATGCCGCCTTTATTAGAGTTTATATTGCTCATTGGAACAACTATATAAATGCTAGGATAGATAACATTTCTTTAACAGAACAGCATTCTTCTAAGGGTAGTTATTATTATTTAGACAATGATAAGTTAGATAGATCTTCTTGTGAGGGTATGGTTGGACTTAAAGACGGTTGTATATTATTTAATAATGTTTCGTCTGCCAGTAGTTTGTCCTATGATTCAGCATCTACTTATAAAGAAAGTCATTCTCAAAATGATATCTCAGTGAACGTGAAAAGCATTAATATAGCTTCAGGGGCAAATGGAAACGAGGGTGATAGTAATATAATTCTTAGGGTTGATAGGGATAGAGTTTGTGGTGAATGGTTGACGTGCTCTAGCGATCGCTCTATATGGGATAGCTCTATCGAGGATTATCGTTCAACTTGTGATTCTTGGACTCGTTGTGATAAATTGATTGGTTCTGGCAAAGGGGCTCAGTGTGGGCATGTTGTATTTAATTCTAACCCAGAATTTTTAAGCGAACAGGTTTATAAAAAACGTAATATTTCTTGGTCAGGGATGGATTATTCTGGTTATTCCATTTTTAATATGTATCCCATAGAAATGCTATTCCCTATAGAAAAAGAAAAAGGGCATTATGTGTTGACATATAAAGAAAGGGTTTGTGTCGGTGGTTCAAATGGAGGTGTTGGTTGTAATGGTAACAGCGATTGTTACAGTGGTGGCATATGTTCTGATGATTCTATAGAAAGGGGCGTTGGCATCCTTTCTCCAGATGGTGAGCCCGTTAACATTGAAAAAACACCATATATTTATCCAGAGAAAAATTCTCCTTTCAAATCCATGGTGGAAGGAACTTATAACCAGGTTAATCTGTGTGATAGTGGCGTGAATCACGGTGGTGCTTTTGATTATACTGATGATAATGAAGAATCTCTCTATCCTGATTGTCAAGGATCTTATCAAAAAGCAGAATATGGCGACAAGTATAGTGGAATAATTAAGTATTTTAATTTTGACATTGATATTGGAGGCAGAAAAGTTTGCAGAAGTAATGGAAATTTTTGTGAGGACGATTATGATTGTAATGAAATTACAGATGATTGTATCGCGCCAACTAAGGTAACTCAAGTTATGGGAGCACGAGGATTTTGCCTCGAGCCAGACGAATCAAAACCATCTAGTATTGATAGTTGTATTACTTGGTGGCCGGGAGTTGGTACTGGAGATTTAGATATTCATACTATGCAATATTCAGCAGGATATATTCCAAACAGTAATTATCATTGGTATTGTATGGATCAACAACAATATATAATTGATGATGTATTTGACAATGTTCAACAGCTTGGAATAACAGAGGATAATAATAAGTGTTGGAGTAAGGATCAATGCCATAGTTCGGCCATATATGATATAAAGGATTCTGGTAGAATATTCAAGGAGTCAGAAATAGATTATATATCAACATCGCTGGGTGCTTCTGACGGTACAAGTTGTTCCTTAGATAACGTAAGGTATCTTGCTGCTGAGGACAGATATTCAACTGATCCTTTTTGGATGTATACAGATTGTGCTCAAAGTAGTGATTATTGTTCTGGTTGTAATGGTGACTTAAATAATGCTAATGAAACTGGTTGCACGCCAAGCGGAACATGTGTTGGAGGAGATAATGATGGTGACTCTTGTGAGGATAGTGATTTTTGTGACCCCGAAGGTATTTATTTTTGTGAATATGACTATAGTGTGTGTTTTCCATGTACAAGCGAAGCTATTACAACTGAAGGAGAATGGTATGGTTGTGTGGTAAGCGATGGTAGTTATAACGGTAGTTGCAGAACAGCGGATAATGGTGGAAATGGGGGCTGGAACTGTGATTGCACTCAAAATAGTGATGGTACTGCAAATAATGGATGTTCTTGCACGAAAATAAAAGTTTTTTTTAATGATGATGGATTTTTAGACACAGTACAATTAAAACTTATAGGTAAAAGTGCAAGTAGTGATAGACAATCATGGAGTGGTGATCTAGAAGTTCATCTTAAGAATGGTTGCCAGTATCTTGTTAACGTTCTCCCTCAAAATAATTCTGGGTTAGTTATTGGATATACAGATAGATTATGGGACGAAAGCATTTATTATAGTGAGAATGGAGGAGATAGAGAATGTGGTAATTATGGTGCTGTTGGTATACAACAGAGTCCTAATAGATTAGTTATATTTAACGATTCTCAAAATACTTGTGTTGAAGGTCAGACCAATTTTATGTATTTAGAAAATCAATTAATGGATTTGTTTGTTAAGATTGATGCAGCGCAAGAATTTAATCAAGAAACATCACAGTATGAACCATGCTCCATTGATGCATTATGGAACCAAACCAACAACCTAGCGTATGGGTCAGGGCCAGAATATTCGCCTAAAATAGCATCCGTTAACGAGGTTCAAAATAAAATTACTATAAATGAATTTGATACAGGATATATTGGACCTGTAATTTCGCCATCTGTTATAAGTCTTAAGTTCTATGCGTGGGCAGACAAGGATCATATGCCCATAAGAGAAATTGGGATTGATTGGCTTGGGGATCTTACTAGTGATTCAATGACTCAATCTTATAATGTAATTAACAAAAATCATCGTCCGGAGTGTGACGAAACTGATTTCGGCTCTAGCTCTCAAGCATGTATAGAGAAAAATTTTCTTTTAAATAATACTTATTCTTGCGAGGGAGAAGGTAGTCTTGGTTGGGAAAAGTATGAATGCGATGATATGTGTTGCTTTAAACCTAAGGTTTATATTAAGGACAATTGGGGGTGGTGTGCCGGCGGAGTATATGTTGGATGTTCTGATAACTGTTTATCTAGTGGGATAGGAGCAGGAGGAGTTTCTTATGATGGATTAATTAAGGTTATTCCGAGCTATTAAATTAAGATTTCTTTTTGTCGTATTACCTTGTTTTGATGTTTGAATTTTTTTTATCAGCAATATTCAATAAAAATAATAAAAAGAACAGTGAAAATTTTTCTTAGAAAAATTAGTATGGTAATAAAAAACAAGAAAAAATTTATTTTTTTTGCTTCTTTATTCTTTATTTCAATAGGATTTTTATTTTTATTTACTAAGTCAGCTTTAGCGTGGGATCCAATAGAATCAGCTGCTTCGGTTGCTGGATGGTTAATAGCACAAATAGTACAGGTTCTAGGTAAGGTATTGATTTTGGTAATAGGCCTTTTAATAGATGTAGCTCAATATAATAATTTTATTACCTCTTCTGCGGTCTCTAAGGGATGGATAATTATTAGAGATGTTTGTAATATGTTTTTTATTGCGGCTATCTTGCTTATCGCCTTTAGTACTGTTCTAGGATCTCAAAGATATTCTTATAAACAAACTCTAGGAAAATTGTTGGTTGCTGCAGTTTTAGTCAATTTTTCTAAATTTATTTGTGGGTTTTTTATTGATATTACCCAGGTACTAATGTTGACTTTTGTTAATGCGTTTAAGGACGCTGCTGCTGGTAATTTCTTGCAAATGTTAGGTATGCATAAATGGCTTAATCTTGCTGGTGCACATTCGGGAGGTTATGCCGCGTTTACTGGGACTTTATTTGCGTTAATATTGGTTATTATTTCTTTGGTCGTTATCTCTATTATGATGGTTATCTTGGCTTTTAGAATTATTATAATCTGGTTATTAGTTGTATTGTCTCCATTGGCATTTATTTTAGATGTTTTCCCTGGTAAAATGAAAAGTTATAGTAGTATGTGGTGGGAAAAATTTACTAACCAACTAATTGTTGGTCCAATAATGGCTTTTTTTATTTGGCTTTCTTTTTCAGTTGCTAGTACAAGTTCTATCGTTAATGAAGAAACTTCTGATTATAGTAATTCAGACGTCGACGGATCAACGGCAAGTGTAGGCGAGGATAATAATTTGTCTGAGGCTGCCAGCCCTTCTAATTTTGCTAAATTTGTTGTTTCCATAACTATGTTAGTTGGTTCTTTAATGATTGCCCAGCAATTAGGTGTAGCGGGCGGGAAATTAGCAGGACAAGCAGTTGGCAAAATGCAGTCTTATGCTACTGGTAAGGCTGGGATTCTCAAGAAGGTAAAGACTAAAGCTACTGGTGTTGCAAAAGGAGTGGCTGGAGCTGGGGGTAGAGTAATTGGGGGGACGGCAGGACTTGCAAGAAATTTTGCTGGAAAAAATATTGGAAAAGTTGTTAGTTCGGTTGGAAATAAAATAGATCCTAAAGGGAATGTAAAAAATTTAACACAAAAGGGGTCAGCATGGGTAAAGGCACGATCTGATGCTAGCAAGAATAGGCTAGCTCAAGGGAAGGGGAATATACTTGACCATGCAGTTAATGATGCTGCACAAGGATATGCTGCTCACGGAAACAAGGAGCGTTCGGCAGGACAGGTAGAACAGATTAAAAGGGTAGAAGATGCAAAGAAAAGAATGGCCGGAAAGAGTAAAAAACAATTGACGGTTATGAACATGACAGGAACGGTTGTTGAAAGGCAGGCGTCGGGTGTTATGATGGCCGAATCAGGGCAACTTAAAGGAAAAGGGCCAGAGAATAAGCGAATTATAGAAAATACGCAAAGAGCCATGAAGTGGAATAAACCAATGGGAAATTCGTTTAATAATCATATTAAGAAGAATTCTAATGCTGGATTGGTTGTTGATACTCAATATAATGGCTTAGAAAATGACGCTGATGTGAAAAAACTTTTAAATGATATTAAAGAAGGAAAAGTTGATGCAGGTAGAATGGTTCAGGGGTCGGATATTGGAGATCTAGATAAATTAAACAAAGGATTTACTAAAATTGGCGAGAATTTTGGTGAGACGGTTATGCGATCATTGGACGGCAAACAACTCGAAGGTCTTAGAAGTACTATAGGAGAAGAGAGGACAGATAAACTATATGAAGGATATGATCCTAATGATCCTAAAAACAGAAACGATACTGAACGGAAAAAATATGTTCAAGCTACGGGGCGTGTGGACAAATTAGATAACATGGATCAATTTATCGAAAAAAATAAATCGCTTGTTAGGGATAATATCAGCTCAGAATCATTCTCTTCTTCAGATGTAGTTGAAAACTTGATGAAACATTTTGGAGATAAAGATATAGGTGCTATGACCAGTGACTCCAAGGACAAAACAGCAATTTTGAACAGTGTCAAGGAATTAATGAGAACTTATAATACAAGAGGAGAGATTGATACGCCTAATGCGAAAATGGCAAGAGAGACATATGTCAAATTGAATAAGGGAAAAGATATGGGTGCAACTTATGCTGGCACTGAGGGAACAGGCACCGAAAATGAGAGAAAAAAGAAGGAGATCCAGTCTAAAATAGGCAAAAATATTTCAGATAACGATATTAAACCGAAAGATTTAGAATCTTTAGATGTCGAGGCTTTGACAGATAATCCAGAGATTGGAAGGGCTATTCTGAAAAAAGACTTTGGGAAAGTAAAAGAATACATAAGTGGGATGACCGACGCCGTTCAAAAAGCCTTAGGGGAAGAACTTAACAAGATGGAACAAAATATAGGTAGTAAATATTCAGTCGAAGAGGTTCAACATGCTACAGTTTTGTTGGATAGTTTTGGTAATATTGGGAGTAAAATGTCTCCTCAGGCAAGGAAAGAAAGAATAGAAAAGGAAAGACAGTAAAAGAAAGATAAAGCGGATTTTGAAAAGAGAATTATGTCAAAATGATTGTTATAATTAATAATATTAAGAATTTTCAATCAAGGTGAAAAAAGCGTATGAAAAAGAATGATAAAACACCAACTGAATTTAGGGATTTGCCAGAGCGTATTCGAGATATTTTGTGGAGCGACAAAACTGGTGCAATAAATGGGGAAATCTTTAAAAGATTTCAATTATCTGCTCGGCAAGAAAATGTTTTTTTTGATGTTATAAATAAAATTGTTTTTAAACAGATTAACCTAGATCAATTACCTAAAGCGTTAGAAGCATTAGGGATTAACGAAGAACAAACAAAAGAGATAGCAGTGGAAATTTTAAAGAAAAGAGTTTTGCCTCTAAGTGATTATTTAAAAGTTAATACTTTGTTGTATATCAAAAAATGGGGAGGAGAGATTCCTGCTGACGAGTTATCAGCGTTAGTAAAAACAGAGTCAAAGGGAAAAATAGATGCAGATAGCATTGTTATGCAAATTATTAAAGAAACTGGACTAGAATTAAAGGAAGATATTCTTAAAAATCGTTTTAAGAATATAGTCCTTTCATTTATTCGCAATGTACGCAGCTCTACCGAAATAATTATTGTTCTGAAGAGGCCTTTAAAAATTGGAGGTATGGGATTAAGCCAAGAAATAGTTGATAAGACTATGGATATTTTACAAAAAGAAAATCAACAAACTCAGAATATTTCTGTTCCGATAAGAAAAATTGTTAGCGGGGGAAAAGCCAAAGCTTTAATAAAAGCCCCATCTAAGGAGTTATTAAAGGCGGAAACTAAAATGCTTAAAATTATTCCGAAAACAAAAACTTTTCCTTCTCTACTAGAGGAAAAAACCAAACAACCATTAATTGAGAAAATAAAAAAAATTGATTCAACAAAAAAGATTATTGGCGAGAAAAGAGATGAGAGTCTGATAGAAGTGCCAGCTAAGAATTTGTCGAAGACAGAGATAAAAATTCCTAAAATTATCCAAAAAGCAGAGACCCACACCTCTCTGCTAGAGGAAAAAACCAAACAACCATTAATTGAGAAAATAAAAAAAATTAATGTTAAGGAAGAAAAAATAGCTCAAGATGTAGAGGAAGCAATTAAAAATTTTCAACCACAAATGGTTTCTTCTTCAACTTCTGAGTCCATAGATCAACCCACAAAAGAGCGGTTTTTAGAAGAGGATACTTCAGAGAAAAAGGTTGAGGCAATAATAGAAAAATCTCTTAATGTTAACCCTGAAAATAAACCTATTTTAAGTAGAAGGCCAGAAGAACCAGGCAAGGTAATGGTGGGGAGTATTAGTAATTATCCTAAAATTTATGGACCAAACGAAGAATTAAGAAGTATTAGTTTAATTGATTGGAGAAGGTGGGATATCTCGCAAGAAGCTATGCTTAAGGTTAAAGGAAAAATAGATTTATTGGCAGAAGATTCTTTAGTAAAAAAGGCAGAAGGCATAAAAGCATGGAAAGAGTCAGAGGTTAATAGACTTTATTTAGAAATCGGAGAGGAATCAATCAATAAAGGCAAGTCAGTAAAAGAAACAATTAATGAACGACAAAAAGGGGGTCGGAAAACCCTAACTGAAGCAGAATTTAATGCAGTTGTAGGGCTTAATAAAAGTTTACGTTTTTAGTGTTCTAACGATTTTATTATGCAATTTTTAGTCCCTCAGTTTATTGATGTTGAACCTAAGATTTTGGGCCCGATTACGCCCCGTCAATTAATTATTTTAATTGTTACTTTCGGTTTAATTTTTATATGTTTTAAACTGTCAGATTTTACTCTTTTTATTTTTGAAGCGATTGTTTTGTTTATGATTGGGGGTAGTTTAGCTTTTGCTAAAGTGAATCATAGGCCTATTTATTCTTTTCTTTTCGATGTTTCTGATACACTTAAAAAACCTAAATTAAGGGTTTGGAGTAAAGAATTTTCTCCTGTCTCAGAAAAAGTGGAAAAAATCAAAAAGAAGTTGCCAGAAGAGATAATAGATACGCGAAGGAAGCCACTTTATCGATCTAAACTTTCCCAAATAGCTTTGTTGGTTGATACTGGCGGAAGGTATGAGGGAGATGGAAAATAGTTGTTGGAATCTTGGGATATTAGAATTTATTTAAAAGTCAGAAATTAAGTGAAATATTATTATGTCTGATATAGCATCTACGCAAAAATATTTAGATATTGCAGAAATTAAAAATGACTGTTTAGTTCTAAAAGATGGCACCTTGCGTGCAATTTTACTCGCTTCTTCTGTAAATTTTGCACTTAAGTCTGAAGAAGAGCAAAAAGCCGTTATTCAAGCTTACTCTCGTTTTTTAAATACCTTAGAATTTCCCTTACAAATCGTGATTCACTCTCGACCATTCAATATTGATCCGTATATTAATGAATTAAATGCTTTAAGAGAGAATGAAACCAACGAGCTTGTTAGAAACCAAATTATAGATTATCGTGATTTCATTAAAGAACTAATAGATTTAGGGGAAATAATGAGCCGGAGTTTTTATATTGTCGTTCATTATAATCCTGCTGGTGACAAAAAGATAGGAGGAGGATTTTTTTCTAAAATTTTAGATATACTAAAAGCGGCAGTTGTAGTAAAAATTAAGAAAGAAAAATTTATTGGTTATAGGGAAATGCTTTTCAAAAGAATTGATAATGTTATTTCTGGGCTTTCTTCTATGGGCATTAAAGCCGTCCCATTAGATACGCAAAGTTTAATTGAATTGTTTTATAATATATACAATCCCGCAGAAGCTAAAAATCAGAAATTAATAGATTTAAAAAAGATAAGAATAGAACAATAGATTGAGTGTATGAGTAATTGGGACAGTATTTGAATGCTGCCGAGTATATTAAAATTTTAAGTTACAATTAACTGCCATTCCAATTAATTAATATTATATGTCCATAACCCCAGATAGCTTAATAGAAAAAAAAGAAGTCAAAGAGGAAAAAGTCTCTTTCTCAAAGGACCAAAAAGCTCAAGAATTTATTGATACTGAAGAAAAGTATCGACGTGGCAGTTTTACTATTAAAGATTTAATCGCTCCCTCAGCTTTAAGAGTAACGCCCCAATATCTTCAATTGGGGGATAAGTATTTGAGGACAATTTTTATAGTAGGATTTCCAAGATATATTTCCGTAGGTTGGTTTGTACCTGTTATTAACCTTAATGCCTATTTAGATGTAGCTATGTTTTTTTATCCAGTGAAGACGGGGGTTATTCTTAAGCAGTTACAGAATAGAGTTGGTAATATTCAGGCTGAGATGAGTACAGCTCAAGATAAGGGTTTGCCCCGTGATCCCCTAAAAGAAACTGCTCTTAATGATATTGAGAGGTTAAGAGACGACTTAACTACTGGTATCGAACGTTTTTTTCAATTTGGTCTTTATGTAACTATCTATGCTAAGAACGAAAAAGAATTGGACTTATTAACCGAGAAAACAGAAAGTCTTTTAGCTTCAAAATTAATTTATAGCCGAAGAATTTTTTATCAATCAGAACAAGGATTCAATTCTACTCTCCCATTGTCAAACGATCAATTAATGATTTTGAATAATATCAATTCTTCTCCTTGCGCTTCTAGCTTCCCTTTTATTTCTGCTGATTTAACTTCAGACAACGGAGTTCTTTATGGCATTAATAGACACAACAATAGCTTAATCCTTTTTGATCGTTTTTCCATGCCTAATGCTAATTTTGTTGTGTTTGCCACTTCTGGCGCTGGAAAATCATATTTTTGTAAGTTAGAAGTTTTGCGATCTATAATGATGGGGACCGATGTGATTATTATTGATCCTGAAAGAGAATATAAACATCTTTCTAATGCCGTTGGAGGGGCATATGTTAATATCTCTCTTTCTTCAAAGAGCAAAATTAACCCATTTGATTTACCAAAGCCAGAAGACAAAGATGTTAGTACAGCAGATATAATCCGTAATAGCGTTATTACACTCAAAGGACTTTTAAGAATTATGATTGGGCAACGGGGTAAAACAGAATCCAAAACTTTTACTGCTCATGAGGATTCTATACTTGATCGAGCGTTAATTGAAACTTATGCCAAAAAAGATATTGTCCCTGGTTGCGACTTAAATAGTGTAAACACTCCCACTATGAGTGACTTACAAGAGATACTAGAAGGAATGGAGGGGGGGGGTAATTTAGGAGAAAGATTACAGAAATATACTGAAGGTACTTTTGCTGGCTTTCTTAATAATCAAACTAATATAGAGATGGATAATCAGCTGGTTACTTTTTCTGTTCGTGATATTGAGGATGAATTAAGGCCAATGGCTATTTACACTATTGTGAATTATATTTGGAGTATGGTTCGATCGAAATTAAAGAAAAGAATTTTATTAATTGATGAGGCTTGGTGGTTAATGCAATATGAAGATTCAGCTAAATTTATTTTTGCTTTAGTTAAACGTTGCCGAAAATATTATTTAGGAGTCACCACTATTACTCAAGATGTTAATGATTTTTTAGAATCATCTTATGGTCGGGCTATTGTTACTAATTCAGCGTTGCAATTGCTTTTAAAACAATCGCCAGCTGCTATTAATGGTGTGGCTAAGACATTTATGCTCACCGAAGGAGAAAAATATTTGTTATTGGAATGCGGAGTTGGTGATGGAATATTTTTTGCTGGGAATAAGCATGCAGCCATCAAAATAGTAGCATCTTATTCTGAAGACCAATTAATAACGTCTGATCCCAAGCAATTATTAGAAATTGAAGAGGCTAAAAGAGAATTTGCTAAACAACAAAATAAAACATAGAATTAATATTTTATTATGAAGAAAAAAAATATTCTCATTATTATTGCCATAGTATTAGTTATAGCGGGGATTCTTTTAATGCTTTTAAAAAGAAGAAACATTGCAGTGGTCCCAGAGAAAGCCCCTATTTCCCATAAAGAGGACAAAGAAGATGTTATAATGGGAGATAAAGAACAAGAAAAAGAAGAAATTATTGACCCTGTTATCGTTACTAAAAGAACATTGAAAAATAGAGCTCGTTTTTTTATAGAACGCTATAGTACTTATTCTTCAGACAATAATCAGGAGAATTTGCGTAGTTTATTGCCTGTGGTTACCAATAGGTTGGCAAAAAAGATAGAGGCTCTTCTGGGGGAAGAAATTAAGAATGGTGAAAGGTTTTTTTCCTTCCAAACAAAAATAATATCTTTAAATTTAGATAGTTTTATCGACAAAAAAAGTGCAATTTTTGACGCCCAAATCCAAGAGAAAGAAATAATTGAAGATAATACTGACGTCAGCTATAAAACAGCAAGTATAAAATTTATTTATGAAAATGAAGAATGGAAGATAGATGATATTAATTTGAGCGATTAGGTTTTTTCTATAATTAATTAACAAAATAACTGATCCTTATGCCCACTGATTTTGAGAAAGCTAAACAAGAACAAGAAAGGAAAAGAGAGCTTTGGCGCGGGAAACAAGAAGCACGAATGAAAAAATATTTACCAGTAGATTTGTTAAACAACAAAAAAGAACAGGACGAGAACGTAGAAGACGAACAAGAATCTATTGGAGACGAAAGTCCTAGATCTGTTGGTAATAGATTAAAAAAACAGAAACTAGGAGAATCAAAAAAAAGGGGAAAAGGTGGAATAAAAGGAAAAATAGGTGAAACGAAGAAAAAGGTAGAGGAAACGAAGAAAAAGGTAGAGGAAGTCAAAAAGGCGGCAGAGGGTCTAAAAAATATTTATAGAATAATTAATGGTGCTTCAGCGGCAACTTTAATGGGGTTGATTATCACTTTTTTGATTATGAATGCCCAGTTGATCTTTGGTAATTGGTTAAAATTAAAGATTATCCCAAAATTGTCTTTTCCGGAAATTCTTATTATTCTCTTTGTTAATTTTATAATTTTTATAACATTATTAATATCACTTTTATTAATTTGTTTAATTATTAGTTTAGTGTTAGATTTATTTTAGTTATTCTAAATATGATAAATAAAAATAAAAAATTATTATTACTTTTTTTCTTGATTTTTTTATTATTTGGTAATTTTCGGTTAACAATAGCTAAAGATGTTATGTTTTCCCCTCAGATTGGGATTCCTAGCATTGATAACGATGGAATGAAGATAGAACCAGGAGAACAAATTAATATAACTCCAGAGTCTTTTATTGAGTATATAATAACTATTTACAAGTGGTCAGTAAACGCTATTGCGATTATTGCAATAATAATGACTATGATAGCTGGATTCCAATGGATGACTGCCGTCGGTAATGCTCCCGCTATTGGTCAAGCGAAGTCGCGGATTAACAACTCTTTGGTTGGTTTGCTTTTAGCTGTAGGTGCTTATTCTTTACTTAACTTTATCAATCCATCTTTAGTTAATTTAAAAGGATTAGGACTAGAGAATGTAGACTATGTAGATTTAAAAATTACAGAAGTAACATGTAGTGATAGTGGTAAAAAGGTTTATAGTTGGATACAACATGAATGTTTTGATATGGGTAGTGGCCGAGATAGCTCAACTTCCTATAGTGCTGTGGGAGATATGGGGATAAACGATATTATTAAGACAGATATTATCGATAATATTTCTATAGATTTTGGGGTAGACGAAAATCATGCCGAAGGAGTAGATTGCGATTTTGATAATAATTATAATGATATTGACAAAAAAGAGACAGCAGTATCGTTTGATAGCGATCATGGTTGTCCTGTAGCTGAGATAACTGGTCCTGGAACCCGGTGGTCTGCCTGTCTTACTGATGGAGCGACCGAAACATGGTACGAGAGCACTAGTAGTTATTGTGACTGTGTGCATAAAAATATAGATCCTAACTTAGATTTTTATCATTATATTCCAGATGGTGGAGCTGGAATTTGGATTCAGGCTAAATTCAGTGGTGATAATTTTGAGGGTATAGAAGTTAAAACAGCAAGTCAAGACGGTCATTCGTCAGCATACTTTGCAAATGTTGTAATAAATACAAATGAATGGTGTGCTGTTTGTTGTGAGAATGAAGGTTCTTCTAATGAAACTAGTGATGTAGTAGAGTTTGGTTCAACATTAATCTGCTCTAACGGTTGGACGGTAACTAATTCCTCAAAATGTTGTGAAAAGGTGGCGGAAAAAGATTGTGACGAATTAACTTTTTATCAATGTGTTGGGGTTAAAACATTGTGTGGTGATAGGTGTCATTGGAATACAGCTGCGGGATCTTGTCAAGAGCCTTAACCAGTAGTGTTATTTTTTAGGATTACTTTCACTTGCGAATCTATTTAATCTAATTCTATTTTTTGATGAAGTCAATTCCCCTTTTTATTTTTAGTCGGCTCAGTGTTTTTATTGGTTTTAAGGCGATTTTTTAAATTTAGCGCGATTTGGGTAAACAATCGACAATTAATTGATTTAGTGTTATGATGATTTTATCAAACCATTAAATCGTTATATTAGTCCAATACTTCTATGTTTCAATATTTTAATTAATTAAAATATGACTGCGAAAACTAAAAAAATTTTAATAATTATTGGTTTTATAATTTTAGTATTGATTTTAGCCTTTTTTTTATATCTTGTTTTTTTTAAAAAACCGACGACAGTATTATTAGTAGAACCCAGCAAAAAAATTTCAACAGAGATTTTACCTCGTTTGCCGGTTGACAGGGAAGAATGGGAAAAGATGACAGTTAGTGAGAGAGTTCAACAGGATTTACCTCCTGATGAGTGGCCGGAGGTGGAGCAATTGTCTTCGGACGAAATGCTTTCCAGTCATGCAAAAATGATTGTGGCTCAAATCGACGAAATTGCTAATGGAAAAGAAACATGGGTGAGCCCAGTGGTTATGGATTCGGTTATGGGAGCAACCCTTAGTTCTAGTGGTGATGCTAGTATTTATTATAATCCTGAAACAGGTTATTTTTATGAGGTTGATCATTGGGGCAATAAAACTTTAATGAGCGATCAAGTTTTTTATGATGTTAAAAATATTAGTTGGGCCCCCAGTAAAGATAGGGCAGTTATTGAATATCCAGATGGGTTTAAGGTAATCTATAATTTTGACAAGAAAAAACAATATATAATACCTAATAATTGGGAAGATTTTTATTGGAGTCCAGTTAGTGATAGAATTGCATTCAAAGCAACTAGCAAATATCCAGAGAATAACTGGCTAGCTATTGCAAGTGCTGACGGAAGTCAAGCAAAGCCGATTGAACATATGGGAGATAATGCTGACAAGGTAACTATGAGTTGGTCTCCACATAATCAGATTATTGCTTTTTCTGCAACAGGTGATCCACGTAACGTATGGGAACAAGAGTTGATTTTAATAGGACAGAATGGGGAAAATTTTTCATCATTAGTTGTTGATGGTCGCGACTTTCAACCAAAGTGGTCTCCCTATGGTGATAAAATTGCATATAGTATTTACGCAGCAGAGTTTGATTATCAGCCTCGTCTCTATATAGTTGACGGAGAAATAGGTAGAGTTGGAACTAATAAAAAAATTCTTAATTTGGCTACGTGGGCAGACAAATGTGCTTTTAATAATGATGGTAGTTTTTTATATTGTGCTGTTCCCAAAGAGTTACCAGAAGGAGCTGGATTAGTAAGAGAGTTAGCAGAGGATGCTCGTGATGATTTTTATAAAATTAATACAGACACGGGTCGCATTTCTTTTTTAGCTGAACCGGCAATGGGGGGATATAATGTTGAATATATTTATATTTCAGAAAAAGAAGATTATTTATACTTTACAGACGCAGATAGTCACCATTTGAGATGTTTACAATTGAAATAAAAGAAAAGCTCCTTTCGGGTAATTGTACAAATTTGTGGTTGAACAAAATTCCAATTAACCAATCCTTAGACGCCTGACCACACAATAAATATGAGTATATTTGTTTGTTCAAAATGTAATAGCCAATTCCCTAAATGGCTTGGACAATGTCCAGAGTGTGGCACATGGGGATCAATTGCCGAGCAAAGCTCGGTTAATTTAGTTAAACAAAATAAAAAAATCTCTAATAAAGATATTTTAATAAAGTTTAATCAATCCGAGAGTCAAATCCTTTCGAAATTAAAAACAAGGATAGACGAAATAGACAGAGTTTTAGGAGAAGGCATGGTTCCTTCTTCTTTGATTTTATTAGGTGGTCAGCCAGGAATTGGTAAATCAACTTTAGCACTTCAAATTGCTGGACAGTTTTCTGACGATTTAGTTTTTTATATTAGTGGGGAGGAATCAGTCTCACAAGTTCAATCTAGGATTAAACGTTTAGGGGCACAGACCACCAATTTAAGGTTTTTAGGTGAAACAGATATTGATGTTATTATTCCAGTTATTAAAAAAAACAAACCTCGTTTAGTTATTATTGATTCTATTCAAACCGTTTATTCTTCTTCTTTACTGGCGACGGCTGGAAGTGTTAACCAAATTAGGATTGTTGTTTCTAAATTAAGGGAAGTAGCTATAGCTACCAAGTCAGTTATTTTGATTATAGGGCAAGTGACAAAGGGAGGGTCAGTCGCTGGCCCGAAAGCATTAGAACATTTAGTTGATGTTGTTCTTTATCTTGATGGTGACGCTAACCAGCATTTTCGTTTTTTGCGTGCAATTAAAAATCGTTTTGGGTCAACTCAGGAAATAGGAGTTTTTGATATGAAAGAAAAAGGACTAATAGAGGTAAAAAATCCTTCTGAAATTTTTTTAGTGAATCGTAGTCCAGAGACCAGTGGATCAGTAATAGCATCTATCGTGGAAGGTCGCCGATCTTTCTTGATTGAAGTTCAAGCTTTAGTTTCTAGAACTAACTTTGGTCATCCCCAAAGAAAAAGCAGTGGTTTTGACCTCAGTCGCTTGAGTCTTCTTATAGCAGTTTTAACTAAAAGACTTAATTTGAACTTAAATAATCAAGATATTCATATTAATATTGCTGGTGGTTTAAAAGTTAAAGAGCCTGCGATTGATTTGGGTGTTTCTTTATCTATGGTCTCAGCTTTCAAAAATAAACCAATTAATCAAAATTATGCTGTGTTTGGAGAAGTTGGCTTAGCCGGGGAAGTCCGAAGCGTGGCTTTTCCAGAGAAAAGAATTAAAGAGTGTCTAAAGATGGGATTTACTAAAATAATTTGCCCATTAGATACAAAACTCCCCAATGATAAAAAATTTTTTCCAGTTAAAAATCTGAAAGAAGCAGTCTTGGTTCTAGAGAAAATATAACTGAAAAATTATTCTAAATGTATTATGTCAATAGATTTTTTTATTTTTTCCATTAAATCAGGATAATTTTTGTTGACGCTTTGGGCTGCTAACCTTGCCTTTTTATTTAAATCAATATCAGTTAATTTGGCGATTTTCAAAGAATTTAAGAATCCAGATTGTTCCGTACTAAAAATTTCCCCTGGACCCCGTAATTCTAAATCTTTTTGGGCTAGCTCAAACCCATCTTTGGCTTTCAGTAAGGCTTCTATCCTTATTTTTGTTTTAATAGGCATTTCATTTTCGGCAAATAAAAAACAATAAGATTGATCCGAGCCCCGTCCAATTCTCCCTCTTAACTGATAAAGTTGAGCTAATCCAAAGTGTTCCGATCCTTTAATGATCATTATCGTAGCATTAGGGACGTCAATTCCAACTTCAACTACAGTAGTAGAGATTAGGACGTTGGTTTTGCCAGAATTAAAGTCTTCCATTATTTTTTCTTTTTCTTCGTTTTTTAATTTTCCGTGGATAAAATCAATTTTTAGATTAGGAAAAATATTTTGAGATAACTTATGATATTCTTCTTTGACAGACTTTGTCTCTAGTTTATTAATTTGACTGGAATTTAATGGTGAAGACAAAGAAGGATTTATTAACGGGCAGATAACAAAAGCCTGTCTGCCTTTGGCAATTTCTTTTTGAATAAATTGATAAGTGTCTGATTTTTGATAGGATTCAACGATTTTGGTTATAATTTTTTTTCGCCCTGGTGGCATTTTTTTAATGATTGACAAATCAAGATCTCCATATAGAATTAAAGCAATAGAGCGAGGGATTGGCGTAGCCGTTAAAGACAAGAAGTGAGCCGAAAGATTATTTTTACTCTCTAATTTTGTTAAATTATAGCGTTGTTTTACTCCAAAACGATGTTGTTCATCTACGATTGTTAATCCAAGGTTTTTAAATTTCAATTTCAATCTCGATTTTTTCCCACTAGAACCCAAAAGGCTGTGAGTACCAATAATTATTTTAATTTCTCCGCTAGATATTTTTTGGAAGATGTCTTTTCTTGTTATTTTAACATTTTTTCTTGATTTAGGATCATAAAAAAAAGAATTTGTTCTAGTAAAAAGACCTACTGGAAATTTAAATTTTTGCAACAAATTAGAAATATTCTGAAATTGTTGTTTGGCGAGAATCTCGGTAGGGGTCATGTAAGCAACTTGATAATCGTTTAAAATTACATTCAAACAAGATATAACTGCTACTATCGTTTTCCCACTAGCCACATCTCCTTCCAAGAGGCGATTCATTCTGTTTTCTTTTTTTAAGTCATTGATAATTTCCCAAGAAGCCTTCCTTTGCTCATCGGTCAATTTAAAGGGCAAACTATCCACAAATTTTTTTGTTTCTTCTAATTTGAATTCGATAGCCGGGGCTTTTTCTTTTTTGATTTTTTCTCGAATAATTTGATTTTTTAGTTGAAGTAGAAATAATTCATCAAATTTTAGGCGTTCTCGGGCTTGGGTTAGAGTTTTTCGATTTTTAGGAAAATGTATTTGTTGAATGGCAAAAAGGAATTCAACGAGTTGATATTGGTTTTTAACAGATAAAGGAAGCCAATCATTTATATTATTGTTGATTTTTAAAGATTGAGCTACAAGGAAACGGATTTGTTTTTGGGTTAAGCGGGTCGTGGTCGGATAAATTGGAATTAATCTACCAGTGTGGATTGGTTTTTGGTTTGAGCAAATTTCGTAAGAAGGATTTATTAATTGTAGTCCATGATTAGCGTTTTCTATTTTTCCAGCTAAATATATTTCTTGACCAGATTTTATGTTTTTAGATAAAAATCCTTGATTAAACCAAACGACCTGTAACGATCCAGTTTGATCGGAAACAATTGCTTCAGTTAACATCATTTTTTTTCGAGGAGAACGGCGATTGGCAATTAGATCAATCTTGACTTTAATGGTTCCATTTCTTTGTGTTTTGAATTCCTTAATGGTTAATATTTGACTATAATCTTCATAGCGGAAAGGATAATGACATAATAGGTCTTTAATGGTCTTAACACCTATTTTTTCTAATTGAGTTGCTGTTGTTTTGCCAACCCGATTTAGCTCGGCAACAGGCATTTCAAGATTATTCATATTATAAGAATCTAGTTTTATTAGAACCTTGTAATTAAATTTTATTGTACAAAAATTAAGGTAATTCAATTATAATTTTATCACAATTTGACTTTTTGGCAATTTAAGGGTATACTGGGTGTTGTTAATATTATCTCATCATTTTTTTACGGAGAGATGCCAGAGCGGCCGAATGGGGCACCCTGCTAAGGTGTTAGGCTTTAACGGGCCTCGAGGGTTCGAATCCCTCTCTCTCCGCCAAACACACTTTATAGCGTGGTTTTCTTGGTGGATACCAAGCGTCGTTTCGCCATGGCAACCACATAAGGGGTGGGGTGCGAGAGCGGTTGAATCGGGCAGTCTTGAAAACTGCTGTACCTGAAAAGGTACCATGGGTTCGAATCCCATCCCCACCGCCACGTAAAATTTTATTTTTTAAATATGAAGATTAAAGCCATAGAAGAACAAATAGAAGAATTATTAACTAGAGGCGTTAATGAGGTGATTGATATTGATCATTTAAGAAAACGTTTGTTGTCGGGAGAAAAATTAAGAATTAAACTTGGCATTGACCCAACAAGTCCTAATATCCATATTGGGCGAGCAGTTGTTCTTTTGAAATTAAAAGATTTTCAAGACTTAGGGCACCAGATTATATTTATAATTGGTGATTTCACTGGAGAAATCGGGGATACTTCTGATAAAGAAAGTGAACGACCTATGCTTTCAGAAAAAGAAATTAAGAAAAATGTTAAAACATATATTAAGCAAGTTGGGAAAATATTAGATGTCGAAAAAACAGAGATATATTTTAATTCTAAGTGGTTGAAGAAAATAGGATATACTGAAATCGGACATCAAGCGGATCAATTCTCTTTAGCAGAATTCATTGCTAGAGAAAACATAAAGAAAAGATTGAAATTTGGCAAAAGGATTTCTTTAAGAGAATTGTTATATCCCTTAATGCAGGGATATGACAGTGTTGTCGTAAAAGCAGACTTGGAGATGGGAGGCACAGACCAAAGATTTAATCTTTTGTCTGGACGTACATTACAAGTGTATTATAAACAACAATCACAGGACATTTTAATGATGAATCTTATTCTTGGGAGAGATGGACGAAAGATGAGTTCTAGTTGGGGAAATACTATAAATGTTCTTGATAAAGCAGATGATATATTTGGTAAGATAATGAGCATCCCCGACGAATTGATAATAAGTTATTTTGAGCATTGTACTAGATTTCCCGTTAAGCAGGTTAAGGAATATGCGAAACAATTGAAGGGTCATATGGTCAATCCACGCGACATTAAGGCGAGACTAGCCCAAGAAATCACTATGATTTATTGGGGAAAGAATAAGGCACAAAAAGCTAAAGAAAACTTTAACTTGGTCTTCCAAAAAAAGGAAATCCCAGATAAAATGTTAAAGCAAAAATTAACCAACAAAAACATAGTGGACGTTCTGCTTGACGCTGGTTTAGCACAAAGCAAAGGAGAGGCACGACGTTTAATAAAACAAAAAGGAGTTAAAATAAACGGAAAGATTATTGGGCTAATTGATAAAGTGCCTAAAAGTGGTGATATAATTCAAAAAGGGAAAAGATATTTTTTGAAAATTGTCTAATATGCTCGCAGGAAACAAAATAAAAAAGATAATAGATATCGTTTTAGAAAGTCTTTGGTTAGTAATTATTTTTTTTATCCCCGTTTTTTTTCTTCGCCAATGTCATAATATTTTCGAGATTCCCAAGAATATTCTTTTTCAGATTTTGACTGAGATATTATTATTTTTCTATATAGTTAAAGTTATTATTTTACCTCAGACTAAGAGAAGATGGGCAAAAATTAAACTTTTTTGGCCAGCTTTTATTTTTATTTTTATTTTAGGAATTTCTACTATCCTTTCTCAGGTTAGATGGTTTAGTTTTTGGGGTTCATGGGAAAGGAGGATGGGCTATTTAACGTGGTTCCATTTTTTTATTTTTTCATTAATTTTATTTCTCAACATTAAAAATAAAAAACAAATTTATCATATACTAATCAGTATTGTATTTTCTTCGATTTTAGTTGTTTTTTATGGTTTAATACAATCACAAGGTTTAGATATTTTTGCGTGGACATATGATCCCCTTGTTATGGGTAGAATTTTTTCTACCATTGGTCAGCCTAATTTTTTGGGTTCTTGGTTTTTACTAGTTTTGCCTATTCCATTATCTTTTTTATACCATCGTAGTTTTGGAATGAAGGTGTTAGTATTATCCTTCTCTCTGCTTTTGTTATACACATTATTTCTTACTAAATCCAGGGGAGCAATAATTGGTTTGATTGCATTATTGGGTTTCTTGTTTTTTGCGTGGACATGGAGAAAAAATAAAAAGCTGACAATTATTCCAATTCTTTGTATTTTTTTTACCGTCTTTTTTCTTTTCTCCAGTCAATCTAATGTTCAAGAATCCAATGAATCAGCTATTTCTTTGCCTCTTTGGGCAAGAATTAAAAGTTTTACTAATTTACGAGAAGCAGGCCAATATCGTTTAATGCATTGGCGGGCCAGTTTGGACTTAATCGAACAAAGACCAATTCTTGGTTATGGAACAGCTACTCAACGTTTTAATTTCCCCAAATATTATCAACCAGAGTTTACTGTTTATGAAAAACCTAACATATACCTTGATTATGCACATAATGACATTTTGGATATTTTATTGTCGGCAGGAGTTTTAGGTTTAATTAGTTATTTGTTATTAATAGGGTATGTTTTTCTAACGGGATGGAAATATTTTTTAGAAAAATCGGAAGATTCAAATTGCCAGACAATAGTTTTACTTTTAATGGCAGGTTTATTTGGTTATTTGGTCTCAATTTTATTTTCTTTTCATGTTATGTCCACTCTTCTTTACTTTTGGGTTTTTTCTGTTTTGATTATTATTTTATCTAAATTCCCTCAAGTTATCTTAAAGGAGTCTAATCAAGGCGAGAACATAGATTTAACCATTTTTAAAAGTTTACTAATTATTTTCCTTTTATTGCTAACTATTATTTCTATTTATTTTTTTAATTTTAAATTATTTTTATCTAGTTCTTCTCTAATGGAAGCCCGAAGAGCTAAAGCAAATGAGGATTGGGTAGAAAGTGTCTCTCAGCATGAAAAATCTATATATTTTAGCCAATCGGATCCTTATTTTCGTCAGGAATTTGGTTTAACAACGTATCAGCTCGCGCGTATTTCTTCTACTGTTAATCAGCAACAAAAAATAAAATATATAAACAAGGGGATTCAAAGTATAAAGACAGTTCCAGAAAAAATAAGACCGATTGAGTCTTTAATGTGGTTACCGTGGCTGATGACTATTAAAGCTGATTTAACCAGGAAAGAAACTGATTTTATTGAAGCAGATAAATATTTTGAAAAAGTAGCAAAGTTTACCCCTAAAACAGCCTTAATTTATAATAAATGGGCTGAGTTAAAAATTAGTAAGAATGATAATGATGGAGCGATAGAAATGTCCAATAAAGCCCTATCTCTTTATCCAGATCTTTCTCATCCCGACCTGAACGAAGAGCATTTACAAAAGATTGTAGGAGAAATAGTTTTAGCTCACGTGAGTTTAATTCAAGTTTACCAAAGACAACAAAGATTAGATGAAGCACTTGACTATTGTCAAAAATCCATTTATCTTATAGTTAAGGCTTTTCCATTACCATATCCTTCCTTTTTGGGTTATTTTTATCAACAGATGATATTTATTCTCCAAGAGACAGGAGAAGAAGATTTAGCTCAATTTTGGGCTAACCATTTTAAGTCTTTAGGTGTTGTTAATTTTTAGTTAAAAATATTTTATGGCTAAACCCGTTGAAACAGAAAAAACCGAAGACTATACTTATGGACAACTTCTTTTGGGTTGGAATTTTTATGGACGTTCGCGTCACAAGAGAAAATTTAAGTGGTATTTATTAGCGTCTTTAATTTTTCTTTTAATTATTGTCTATTCTTTTATGGCCAACGATTTTCTTTTTGTGGTTTTTTTAATTTTATTTGCTGCTATTATTTTTTCTTCTGACCGTCGTTATTCTCGCGAAATTCCTTTTAATATTTTTGAAGACGGTATTGAAATTGACGAGAATGAGTTTTATGATTGGTCTGATGTTAAAAATTTTCATTTAGTATATCAACCCCCAGAAGTGAAGAGACTGTATATTGATTTAAAAAATTCTTTTTTAACAGACTTATCGATTCCGCTTGAGAATACAAATCCTTTAAAGGTTAGAAAAATTCTTAAAGAGTATTTAGAAGAAGATTTAGAGAGAGAAAACGAGACATTATCGGATCGTTTAAATCGATGGTTGAGGATTTAAGTGTTTTTTTTATTTAGAAGCCCCTGTAGCTCAATGGATAGAGTGTATCCTTGCGGAGGATAAGACCCAGGTTCGATTCCTGGTAGGGGTATTTTTAGTTCTTAATTTTTTATATCTTTAAAATAAAGAACCGCTAAAAAGCGGTTCTTTGTGTTAAGTGGCTTTGCCGTTCCGTAGCCATTTTTAATGGCGAAGGATGGCGCGGGGGTTTACGGGACGATTCCAGAACTTTTAATTGGAGAGAAATAACAACAAATCTCGGTATTTTTCCGCCTAAAATAGATTCTTATTCTATTTTATAGATTTTCTAGTTTTTTTTAATTCCTGTAAATTTTTTCGATTCCCCTTTTAAAATCCTCAAAATATGGTTCTATAACAAGAAATCTTCTTTCATTATTTTCTCCAGATATTAATATTCCTTTTAATTTATTATCTGCTATTTTTTTGAAATTTGTTATATTATTTATACTATATTTGATATAGACACCAGAATAAAGTCCTTTGACAGGATATTCGTGACAAAGATCACATCTAAACCAATTATAAATTTTATTTTTATGCTTTGTTAATAATTCTTCATACCCCATATATTCTTCTAAAAATAAATTAAAACATTTTTGGTTTTTGAATTCGTTTTTATTTTTTTAGGATTACGAAATTTTAAAATATTTCTACCAATAATTTTCGTATAGCAAAAAAGATCTAGTGCAGTTAAATAGTGAGCTTCTGCACGTTTGGCTTTTATTAAGCCTTCAACCATCCATCTATATGGTTTTGGCCAGTCTTTAATTTCCATAAATTATTTATTTTTTTAACCTGTTATTAATAATAGCAGGTTTTTTATTTATATAACATATCCAGTTGATTTATGCCAGAATATTAGTTAATATTGTAATATAACGTTAACTAATTTCTAAAACTAATTTCTAAGAGTAACTATAATTTAATTCCCAAGAAGTTAAGTAAATTTATGAGTTTAGCATTGTTCAATGATTATTACCGTAATAAAATATATAAATTAATTGATACGAGTCTAGAATTATTCCAAATATCTACTTGGTTACATGTTTTTTCTGGAGCGCTTATATCAATATTCATACCTATCTTTTTATTACAAATGGATTATAGTATCGCTAGCGTTATGCTATATTACATGATATATAATATTTTTGATTTCCCCTTTAATTTAATAGCTAAAAAATTAGTATTTAAAATAGGAGCGAAAAATGTTATAGCCATAGGATCAGCATTTTCTATTCTATTTTTTGTTTTATTATATAATTTAACTCCCAATAACTGGACATTATTAATAGCCATGGCTCTCTTTGCAGCTATTTACGACGCTTTTTATTGGGTTGCCCGAGTTTATTTTTTTATGAAATGTAGTCCGAATGACGACGATGTATCTAAAGATACCAGCAAAATTAAAATAATAGAAATGATAGCTGGGTTGCTAGCACCAATCATTGGCGCTGGAATATTAATCTTTTTTAATCAAAGAGTATTAATAATTATCAGTACAACTATTTTAGCATTATCCTTGTGGCCATTATACAAAATAAAGAAAATCGATGATAAACCTAAAATAGCTAAAAATTTTAAAGAATTTTTTTACTCAAGAAACGTTTCTAAAGAATATATTATTCAAGGTTTGTTCTCATTCCATCGAGTTACTGAAGCTGTTGTCTGGCCTATTTTCATATTTACTATCTTTCACAACATAGAATCTGTTGCCCTAATTCCAATAATTGTATCTATCACAGCTATCATGTTCACGTATTTCATTGGCAATATCTCCAAGGGAAAAAGAACAAAATCGATATTGGTTGGAGCCATTTTTATTTCTATAATCTGGATATTAAGGATTTACATTAATAACAGTATTTTTTACTATCTAAGCGTTCTCTTAATGGGTTTATTCGCCGTTTTTATATCTATACCTCAAGACAGTAATTTATATGAAAAAGGTGAAAGAAATTGTGCTTTATCAGCCTCCACCTATCGTAACACAGCTTCTATGTTCCCTAGAATATTTTTTTATGCTTTATTATTCATATTAGTTGATATTTTTAGAGTAAGTTTTGTCATTGCCGTTGTTGGCACGATTGCCTTGATGTTGGTTAGTTATTTATTTACTATAAATATGAAAAATAAATCTCTCATTTAGCTCATAGATTTAAGTTAGTAAAAGATACATTCTACACAAAAAAAGACCGCCAAAAGCGGTTTTTTTATTATATTAAGTGGCGGTCCGGACGGGATTCGAACCCGCAACCTTCTGCGTGACAGGCAGATGATCTAACCAGTTGATCTACCGAACCTTTTCAATAATCTTGACAAATATCTCTGGATAATGTTCTGCGAGTTGAGCTAAAATTTTGCGATCTATTTCAATTTTATTTTTCTTTAACCTATCAATAAATTTAGAGTATGTTAATTTGTTCTCCCGACACGCAGCGTTGATTTTAATTTGCCAGAGTCGTCTCATAGTTCTTTTTTTGTTTCGACGATCGCGATAAGCGTAAACCCCCGCTTTTTTAATAGCAGTTCTTGCTAATTTTATCTTATTTTTTCGCCCACCACGATATCCTTTAGCTGCTTTTAGCAGTTTTCTTCTTTTTTTAAGATGATTTTTTCCTCTTTTAACCCTTGGCATATATGTTAGTTAATTAGTTTCAGTTAAAGGCTGACTTATCTTTAACGGGAATCGTTTATTATTTAGGTTTCCGATTATCTAAATTAAAGGTTTTGTTTAAGTGTTTTTCTAAAACCTTTACTAAGAGCTTTTCGTTTTCTTTTATTCTTTGTTACTTTCCGTGATTCTTTCGCGTTAAAATGATTTTGCCCACAAGTTATATGCAAAAATTTTTTATTTTTGGTTTTCTTTATTCTTTTAGATATTGCCTTACAAGGTTTGTTCATGTTGATTATTTTTTACTAATTAAGACAGTTAATCTGTTTCCCTGCCTTTTTATTTTTTGTTCTATCTGAATATTCTCTCCTAATGTGTCTATAAATTCTTCAGTTATTTTTTGAGCCAACGGAAAATGTGCTTTTTCTCTCCCACGTAATATCATTTCAATTTTTACTTTATTCCCTTTTTCTATAAATTCAAATGCTTTTTTTGTTCGAAGATCTAAGTCATGTTTTCCTATTCTGGGAGTCAAACGTATCCCTTTAACTTCATTAATTTTTTGCTCCTTCTTTTGCTGTCTTTCTTTTTTCTTAAGATCGTATTTAAGATGACTAAAATTTAAAATCTTTACTATAGGAGGATTTGTATTGGGGCTAATTTCAACCAAGTCTAACTCTTTTGAACGCGCTATTTCTAGTGCTTTCTTTATCTCAACAATATCTAAATGTTCTCCATTTTCGTTTATTAAACGAACCTGTGGTGCAGTTATTTTATTGTTTACGCGATAATACTTCAATTTTTTAAGATTATATACTGTTTATAAATAACTTTTTAATCGTTTTCTTAACATATTTATACTATTATCATTCTTAGGGATTTTTCTCGTTTTAAAACATCTTTTAGGAATGATCTTTTAATAAAGTTGATACGTCAATCTTTATCTTCTGTGTTTTTAGATATATAAAAAATAATATATAAACATGAGTTACCGATGCCTGTACCACGCGATTACAGTTATTGGTTCATCAATTGGTTACGTAAACTCGTTTTCATTCGTGGCTTTACGTATTGTGGTGGAGATGGCGGGCACTTCCCCCGCGTTCGCAAGAATTAAAATAAAAACTTCTACCTTTATAGTTCAATTAATTTCTTGATTAAGGGTGGAAATTGAACAAATCCCTTTAATCATAGCCCGATTTAATACAACCACTCTATTCGGGCAATAGATTGACTGTTTTTCCGCTGATAAAACATTAAACTTTTTAGCAGAATTCAAAAATTTAATGGCTGTCGCTTTTGTTAAGCTCTAGCAAAGTTAAAGGCTGGAATGCTAAGCATTCGCCTTACTTTAGCAATTAAATTGTTGCCGTTTATTTTGTTTTAGAGAACTAACGTATCTCTATTGTGTATACGAAAGGCAATTTTTATTACAACGTTCTTACGTCGATTATAAGACATCCCCTTATAATATATTAAGAATACAATTTTTGTAGCAAAATGTCAATTATTTTTTATTATCTTTGTCGGTTAATTTAGATTGAACGTTAGCTGGCGTAGGTGCATAATGATCAAATTCCATATTAGAGCTACCACGCCCCTCAGTTACTGACCTTAGTGCGGTGGTATAACCAAACATCTCGGATAAGGGCGATAAAGCATGGACTATTTTCACTTGTCCCCGAGCTTTCGTTTCTTGTATTTGAGAACGACGAGAATTAAGGTCTCCAATAACATCCCCCATAAATTTTTCAGGGACTATCACCTCTAATTTCATTATTGGCTCTAGTAGTGCAGGATTAGCTTTTTGAACCCCATCTTTAATTGCTCTTGTGGCGGCTATTTTGAAAGCCGCCTCTGAGGAATCAACTTCATGAAAAGAACCGTCATAAACAGTAACCTTCATATCTACCAAAGGATAACCAGCTAAGACCCCTTCAGACATAGCTTGAATGACTCCTTTTTTAATGGCTGGTACAAATTCTCTAGGAATGGATCCACCTTTAATTTTGTCTAAAAACTCAAATCCTCCACCTCTTTCTTTGGGCTCGAGTTCTAAACAACAATGTCCGTATTGGCCACGTCCTCCTGATTGGTGAATGTATTTTCCTTCGCTTTTAACAGTGATAGTAATAGTTTCTTTATATGCAACCTGGGGTTGACCCACATTAACATTAACATTAAACTCTCGCTTTAAACGGTCTACAATAATTTCTAGATGGAATTCTCCCATACCCGAGATGATAGTTTGTCCTGTTTCTTCATCGGTTTTTACTCGGAAAGTAGGATCTTCTTCTACTAGTTTAGTAATGGCTAGTCCCATTTTTTCTTGGTCTAACTTTGTTTTTGGCTCAATTGCAATAGAAATAACGGGATTAGGAAAACTAATAGACTCTAAAGTAATAGGGTTATTAACGTCACAAAGAGTATCGCCAGTGGTAGTATTCTTTATGCCTACAATGGCAGCAATATCCCCTGCCGAAACCTCACTAATTTCTTTTCTTTGGTTAGCGTGCATTTGAACAATTCGTCCAACCCTTTCTTTATTGTTGGTCGTAGTATTCAAAACATATGATCCTGATGCCAATTTGCCGGAATAAACCCTAAAATAACATAATCGTCCCACATAAGGATCGGTGGCTATTTTAAATGCTAATGCTGCAAAATGTTCTTTACTATCAGCCCTACGAATTGATTTCTCGTTAGTTTTTAGATTAAATCCTTCTACTGGTGGGACATCTAAAGGCGATGGGAGGTAAAAAGAGATAGCATCTAAAAGAGGTTGAATTCCTTTATTTTTTAGAGCCGAACCGCAAAGAATAGGTACTATTTTTCCACTAATAACAGCCTCTCTTAACAGTTCTCTTAGTATTTTTATGTCTGGCTCTTTCCCTTCTAAATATTCGTTCATCATCTGGTCGTTACCTTCAATAATAGTTTCTATTATTTCTGTTCTGTATTTTTCTATTTTTTCTTTTAAATCTTCGGGAGCATCTTTTATTTCTATTTCTTTGCCCATTTCATCAGAATACATATGTGCCTTACGGGTAAATAAATCTATAATCCCCTTAAAATTTGTTTCAGATCCTATCGGTAATTGTAACGGATAAGCATTTTTAGTTAAGCGCTCGTGAATAGATTCTAAGTCAGCGTAAAAATCAGCACCAGTACGATCCATTTTATTAATAAAGCCAATTAATGGTATTTTAAACTTTTCGGCTTGATGATAAACAGTTTCGGACTGAGGTTCGACCCCAGCTACTCCGTCAAAAACAACCACTCCGCCATCTAAAATACGTAAAGATCTTTGGACCTCGGCAGTAAAGTCAATATGACCTGGAGTATCAATAATATTAATTTTAGTATTTTTCCCTTCTGGATCAGTCCAAAATACGGTAGTAGCTGCCGATGTGATAGTAACCCCTCTTTCTCTTTCTTGTTCCATCCAATCCATTTCTGCTTGACCTTCGTGGACTTCTCCTACTTTATGTTTTTTACCAGTATAATATAGTATTCTCTCACTTACGGTTGTTTTCCCAGCATCGATGTGAGCGATAATCCCAATATTGCGTACCTGTTCTAATTTGTATTCAGTAGACATATTTATATTTAGATTAAATAATTAGTTTATTGTATAATAAATTTTATTAGCTATTAACAATTTTCTCCCCTTAATGAAGAGGAGAACTTTATTTGTGAGCGAATAATGGAATAGCAAATTCATTTATCCTTTTGAACAAAAAGGACACGAATTTTATTATTCCTTGTTTGGCAAATTTAGTTAGATATCAAAATTTTTGATAATAAATTTTAATAATATCTAGCGAAATGAGCAAAAGCTTTATTTGCCTCAGCCATACGATGGACGTCCTCTTTCTTTTTAATGGCATTGCCCTGATTTTCAGATGCCTCTAAAAATTCTTGTCCTAATTTTTCAAACATTGCTTTTCCTTTGCGTTTACGAGCTGCGTCAATGATCCAGCGAGAAGCTAAAATAAATCTGCGAGACTCAGTGGTTGGGGTGGGGACTTGATAATTGGAACCACCAACTCGGCGAGATCTTATCTCTATAAAAGGAGATATATTTTCTATTGCTTTTTTAAATATTTCTAAAGAATCTTTTTTTGTCTTTTCTTTAATAAAATCAAAAGATTGATAAACTATTTTAGAGGCAATACTTTTTTTACCACCTTTCATAATATAGTTAATAAATTTAGCCACCACAATTGATTGGTATTTATGGTCTGGGCTGATTTTTCTTTTTATAGCTTGTTTTCCCCTCATAAGTTTGTTAATTGATTAATTATAAATTAGGTAATTATTCTTTTCGATTATTTAAGCATCTGACTTGGGTTTTTTTGTACCATAGAGACTTCTGCTTTGTTTTCTTCCCTCAACACCACTGGTATCATAAACTCCTCTGACAATATGATATCTAACGCCGGGCAGATCTTTTACTCGACCTCCCCTAATCAAAACTACAGAATGTTCTTGCAGATTGTGTCCAATTCCAGGGATATATGCAGTTACTTCCATACCATTAGATAATCTGACTCGAGCAATTTTACGTAAGGCAGAATTTGGTTTTTTGGGAGTTTGGGTGGTAACTTTTAGACAAATTCCCCTTAAAAATGGGCGACCCTTTTTAAGAAAAGTTCTTTTTCTTTTCAGAATATTAAAATTAACCCTAAGGGCTGGAACTTGAGATTTCTTTTTTGTTCTTTTTCTTCCTTTACGGACTAATTGATTTATAGTAGGCATCTTTTTTTTATTTTAACAATTAGAGTTTTTAAATATAGAAATTTCGTTTTATATTTTTTTCTGTAGACAGAAAATATTTTTATACTCTAATATTTTAATAGTGTATATTTTACTTTATTTCTACAAAAATGTCAATTTTTTTTAGTTAGAGAATGAATGTTTGTCCAACAATAAGTTTATATATACTAAAGATTATAGGGAATATTATTTGAAAACCGAAGAAGATAAATAAAAACAAGATAAAGAATCCATATCTTTCCATAACCATTTCGTAATGTCTAAATCTACTTGGCAAAAAAGCGAACAAAACTTTTGAGCCATCTAATGGGGGAATAGGTAAAAGATTGAATATAGCTAAAAGAATATTAGCATAGACAATAATACTTAAAAGTGAGCTAAATTGATTAAATGTGGAGAATCTAATGATTAGACCAAAAATTAATGCAATAATTAAATTCGCCAAAGGCCCCGCTAAAGCTACTAAACCTGAACCATGTTTTTGGTCTCTTAAATTATAAGGATTAAAGGGAACGGGTTTAGCATAAGCAAAAAGGAATTTTCCTCCGGAGAGCAAAAACAAAAAAATAGGCATTAAGATGGTGCCCCATATATCAATATGAGCCAAAGGGTTTAACGTTAAACGCCCAGCTTGTTTGGCAGTTGGGTCTCCAAGTTGATCTGCTGCCCAAGCGTGGGCATATTCATGAATAATAGCAGAAGGGATTATAATAAAAAAGAAAAAGAGTAGATTCATACACTTGTTAAATAAATTTAAAATGTTAAGATAGATATCTAGATGTTCGGGATTTTAATAAACAATTCCTGTCAGAAGCAGGTCAGCCTTTGGCTGAGACTAATTAACTAATTTTTATGTCAAGACGTTGTGATATTTGTGGTCGCGGACCTCAAACAGCTATTTCTAGATCACATTCTAATATAGCGACTAAGAGGCGCCAATATGTGAATTTACAAACCAAAAATATATCTGGTCCAAATAATTCTTTAAAAAATCTTCTTAAAGATGATAGGATCATTAAAAAGTGTTTAACGAAAAAAGCAAGTCCATTTCATAAAATAGATGTGGAAAACAAAAACAAGACAAAGATAAAAATTTGTACTAGGTGTTTAAAAATTCTAAAAAGGGAATTGATAAATAAAGCTTGATTCACGGGGATTGGCGCAGCGGTAGCGCGCACGCCTGGGGGGCGTGAGGTCAGGAGTTCGATCCTCCTATCCCCGACCATGTAAAATTCATTTCGTTTATCGTTAAAAATACTTTAATAGGTATTTTTTTTGTATTGATTAATTTGTTGTTTATGCTATTTTAAGATTAATATGAAAAAGAAAATATTAATATTAATTGATCACAAGAAAATTCAAGCTTTCAAGGGTGAAACCATATTAGATGTTGCCAAGAGAAATAAAATAGATATTCCTACTCTTTGTTATCATCCTGACCTAAACAAAGATTTTAACTGTGGAATTTGTTGTGTGGAGGTGAATGGTGAGATGAAAAATGCCTGTTGTACAAAAGTTCAAAATAACATGGAAGTATTGGTTAATTCTAACAAGGTTAAGAGATTGCGACAACAAAGATTATCAGATATGTTTTCCAAACATTACAAGGAGTGTGACGATTGTGTTTTAAAATTTAATTGTGAGCTTTTGCGATTAGTTAAGAAGTATAATATAACACCAAAAGCAGTTGTTAAAAATATTATCAAAGACAAAACATTCCAAATAGGTCCTTCTTTAATATTTGACAGAGCTAAGTGTATTGATTGTGATAATTGTATTGATGTTTGCGATAGACAAGGTGTTTGTTTTTTGACAAAAGATTCTAATGGTTATGTGATTCCGACAAACGACAAAAACAAGGATTGTATTTATTGTGGCCAGTGTATCACTCATTGTCCTGTTGGGGCGCTGGAAGCAGTCGGCGAATTTGAAGAAGTAGAGTTGCCATTTCAAGATAAGAATAAAATTGTTATTGCTCAAATTGCTCCTGCCATTCGAGCAACAATTGGCGAGGAATTCGGCTTAGTTAACAATGAATTAATATCTGATCGTCTATCAACGGCTCTTAAGAAGTTGGGATTTGATTATGTTTTTGATGTTTGCGTTGCTGCTGATTGCGTTGTGATTGAAGAATCTAAGGATTTTATAAAAAGATTAGATAATGGAAGTGGTGTACCCATGTTTTCTTCTTGTTGTCCTTCTTGGGTAAAATTTATTGAATTTTATTATCCAGATTTGATTCCACATTTAAGTAATGTGCGTTCTCCAAATATTATTCTGGGTGGTTTAATAAAAACTTTTTGGGCACAGAAGAAAAAAATTGACCCAAGTAAAATTATTGTTGTTTCTATTATGCCTTGTATTTCTAAAAAATATGAAATTACTCGCGAGGAATATCGTATCAATGGTTTAATGACAGTAGATTATGTTCTAACTACTCGAGAGATTTCTTATCTTTTTAAAAAGAATAAGATAGATTTAAAAAAAATAAAGCCAGGAAAGTTAGATAATTTTCTGAACAATTCTTCTGAAGTAGCAATTAACTTTGGCTCCAGTGGAGGAGTAAGTGCGGCGATATTTCGTACTATATATAAAGATATGACAGGGAGTGAGTTGTTTAATAAAATAGATTTTAAAAATATGAATAATTTTCCCGAATGTTCTTTAGCAAAACTAAAAATTAAGGATAGAATTTTCAAGATTATTAAAGTTAATGGCATTAAAGGAGTGAGTAAGGTTTTAGAAGAAATTAGAATCAATCCAAATTTTTGTGATTATTTAGAAGTAATGGCTTGTCCTGGTGGATGTATTGGTGGTGGCGGGCAACCATTATCAAAAGATGCGCACATTATCGAAAAAAGAATTCAAGCATTATCTAAGATAGGTAAGTCCAAGAAGACGAAAACAGCTCATAAAAATGTAGTTGTCCAGATGATATATGAGGAATATCTTAACAACAAAGCTCGCATCAATTCAATTTGTTATACTAAGTTCAAAAAATGCAAAAAAGGTATACATAAAATACTCCCCTCTGGCTCACATTAAAAAATTTTAACATGAATAAAACAAAAACCTTAACATTAAACAATAAGGCTATTGTTGTGACAGCGCAGTTTGTTATTTTATTTAGCACCGCTATTATTGCTCCCTTATTTGGGCAGCAATTGATCACTGGCACAATTGTTAATTTTGTTCTTTTCGCCACTGTTTTTTTGTTTGGTGTAAAGAACGCTGTTTTAATCAGTTTGTTTCCGAGTTTAATTGCTCTTGGCGTTGGCATTTTGCCTTTAACTTTAGCTCCAATCATTCCATTTATAATCGTGTCGAATATTATTTTAGTTTTAGTTTTTGAGATTTTGATCAGAACAAATTATTGGCTTGCTGTAATTTTTGCTAGTATTGCTAAGTTTGTTTTCTTGGCTATTGTCAGCTTTTTGATTATATCCTTTTCTAAGAATTTTTTGTCATTTATTGGCATAATTAGCGGGATGCAGCTAATAACAAGTTTAAGTGGAGGATTGATGGCAATATTATTTATTAATACTATATGGAAAAACAAAACAAAAAATAGACTCAAATTCTACCTTAGAAGAGATTTTGAGTCATGAAAAAGCCCGAGAGATTCTTTTTAAACATGGCGTTCCCTGCTTATCTTGTCCAATGATGGCTAGCGAAAAAAATGAATTAACAATTGGTCATATTTGCGATGCTTATGACATTGATATAGATAAATTATTGGATGATTTGAGTAGTTCGTTCATTAAGTAAATGAGTTTTTCAGTTTTTGACTGATCCTTTTTTCAATGTCTCTGTTTTTGATTATTTGCCTTTTGTCATATTTTTTTTTGCCTTTTGCTATAGCGATTTCTAATTTTATGATACTCCCTTTAGTGTAAATCTTTAGGGGGATCGCACTTAATCCAACTATATGTGTTTTGCCAATTATTTCTTGAATTTCTTTTTTTTTGAGAAGTAGTTTTCTGTTCTGGGTAGGGTTATATTCCTGTTGAACCTGAAAGGCGGGCGGGTAAGCAGCCACATGAGCATTAAGTAAATAGGCATTATTTTTGTTATCAATTATAACATAACTACCAACAAGATTCACTCTTCCGTTTTTAATTGATTTTACTTCAGGTCCAGTTAGAACAATCCCAGCCTCAAAGGTATCTAGAATCTTATAATCGTATAATGCTTTTTTATTTTTAGACAATATTCTCATAAAATAGTAATATTTAAAGTTTGTTTTTATAGTTTACAAATTAAAGCTAATTTTGTCCACCGTTTATTTAGCTTGTCATCATGCTTTTAATTCTGTATAATATAATAATTGGATTTCTTAATTTTGTTTTTTAATATTAAGTTATATCTATGAGAATTGGCATAGATTGTCGGACAATTTTACATCCTATTAAAGGAGAATGTAATGGTGTTGGCCATTACACATATCAGTTGGTTCGTCATTTATTAAAAGTTGACAAAAAAAATACTTATGTTTTGTTTTTTGATCATTCTATTAGTAAAAACAGTGTAGTAAAATTTAAACAAAAAAATGTTTTAATTAAATTTGTCCCTTTTATACAGTATAGTAATTTAATGCCTGACAAATATACTCATTTCTTAGTTAGTGCCGTTTTTTCTCGAGAGAAATTAGATATTCTTCATTCTCCGACTCCTTGGTTGCCACGGTATTATATTGGCAAAACAATAATAACTGTTCATGATTTAGCAATTTGTAAATTTTTCGAATTATATCCTTATCAAAAACAAAATATTCTTTTTAGGAAGAATTTACCATACATTTTGAATAAAGCTAAAAAGATTATTGCAGTTTCTCAGTCTACATCCAAAGATTTGCAACAGATATTTAACGTTAACAGCCAAAAGGTTAAGGTTATTTATCACGGAGTTGACAAGAGGTTTTTTCAAAAAAATACCATATCTAAAATTAAACAAGTTAAGAAAAAATATAAAATTAAAAATAACTATTTACTTTCTTTAAGTGATTTTGATGTTAGGAAAAACATTATTCGCATTATTTATTCTTATGAGCGTTTAATGAGAAAAATTGAGACAAAAAAGGATAAATCTCTTTCAGGATATCAATTAGTTCTAGCTGGTGGGAGGAAAAATTTTAATTTCAAAAAAGTCAAAAAAGTAATTTCTCTATCAAGATATAAGAAAGATATTATAGTTCCGGGATATATAGAGGCTTCAGATTTAAATGCATTGTTTGAAGGATCTGGTTTATTTATTTTTCCATCTCTTTATGAAGGGTTTGGCCTTCCCATAATTGAAGCTATGGCCAAAGGTGTGCCAGTGATTACTAGTAACACTTCATCTATGAAAGAAATAGCTATCAATTCGGCGGCGATTGTTGACCCTTATAGCGTTTCCGAAATAACAGCTGCTGCTTATAATTTATTGACTAATAAAAAGTTATATGATACATTTAGGGTTAAGGGAGAACTTTTAGCTCATAAATTTAAATGGGAGAAATGTGCTCGCGAAACTCTAAGTTTTTACCAAAGGGCGATTAATTCTAATTAATTCTAATATTTTTTTAATTATTGACTATGGGTGAAGTAAAATCAAAATTCACAAATTCTGACTCTTTCTCGTCTTCTCAAAGAAAAAAACAAGGTCTATTTGTTTTGGTTGTCGGCATTATTATTCTAATTGTTTTAGTTATTGTATTGACGTTTGTTTTTCTAAAGCCGGCAGTAAATAAAACATCTACCTCTTCTTGGTCAGCTGTTTTTTTAACTAACGGTAGAACTTATTTTGGGAAAATCGAAGGTGAGGACACAGAATTTGTAACATTAAATGATGTTTATTATTTGCAGGTTCAACAAGCCCCCCCTTCTGTGGAGGGAGAAGAACCCCAACCCCAGGTTTCTCTAATGAGTGTGGGCGACGAAATTCATGGGCCTGAAGATTCTATGAGGATTAATAAATATCATATCTTGTTTATAGAAAAATTAAAAGCAAACTCTTCGGTTGTTACTTCTATAGAACAATTGTTGAGTCAATAGTTGTTTGATTGAATTATAAGATGAAATACCAACACAAAAACATGGCATCAAGTTTTTTGAGCCTTGTTTTTGTTTTTTTATTTTTAGTATTAGCTGTTAGTCTAATTAGTTTTTTTTATTCTGATCGCAATAACGCAGGCTTGGGTGACAAAAATATTGACTTTTGGTTTCATGCTTCATCGGTTTGTCATGTAGGTGAGGAATGTGTATTTTTCGTATTTGTTCGCAACTCTGAGCCATATGATTTGAATCAAGCAGAGATTTCTTTGTCTTTTCCTCATAGTTTCTCAATTAGTTCAGATATATCTGGCTATGAAAAAGATCCATCTAATAATTATATTTGGCGCTGGGAAGAGATGAAAAGTAAAACTCTACAGGAAATTAGAATAAAGGGTGTATTCTCAGGCGAAGCTGATTATGATTCCTTAATAGAGGGGTCTTTATATTTTCGTTTAGAGGGGTTTTCTTCAGAATTTCAATATAATTTTTCTGACTATTTAGAAGTAGAACCATTTCCTTTTAGCGTTAACCTGAAAATTCCAGCGCTTAGTTATAATTGGGGAGAATTATTGCCATTAGCCTTGGTTTACAAGAATAATAGTAAAAAGGAGGTTGAGGACCTGGAGATAGGAATATCTTTAGATAAAAAACAATTTTTTAATTTAAATGACTTAGAACAAAATTTCTGGTATTATTATCTTGGCTCGGATTATCAAACATCGTTTCCTTTTCTTAAGTCTAGACAATCTTCAGATTTAATATCAAGGGGGTGGGACGCGAGATCAATATCAAACTTAGCAAAAATTAAACCAGGAGATCAGGGCACAATTGTTTTTTATTTACCCCTGATTTCTATTTTTCAGGCCAGAGAAAATAGATTTGTTGAAGCAGAGAGCTCGATTCAAGCTTTTGTTAAGGGAAATTTACAAGGTTGGGAAAATACGATTGCCAAAAGTCCCAGAATAGATGTACGAATCACTACGGACTTAAAATTAAACGTAGAATTAGGATATTATGATCACGTTAGCCAGGGGTTAAAAATAGGAGAATTGCCGCTTTTAGGCGTTAATAAAAAAACTTTTTATCAAGTTATCTGGAGTTTAGAAAATGGGGGCAATGCAGCTCAAGATGTAGTCGTTAAAACAAAATTACCACCTTATGTTGAATGGACAAATCAATCACAGAGCACAGAAGGAGTTTTATCCTATAATGAACTGAGCAGAGAAATAATTTGGAAAATTTCAGAATTATTGCCCTATCAAGGATTTCATTCTTCGCCTATATTGGAAGCAAATTTTGAAATAGCAATTATTCCTAAGCTGGAAGACGCAGACTCAAAAATAGTCTTAACAAAAGATATTTTTTTAACAGCCCAAGATAAATTTACTAATGACCCTTTGATGCAACAGGTTGATTCTTTGAGCACCAATTTGGTTCCTAGGCCTTAGAGAATTATCTATATTCTTGCCTATCTGTTTATTATATGTATAATATCAGCATATAATTCTCTAAATTAATTTCTATGCCTCAATTTAATTTTGCAGAAAATGAAAATAAAATCCTAAAATTTTGGGAAAATAATAAAACTTTTGAGAAATCTTTAAAGAAAAAATCCCCTCAAGGTGATTTTGTTTTCTATGATGGACCTCCATTTGCTACCGGTACACCTCATTATGGAAATTTAGTGGCTAGCTTAATGAAAGATATAGTTCCTCGTTATTGGACCATGAAAGGATACCATGTTGAAAGGAAATGGGGATGGGATTGTCATGGTTTGCCAGTTGAAAATATTGTTGAGGAAGAAATGAAAATCAAAAACAAGAAACAGATTGAAGATTTAGGTGTAACTAAATTTAATGAAACATGCAGAAGCAAGGTTCTTGTATATGTAGAAGAATGGAGGAGAATTATTCATCGTTTTGGGCGTTGGGTAGATATGGACAACGATTACAAAACAATGGACAAAAATTATATGGAAAGCATTTGGTGGGTTTTTAAAGAGCTGTGGGACAAAGGATTAATTTATGAAAGCTATAAATCAATGCATGTCTGTCCTAGATGTGAAACAACGTTATCTCAACATGAGGTTAGTGAAGGTTATAAAGATGTAGAAGATATTTCTGTTATTGCTAAATTTGAGTTAATAGATCAACCTGATGTTTATATGTTGTCGTGGACAACTACCCCATGGACATTGCCAGGAAACGTTGCCCTAGCTGTAGGGGAGAAACTAATGTATGTTTTAGTTGAATTAGAATCTGCTTGTCAACAAGGAAAGAGAGAGAAATTTATTTGCGTTGAAGATAATTTAAAAAATATATTTGGAAACAAAAAATACAAAATTTTAAAAAAAATTGAACCTAGAGAAATAGAGAATAAAAAGTATAAGCCATTGTTTGATTATTATTTAAATAAAGACATAGAAAATAAACAGAACTTATATACCATTCAATTAGCAGATTTTGTTACAGGAGAAGACGGGACTGGTATTGTTCATATTGCCCCAGCTTTTGGTGAAGATGATATGAGACTGGGAGAGGAAAAACAATTACCATTTATTCAACATGTTCAGATGGATGGTCGCTTTACAAATGATGTTGTAGATTTTAAAGGGCAAGAAGTGAAGCCAAAATCTGACCCTACGGGGACAGACAAAAAAATCTTAGAGTTTTTAAGAAAAAAAGATTTAGTTTTTAATGAAATTCCGTTTGTTCATTCTTACTCCCATTGTTGGCGTTGTGATTCACCGTTATTAAATTATGCCACTAATTCTTTATTTGTTAATGTGACAAAAATTAAGGAAGATATTTTAGAAACAGCCAAAGAAATTAATTGGATTCCTAAACATATCAAAGTCGGAAGATTTGGCAAATGGTTGGAAGGAGCTAGGGATTGGTCAATTTCTAGGCAAAGGTTTTGGGGGTCTGTTGTGCCTCTTTGGGTTTGCGATAAATGTGGAGAGAAAAAAGTTTTTGGTTCAATTAAAGAATTAGAAAAGGTTTGTGGAGAAAAAGTTGAAGACTTGCATAAACATTTTACAGATAAATATACTTTTAAATGCGAGAAGTGCTCAGGAACGATGAAAAGAATACCAGATGTCTTAGACTGTTGGTTTGAGTCAGGGTCAATGCCTTATGCTCAAATGCATTATCCTTTTGAGAACAAAGAAAGATTTGAAAAGAATTTCCCAGCTGAATTTATTGCAGAAGGAATCGATCAGACTAGAGCATGGTTCTATTATTTGCATGTTTTGGCTACCGCCCTTAAGAAAACAAATTGTTTTAAAAATGTAGTTGCAAACGGCATAGTTTTAGCTGTAGATGGCAAGAAAATGTCAAAACATTTAAATAATTATCCTGATCCAATGGGAATGATGGAAAAATATGGAGCTGATGCAATGAGGTACTATTTGGCCAGTTCGGCAGTAATGAAAGCAGAAGATTTGAATTTTTCAGAGAAAGACCTAAAAGAACAATATAGATTTTTCTTTACCTTGATAAATGTTCATACATTCTATCAGATGTTTAGGGGAGACATTAAAGTTGATAACGTAGATAAGGAAAAAGACGTTACTCATGTTTTAGATAAATGGATTACAGCTAAGCTTAACCTCTTGGTTAAAAATGTTACAAAGAGAATGGATGGTTATGATTTGAATGCTGTCAGAGAAATACCAATTTTTATTAATGATTTGTCTCTATGGTATATTAGAAGATCAAGGGTTAGGTTTAAGGGAGGCAGCGGTCAAAACGACAAAATAAAAGCCCTTAAAGTGCTGAGAAGGACTTTGTTCCACTTAAGTCGAGTTATGGCCCCATTTTTACCATTCTTGTCCGAGTATATATATCAAGAATTAGATGGGAAACAAGAGTCTGTTCATTTACAAGATTGGCCGTTATTTAATAATGATTCAATTGATGAAAAATTGTTATCTGAGATGAAAACAGTTAGGAAGATTTGTGAATTAGGACATAATTTAAGAGCTCAAACTAAAATAAAAGTTCGTCAACCGTTGAGTAAATTAAATATATCAGGAATTAAAGTTTCTGATAATTTAATAGAGTTAATTAAAGATGAATTAAATATTAAAGAGATTGAATTTACTGAGAATTTACCACAAGAGGATAACTGGATCATCGTCAAAGAAGGAAATATCGAAATATATTTAAATACAGAAATAACTCCTGCATTAAAAGAAGAGGGAAGTTGTCGGGAATTGGTTAGGGCAGTAAACTCTCTGCGCAAAAAAGCCAAACTAACGAAAGAAGACTTGGTTAACCTTTATTGTTCTGTAGTAAATGAAAGTTTAGAAAAAATGATTTACAGTAAAAAAGAATTTTTAAAATCTCAAACAGGTAGTAAGGATATTATAATTAGTGAGCATCAAGGAAAGGTTTTAATACAACAAAAGGTTTCTATAGATGGGATTGATATTGTTCTGACACTCACCCAATAATCCATGATTAATAGTTTTTCGATTATGTCTATTTCCAATCATCTATCGGGGATTATTCTTAAAGAACGCCACATTGGGGAAAATGATAAATTTATAACATTTTATAGTCAAGAACAAGGCAAGGTTGAAATTTTAGTGCGGGGAGCTTGTAAGATTAACAGCAAGCTAAATCCTATAATTTCAGCCCGTTTTTCTTTCTTAGATTTAGTTGTGGTTAATGGAAAAAATTTTTATCGTTTAATTGATGGAGAAACGAGAGAAAGATTTAGTGGATTAATCCAAGATTACCAGAAAATATTATTACTTGATAATATTTTAAAAAAAGTTAACGAATTGCTTAAATTTCAAAAAACTGATAAGAAAATTTTAGCATTAATTCTTGAATTTTTGCGTTGGACTAATGTTTTGTCTGTCTCAAAAGCATTGCCATTAGCGACTGCTTTTTTAATTAAACTTTTAGCTTTTACTGGTTATTGTCCTGAATTAAAGCATTGTTTGATTTGCCGAAAGAGTCCTTCCACAAAAGAAGTTTTTTTTGATTTAAGTAAAGGGGGCGTTATTTGTTCCCATCACAAATTATCTCCCGACTTAAATAGCGACAGAATAAAGATTAGTTTAGATTGTTTAAAAATTTTACGAACTCTTCTTTATCAAGATTTTAGTTATTTAGCAAAATGCGATATTAAAAAGCAAGAATTTTTAAAGACATGGGAATTGATTAATAAATTTTTAAAGTGGCAAACAGGGTAATGAGGTACGCAGGTACTTGGGCAACCAGGTAAATAGGTTAGTATAATAAGGGCCCAATTAACCAATATATATGTTTAAGTTAGTCAAGAAATCTAGTATTTCTCAAGCGCGTTTAGGAAAACTAAAAACTGGGCATGGGACGATAAAGACTCCCTTCTTTATGCCTATTGCTACTCAAGGATCAATTAAGGGGTTAACGCCTGTCCAAATAAAAGATTTAGGGGCACAGATAGTTCTTTCTAATACCTATCATTTATTTTTAAGACCAGGACTTTCAGTAATTAAAAATGCAGGAGGGCTACATAAATTTATGAATTGGCAGGGCCCTATCCTGACGGACAGTGGTGGTTATCAGATATTTTCTTTATCTTCTCGAAGAAAGATAAATGATAAAGGGGTTGATTTTCGTTCAGAAATTGATGGTAAGAGTATTTTTTTGTCGCCAGCTAAAGCTATTAAAATACAGAATATTTTAGGCTCGGACATAATAATGTCTTTAGACGAATGTCCGTCTTGGCCGTGTTCACGAATTCAAGCCCAAGGGGCAGTTGATCGAACGTCTGCTTGGGCAAAAATATGCAAAAAAACATACCAAAAACAGAATATTAAAAAATTACTTTTTGGTATTGTTCAAGGTTCAGTTTATAAAGATTTAAGGGCTCAAAGCGCTCAAGAATTAGTAAAAATTGGTTTTGACGGTTATGCTCTAGGAGGTTTAACATTAGGAGAGTCGGAGAGAGAGACATATCAATCTATTCAATTTGCTATTCAAGAATTTCCTACAAATAAACCTCGTTATTTAATGGGAGCGGGTAAGCCAGAACAAATTATTAGGGCTGTTAAAATGGGGATTGATATGTTTGATTGTGTAATTCCTACCCGTAATGCTCGCCACGGATTGTTATACACTTCTGTAACCAACCCGTCGGGTTGGTTGTCAAAGGATTTTTATAAAAAAATACACATAACTAACGCTAAATATAAGAATGATTTTAGGCCGTTAGATTTGAATTGTTCTTGTTATGCTTGTCAAAATTTCTCTAGGGCATATATAAGACATTTGTTTATGGCTAAAGAACAGTTAGGGAAAACATTAGCTACCATTCATAATCTTGCTTTTTATCTAAATTTAATGAAAGAAATTAGAGATATGATCTCTAAAGATAAGTTATAATTTTGACATTTTAAGATATTTTGCTATTATTTAGTGATATGGCGCGTTCGTCTAGTGGTTAGGACGCCAGGTTTTCATCCTGGTAACAGGGGTTCGATTCCCCTACGCGCTACCATAAGAGATTGGATCCCTATAGGGTTGCTAGGCGTTTTCACGGGAGACAAATTTTGAAAGATTTACTGTGGATGTTGAACATCCACAGATTTTATTCTGCTTTACTTTTTTTGTTTCTACGATATAATGACGATATATGTTTATTTTTTTGGTATGATTATTGGTATTGATGCTTCGCGAGCAAACAGAAAACAAAAAACCGGTATTGAGTGGTATTCCTATTATTTAATTCAAGAATTAAAGAAAATATCCCTTGATTCAGGGGATAAATTTATTTTATATACTCCTTTTAAGCTTCAGGGTTCTTTAGCTAAATTGCCTAGCAATTGGGAAGAAAAGATTTTAAAATGGCCTCCTAGATACTTATGGACTCAAATAAGATTAGCATGGGACATGTTTTTCCATGCTCCTGACCTTTTATTTGTCCCAGCCCATTGTCTGCCATTATTTTCTTTTGTTAAAAAAGTTGTAACCGTGCACGATTTAGGGTTTAAGCATTTCCCGAAAAGTTATACTTGGTTTCAAAGAATTTATTATTATTATTCTTATTACTGGTCTTTAAAAATGGCTCAAAAAATCATTGTTCCCTCTGAATTTACTAAAAATGATATTTTAAAAAATTTTTATTCTCTACGAAAAAAGATTACTGTTATCCCTTTGGGTTATACCGTTAAAAAGAGTTTATCTGACAATCAAATTAATCCTAATTTGGTTTTAAATAAATATAAAATTAAAAAACCATTTTTTCTTTATGTGGGACGTTTAGAAAAAAAGAAGAATGTCTTTGGTCTAATTAAAGCTTACCAAGAATTAAAAAGCTCTAGGCAGCAACAAAAAACTCCTAATTTAGTTTTAGTGGGCAAGTATGGTTATGGGTATACAGAAATCAAAAAAGAAATATTAATTTCAGAAAATATTCAAGAAATTGGCTATATTCCATCTGAAGATTTATCTATCTTATATTCTTCGGCCTTTGCGTTAGTTTTTCCTTCTTTTTATGAAGGGTTCGGTCTTCCCCTATTAGAAGCAATGGCTAACAAGTGTCCAATATTAGCCAGTAACGCTGGTTCTTTACCAGAAATAGGTAAAACGGCGGCTTTGTACTTTAATCCCTTTAAAACAGAAGATATTAAAAATGCTATGTTAAAAATAATTGAAAATGAAAATTTTCGACAAAATTTGATTAAAAGGGGGATTAAAAGAGTTCAATCTTTTTCTTGGCAAAAATGTGCGCAGGCTACCAAGAAAGTCTTATTTTCAAATTAAATATATTTTAAAAAATGGATATTGTTGGTCACCAAAAGATTATAGATTTTTTGAAAAATAGTATTAAAAATAAAAGACTGTCGCAGTCTTATTTATTCTGTGGGCCAGAACATATTGGCAAAAAGACAACAGCTATATATTTTGCGGCTAGTTTACTTTGTAGTTCTCAGAATTTTCCTTGTCAACAGTGTGAGCATTGTCGTCAGGTATTTCAAGGAGAACACCCTGATGTTTATTGTGTCGGTAAAATTGAGGATAAGGAGATTAGTATCGACCAGATTCGAGAAATTAAAAATGTTATTAATTTAACGCCCCTTTCCGGTTCTTCTAAAATTGTTATAATAGAAGAAGCTGATAGCTTAACAATTTCTGCTGTTAATTCTTTACTGAAATTATTAGAGGAGACTCCACCTCATGTTTTTATAATCTTATTAACTAAGGGCTTTAATAATTTGCCAACTACTCTTCGTTCTCGTTGTCAAATTTTAAGATTCTTATTGCCTACTTCAAGTGAACTTAGTTGTTTTTTAAAAAAAGAATTTAGTTTGAGTCTAGTTGATGTAAAAAGGATTTCTGATTTGTCTTTAGGTTTACCTGGCATAGCCATAGAATTAGCCCAAAATAAGGAAGGGATTTTTAAGTATCGTGAGGATTTGATGGAGAAGTTCGCATTTTTTTTATCAGAAAGAAATAAGATAGAGAACAAATTCAAGTTAGCTAACTTAATTCTAAAGTCTCAAACTAGACAAAATCTATTTTTTTTACTTCAGTTTATAAGGGATTTGGCTTTAGTCAAATTGAAACTAAATCCGTCCGGTGTCTTAGAGAAGAAAGAATTGTTGGATTTATCTAAAAAATATTCCAAAATTGAGCTTTATCTTTTTATAAATCAAATTTTAAAAACTCAAATTTGGTTGACCAAACATGTTAACCAAAAATTGTCAATAGAAAATTTAGTACTTAATGATTTTGTTTAATTTAATATTTTTATATGCATAAAACAAAAATTTTTCTTATTTTCCCCCTTTTACTTTTGCTTATTTTTTTGAATGGCTGTACTACAAAGCCGAAATATGGTAATGGGATTTTTAAAAGCATAGACTCAGCTGATTCATGGAAACAAAAAACTGATATTTGTGTTTTAGAAAATGAAACTAAAGTTTTAGATAGAGTAAATGTAAATGCACTTATTTTTGATCCCCAAGATAACAAAACTATATATCTAGGCTCAAAGAAACAAGGTCTTTTTGTCAGTTTTGACGCTGCTGAGTCATGGCAAAGGGTTAGGACGTTTCCTAGTGGGGAAATTAGGTCTATTGCGGTTCATCCTCAATCAAAGCACATTGTCTATGTAGCAGCCGATAATCAAGTTTTTAAGACTTTAGATGCTGGTCGTACATGGCAAGTTGTTTATTTGGAGGCCGTGCGAGGAGTAGTTATTAATAGTATAGCTATTGATACTTCTGTCCCACAGAGAGTTTATTTAGGGCTTTCTGATGGCCGATTAATTCGTAGCCAAGATAACGGTTTTAGTTGGGCGACTATAAGTAATTTTCAGACTCAAATAAAAGAAATATTGATAAATGTCTATAACACACAAAGAATTTATGTTAGCACTTATCAGAAAGGAATTTTTCGATCAGATAATCAGGGATTAGATTGGGCTTCTTTATTAGAATCACTTAAGAATTATGATGGTGCTCAAAAGATAGCTAAAATAACCTTTCAATCTTATGAACCTGAAATATTGATTAGTGCCAGTGATTATGGAATATTAAAGACGAATGATAGCGGAAAAACTTGGACTGAATATAAATTGTTAACTGGAAGCAATAAAGCTAAAATAACTTCTTTTGCTGTTTATCCTCCAGATCCCAATATTATATATTATATAGCTTTTGATAAAAATGTGGTCTTTCAGTCTATTGATGCTGGTTTAAACTGGACCCCTAAATCAGTTCCTACGAAAAACCAATTATCTCAATTAATAATTGATCCATTGAACCCTAATGTCCTTTATTTGGGGGTGCAATCTTCTGGTAATTAAAAAATTTCTAAAGAGATATGTAATCCCATTAGGAATAAATAATATAATTATATATGTATATAGACTTTATTGAATCTCATCAAGAAAATTTTAGCAAAGTGATTGATTTTTTAAAAAAAGACATCCAAAGTTTACGCACCAACAGGGTAAGTACAGAATTAGTAGCCCATGTTTTGGTTAATGTTTATGGAGATAAGACTAGGCTTGATCAGTTGGCATCTTTGAGTATCCCTGAGCCACGTTTAATTTTAATTCAACCTTGGGATAAAAATATATCTAAAAATATAGAGCAAGCTTTGAGTGTTGCTAATTTGGGTGTTACACCTACATTGAGCGAAGGTTTTATTCGTTTAAAAATACAGTCTTTAAATGAGGAAACAAGAAAAAGTTTGGTCAAGGTTTTGCATGAAAAATTGGAGAATGCTCGCAAATCTTTACGTAATGTACGTGACGAAATTAGAGAACAAATCGTTAAAGACGAAAGAGCTAAAGAAATTAGCGAAGATGATAAATATCGTTTGTTTGATCAGTTAGATAAACTAAGTAGAGAAAGACAAGAAGAGATTAAATCAATAGGACAAAAAAAGGAAGAAGAGATTATGATAATTTGATTTTATGTTTATTTTCTTAGCTATTATAGTATTAGGTATTTTGATTTTTTTTCACGAAGCTGGTCATTTCTTGATGGCTAAGATTTTTGCGGTCAAGGTAGAGGAGTTTGGTATTGGTTATCCTCCACGAATAGGAGGATGTATCCTTAAAAAAGGAAAATTGAAATTTTTTATGGGGAGGAATATTCCGACTTCATGTTCTAACCAAACGGTTTATTCTTTGAACTGGATTCCCTTGGGTGGTTTTACTAAACTAAAAGGTGAAATGGGTGGACCTCAAGAAAAGGATAGTTTTTCGGCTCAGGTCTGGTGGAAAAAGGTTTTGGTGGCAGCTGGGGGGGCAATGATGAATATTTTTTTAGCTGTTGCCATTTTTTCTTTTTTATGTTTAATTGGCATCCCTCGCGACTTAAGTCAAGAAGATCTAACCACGGGGAAAATAATTAGCCCTGTTACCATTCAAATTGGTGGAATTTTTCCTGAATCACCTGCGTTTGAAGCTAATTTGCAGGTAGGGGATATTTTACTTGATATTAATGGTCAAGATTTCACGGAAATAATTGAAGTACAGAATTACATCCAAGGCAATGTTGATAAAATTATAAAAGTTAAGGTTAAACGTGGACAGGAATTTATAACCCAAGAATTATCGGTTTTACCATATCAAGATATTTTTCAAGACGAGAGTGAGTTAGAAGAGGGTGTTTTGAATAAAGGATTTATTGGAGTATCTTTATCTAAGACAGCATTAGTTAGATATCCTTGGTATCAAGCTTTGATTAATGGCTGGAGCATGACTCTCAATTTATTGGGTCAAATGTTTTCTGGATTAGTGATTATTTTTAAAAGCTTAATGTTTAAGCACAAAATGGTTGGTGGCGTTTTGGGCCCAGTTGGGATAACCCAAATGATTAGTAGTGTGGCTCAGGTTAGTTTTATTTATCTTTTACACTTTATGGCTATTATTTCTATAGCTATTGGCGCCTTTCAGTTAGTGCCTTTTCCGGCACTTGATGGCTCAAGAATTCTTTTTGCTTTATTTGAAGGTTTTCGTGGTCGCCCAATAAACCAACAAGTAGAAACGATTACGACGAATATAGGATTTTATTTACTGTTACTTCTTCTAATGGTAGTTAGTTTTAAAGAAATAGTAAATTTATTTTAATTTATATGTTACAATCTAATTTTTTAAGTAAAACTTTACGCGAGGATCCTAAAGATAGCGTGGCAATTAGTCATAAATTTTTAGTTCGTGGAGGGTATATTCATCAATTAACTAGTGGAGTTTGGTCTCTTTTGCCCTTAGGGTTTCGCGTTTATCAAAAAGTTGAAAATATTATTAGAAAAGAAATGCGTTTAATCGGGGGAGAAGAGTTACGGATGCCAAGTTTACAGCCAAAAGAATTATGGGTTGAGAGCGGTCGTTGGGAGACCATTGATCCACCATTATTTAAAGTGAAAGATAGACATAATAAATGTTTGGCTCTTGGACCAACTCACGAGGAGGTTATAACTAAAATAGCAAATTTTTTTATTGAATCTTATAAGGATTTACCAAAATATGTTTTTCAGATTCAAAATAAATTTAGAAACGAATTGCGTCCTACAGCCGGTTTATTGCGCACCAGAGAATTTGTTATGAAAGATATGTATAGTTTTCATGCTTTAGATAAAGATTTGGATGTTTATTATTTAAAAGTGTCTGAAGCTTATAAAAAAATTTATCGTCGTTGTGGTTTAGATCCAATAATTGTTAATGCTTCTTCCGGAACAATTGGAGGAAATATGTCTAACGAATTTATGATTTTTACCGAATCCGGAGAAGATAATCTTTTGTTTTGTAAAGATTGTGGTTGGGCTACTAATATGGAAGTAGGCAAACAAGATTTATTTTGTCCTAAATGTAAAAGTAAACTAATTATTAAAACGGGAATTGAGGTTGGACATATTTTTAAATTGGGCACTAATTATAGTAAAAAATTGAGTGCATTTTTTATTGACCAAAATGGACAGAAACGACCAATCATCGCTGGTTGTTATGGTATTGGGCTAGAAAGACTTATGGCCACTATAGTAGAATTGAATCACGACAAAAATGGAATTATTTGGCCGTCCAGCGTATCTCCCTTTAATATTCATTTATTGGGGTTAGATTTAGACAATAAAACGGTTCTTGAGAGAGCTCATGAGGTCTATGAAAAATTAAAATTGTCAGGTTTTGATGTTTTATTCGATGATCGTCGTGAGTCAGCGGGCGTTAAATTCAAAGATTATGATTTAATAGGAATCCCTGTTAGGCTGGTGGTTAGCAAAAAATCTGGTTCAAAAATAGAGTATAAAGAAAGGAAGCAAAAGGGTAGTAAATTATTCACATTTAAACAGTTATTAAGTAAAATGGAGTTGTAGAGTATTTATAATTTTATTGAATAATTCTTGTTAGGGGCAAGTTTATTCTATACTAAATTTAATTAATTTAAAAAGTATGTTTAAAAAGATTTTTTCTAAAGATATTGGTTTAGACTTAGGGACAACAAACACCCGCGTTTATATAAGGGGAAAGGGTTTAGTTGTTAATGAATCAACAATTATGGCTTTTAATTCTAGGAACGATCAAGTGGTGGCTATTGGTAATAACGCCTTAAGAATGCTGGGCAAGGCTCCTGGACATATTTCGATTATTAAGCCTTTGGTCAATGGCGTGATTTCAGATTTTGAGATAACAGAAAAAATGCTCAAATTGATTTTTAATAAAGTTCATCATGATAGCTTTACTTTAATCCCGCGTTCGCGAGTGGTAGCCTCAATTCCTTTAGATATAACAGAAGTGGAGAAAAAATCTTTAGAAGATGTTATTTTAGAGGCTGGCGCACGCGAAGTTTTTTTAGTAGAAAGACCAATTGCTGCTGCCATTGGTGCTCGTTTGCCAGTGCAAGAATCAATTGGAAATTTAATTGTTGAATTAGGGGGTGGACTTTCTGAGGTGGCAGTAATTTCTTTGAATGGAATTGTATCCTATAGGTCTATGAAGGTGGGAGGGGAATTGATTAATAGGAATATCATTAATTATGTTCGAGAAAATTTTGGCATTCTTCTAGGGGATCAAACTACCGAGAATCTTAAAACGAAGATCGGTTCAGCTGCATCAGTAAACAAGGCCCAGGAGATGAAGGTTAAGGGAAGAGATTTAGTGAGTGGCCTCCCCAGGGAGGTGACTATTACTGACACTCAAGTTAGGGAGGCTATTTTACCAACGCTAAAAATAATTATAGATGGCATCCGTGATACTATTGAATCTACTCCTCCAGAATTAGTATCTGACATCTATGAGAGAGGAATAATTCTCTCAGGTGGAGCATCTCTTTTAGTGGGGTTAGATAAATTAATTAGAAAAAAGATTAATATTTCAGTTTGTTTGGTTGATGATCCAGCTACGGCTGTTGCTCGTGGGACGGGGTTGATTTTAGAAGATTTTGATAATTTAAGGTCAGTAATTATTCCTTCAGCAAGAAGCTAAGGATTCTAAATAAAAAAGAAAAAGACAAAGCAAAATTGTCTTTTTTTGTTACAAGACTTATGTTAATTCGTCTTAATAGGTGTAGGGGCATAGTAGTAATTTTAAATAAAAATTAGAATGAAAAGTGAAATTAAACAGTTAAGTAATTATTATTACAGATATCAAGAAATTTTTTCTATGAATATTCATATTCCCGGAATTAGCGTTTGGACTTATTTTCCAAATTTTTGGCCTAGGTAGCCATAATTGAATTTTGATCATTTATCTATCCATTTCTCGTGGCTCCTGAGCTAAACTCAAGGAGTTTTTTAATTTTAATATGTTAATAAATTAAAGAAAGAGAATCATTATGATCAAGAAGATGATTACCAAATTTATATTAATTAGTCTAGTGGTCATTATCTTAATGGGCTCACATACGATTATTTATATCATTTATCTTACTGAAGCCGATTTAAGCTTTAAGGAGCTTGGCTTTGTGAATCTTTCTTATTTATTAACTCTTTTTATCTTCGGAGCGTACAGCAAGATTATTATTAATTTGTCAGGGAAAAAGATTGCTTTGATTTTTTCAGCACTTCTCTATGGAATTGGATTATGGCTTTATACTTTAGCTTATAATTTATTGGGATTTATTTCGGCAGAGGTCTTTATTGCGATCAGTACAGTTTTATGTTCTGAGGCACTAAAAGCATGGTTAATTGATACTTTATGTTTTTATAAATATAATAAAATAGGAGAAGATGAATTTGACTGGAAGTGGAGAACTATTTGTCTTATTAGGCTCGTATTTGGTTTTGTTAGCGTTTATCTCAGATTAGAAAGTTTATCTTTCCTCTTGGTTGTTGTCGGTTCGGGATATTGGTTTCTAAAGATTTCATCCTTGTTCATCAAAGAAAATATTCATTTTCAAGAAGCGAAGACAAA